>Ga0208629_100508_pt1 | contig 18639 bp, 3 predicted proteins | sample LakWasMet19_HOW5_2_FD_183865 | JGI IMG/M metagenome (GOLD analysis project Ga0208629, IMG submission 183865) | Freshwater sediment methanotrophic microbial communities from Lake Washington under simulated oxygen tension - Sediment Metagenome... | ecosystem: Environmental > Aquatic > Freshwater >... | reverse complement strand
CTCGGCGCGGCCATCGCCGCCGCCACGAGCGACGCTGCTGCCCTGGGGGCCCTCTCGACCCCCGAGCCCCGCGGGTCAGCGCGTTCACGCATGGCAGCGAGTGGGGCGGGGGTCGGCGGGTGGCGAAGTGTGGGCAGCAGCAGCTCTGCCGCGGCGTTCGGTTTGGTCGGGGGTCTGGGAGGGGCTGGGGGAGGGGGTCTGGGAGGGGGGTGGCGCTCCCCAGACTTCCCGCGGCTGCCGCATCCCCCGCAGCAGCAGGCGCCTGTGGCGGCGGGGGGCAGCGGTGCCGGTGCCGTCGCCTCCTCCTCTGCAGCAGCAGCCCTGGCCGGCTCCCGTCTCTTGGCGCCGGCACCGGGCGGTCCCGCTGGCTTTGGGGGCGCTAGAGGCGGTTTCTGGGGCGCCCTCGGCGGCGCAGCGCGACCCGCGTCTGTCCTTGCGTCTGCTGCGCCCGCGCCTCAGCTCTCGCAGCTGCTCAGCGGAGCAGCCGGTCCCGCGCCCTGGCGGGCAGCCACGGCCCCTGCCCCTGCCCCCGCAGGCTGGGGCGCCCCTGCAGGGGCAGACACAGCAGCTGCCGCTGCCGCCAAGGCATCCACGGCACCCACCGCCGCCTCCGCCCTTGCCTCGGCTGCGGCTGGGAGGCCCACTGGAGGTGCGGCAGCAGCTGCCCCCGGCGCCTCCCTCCTCGCGGCTGCATTCGCCTTCCCCGGCCTCCTGCCCGCGGCTGCCTCACGCCTACCCGCCGCAGCTTCGGCTGCCACGGCCCCTGCACCAGCTGCTGCGCCAGCTGCGGCGCCCGCTCAGAAGGCCAAGCAGCAGCAGCTTCGGGTCGGTGGCGCCGCTGGCTTCACAGTGTCCGCAACAGGCGTCGTCACGCTGCATGACGAGGAGAGTGCGGGGGAGGGGGCCGCTGTAGGCACCGATGGGCGTCGGGCAGCGAGCGGGGGGGCTGCCGCACGTGCCACGCCTTCCACTGGCGCCAGCGCTGTTGGCGCGGCTGCGGCAGCTGCGGCAGCCCCCTCCCCCGCGCCCCTTCCCGCAGCGGATGCAGGTGAGGTCGCACCCTGCGGCCTCGACGCGAGGGTGCAGCGGGCGCTGGCGGCGGCGCAGGCGGCAGCGGAGCGTGCGGACGCTGGCGCGGCGGCGCTGCGGAGCCTCGCGGTGGCCATGGCCTCGGGGGGCGTCGGCGCAGCAGGCGGGGCGGGCGCAGGCGCAGCAGCAGGCAGGCATGCGCGCCCTGCCCCCCTCGCAGGCCGCGCCCTCGCCGCGGCTGTGCTGCGCGAGCACACCGCGCGCCTGTCCCCGCAGGAGGCTGACCTGGTGGACTCCCTGCTCGACGAGGCGGCCGAGCAGGAGGAGGCGCTCTGCAGCGGGTACAACGTGACGCTGCGGCGGCGGGACTTCGTGCCGCTGCGCCCCCGCCGGTGGCTGAAGGACGAGGTCATCAACTGGTTCATGCACCTGATAGAGGACAGGCACGAGGCCCTGGTGGGGGAGCGGGAGGCCCTGCGGGCTGCGCTGCTCGCTGAGGGGGCGCCCCCGGAGGCCCTGCCCCCTCCCATCGCCCCCATCCTCGTCTGGAACTCCTTCTTCTACGCCAAGCTGAGCGAGGACGCGCGCGCCAGGGACCCCGCCACGGGCCGCAAGGTGGTCACGGAGAGGGGGTACTGCTTCGCCAACGTGGCGCGGTGGACGCGGCGCCTGGCGCGGGACGTTACCCAGTACGCCCTCATCATCGTGCCCATAAACCACGGCAACACGCACTGGGCGCTCGCCGCCCTGTGGCCCCCGCAGCGCAGGGTGGCCTACTTTGACTCGCTCGGGGGCGCGCACCACCGCCCCACCGTCTGCGGGCGCCTGGTGCGCTGGTTCGCTGACGAGTGCGTGGCCCGCGGGCTGCCCGGTGCGGCGCCGTCCCCGCCGCCTGTGGTGGCTGGCGTGCCTGCGGGCACTGTCGCCGCGGCGCATGGCGGCTGGGAGGGGGCGGCCGCAGCGACGGCTGCCGGGGCAGCCCGGGGCTGCGCTGTGAGCGGTGCCGGCGCCACCCCTGCGGGGGCGGGCAAGGCCGCACCCGCTGGCGCTGGCGCTGGCGCCGGCAGCGCTCCTGCTGGCGCTGCCGCTGCTGCTGCTGCTGCCGGCGGGTCGCCTCGCTCCGGCGACGGCCTGACCAAGGCTGAGATCCGGGCGCAGTGGCGGGTGCTGGCGGCCCCCGCGGACCTGCCGCAGCAGGACAACGGGTGCGACTGCGGCGCCTTCCTGCTGTTCTTCGCCGACTGGGTCTCCCTCGGCCTGCACGCGCACTTCTCCACCTTCGGCATGGCCCACATCCGCCGCTTCAGGCGCTACGTCGCGCTGGCCACCGTGCAGAAGGCGCTGGGGCCTGCGACGCTGCACCTGCCACAGGCGCCTGCCCCTGCTGCTGACGGCACACCCAGCGCAGACGCGGGTGCGAGTGCGGGCGGGGCTTCGTCTGCAGAGGAGGGTGGTTGCGCCCTGGAGGTGGCAGAGGGTGCCCGCTTGGACTTCGGCGCCTCGGACGACGAGAGAGAGGAGGAGGAGGGCGGGAGCGGTGCAGCAGCGGCAGCGGCGTCGGAGAGTGATGATGACGACGACGCTGTTGTAATCCTGAGCGATGACGACTGAGCGGTTGCGGCGCCCCTCGGTGCGGAGCGGGAGCTACTGATCGCGCGGGCCGTGCATGTGTGAACACGCGTGCGCACACCCGTTCAAGTGGCGCTTGAGCTCGAGGGGGCATCCGCTCAGAGTTTGAGTGTTGTAATAACACAATCAGCGCTCGGGACTTGAGTTGCAAGCTCAAGCTTGATGGACATGTCGACGTCGGCGCCGTTAGTAACGAATCAACTGCTATGATGCTGTCCGCCAACTCAAATCAAAACCCTGAGCAGTCGTCGGGTTCAATCGGGGTTATCTTGATAGCGACGGAGCACCTGCAGCAGGATGGCACTTTACATCCAGCTCGGAGTCAGCGTCCCTAAGCCTTCCCCGCACGTATGGATCTCCCACTTCGCTAACCTTCAATAGTTAACCCAGCCCGTGTGGCAGACCGTCAAATTGTAGAATACACACAGGCTTCGTTCCAACCTTTCTGTTTTCTCCGAATCTCGGCCGCTGCAAACAGACCCACATGTCCAGGCCAACCCGGCTTCAGGCTGCCCCAGCCTGCCCCAGCGGTTTTGGGTGCTGGCAGGCGTGGCCCGACATGTTCATGCCTCCTCGCTCCGACAGGCCGGAATCTCGGCAGCCGGCCACTCGCATCTGTGGCACGTCGCGACGACACCTCACGCCGGAGCAGCCATGCTGAACAGCACAGATCTTCAGGTCGGCACCGCGCCTGCTGTCGTCGTGGACGAGGTGCCCGCACCGGCTCCCCCAGCCGCCTTTACCATGCGGGCAGCGACGTCGCGCACGACGGCCGCGGCGGCGGGGTAGGGTGCCAGGTGGGTCACGAAGCCGTGCAGAAGGCCGTGGGCCTCCAGGTGCGTGCACTCCCCGCCCGCAGCCGCCATGTGCGCTGCCATGGCCACGCCCTCGTCGTGCAGGATGTCGCACTCAGCGGTGACCAGCAGGGTGGGGGGCAGGCCGCTCATGTCCGTCTGCAGGTCGGGGTTCAGAAACGGGTCCGCCTCGTGCACGGCCCGCGCCTCCTTGGTGGCGCCCAGGTAGTAGGCGGCGAAGCAGTCCGCCATGTAAGCCGTCAGCTCGTAGCCGGATCCGTACTTGTGGTTGGAGGGGGCGAGCGGCTTGTATCGGTTGATAACCGGGTAGAAGGGCACGAGCTGAGCGGGCTGCGCGAGCGGCGGCGGGCGCGGCATCGCTCCAGCGCCCCCCTCCCCGAGGGCAGGCGCACGACTGAGGGCGCGGTTGTGCTCCCGGATGCGCAGGCCGAGCGCCAGCGTAAGCTGGCCGCCAGCGCTGTCGCCGCTGATGATGATCTTGGGGTTGGCCGCGTCCAGGTGGAACACTGTGGGGAAGGCACACACGTGCTTGTACGCGGCGACGCAGTCGTTGTCAGCTGCAGGGTACGGTGCTTCGGGGGCCAGACGGTAATTCACCGCGAGTACGCGGAATCCTGTTTCCGCGGCAAGGAAACGGCAGGTGCTCTGGTGGCTAGCAAGCCCCCCGAGCGAATAGCCGCCTCCGTGGATGTAGAACAGCAGGGGGGAAGTGTCGCCGCGCATATGCAGAAGGCGTGGCGCATAGACCCTGCACGTCATCTGATGCAGCGCGGGGTCTGCGCTGGGGATGGCGGCGTCTTCCTCAACAATTTCGCATCGCAGCGTCGGCTTGTCCAGAAGGCCGCCCGCATCGTACACCTTGCGGAGTGCCCAAAGCGGCAAAACTTTCGAGCCGTGGTCAAACACTGGCCCTGTGACGCGCAGCCGAGCCCGTACGGCAGGATCAAGCGGGGCCCTATCCGGTGGGACATAGAGCTCGTGGGACGCAGCACTACCCATGACGGTGAGAGAAGTGGCCAGCGGACGATCTCGGAGCCGGAAGTCGATCTCGTGATGAGGGCGCGACTGCACCAACGGCCGAACGTGCCTTGCCAGACATTCGCTAGCACGTGTTGCACCCCTCTAACTGCGCTCGCTGACGGCTGATATCCAGAACTGAGGCTGGAAACTGCACGCAACAAGTGCTCCTGAGTGTCGTCTGAAGCGTTCGCTGGTTGGATCGAGCCCACCGCTTCAGGCGCTCAGGCGATTCCGCTTTGCAGTGTGCAAAGTGGTCCACGCAAGTGGTTTCCGGGTCTGCGACGCGTCTGCGAGAACTCCGACGCACAACACGGGTGCACCCGCAGGGCGGGCCGGCGGCCGAGGCGCCCGCGCCGGCCCAACTATCGATACCGGTCGTACTCGCGACTGCTCGAGCTCGCTGACACGCGTATGGATGGATACGGCGAACGACACTTGATATAAGTATGAGGTTGCGCCGCCATTCGGGTTTGACCGAGAAGTGACCGGAGTCGAACGTTAACAACGTTGAGTGGGATTTGTCTGGACGAGCTGCGCTGTGGCCGTGGAATTGAAGGTTTCGGAGCACAGGCGGAAATCAAGCAGCTTGCAGAATACTATTGGCGTGGCCGCGTCGTCGTGGGAACAGTCGCAAGCCTTGCACGCACTCGCGCGGCCAAACTCGCCTGCCTCTTATGACCGCCGATCTGCTTGCTCGCCGAGCGCGCAACACCCAACGGCCGCGAAGCCGTAATGCGCATGCCCAGCGCCTCTCCTCGCGCTCTTGACTTGACCGTGATGAGCACCCTAGCCCCGGTGCCTGCTGGCACCTCACATCTGATCCTGCCAGGTCACAGAGTTCTGACGCCTGCCACCCTGGCTGGCGCGACGCGCGGGGTGTTGCTGCGCTGAAGCCGAAGGGGCGGCGGGTGCGGCCGGCAATGAAGCCACTGTCGATGGAGCAGCGGCGGAAACGGTCGCCTCGGCCTCCCCTTCGCCCCGCTCGCGGCTCTCCGATGTGCGCGACGCGTCAGCGTCAGCCCCGCGCTCGTCAGGGCTTGCGGCAGGCTGGCCAGAGCGGTAGGGAGTGCGGCCAGCGTGCAGGCTAGCAGCCGCAGCCGCAGGGGTGCCCGCGTGCCCCGGTGCTGGCAGGGCCCCTTCGCGACCCCGCGCTGCCCCTGGGCGATCTGCGGGCGTGCTCGCCGCAGCCTTGGCGGCAGGGGGATGCGGCGCTGCTGTTGACAGCGGCCTCGCAGCCGCTGCTGCTGGCCCGAAGCCGATCTCCCCCGCGAAGGAGGACACGGACCGAACGCTGGAGGGGCTGGCAGGCAGCGGGCCCGCGTGAAAGACAACAGACTGCACGGGCCCGCGAGCAGCACGCAGGTGCGAGGCGACACCCCTGCCGGCCTCCCCCTCTGCGGCCTCCTCAGCAGAGAGGGCTGCGGAGAGAGAGGAGGGCGGCGGGGCGGGCGTGTCGCCGTACCGAAAGCTGCTGCTGCGCCCGCTGCCAGCGGAGGCGCTGGAAGCGCTTCGGCCGACCTCTGCGCGCCCCTCAGCAGCGCCAGCGCTCCTGTCGGCGTCTCCGCCTCTGCTATCGCGCCACCGCGGTGCGCTCCCCTCATCCGCCCTTTGGCCCTCGCCCTCGCCCTCCAGCACCCGGAACGTGGACAGGTTGTCGACGTCGTCGCCGGCCGCTGCGCCATCGGAGGCAGCCTGGTGGGTGGCCGAGTCATTCTGCGAGGACGAAGAGGCAGTGGCCGTGGAGGCGGCGGCGGAGGCAACAACGCCGCCTGAGGAGTAGCGGCTGCCCCCTTGGACGCCGCTGGATGGCGTGTGTGCGGCGGCACCTGACGCACTCGTGGCTGCGGTGCGGGGGGAGGATGCAAGCGATGAGTCACGCTCCCCTGACGCACCCTCCTCCGACAGACGACCCATCGTGCCCCGGCCCAGGGGGGTCGCGCGAGAGAGGAAGGACAGAGCCGGCACAGCCACAAAGCCGCCGCTGTGGGGCGCGCCACCCCCTGCTGCTGCTGCTGCCCGCGGGTGGTATGGCGGCCGCACGCCTTGCGCAGTGCCCTCGCCCTGCAGGGGGGCAGGGTACGCCTCATACTCATGCTCATGTGCCGCTGCAGGCCACGCAGCCGCAGGCTGGCCCGCAGCGTGCCTGGCGGCAGAGTAGGGCCCAACGCCGACAGAGCCGGGGCTGCCGCCCAAGCTCCTGCGGGAGGCGCCAGCGCCCCCGGCCCCAGAGAAAGGAGCGGTGTGGCTCGCCCCGTGCGCTCGGCGTGCCGACGCCCCAGCCCCGACCTGCTGCTGCTGCTGCTGCGATCGGTGCTGCGGCTGCTGCAGATGCACCTGCTGCGCCTGCCGACTGCCCCCCATGAACAGAGCCTGTGGCTGCGGGGAGAAGAGAACCGCGGCTGGCGGCCCCAGGTCTGACATGTTGACCACCCCGCGCCGTGATCCCGCAAACGCAGCCGCCCCTCCCGCTTCCGCCGCGGAGGCTGTGATGGGTCCAGGCCGTGGCGCACCCGAGGCGGCGCCAAAACCGAGCCCACTCTCCGAGGCGCCAGCTGCCCGCCGATCCGCTGCCCTGCCCTGCGCGGCCTCCGAGGCCGGCGCCGCAGCAGCTGCGTCGCCGCTCTGGCCGAGTGGCACGTCCGCAGCGCCGCCTGCCCCCTCCCCACCCGGCGCCCCTTGCGACGCGGCGCCTGACCCCGAGAGTGCTTCCCCCAGCAGGATGTAGCTTGCGATGGTCACCGTAACGAGCAGCGGGCCGATGATGGCCCCCTGCAGGCCGTACACGGCCAGCCCCGCGATGATGGAGAGGCCCAGGATGACGGGGTGGCCGTACCGCAGCTCCTCCTGCACGTACCAGTCCGCGTAGCTCAGCCACCCGCTGTGCAGCACCAGCACGGCAGCAGCGGTCAGCCACTCGCGCCCCGCAGCCAGCTCCAGCGCCGGCACCAGGTTGATGAGCCACACGGGCAGGAGGGGCAGCGCCGCTGTCACGGCGTGCACGGCGGTCCACGTGTACACCAGCCGCACCCCGCACCACGTGAGCACGAGGTAGGTGAAGAGGGCGTGGTAGAGGACCACCTTCAGGTTGATGCTGAACAGCTGCTGCACCGTGGCGGAGAGGGCACTGCGCACACGGGCCTGCCACTCCGCCGCTGGGTGGAAGGCGAGCAGCGTGTCAAGCCAGGAGGTCTGCGCCGCGAGCAGGTAGAAGAGGAGCGAGAGGAAGAGGAGGGCGGAGACGAGTACCGAGATGACGGAGGCTGAGGCTGAGAAGAGCATCATGCCTGCGCTCAGCAGCACCTGCCATGCGCTGCGCAGCGTGCCCGCAGAGGGCATCAGCAGGTGCACTTGCGTGGCGAGGAAGGTCCAGTGCGGGGCGCTGAAGTTCCAAAAGTTGCCCACCACGCTGCCTACCAGCTCATACAGGGGCGGCCCCGTGGCGTTGCTGCCGCGGGAGCCGCTGCCCGGGACCGCTGAGCCGCTGCCGGGCCTAGGGGTAAACGCCCCAGCCCAGCTGAATATCCCCCCTTGCACGGCTTGCTGCGAGCTGCTGACCCCTGGAACGGGCCCTGGCGGAGGTAGCGGCCCGAGCAGCGAGATGGCAGTTTCCTCTAGCCCCAGTGCCACAATGAGCGGTTGCAGCGCCGTCCGCAGCTGCCCACCCACAGATGGCCGCCGTAGCGGCGTGGTGGGCTGTGGGTGGTCATCCATGCCTGTGGGAACCCCCTGCCCGTGGGGCACCAGCTGACCGAAGGTTCCGTCTCCTGCAGCCGACCTTCGCCGGCTCTCGTTCGCAAACCCTGCACTGCTGCTGTGCTCGTCGGCACTGCCATCCTGCTCCTGCTCGCCCCAGTCGCCCTCCGCCGAAGCATCTGCATCGGGTTCCTCCTCGCCGTCTGTGTCGAGTCCAGCAATTACATGCGGGCGGGCGTCGGGTGGCGACCGGGCACTTGCGTCTCCGGTAGCGTGGGGGGTGGGCTCCTCAGGAGGCAGCAGCTCCGCGAGGAAGCGCTCTGATATGAAGGAGGCGGTGTAGTCTGGCAGCGTCACCCGCAGCAGCTCAGCGACCTTGGCAACCCAGTCGCTCTGCGACGGCAGGCGCGGGCTGGCGTCACCGGTGCCGTGGCTGCTGAACGGGGAGGCCGAGCCGTCCTGCGTCGCCTGCTGCTGCTCCAGCGGCAGCTGCACCACCACGCGCGCACCGCCGAGGCCGGAAGCATGGTGCCCCCTGGGCTGCGTGTGGTCGGACCCTGCGTGGAGGGCGGGCACAGAGGTAGCCCCGCTGGCGGAAAAGCGCAGTCCGATAAAGTGGTCGCTCAGGGGAGCCACCAACAGCGGCATGGAGGGGGGCGACGAGGCGGGGGCAGAGTCGTGGGGCGGCTGACCGTCGCTGTGCAGGGTTGCGCTGCCATCGCCGGCCCCCTCGATCGCAGTAGCAGCAGCAGCCGGTGAAGCTGTACCAGCAGCCTGGCTTGCGTCTCCACCGTGTACCCACTGCTGCACGTAAGGATGCAAAGAGGAGGGCGAGCAGCTGGGCTCGCTGCCCGGTGTGAGGCCCTCGCAGCCGTGCAGCACCGCGGGGGTGCACGGCCCGCCTGGGCACGGTACTGCCGCCTCCTCTGCCGCCAGGAGCTCTCCCGTCACGCTCAGACGGACGACTTGAGATGCGTCAACATGCGCAGTCGCGTCGCTGGCGGCGCTCGCCACTTCACCGGCCCCGTGCGACTGGTCCTGCCCTGCGGCTGCCCAGGCTGCCTCCGCAGCGTAGAGCGAGGTGTTGTACACCTTGAACATGCCCCACAGGTCCCGCAGCACACGGGAGGGCTCGGGCACGCGCCCGCCCAGCCAGTCGAGGGAGGCGTCCACCACGTCCGGCAGGCCGGGGAAGTGGCTGTTGGCATACCGCAGGGCCACCCCCGGGCCGGCAGCGCCTGACCGGTTCACCACGAATCCGCTGCGGAAGTCTGAGGAGGCGCCCTCTGCTATGCCCACGATCTTGCCGCGGACAGACAGCGCCAGCCCGCGCCACTCAATCGCCATCTGCAGCAAGAAGAAGGAGGTGAAGAGCAGTGCCCCCGCAAGCAGCGCCAACACCACGCAGCTGGCGGCGATCACGTGGATGTTTGACATGACGATGCCCATGCAGCCCCGCCGCACACCCGTGACGGCCAGGTCAGCGTACCCGACCAGCCGCACGAGGGCGCGGGCAGCGCAGAGGCAGGAGGCCTTGAGCAGGGAGAGGGCGGTGCGGCACGGCGAGGCAGCGGAGACAGCGCCCGCATCCTCGGCCGCACTGGCAGCCTCAGCGGCGTCGGCCCCGCTGCGGCTGACGCTGGAGCCCGAGCTGCTATCCAAGCCGGTAGCGCCTGCGTTGCTGCCTCTTTGGGAGCGCGCCGCGGCTTCGCCCGCGCCCCCGCCCACCAGGCCGATCGCTCGGCTCAACTGCAGCGCGTCTGCAGTGCGCCGGCACAGCGCGTTCACCGCACGAATGCGGCAGCACCAGCGCGCAACCGAATACACCACGTAGCAGGACCCAACGACGGCGACCGCTACCATGAGAGGCCACCACAGCAGGAAGACCAGGTGGCCGATGTACCCGATGAGCAGAGCCGTCCAGAAGACGCGGGCCATCATGTTGCGGCTGCCGCTCGCATCCAGAGGCTCATCCGCGCCCTCCTCGTCCTGCGCCCCCGCATCGCCCGGATACGGCCCCAGCCCGCTTCCAGAGCCAGCAGCCGGAGACATGGCATCAGCGGTGGAGGGGTGGCGGCGCGGCGACAGCCCCGGCTCGCTGTCGTGCACCCCCGAGAAGGAGAGGGATCGGGTGGCAGAGGAGGGCTCGCTGCTGCCTGCGCCGGCGTCTGCGTCGCCCCCTAGCCCCGGGGGCCAGCCGACAGCAGCGAGCCCCCCGTGTGCGCCGCCGAGCGCCTGCGAAGCAGAGGAGCGCAGCGGGTGCGAGCGCAGCGCTGAGGGCAGCAGGCCGCCTGTGGAGCGCGCAGCTGCCGGCCCCACGCGCCAGCCACCTGTGGCTGAGTGCGGCTGCGTCTGGGTGTGGGAGGCGCTGGCCAGGCGAGACCGCACGCCTGCCCCGCCAGCAGAGGGGAGGCCAGCGCTGCGCATTGAAAGCCGCGAGGCAGTCACGCCTGCGCCCCTTCTGCTGCGCTGGATGCTGTCCCACACAAAGGTCGCGGAGGCGCGCTGTAGCGTCCCCAGAATGCCGTCCTCCTCATCATCATCATCGCCGCCGCCGGCAGCAGCACCGCCCAGCCCGCCCCGCCGCCTCTGCCTCGGTGCCTCGTGGATGAACGACCCCTCGGACATGTGCGAGGTGGCCGTGGCTGCAGAGTGCGCGCTGACAGCGCTGCGGGCCGCGGATTGCGGCGCCGGCGGCTGCGTCGGGGCTGGCTGGAGGGCGGGGCTACTGCTGCTGCTGCTGCCACCCAGGGGCCCAGTGCCCGACACTGAGGATGCGCTGCCCCCGCTGATGGTAGCGTTTCTAAGCACCGCTGTTGCGGGAATCCCCTCCACCGCCGCTGCAGCGTCGGCTCCGGTCGATGTTGCTGCGGTTCCTGGTGCCGGCGGCGACAGGGGCAGCGTGGATAGCTCGTGCAGCTGCAGGGGCGCTGCAGCAGGGAGCGCTAATGGGTCGCCGTGGTCGCCATCGACGTGTGAGGCCAGCATCGACAGCCCGTGCAACGCTGCCTCCTCAACGCCGGCAGCGCCGCCGCCAGAACAGCTCGCTGCAGCAGCCTGTGCCCGCGATCCCTCGAGGGTCGGGGTGCAGGGTTCGAACTCGCTGGCGCTCGCCTCCCCGTCGGAGGCCAGGTAGCTGACGTCAGAGGCCTTGCGGGAGCGGCGGAGGTGCCGCATCGAGCGCGAGGCCTCCCCTGCCTCCACGGCAGAGCTGCCGTGAGTGGAGCCCGGGGCGGAGGGGGGAGCTGGCAGCGGGGAGGCCATCGACGGCGTGCCCGCGGCTGCGGCTGCGGCCGCTTTCGAAGTACTTCGCCGCATGCCCCCTCCCGCTGCCAGGGGGCTCGTCACTGGAGTCGCCGTTGTGCCGGAGTCTAGCTTGATGGGAACGGAGGACAGCTGGGACAGGAGGCGAGCGGTCATGCGGCCGCAAAGGCCGCCTCGCACAAAGATCAAGGTCTGCACAGGCTGCAGCACCGGCGTGAAGGCGAGGCGATACAGCCGCCGCACGCGGATAAGAAACCCGCCCGCCTGCGAGCACGAGAGTGCGCACACGAACAGGCCTGCGCGACAACATCCCCAGTCCCTGACGTAGCACCCGGTCATAACGTCGACGATGCTCTTTTTGATCGGCCACAGCGCGAGAGAGACGATAAGCGCCCACAAGCTCGGCCAAACCACGCCTTGCAGAAGCAGCCAATTGTGGTAGGTCAACAAAGCGATGACGGTAAAGACGCCGAGCGAGAGAACCGTTTGGACGACGGTGTTGGAAGGATGCGCCGACGGTGTGAGGAAGATGGCAGCGGTGTACCCGCCAACTGTCTCCCCCGCTGGCGGCATCGCGATCGTAGGGGTGAACAGCAAAGTTTGAGGGCCGATGCCCGTGCAGATCCTGGCAGTCGCGCGCTCAGTCGGATCGTGCTCGGTCAGTTGCTGCAGCGGTTGAGGCTTCCACCAGCAACCATGCAGTTCCCAGCTATCCAACAATCGAGTTGATCGCACTGGTTTGGCGCCAACGCCTGAGAGGCATGCGGCTTGTGGCTGTTGCGAAAGAGAAGCTCGCACAACTTCAAACGGTGCACCCTCAGCAGCCGTCCAGCGTCCATCCCGCTTTGCGTCGTCGATTCGTCGAGTTCCGAGAAAGCGTAAGTGATTTCTTCTGCGCACCCACGGGCACGCATACTTGCATGCGTCTTCACCAACTCTCATTGCGAGGCCACTGTCTGCCAGGCTCGCCCGGCGCTGGCGCTCCGCGCTCGCTTCCGCATCTGCGAAATGGACGCTCGCGCGAGCATCATCTTCGCTTCGAGCTGTGTTAAGCCTGTGTCTGCTCAGCATGCGGCGCTCAATATCGACCGAGAGCGCACGGTACTCGAGATGGCGATCATGCAGTCGGGTCAGGCGGATACAGTCGAGCTTGTTGCTGTTGACGGGTCTCCTTTGGAGCTAATGCACGCTATTGCGGCACAGCCGGGCGACCGACTGAGGGCTGTGCACGTAATTGCGCACGGCAAGACGGGGCACGTGCTGCTGGAGCCCGGGGACGGGCCCATCAGCGATGCAGGCACCGTCAGCAAGGAGCGCTTCGCGGCCCTCTTCTCGGGCGAGCCCGTGCCGCTCGTGGTGCTGGCGGCCTGCCACAGCGTGGAGGTGGGTGAGTACCTGTGCGCGAAGCGCAAGGCGCGCGCCGTCATCGCCACCACTGTGGACGTGGACGACAGGGTCGCCCTGCGCTTCTCGAACTCGCTCTACTCGATGCTGCTGCGCGGCCAGCCGCTGATCAAGGCCTTCGACTTCGCGTGCGCGTCGTGCTCGGACGACCTGTCCGGCGCTGCGTGCACGGACTTCGAGCTGCGCCTGGCAGAGTTTGCCTCGCCGGAGCTGGAGGTGTTTCTGCCGCCCCCGCGACTCAGCGAGGGGGCGCGCGCCCTGCGGCCCGTCCCGCCGAACAACGTGCCCGCGCTGCCGCCGCAGCTGCAGATCGAGCAGAGCTACGAGCGCATGTGCCGCGTGCTGGACCACCTCCGGCCGCAGGTGGGGACCGCCTGCGCTGCGGTGCTCGCGGGCAGCGAGCCGCAGGTCGGCAGCAGCGTCACCGCGCTGTACGCAGCCCGCTTCCTGCTCGAGCGAAACATGTGCCCGGGGGGCAGCGTGTGGGTCACCTGCCCCGCCGTGCCTGACGCCACGCTGTTCAGCGACGGGGAGGGCGGGCCGCTGGACAAGCGGCTGGCGGCGCTGCGGCTCGGCGGTGGCGCCGCTGCGGACGGGGCTGCGACGACGGCGGTGGCCTCTGCGGGCGGAGCGTGCTCGGTCAGCGCGAGCGCCACCGCCTCGGTGTCGACGGGAGGTGGCGACGCCGCGGCCCTGGAGCCGATGCCGTGCCTGTGGCGGGACATCTACCGCAGCGTGGCCCCCGCAGGGGAGCCCCTCCCGCCCATGCCGCTGCAGGGCAACGCCGGGGCCGCGCCGCTCGCTGCTGAGCTGGCCCGGTGGTTCGCCGCCCGCACCGTCGCTCTGCTGCAGCGCTGCGAGCCCTTTGTGCTGCTGTGCCTCGACAACGCGCCCTGGTGCGAGTGCATGGGCGAGTCCCTCGCTGGCGCAGGGGGCGCGCCCCCCACGGGGTCGGCACCGACGGCAGGGCTCGGGTCGGTGGAGCACCGGATCGCGCAGGACGTGTTTGGCCTGTCCGTGCCCGTGTCTGGGACGTGCTCTGCGGGGCTGTGCTGTGCCGCTGCCGTCACCGCGGAGCTGGTGGAGTCGTGCGGCCGCACCGTTCGGGTGCTGCTGACCGCATCTCGCAAGCCCCCAGCGACGGCGGAGCACTCAGGCAGCGGCAGTGCCAGTCTTGCTACGGGAGCCCCCTCGCCTGCACGCGCGGGCAGTATTGGCGCCGGCGCATCGGCTGCCCCCGCTGCTGCTGCTGCGGGTGAGGGCGCTCAACCGCCCACGCCTGCCGCCCAGCCGCCCCTGCCCCCGTCTGGCATGGTTCCTCGCCGCCTCGTGCCCCACGTCGTGTTCCTTCCCGTGGAGGCCATGTCGCAGCAAGATGCTGCGCTGGCGCTGCGGGCTCACGTGGCCACCTGCTTTGGGGCTGCCCGCGTGCCCACGCCAGTGGACTGGTGCGGCGCTGTGCAGATCGAGGGGTTTCGGTCGGGTCAAGAGGACGCCCTCGCAGACGCCGCCCGCAGCCTGTCGGCCCCCGACCAGGAGCGCCTGCGTCTGCTGTTTGCCGGGCACTGGGCCCGCCACCCCGTGTCTCTCGAGGCTTTCCCGGAGGGCTTCGTTGACCAGCTGCGAGCCCGCCCCGGCTGCTTCTCTGAGGCCTTCACCTCCACCGTGTACGGCAGCCGGCTGATGACCAACCTGCGCGGCAACTGGCGCGCCCTGCGCCTGTTCGGAGACCGCCTCGGCCGCGAGAGCGTGTGGCAGCTGCGCGCAGCGGACAGCGAGACCTACCATCGAATGGCGGTGGATCCCCGGCGCCAGTGGCCGACGCTGCAGCCGGCGAACGCGCAGCGGGCTGGGGGCCGCAGCGGCAGCGTGGAGGCATCGGTCCCCATCCGCTTCACTGGCCTCTCCCGCTCCGCTGGGGGCGTCACCCCGTCGACGCCCTCCCCTGCCTGGTCCCCGTTCGGCGGGGCGGCTACGCTTGGCTCTGCGACGCCCGGCGCACCGACCCCGTCCCCGCTCCCCTCACACGCCTCTGTTGGCAGCTGGTCTGCGCCTGGCTACGTCAGTCCCGCCTCTGGCGTGAGCGGCGCTGCTAGCGCTGCAGCTCCGATGCATACGGTTGCAGCTGCTGCAGTGCCGTCGGGTGGTTTGTCGTATGCGCCCCCCGCGACAGCGGCGGCGCTGGCGCAGCGGTACAGTGACACAAGCCGGGCGCAGGCGCAGCACCCGTCTGGGCACCCCTCTCACGGCTACACCAACAGCACAGGCGACGCGTACGCTCTCGGGCAGTCGGGTCACCAGCACGCTGCCGTGGGCGCCGCTGCCGTGGCCCCACCCAGCACGCCTGTCTTTACCTCGCTCGCCTCGGCTGGCGATCCCACGGCGCTGCAACGGCAGGCGTCTTTGCTTGCTGCCAAGGCGGCGCCCCCTCACAGCTACGCGCAGGGGGCTCACAGCGGAGCCGGAGGCTCAGCGCTGCCGCCTGCGTGGCCTGCCGGCCTGCCTCCCGCTGCTGCCCCTGCGTCCGCCGCCCCTGTGTCTGCCGACCCCTGGTTTGTTAACACGCGCATCACCCGCGAGGCGGCTGAGGCAGCCATCGCCCGCTGCCCCGTCGGCACGTTTCTGGTGCGAATGTCCGGCACCGCTGCGGGACGCACGTATGCCATCACATCGCGGGTGCACTTCCCGGGCGAGAGGGGGCCGCGCATCTCCAACGTGCGCGTCAACTGCGTGGCCGAGCCCGGCTGCAGCAGCCCCGGCTTGCGCATGCCAGTGGTACGGCACGGCGTTAGCAGCGAGGCCGCTTTCGCCTGCTGGCAGGACCTGCTCTGCTCCGAGGATGCGAGGGTGCTGCAGGCAGTCCTGCTGCCGCCCGGCTGCCCGCACGCCCCGCACGGCAGCGGCGGCGGCGCCACGATGGAGAAGGCATCGCTGGTGCGGGTGCTTGACAAGGAGGCTGCCGCTGCCGCTGCAGCTGCTGGCTCCGCCACAGGTGGCCCGCACTGGTCTGGCGCTGCGGCCTCGAGTGACCCGTACAGTGCCCTCCCGCCCGCCAGCGCGCCTGCGCAGCAGCACCCGGCAGGCTCTGCGGCGCCGCGGCACGCTGCCGGTGGAGGCAGCGCGGCGTCCCACAGCGCCTGGGTGGGCGTGGCTTCACCAAGCCCCTCCCCCTCGGTGGGGTCGGCTGCGCTGGGCGGTTTCGCTCCTTCATCCGCCCCCGCGGCTTTCGGCGGCGGCTCCGGGTCTGCCAGCGGCGGCAGCGCGTACAGTAGCGGCGTAGGCTACCCGGGAGGGACGTGGCAAGGGCCGGCTGCGAGCTTCCATCAACCGGCTGGCCGACCAGCGGCGGCGACAGCGCCCCTCGCAGGGGCGTACGCACAGACGTCGACGCCGCTGCGCAGCAGCAGCAGCAGCGTCACGGGGGATGCAGGGGCGGGTGACCCCTCCCCGCTCCCAGAGGCACGCACCCCGGTGCTTTCTCCGGTGCCTGCCCACGGGGACGGGCCTTCCGGAGTGCCTCTGGGGGCTGGCGCAGCTGCGGCGGCGGGGGAGCCCCTCCCGGCTGACGGCAGCGGCCTGCGGGTCCTGTCGTTCAACACCCAGTGCGCGCAGCTGCCGCGGGAGCTGCGGCCCATCGGATCGCCAGACGGGCTTGCTGCGGCTGCCGGCCCTGCGCAGGCCCTCGTTGCCGGCCGTGCGCCCCCCGTGCCCTCCCTGCCCTCCGCGCCCTCGGGGCACGCGGCGCCTCCCAGCGGCTCGCCTGCGCGGGACGGCTACCAGGACATGCCGCGGCAAGCGCAGGCGATCTACCAGGACGCACCACTGGCCCGCGGCGCTGCGGCCGCTGTGGCAAGCGCGAGCAGCGCAGCGCTCGGCTGCAGCAGCAGCAGTGGTGCAGCGGCGGCGCCTGCCCGGCGCGGCTCCGTTCCCTTCGTGCAGGGTGGGGGCGACGCTGGCTTCTCGTCCTCCTTCGGGGTGCTGATGGCCCGCGCGGAGGGGGAGGCTGCCGCTGCCGGCAGCCGCGACGCGTGTGCGCCAGCTGCATCCGCCGCTGCCGCCGCTGCGGCATATTCCGATCGGTCTGCGCGCATGCCCGTCGCAGGCTCCGCCGCGGCCCCGCAGCTGGGAGCGTACGCGAGCGTGTCGCCACCAGGGCCCGCCGTGGCAATGCCCCATTTTGGTACGGTGCAGCCGTCCGAAGTGACGCCGCGTCAGCAGCATCAGCAGCAGCAGCAGCTGGGCATCGCTGCTACCGCTGGCTCGGCACGGCCCAGCTCGCCGGGCGCCGACCCGCAGCCGCTGCTGCCCGCGCGCTGCTGATGTTGCGTCGCAGCGGCCACCCGCACGGACCTTGACCACTTGCGCGCACTGCTGTCAACTCAAGCAAGCTCGCGGCACATACATGTCGCATTGGTCGAAACTGAGTCAAGTTTGCGCGAGTTGTACGGCAGTGCGAATTCGCGATTCGTATACGTACGCGCCGTTGCCGACATCCAGATCTGTTGCGACCAAATGCACGGCCATGGAGTGGTTGAGTCGTGGGCAACGCTCACAATCGACCGCGCGGAGGAGGCCTATCGGTTTGAATGTGTCAAGTCCTGATCGTGAGCTGATCATGAGTGCCCGCGACAGCTAGCAGCGCCGGCATGACGAAATCGGAGCGCGACTTGAAGCCTTGGGGCGCACGCCCGCGCAGCTGCCTGCGGTATCACCACGGGTAGCCGCATTGCGGCGGGGCAGCCTACCGCGCCTTCTTCTTGGCGAAGAACCGAGTGAGGGCGGAGGTGCTGCCGGTCGCTGAGGTGTATGAACCCTCGCCCTCGCCCGCCGCCGCCTCCGCCGCTGCGTGCGCCTCCTTGGCCTCCACGTGCTTGGCGAGTGCCTTGTCCTTGATGGCCATGCGGGCCGCCGTGATGATGTTGCTGCGCTTCTTGCGGGCGAGGCGCGCCTTCTTGCGGCTGGACAGAGCCCCCTCCGCCACCGCAGCGGCAGCGAGGCGCTCCTTCTCCCGCAGCGCGGGCGACGCCGTGTCCACGCCGCCCACGGCCGTGGGGTCCAGCGCGATCATGCCCGGCGCCAGCTTGTCCAGCAGCTGGTGCACCTCAGCCTCCTGCCGGCCCTTCTTGGTCTGGAAGGGGTCCGCCTCCAGGCTGTCGTAGTTGGGCTCGCCCGCCCCCGGCGTGATGAGGGAGGAGAGGCCCTTGCCGTGCCCGATGGCCAGGATGTCGTCAAAGGGGCGGAAGCGCACAGACGCCACCGCGTTCCCCGGCAGCTCGTGCTTGAGATACGGCGACTTGGCCTTCCGCACGCCCCGGGGCAGCACCGGGTCTGGCCGCTTGCGGGCCACGAAGAGGGGCGCTGCCGGCTCAGCCGCTGCGCCCGCACCTGCGCCTGCCACTGCCCCTGCCTCTGCGTCGTCGTCATCGCCCTCTGCAGCGTCAGTCCCCGCTGCGGCTGCTGCAGATCCGACGCCGTCTGGCACTCCGTCGGCGTCCTCGTCTGCGTCTGCATCGAATCGCACGTGAGTGCCACTCCCCGCGAGGCTGCGGGGCACGGCCGCCGCGCCAGCGCTGCTCGCACGGCCGCCGCCTGCCCCCGCCTTTCCCCGCGCAGCGCCTGCCCCTGCACCCGCCCGCAGCGCGAGCGGCGCTGTGAACGGCTCCGGCGACAGCTCCGTCGCAAAGTCGCGCCCCCACACCTGCACGTGCGAGCCGAAGCCCACCGCCACGAACCCGCGGTGGCTGACGTCCAGCGCGTGCGCGGGCGTGGGCAGGAAGTAGTTGAA
>Ga0208629_100507_pt1 | contig 18663 bp, 4 predicted proteins | sample LakWasMet19_HOW5_2_FD_183865 | JGI IMG/M metagenome (GOLD analysis project Ga0208629, IMG submission 183865) | Freshwater sediment methanotrophic microbial communities from Lake Washington under simulated oxygen tension - Sediment Metagenome... | ecosystem: Environmental > Aquatic > Freshwater >... | reverse complement strand
CTCCTCAGCCGGCAGGCTAGCGGCGCCGCCGGCAGAGGCCTCCACCCGCCCCCAAGCCTGCCGCACCGCCTGCTTGAGCGCGAGCAGCTGCATCTCCGTCGCGGCGGGCACGAGGCTGCGCTGCGCGGGCGAGAGGGCGGCCATGCCCGCGGTGGGCGAGGACAGCGCAGCGAGCGCCTGCTGCTGCAGGGCCTGCTGCCGCTGCGCCGCCGCGTGCGCGTGCGCCACGCCGTGCTGCACCGCCGCGACGCGCCGCAGCGCCTCCAGCTGGCTGTCCACGAGGCCGATGCTGTCCCGCAGGCGCGCTGCGCGCTCCACGTGCCCGCGGCGCTTCTCCTCCAGCGACGCCATCAGGCCCTCGAACTCCGCGGTCACGAGGCGGCCCGCGGCGTCCACCACGTCCTGGAAGCGCGCCTGCGAGGAGGCGCGCAGCGCCTCGACAGCCGCGTCCGTCTCCGCGCGGTGCCGCGCCAGCAGCGCGCCGCCCATCTTCTCCGCCTCCGCGGCCGCCACGCGCCGCAGCCCCGCCACCTCACGCTGCAGCGCGCCCGCGAGGTCCGCGTTGCGCCCCGTCGCCGCCTGCTCGAGCGCCGCCACCTCGGCTGCGAGCGTGCCCGCGTGCTCTGACTCGCCCTTGCGGTGCTTGTCCACCGTCTCCTTCAGGGTGCTGAACTCAGCGGCCAGGCGCTTGCGTGCCTCCGTGGCGCGCTCGGCGTCTGCGGCGCGCGCTGCCACCTTCTCGCGCAGCTCCACGCCCGCGGCGCGCAGCGAGGCAAGCTCCGACTGCGTGTCGGCCGTCACCAGCGCCGTCACGTCGCCGCAGCGGCCCGCCAGGCGCTGGCTGCAGCTCGCCATGGCGTCCGCGCTCGCGGCCAGCTCGCCCTCGACCGTGTCCATCGCTGCATCGCGCAATGAATGGGAGGTAACCGAAAAGAGGCGGTTGACGAGGGACGGGGGAGTCAAACGTGGGATGGCACAAACAAGCGCTGCGGCGGGGCTGACGCCCAGAAGGAACGGCGTCACGTGAAGAGAGCAAGGCATCAGGTGACTACCACACAACACAACGCATACATTCAGCATAGCTGCTCGGCGAGCAGCACACCGCCTGCCCGGCCCACACGCACAGCGCCCCCTACATTCCCCAGCGCCCCCTCCATGCCCGCTGCAGCACTCACCGCTCTCGCCCATGCGCCGCGCCTGCTCCACGCAGTTGTGCAGCACCGCCGTGTTGAGCTGCATCTCCACGCCCTGCTTGTGCTCCTCAGCGATCGCCCCCTCCAGCGCAGCGCGGCAGGCGCGCAGGTCGTCGCGCGTGGCGCGCACCGGCAGGCTCTGTCCCTCCGTGAACGCCTGCAGCAGCGACGTGTCCGCCTCGCCCATGCGCAGCAGCGCATTGCTCGCCTGCCGCTCCGCGGTGCGGCGCCCCACCCGCGCCACGGTGGCGAGCCGCTCCTCTGCCGCAGAGGGGCCCAGCGCAGCCACCATGCGGGCCCGCAGCGCCTCCGCCTCGCGGGGCAGCGCCGCCAGCCTGCGCCGCAGCGCCTCCTCGCCGTCGCGGCACGCGTTGGCCCTGCCGCGCGCGATCAGGTAGGCGTCCTTCCTCTCGTGCCCCGCAGAGCGCTCCAGCGCCACCTTGGCGGTGCGCGCGGCGTCGCGCTGCGCGTCCCTCGCGGCCGCCACCTCACGCTCCGAGGGCGCGCTCGCGGCGGCCATGGCCCCCAGCTGGCTCGCTGCGGCAATGCTGGCGGGAAGCGGGCCGCCGGGCTGCGGCATCAGCAGGGCGGTGGAGGAGGCCACGACCTGCGCGGGGGAGGGCGGCTCGCGCTGCGGCGATGCCGTGGCGCCAGCGCCGAACCGCTGCTGCTGCTGGTGCTCCATGGCAGCCCCGAAGGCTGGGCTGTGCGCGGCGGCTGCGCGCGCCTGCGGGGACGGCAGCAGTCCCAGCGTTTGCAGCAGGGTCGTGTCTGAGCCGTACCCGAGGGACACCAGCTGCTGCAGCTGCAGCTGCTGCGCGGGCGTGAGGGACTGCAGGTGCGCAGCGTCAGCGGCAGCGCTGCCGCCTGCCACCAGCCGAGCATGCCCCCCTGAGAAAGCCTGCAGCGGCGCCTCGCCGCCCATGCTGCCGCCGTCGCGGCCGCGAGGGCCCACGGGCGAGAAGGCGCTGCCGACGCCTACCCCTGCAGGGGAGGCAGGGTGGACAGACATGCTCACGCCGCTGGACAGACCGCCGCCGCCGGGGGACATCGGCTGCGGCACAGCCAGGCCGCTGGGGCCGCCCGCAGCCGCAAACAGCACGGCGGGGCTGCGCGGCGCCGCGCTCACCACCACGCTGCTGTGCGCTGCAGACGCGGAGGCGGCCGCCGCGCCCTTCGCTGCGGCCTCCAGTCTGTCCTTCTGACTGCCGCTGCCGCTGCCAGCGCGGGTGGGCGTCTCGGGGCGTGACGCAGTGCTGCCGCCGGCGCCGGGCGCTGCAGCAGCGGCAGCAGCAGCGCCCGGCGGCGCGCTGTCCGGGCCCTTAGGCGTCCCCGGCATCGGCGGGGGGTTGGCCGCCGCGGGGGTGGGGCCCACCTGCGGGGTCGGCAGCGTGAGCGGGGACTCTGCGATCGGCGGTAGGCTGCCGAGCTGCGTGCCGCCCGGCACGGGGAGGGCGGGCTTCGGGGACAGGACGGCGGCCTCTGCAGCGGGGCTGGCAGCGGCGCTGGCAGGCGCAGCAGCTGGCACCGCCGCAGCAGCTGACACCGCTGCAGCAGGCGGGACCCCCGATGGCGGCGAGGGGCGGGCGGGTGGCGCGGGCGCCGGCCTCTGAGCGGCGGGCGGGGCCGCCGCAGGCGCGGCAACCGCTGCCTTCGCAGCAGCGCTCGGCGCCGCGACCGCAGCGGGTGCAGGGATGGGCGCAGGCGCCGGCAGCAGCCCCGCCTCAACCGCCTGCAGCTGCTGCGCCGAGGGCTTGCCGGGGGGCGGGGAGACGGCGGGCAGGGTGCTAGGAGAGACAGACGGCCGCGGCTTGTTGGGCGGCGGTGCCACGCCACCGCCCGCCATCATCGTGGCGCTGGGCGAGGAGACGCGCGGAGGCTTGGGGCCCTTGGGCGGCTCCACCACCAGGGGGCTGCTGGCAGCAGCAGCGGCAGCCGCCGCAGGGCCGCTTGCGGTGGGGCCGGCTGCAGGAGCGGCCGCCGCTGGGGCACCGATACCAGTGGGCGCCGGGACAGAGGCTGCGGGCTTGGGAGCCGCCGCAGCAGCAGCAGTTGCCGCAGCAGTTGCCGCAGGCTTGGGAGCTGCGGCGTCAGGCTTGGGCTCTGCGATGGCGGTGGCTGGAATCGGGGTCAACAGAGGCCCGCTCGTGGTGGCTGAGACAGCCGCCGCTGCGGCGCCTGCGGCGAAGGCGTTGCCTGCATCGGGCTTAGGCGTTGCGGCAGCTGAACTTGCAGCAACTGGTTTGGAGGCGGCGCCCGCGGGCGACGCTGCCGCCTCTGGCTTTGCAGCCTCTGCAGGCTTCGGAGCGTCGGGCTTTGCAGCCTCTGCAGGCTTCGCTGCTGCGTCTGGCTGTGCCGCTGCTGCGACAGGCTTCGCCGCTGCGTCTGGCGATGGCGCAGCACCAGGCTTGGCTCCGTCAGAGGGTGGCTCCGCAGCCTTGGGCGCGTCAGGCTTGGGAGCGTCAGCGAGCGCGGGCTTCGGCGCGTCCGGCTTAGGGCCTGGGCCTCCGGCAGGAGCGGCGCCAGGGGGCTTGCCTGCGGGTGCAGGCCCTGCTGGCGGCGTGCTGCTGGCGCCAGGGGGCTTGCCTGCGGGTGCAGGCCCTGCTGGTGGCGTTCCAGCGGGCTTCGCGCCAGGCGGGGCGCCAGCAGGAGCAGCGCCAGGTGGCCGGCCTGTCGGGGGAGCGCCTGCAGGCGGCGTGCCCGCAGGCTTCCCCGCTGGCGGTGCCCCAGCCGGCGGTGCCCCAGCTGGCGGCGTGCCTGCAGGCTTCCCCGCTGGCGGTGCCCCAGCTGGCGGCGCGCCCGCAGGCTTCCCCGCTGGCGGTGCCCCAGCTGGCGGCGCGCCCGCAGGCTTCCCCGCTGGCGGTGCCCCAGCTGGCGGCGTGCCCGCAGGCTTCCCCGCTGGCGGTGCCCCAGCCGGCGGCGTGCCTGCGGGCTTTCCCGCTGGCGGTGCCCCAGCTGGCGGCGTGCCCGCAGGCTTGCCCGCTGGCGGTGCCCCAGCCGGCGGCGTGCCTGCGGGCTTTCCCGCTGGCGGTGCCCCAGCGGGGGCGGCACCGTCAGCCGGCTTCGCAGGTGGCGGGCCCCCGGGCCCAGAGGCGGGAGGAGTGGCCTTCGGTTTGTCGCCGTCAGGGCCTGCGCCGGCGGGCTTGGGCGGCGGCGCCACCGTCGCCGGCTTCGGGGAGGGGGCGCCAGGCGGCGGCGGTTTCGGAGAAGCGCTGGCTGCAGCTGCGCCCTCGGCAGGCTTCGCCGCGGCGGGCGGCGGCGCGGGCCTCGGCGAGTCTGGCGCAGCAGCACCGCCCTCGGACGGCCCCCCGGCTGCTCGCGGCGGCGCTGCCGGCGGCGTCTTCTTGTCCGACGCAGGCGGTGCCGGCGGAGGCTTGCGCTCGCCGCCGGCCCCGTCACCAGCTGGGCTGCCCGCCAGGCTGGGAGAGGCAGGCGCCGCGCCAGCGCCAGCGACAGGAGACGGCGCAGGGCGCGGCCCAGCAGGCGGGGCCCTCACGCCAGGGGGCGGTCCCCCGCCAGCGGCGTTCTGCACAAGCGGACACAACAGAGGTCGACGTCACACGTGAAAGAGCAGTGGTGCGATTGACCCATGCAGCGAGCCGAAGCATGGGAACCCGTTTGTGCGTTGCGCCTCTGCTTCTGTACAACCGAAGGCACCTCCCTAGATGCTGATACCGCGCGTGCACTCACCGCTGCGGGCTTGGCCGGGGGAGGCGCCTTGCCTCCTGCAGCGACTGGCCCACCGGTCTGCAGCAGAAGGGACACAGCAGCATTCTCACAATGAAATGACGGTACCCGCAGTGCGGCTGCCTCACGCATGTGAGGAGACATGGAGTGTGTCGAGGGCTGAGCCCATCATTCGCGTCAACGCAAACTGTCGGAAACCCTCTCTGCCAGGCCCGCGAAGGGTCGAGATTCCTCGCTGATAGCAGCGGCGAGAGCGACGCACCGCAGCTGGAGGGCTCCCTTGCTTCGGGGGAGGGGGCTTCGCGGCCCCGGCGCCTGGGGATGCGGCGGGCGTGGACCCCTGCGAGTGTGAATAGAAAGAGCGGATGAGGGAGGGTGATGGGAAATTAAGCGACACACACCGATGTCGTAACGGAAGAGGGGAGACGTGGACCAGTGTCGGGAAAGCGGCACGCGCCCGCACGCACATCAAAAGGCTTGGGTGCAGCGGGCGGAGGCTGCAGTGGGGCAGGCGGGAGATGAGGCGGAGGTGAGTTGCGGTGGGTTCAGGAGGGGGAAACGTTCCGTCACGAAGCCGCCAAAGCGTGGACTTTGCATGACAAGCGGGCTCAGTGAACACTGCGTCGCGGCGCCTTCGCGGGCCCGGCCCCCAACTGCCCGCTGCACGGCGCCGCACACAGTGTCGTAACTCGCAGAAACCGAAGCGCTCCCGTGGTACACCAGCCAACTCACCGCCTTAGGAGCGCCAGCGTTCGGGGAGGGCGGTGGCAGCCCCGGCTTGGGAGACGACCCTGCCGGCGGCGGCGGGCCCTTGGGAGCCGCCCCAGGGGACCCCGGGGGAGCGGCCTGCACATCGAGCGTTTCACGACAGCGGCAGCAGCTTCCGTGGTTGAGTGCGGGAGCACGACCCTGTGTCCGTGCGCTCAGAATTCAGCAGTTTCACCCAACAATCCCGTACAGCGCGCGCGGCACTCACGGCCTTGGGCGGCGGCGGCTTTCCGGCACTGGGGGAGGCTGGGGCGGAAGACTGCAGCACATGGATGGAACACGCGAAACCGATAGTTGACCTCCACCGTGCGAGCGTTGAACCGGGTTTTGAGCTCTGGCGGGGAGTGGCCCGTCAGCTACGCAGCGGCAAGCACCGTGGGCGCGCAGTACGTCTTCTGGTGCGACCCACAGCATGGGCACAGACTCAGCTCGCCCGCCTGCCTGCCCGTCTCAGATACGGTTGCGACACCAGCGTCCAGCAAAACACCAGCATACAGCAAAACGGCGATTGGCGCTTGCAGCTCCGCAAATGCTACGTGCTCCGCAAAGCGTGCTTGAGAGTCGCATGCGGGTGCACAGCCCTGGGGCTCGAGCACCTCCAACCCACCCCATCATCGAGTTTCGCAACTACGGGCGGCGGAGCTTTCTTCGGAGGACCTCCAGGAGGCGGAGCGCTGTTCGGGCCAGGAGAGCCAGTCGCTGGTGGAGGGGCCTTCGCACCAGGTGCAGGAGGTGGCGGTTTGGCCCCGCCCGCAGGCGGGGTTCCTGCAGCGGGTCCAGGCGGCGGCTTGGCGCCTGGCGGCGGAGGCTTGGCTCCGCCAGGCACAGGCGGAGGCGGTGCTTTGCCACCGGGTGGCGGAGCTCTGGCTCCACCTGCTGGGGCCGGCGGCGGTGGTCTCGCAGCCATGCTAATTAGGTGACCGTGTCAGGCGCCCGCGAAGTCGTTTCGTGCCGTGCGCGAGTGACGACTGAGCAGCCCCAAGCTCGCAGAGAAGAAATACGGGCCACGAAGGTGCTTTCGCAGCCACGTATCAAGTGCGGCCAGCGGCGCGCAACCAGAAAACGCTGTCGAGTACAGCGCGCGCCGCGCAATGACTCTCGAGCGGCGAAGTGCGTGGATTTGCGATACGAATGTTCTGTTCGTCGGGCTCGAAAGCGCGCCCCTCCCTTGCGCCTTTGGGCTGCGTTCGCTTGCGGGAGCGCTGTCTCGACCCGCACGCCGCACCAGTGTGCCGGTATCTCTCTATCGAGCGAAACTCCTCAGACGGACGGATGTGTGGTTTGCATTTCAGCAGTTCCACAGGCCGTTCAACATAATCAGCTTGCAATCACCACGTAGATGATCGCCTGCAAGCCCTGAGCCTTGATTGTGCTCAGGTTTGTCAAATTGTTTCACACTGTGTTTGGTTCTCGGACTTGCAAGTGAGCCTTCTTTCAAGGAACGGCCGCATCAACCTCAAGTCGCGGATGAAGTACGGCAAGGTCTTGTCCACGTCAATCCTTCCGGAATGGGCTGTGTTTTCGGTTGCGTATAAGGACCTAAAGCGGCTCATCAAACGCGTACAGGCCGGCGAAGCTGACGACGCCGCGTTCTGGTCGAGCCTGGAGGACGACTTGCGGCGCCTCAGTACTTTTGAGCTGGAGCGGCGCGCTGCCGTTCTTGACTTGTTGCAGAAATGGACGTCGGAACTGACATTTCTGGTACGTCCGACGAAGTGGAGTTTCGTTCCTGCTGAGGTGCCATCGCACCACGCAAAACCCTCACCTGGAATGCCCCGCTATCGTCACGCGACTGCAGGAAGGAAGTGGCCCGTTCACGCCACGGGCATCTCAGAAGAACCGCTCGCGTTTGTCCTCGCTCGAAGCAACGAGCCCGTGTGCCAGCATGCGGCGTAGCTCGGGCGGGGCGCTCGGCATGTCTTCATTGGCTCTCGACTCTGGCTTTGAGAAGTGCAGCGGCAGATGCATCGCACCGTCGGCACCAAACCTGTGTGCGACGCTACGCGAGCGCGACGTGTTCGCGACGCAGGCTGCAGTCCTCGGCGACATTGACCTCGGTTTCACGCCCATGCCGAAACCCCTGACGACGCTGCCGACACCCGAGGCAACAGCGGTTGTCGCTGCAACCAGTAGTGGGGTGCGAGAGTGCCGCCTGCGCAAGCGGTCGCGATCTCCAGCGGGCAGGAGAGCGCCGCTGCTGCGCACGCTGTCTGCGATCGAGTGCACGCCTGCGCCCTCCTCGCTGCCTGTGCGCAGTGCATGCAGCCCGATCCGTGACGCCTCCGCTGCCCCCTCGCACGCCGGCGACAGGAGTAGCAGCAGGCGTACGCGCGGCGGTCATACTAGCGGCGCCAGCGACAGCGGCACGCTGCTGCCTGCGACTGCGCTGGGAGACGCAGCCACCCCTGACACGGAGGTGTCGGCTGCCCCCGGCGAGGAGGGGCGCGCAGACGGTCTGTCCACTGCAGCGCACTCGCCGTGCGCTGACGATGGCGCCGTCGCCGACACTGCTCCTGACTCCAGCCTGTTTCATGGCGGCGGCTGCCGCACCCCGCCGCGACAGCCGAGCCTGCAGGACAGCAGCAGCTGCGCTAGCGGGACGAGCAGCCGCGGCGGCAGCAGCTGCAGCAGCTGCCCCGTGTGTCTCGTCGCATCGCCAACACCGGCGCACGGCAGCGCGGCGGTAGATGCTGCGGGCTGCTCTGGTCGGGCAGCCGGCGGCACTGCGGGAGGCGCCGTGCCCCCCTCGCCCAGCGTGAGCTGCATCACAGTGCCTGCGGCTCACACCCTCGGGACGCACCTGCCCAGCGGATCGGGCGCCGGGTGCGGCTCTAGCTCTCCGTGGAGGCGCGCTCGCTGGCCGAGCGGCAACTCGCCTGGGCGGCTCTCGCACGACATGCTGTCCTGTGAGGCGGACACGGCAGGGAGGCCAGGCTCCGGCCGCAGGCTGGCACTGGTCTCCCCCGCCAGCGATGCCCACTCCGTCGGGGCGGCGGCCACGCACCCAAGCACGGCCCGCAGCGGTGGCGGCGGCAGCGTGACTGTCCGGTCGCGCGGCAGCAGCCGCGGCAGCATGCGCAGTGGAGGCAGCATGCGCAGCGGGGGCAGCGGCGCCGACCGCACCAGCGAACGGTCCAGCTCGCGACGAAGCGGTGGTGGCGGCGGAGTGGGCCGCAGGCGCTGCAAGCTGCCCTCTGAGCAGGCCCGCTTCGTGCGTGTGCGCAAGGGGGTGGACGACGCCGTTATGGAGCTGCAGCTGCTGCGCCAGTTTCTCGCGCTCAACGCCACCGCCGTCGACAAGATCGTGAAGAAATTCGACAAGCGCACGGGGGCAGACACGCGGGAGGCCTTCGCAGCGCGTCTGCGCGATCCGTCGGCATCGCCGTGCCCGGGCCTGTGCGGCGCGCCGCTTCAGCCGCTGCTGGCGCGCGCGGAGGCGCTGCAGGAGCGCGTGGGCGCGCTGGAGCCGCTGCACGCCGCCTGGTCCGCCACTACGGCGTACACCATCGGCTGCTTCGACCTGGTGCACCACGGCCACATCAACCTGCTGCGCAGCATGCGCCAGTTCGGGCGGCGCGTGGTGGTGGGCATACACGACGATGCCTCGTACGCCCTGCTGAAGGGCAAGGCGCCCGTGGACGACCTGGAGGCCCGCATCGACGCCATCCGCACGCTGTGCGATGCGGTGTTCGTCATCGACGACACAGACCCCACCGCGGCGATCCAGGGGGCGGTGGACCTGGAGCAGGCCGCGGCGGGGCACTGCGTGTATGTGCGAGGCGACGACATGCCCGACTTCCCCGCGAAGGAGTGGGTGGAGGGGGTGATGGAGGTGGTCCTGCTGCCGCGCACCGAGTCCGTCTCCTCCTCCTTCATCCGCCTGCTGTACCACCAGCAGCTGCCACAGCCGCAGTTGGAGGGGCAGGCGCAAGCGGCGGGAGGGCGTGGACAGGCAGATGAGTCAAGTCACGGTAGTGCCGATGCCCCCTCGTCCACGTGCGCCACCCTCCCCGCGCCCGCAGCCGGTGACGGTACCGCTGCACAGGCACCTGCGCCCGCTGCTGCCACGCCTGTGCCCTCGCTGCCGCTGCCGCCGCGCAGCGGCCGCGCCCGCGCAGCGACTGAAGCCTCCACAGCTCGCAGCACGGTGGCCGTGCCCACCGCGCGGACAGGGGCCCCGCCCTCTACCGTCACCACCGGCCGTCTGTCCGCGCGCAAGTCCTTCCTCGTCAAGCCCTCCGCCGCAGCGCTCGCCACCGCCTTCGGCAAGCTGGACTACACGGGGAAGCCCGTCGCCGTGTCTGCTGCCGCTGCTGGCACCGGCGCCGCAGCTGTTGCCGCTGCCGGGCTGGGCGGCGCTGCGCGAGAGCCGCTGGCGGCTGTGCCCGAAGCCGCGGCTTGGGGGTTTCGACTCACCTCCGGGCCTTGCGACGGTGCTGCCAGCGACAGCCCCTCCAGCCGCACACCCTCCGCCCGCACGCCGCAGCACGGCTCCGCGTTACTCTCTGAGAAAGACAGGGCTGCGGCTCACCTGCTGCTTCCCCTGCACACCTTGGCCGCACCCTCAGCGCGGCAGTGAGCCACCACCATCGCGCGCGGCCATTTGAGTTGGTGTCGCTCCTAGACAGTGCTGACTCCCCCGGCACGCCGCATCGGGCTGCTGATGCGCTCTCCGCACATTGCGTGGCGCTCGCCGCCGCAACGCCCAACCCGCACTCCCCAAACGGGTGCGACCTCTGGCACCTCTCGTTTGCCCATGTGCTCACCCGCCTCTTCTGTCCGATCATGCCATGAAGGGTGTGCTCACCCGGCTCTTCTGTCCGATCATGCCTTCATGGCATCGGTCATTTCGGGTTCACCCCCACCGAACGCTGCGCTCCCCGCCTGGCCCGCTCACTTGCCACTTGTTGCGCTGTGTCGCCCGTTATCCCTTGGAGAGTGAGCGTGCTGCCCGCTTTTGAGGAACCCTGGTCCTCATTTCGTTGAAGTTGATGCTGAGTGATCGCTATGGGTTTCTACGGGACGTACGTATACGCACACGCGTTGCATTTTTCCGGTACCAGTTTATTTTTGGCAAGCGCGCGTGGGTAGCCAGCTCGAGCTACTCGCTATGTACCACGTGCACATGCAACCCACGTGTGCATGTGCGGCCCCCTAACTGCAGGCCAAAGCTCTTCAGCTGAGTTTCTGCGATTTGTTGCCGTCGACAGTGTTGCTTCATCCAACGTTTTAGGGCTTCAGCAACCGGGACTGAAATAGACGTGGAAATTTTCGAACTCGCTTGACCGGTCTGCTATGCGCAACAACACTACTCGAACAACAGAAGAGAAAAAGCGAGTTCGAAGGCTACCCTTCAAATCATGCTCCCATCGAGGGCGCCATCGTGAAAGTTGTTCCTCAGCGCTGCGGGCCTGCCCCGCGCCTTCTGCTCACCGCACCCACACAGCCATGTGCGCAGGCACGATGCTGCGGCCGTCCGGTCCGGCGACACCAGCGCAGCCGGGCGCGTCGTCTGTGCCCACGAAGACACCGAGCGTCTTCGGCTTGGCGCCCGCTGCGCCAGCGTCAGAGGCTGGCGGCAGCTGTGCGTCGCATCGGTCCTTGTCCTTGCCCTCAGCGTGCAGCACGACGCCGTACGCGTGGCCCTCGCACACCCCCAGCGAGGTCGTGCCCGTGTACATGCGCGCAGGCCACGCGCAGCCAGCAGTGGTGGCGTCTGCAGCCACCACGATGGCGGCAGACGACCCGCCTGCCGCGGGGTCTGCAAACAGGTCGGCGTCCGCCTCCAACTCCAGCAGGGAGAGCGGCAGCGCCGCGGCTGCGGCGGCAGCGACCGATGCGTCGTCCACGCCATCCATGCGGGATCGGGCGTCCTCCTCCACAGCCCAGCTCGCAGCGCTGCTGCCGACGGTCGAGGGCGACGACGCCTCTGCCGCGTCCGGGACGGCAGCGAAGCGGGAGGCGGAGCCCGCCCCCGCGCCCTCCCCCTCCTCCTCTCCCAGCTCCTGCTGCTGCAGCGCCGCCGCCGCCTCCTGCTCCCGCTCCGCATCGGAGGCGTCGTCCCCGAGCAGCGAGGCGTCCGCGAGATCCTCGCTCACCTGCTGGAAGCGCCTGTGGCGCCCGTGCCGGCGGCTGCTGCGCGCCTGCTGCGCGCGGCGCTGCGGCTGGCCGCGCGCGATCTGCGCGGGCTGCTGCCGCCGCTGCTGTTGCTGCTGCCGCGTCTGCGCCTGCTGGCGCTGCTGCTTCTGCAGCATTCCCTGATTCTGCTGCGTCGCCGCGCTGCCGGCCGCGCCCGTCGCTGTGCTGGCGGTGCGGGTGGCTGCGGCAGCAGCCTGCCCCTGCCCCTGCGGCGCCGCCGCGGCAGCTGCGGGCTGGGCTGAGCCGGCAGCAGCGGCCACAGGCTGGGCACCCGGAGGGTGTGCCGCCGCAGAGGCAGCCGGCGCAGCGGCAGGGACAGCAGCTGCCACACCCCCAGCAGAGGGGGCCGCCGCAGCGGGCATCGCTGCAGCCGGAGCAGCAGCAGCAGCTGGCGCCCCAGGGGGCACGGCACTTGCAGCGCGGGCTGCCGCAGGTGACGCCCCAGCGGCAGGCGACGCCGCCGCAGTGGGTGCAGAAGCCCCTGACACAGCGGCAGCGCCCTTGCTACCCGCACCAGCAGCGGCAGCGGGCCACTGGCTCCCGTTGCCGGGTGTCGTCATCCACCCTGCCGCCCCCTCCGCCTCCACCTTCAGGCAGCGCGTGAGCACGGCAGCGTAGTCGCCGTTCCCGCTGCCACACGCCTGCGCGGGCGGCGGCGGCAGCAGGGCGAGGCTGGCGCTGGAGGGGTCGGGGATGCGGAAGGCGACGGCGGAGCCGTAGCTGCCCATGCCGCCCGCGGGGGCGCCTGCAGGCGTCTGTGCGTCCGTCCACGAGATCGCCGCTTCGGCGCTCGCCTGCGCCACCCACAGCGCGTTCACGTTGCCGGGGTGCGAGCGGTCCAGGGGGTCGTACGCCCCGCCCTGGACGCCCAGGGGCCCGGGCAGGCGGCCCCCGGGGGCGACACCCACGAGCGTCCAGCCGCCTCCGTCCGTCGTCATGTCGCAGTACACGCGCACGCCCGCGTACTGGTACTCGTCGGGCGGGAAGATCGTGTACACGCCGGAGCGCGCGGAGGTGGACAGCGCCTGCAGCTGACTGCACGTCTTGGGGCGCGCCAGGCGCACGACCGCCTCCTCCCAGCGCCGGCGCTCACCGGCCAGGGCGGCGCGGGCAGCCTTCAGGCGCGCGCGGCCCTCCGCCACGCTGGTGACCGCGGCGGTGATGTTGCCCCCCACCACGAGGCTGAGGGGCGACCCGTCGCTGCCCGCGCCCGAGGAGGAGGCGCCAGACAGGGCGGACAGGCCCGTCGTGCAGTTGGCGCCCGTGACGCGCTGGATGCAGCTGCAGGTGGCCATCTCGAACTGCAGGCTGACGGCGAGGAACTCCGCGTGCGCCCCATCCACCGCGGACTGCAGGCTCTGCAGCTTGCCCATCGCCGCCGCGCGCGCCGCGGGGGCGGCGTTGGCGTCCACCGCGTCCTCCGCAGCGGGCTGCAGCTGCTCCTCCGCCTGCCCCAGCAGCACCAGCGCCTTCGCCTGCCGCTTGGCGAGCGCGGCGCCCGTGGAGCCGCCGCCGCCCTGGCAGCCCGCCACCCACACCACCTCGCCCCCGTGGCCCGCGGACTCCTCGGCGAGCGCGCGCAGCTGCGCCAGCATCTTCTGCAGCTCCGCCAGCAGCGCCGCGTCCGCGTCGCGCCGCTCCTGCAGGCGCTTGAGCGCTGCGGCCCGCGCCGCCTCCAGGCCCTTGATCTTGTCCTCCAGCTCGCCCTCCGCCTTCTCCAGGGCGGCAGCCTCCGCCTTCAGCGCGGTCTTGAGCGACCCCACGCGCGCCGCCAGCAGCTCCTTCAGCCGCCGCTGCTCCACGCCGATCTGGTCCTCCTCCGCCGTCAGCTTGCGCAGCTCCGCCGTCGCGGCGGCGCCCTTGGCGCTCTCCGTCAGCTGCGAGCGCCGGTCAAAGAGGCGGCGCCGCGCCTCCAGCAGGCGCTTCTCCTCCTCGATGCGCGCGTTCACGAACGTGATGACCTCCGTGTCGGAGGCGGGCGGCAGCGCCACGCGATCGAAGGCGATGTGCGCGAAGTAGTTGGACGCGGTCGAGAAGGCGTCGCTCGAGTTGCCCGCGTCGCTCGGCCCCGCGGCGGCGGCGGCGGAGCCGCCCCGAGCGGCGGCAGCTGCGGCCGCGACGCCCGCGAGGTCGAAGGCCGTGAGCTCTCGCAGCAGGGCCTCTTGCTCCGCCTCCTTCACGCGCAGCACGTCCACGTCCGCGGAGAGGTCGCGCCGGATGGCGGCGATCGCGTCGCGGCGTACGGGCAGGGACACCGCCGTGCCGATGGCCGCCAGCTCGTCCTCGCGGCTCTGCGCCGTGCCGCCGCCGCTGGCGCCGCCACTCGCAGCAGCGCCGGCCGCGGGCTGCCCTGCGCCCGCTGGCAGCGGTGAGGCCGAGGGGGCGGCCGCCGCGTGCTCTCCCGGCAGCGGCACCATGACGGATGAGGACAGCACGCCGCTGCCGAGGGGCGCGATGATGGAGCGGGACGGCGCGCCCGCGAAGAGGCAGAGGCAGGACACGGAGCCCTGCAGCCGCAGCAGCAGCGACGCGGCGTGCGGGTGCGTCACGACTGTGCGGTGCATGTCGGCGAAGGAGACCTCCAGACCGACAGACGCCGCGCTACTCGCACCGCCGACGTTGGCGGGGCCGGCCGCAGCGGGCGCGGCAGCCAGCGCGCCCTCCGGATTCGTTTTCGCGGCCATGGCTGCCGCCGGGACGCCCGCAGGCATGCCGTTGCCGCTCACCGTCGTTCCCGAGCTCGCCGCGCCGTTGGCTGGGCCCATGGCTGCAGCGGAGACGCCCGCACCGCCGCCGGGCAAGCCGGCAGCCGCGGCAGGGTCAGCCGCTGCGGTGCCCGCGCCGCCGCTGCCCGCCTGCGCCGTCGCGGCATCCGAGGCGGCGGTCGGCAGCAGGTCGGCTGAGGAGCGCAGGAAGGAGGGGTAGTTGGTCAGGTACGCGTCAGCTGCCCGCATGGCGTCTGAGGAGCCGTACGCCTCCCACGGGGACGGCGGCAGCCCCGCAGCACCCGCACCGGCGCTGCTCGCGCTTGCGGTGCCTGTTGCTGTGGTAGCGGTAGTGGTGGTCAGCAGCTCCAGCAGCGCGGTGGCGAGGTGCTCATCATGGTGCATGACGTGGTCGCCGGAGCGCAGCGCGGAGGCGAGCCCCTCCATGCCCAGCTGCAGCAGCACGTGTGCAGCGGCGGCCTGGTGGTGCCCGCGCGGCAGCTGCGCCGCCTGGTCCAGGTCGTCGAAGCCAGCAAGCGTCTCCAGGCTGAAGCGCGGCGCCATCGCTGCAGCGGCTGCGGCGACCGATGAGCCGCCGGCGGCAGCCGCGTCGACGCTGCCGCCACTCGCGCTCGCAGCACCGGCGGCGTCCGCGGACTGCACGCTGAAGCCGCTGGAGGCGCCGGCAGCTGGCGGTGCGGCCGCGGCCGCGCCGGCACCGCCGCCCCCGAACCCCGTCATCGCCCCAGAGACAGCGCTGCTGGCGGGGGCAGCGGGCCCCGGCGCAGCTGCAACGCCCGCCGCCGCCTGCGCCGCGGCCGTCGGAGACGCCGCAGCTGCTGCGGAGGACGCGCCCAGCGTCGCCCACTCGGGGGAGAGCCCGTCGCCCTCGGGCCGCACGCGGGTGCCGGAGGTGCGCACGAGGGCGGCCGCGTACAGCGCCTGCTCCTCCTTGAGGGATCGGATCGTGAGCACGAGGGGCGTCGAGCTGGGGGACGGCGAGGCGGTCGCGGTGGCGGAGGGGGAGGCGCCCGCCTTGGGGCTGGGCGACGGCTTCTTGAGGCCCGCCACCAGGTGGTGCAGCATCACGACCACGTCACGCACCAGCTTGTGCTGGTCGCCCGAGTCGCACCAGCGCCGCAGCGCGAGCGTCTGCACGACGCCCTTGTAGTCCACGGGGTGCGCCGCCTCCTTCAGGCGGGCCTTGAGCGTGTCCGACTGCCCGCGGGAGGCGATGGCCGCCGCCTCGCCGTCCGAGCCCTTCAGCTGCGGGTGCACGCCCTTGCTCGTGCCCAGCAGGGCCAGGCTGAGCTCAGAGCTGCCCGCGCCAGCCCCGGCGCCGCCGCCAAACGCGCTGCTGCTGCTGTTGGAGGCGGGCGCGGAGGACACGCCGCCGTCTGCGCACTGGTCCTCTGTCGGCACGGCGAGGCTGTCCGTGTCGGCATGCACGCGCTTCACGAGCCATGTTTGCAGGCTGGTGCCGCCCAGCAGCGAGGTGCAGCGCGGCCACAGCGCGCACACGCCCGCGCGCGGGCCCTGCAGAAACATGACGGACAGAGCCCGATCCCGCATCGCCTTGACCGTCATCTCCTGCGCGGCCTTCGTCGTCGCGAGCGCTGCGATCATGGCGGGGGAGGTCGCGCTGCCGGCCTCAGAGGTGGCGGCCTGCAGCTGCTGGCGCTTGGCGGGCAGGCTGAGCGAGATCGGGGCGGCCGCCGCGGCCTTGACCGCACCCGAGGAGGCGGTGGTGAGGGAGGGTAGCAGGCGCTGCAGCGCCCCCGCGGGCCCAGCGGTGCCGCCCGCAGCCGCTGCGGCCTTGAGCGCCTCCGCGACCACCTCCGGGTCGGTGTTGGGCGTGGCGTCCACGCGGGCGGCGGCCAGAGAGATGTCGCGCCGCACGCGCGCATGCTCGCGCGAGAGGTCGCGTGCGTGCTCCAGCACCACGGCAGGCAGCGGCGCGGCCTTCAGGCCCTCCCGGTTGCCAGCCCCGCCCTCGCTCGGCGGCAGGATGGAGTTGATCTGCTGCGTTAGGTCGATGTAGCGCTGCAGCAACGCCTTCAGGCCCGCGACCTCGCCCGCCGCCGCCGCGGTGTGCACGGGCGAGAGGTGCCGGATGGCGGCGCGCGCCAGGCGCGTGTAGAAGCGGTCTGACGCAGCGAACTTGGCGTCTGGGCCCGCCTCCTCAGCGGGCGCGCTCGCGTCCGCCCAGATGCTGCCGCCCCCCGCGGCGCCTGCCGCCGGCGTGGGCGCAGGCGGGCTCGCGAGCGCGAAACGAGCGTGCGCCCCGCCGAGCGCCGTGGCCTCCATGTCGTCAGAAAGCGCGGCCAGCGGCTCAAAGCCCTGCGCCGCGCCGACGGCGGAGTCGTCCACCAGCACGCTCGCGCTGCCCACGCCGCGCAGGCCGCCGCCCACCACCGTGCCCGCCAGGTTGTGCGAGCGCAGCACACGCAGGTCCCGCTCCGCGATGCTGAGCGCGTGCGACACGTTCGCCTCGCTCGCGTGCAGGCGCTTCCACTCCCCGAACAGCTCCCGGCGGGTGAGCGCGATGCGCGCCTTCAGCGCCGCGAGCGGGTCCGTCACCGCGTCGCTGCCCGGCCCGTCCTTCAGCCGAGCGCACTTGCAGTGCAGGACAGGCACCTTCGCTGCAGCGGGCTGCTTCCCGTCGGCAGAGGTAGTGCCCGAGGCGCCTGCAGCGGTGGACCCGCCGCCGCCCGTCTTGGCGATCGTGATCTCGGTGACGGGCCCCTCCTTCTCCTCCCGCGTCTCAGCTCGCGTGGAGAGCAGGCTGTGCGACCCTGCAGCGCTGCCGGAAGTCGACGCAGACGCCGCGGCGGCCTCCTTCGGCGTCTTGAGCGTCACCTGGCAGTGGCAGCTCGCCTTCTTGTACTTGTCCATCACCTTGGCCGCGGCGCCGCGCAGCATGTCGAAGTCCGCGTCCGAGATCAGCGCGCCGCCGCCAAACACGGTCCCCTGCTTCCCGTCGCTGCCGCCGGCGCCCGGCTCGCTGCGCGGACAGGAGGTGTACACGGTCATGGAGCTGCCGTCCTCTCCGCCGTACTGCAGCGTGGGGATGACGGTGCGCCCGCTGCCGTCCACCGCGAGGCGGCACGGCCCCTTCTTCTCCGCCAGCTGCTCCTCCGTCGCAAGCCCGTATGCCCGCGCGCGCGCCCGGTGCCCCTTGGAGTAGTACGCAATCGTCTCGTTCACCTTGCTGCCGTTGAGCAGGCGCCAGCCCGCGGTGGGCAGCGCCTTGATCCCGCGCAGGCCCGCCGCCTCGGAGACGGCCGCTGAGAGGGACGCGTACTCGTCGCGGACAGACGTGTGGTCGGGCTGCAGCACGCAGTGCACGTACTTGTTGGCGCTGCGGTACTCGCACAAAAAGGCGCCGCGCGCCCCGTTTGCGCGCGCGGCGAGAGCCTTCCGCAGCTGGTCTGTGGTGATGGTGCTGGCGGCCTTGCACGACGGCGCGTTTCCGTCAGCCTTGCCGTCCTCCACCAGGCACGTGTCAGAGAAAATTATGACCGGCGGCTTGCCGGGTGCCGATTGCAAAATCGCGCGGGGCGGTTCCTGGATGGGTGTGCTCAGCTTTTTAGCAAGCTCCTCGTAAGCCGCGGCGGAGACAGCATCGATGCTCTGAAACCGAGGCACCTCTGCCATATCACCGCGGTCGGCTGAGACTGCCGTCGACTCCTCATCGCCGGTGTACGCAGCATGCGCACTGTGTCGGTGCGACAGCGCTCGTCCGCCCACGTGCTGTTCTCGCCGATGGCGCTGGCCATCGCCGTGGCCGGTTCCGCGCGCCTCCAAAGTTCGCTGGTGCTCGCCGCCTGCGGTGCCGGCCGCGAGGCCGGCAACCAGCGAGAGAGTCAGGAGCTGAATCGCCCGCGTCATGATCTCTGTGGTGGCTCTATCTCATGGCAATCTGCGCAAGCAACAGCCCGCGCTGCTCATCTTCAAGGACCCGGGCGCACGTTCGAATTCAATATGCCAGCGAAGCCTCACGGGGGCAATCTCGCCAGAATCTGGGCTCAATGGCCCGAAAATGCGCTCCTCTGGCTTAGGAGGTTGGTGGGCCTTTGAACTCTGCGAAAATGCGTTTTGAAACTTACGGCTGAAGTGGTTGGACAGATGCCAGATGGCCGCTTTTGACGTTCAGCTGGTCCAAGGGTCGA
>Ga0208629_100506_pt1 | contig 18733 bp, 18 predicted proteins | sample LakWasMet19_HOW5_2_FD_183865 | JGI IMG/M metagenome (GOLD analysis project Ga0208629, IMG submission 183865) | Freshwater sediment methanotrophic microbial communities from Lake Washington under simulated oxygen tension - Sediment Metagenome... | ecosystem: Environmental > Aquatic > Freshwater >... | reverse complement strand
AGCAGGCTTTTGCCGCTTATGCCGATGAATTGGCACAGGCAGGCAAAAATAAACAAGTTGAGTTTTGGGGTAAAGTCGCTGAAATGGGTGAAGAGCTTTGCCCTGATGTTGCCTTATTTTCAAATGGGGATGCGCATTTTTCCAATCACAAAGCGGCTGTTCCTGAAAGCGCCCCCATCAGTCATACAACTGCAGATACAGAAGAGTTGGATTTTGATTTAGTTTCATTCGAAGAATTGCCAAATAAAGTTCCTGCTCCAGCTGCCGTTCAACAACCTAAAATATCTGCGCTTGATTATGATTTAACTTCATTTGAAGTTGAAGATGATACCTTTGTTGATGAAGAGCGCAACAATCAAGAAATAGATTTTGATCTGACTGCATTTGCACCTGAATCTGATAAAACCGAAATAGCTGAAAAACCAGTGGCTGAAAGCATTGATGCCTTAGAAAGCTTCGATTTTAATTTTGACCTACCCAATGAAGACAATCAGCCTATTAAAGAACCTTCTATCAGCGTTAGCGAACAAAAAATTACCCCCGCCAACGAACTGTCTTTAGATAATTTCTTAGATTTTGACAGTGATGATTTTGATTTTAGCTTTGACCTTGATGAAGATAGCTCAGGATCTAATAACCCAAATAACCCAAATAACCCAAATAACCCAAATAACCAATTTGCTGTTTCTGATTTAACCGATATGGATGAGCTGGAAACCAAACTGGATCTGGCAAAAGCTTATGTTGACATGGGCGACATGGGGGCTGCACGAGATATTGCGAGCGAAGTATTAACTAAAGGCACCGATGCTCAAAAGACAGCGGCTCAAGAATTACTTGATGATCTCAGTTGATGAAAAATCAATATACGTTTTAGCTAACAAAAAGCCGGGTAAGTCGTCAATATCAACAGAAACATTGTTTTTCATTATGTATGCGAAGATATTATCAGAAATGAAGAACGTTTCTTCCTTCATTAGCAAGTCAGTCCTACAAATGTAAATTGCCCCATTCAGCCGATAGTTTTTGGGTAGGTCCTGACTTCTAGTGTTTTTAATCTCATCTCTTATAAATCCTGTCATGCTGTGGTCAGCTGGAAGTGTGTTCATCCAAAGAGGGGAGTGATCGACCTCGCAAACAGATATGATTGCATCAGCGTTTTTGTTTACAAGCAATTCGATAGCTTCTGAAATATGCTGTGAGTTTCTAAGTGGTGAAGTGGGTTGTAATAACACTATAAAATCAAATTGTTTACCCCATTCGTATTGGTAGAAATCAACTGCATGCTTGACTGTATCGATGCTTGTTGAAATATCTTTTGCTAAAGCAAAGGGACGAATAAATGGCACATTGGCTCCATATTGCTTGGCAACTTTAGCAATTTCAGCATCTTCTGTTGTTACCATAACCTCACTAAGGAATTGACAGCCAAGCGCTGCTTCGATTGTCCATGCGATAAGCGGCTTACCGCTAAGATTAAGAACATTTTTTCGAGGTAATCGACGACTTCCTCCGCGGGCAGGAATAATTCCAAGAAATGATTTACCTTTATCCATTTACTCGAACACCTCATCGTATTCATTATTTGCTTTTTCAAAATCTCTCATTTGTCCGATGTCTAACCAATATTCCTTAATTGGAAAAGATATAGTGTTTTCACCAGTAGCTATTAGGCTTTCAAAAAGGGAAGGCATGTCAAAGAATTCATCATTGGGAATAAAAGTAAGCGATTTTGGATTGAGCATATAGATGCCAGCACTAACATAGAACTTATGGGTTGGCTTTTCCTCAATCGAAGTGATTTGATTGTTTTTGATGTTGACAACACCATAAGGTACTTGAAAATCATACTCACGAACAGCCATAGTTCCTATTGCATCGTGTAAATTGTGGTGGTTATGCAGATGTTCAAAGTTGATATTTGTGAGTAGATCAGAGTTCATAACAAAAAAAGGCTCAACCAGAGAGTCGCGCATTAGGCTTAGTGCTCCAGCAGTTCCCATCCGTTTCATCTCGTGAACATAATCAATTTTTACGCCAAATCTTGAACCATCGCCGAAGTATTCTTCGATCATGTGTGACTTGTAGCTGACACTAATAACAATATTGGTATAACCATATTTAGCAAAATTCCCGATAATTGTTTCAAGGATGGGTTTATTGCCTACAGTAAGCATCGGTTTAGGAATCGTGTCAGTAAGTGGTCTTAGACGTCTACCCAGGCCGCCTGCCATTAATACAACCTTATTTGCGTGGCGAGGAGGTTTTAACAGTTCGTCAACCTCTATCACTCCGACAACTCGTCCATCATTGTCAATTATAGGTATCTGATACAGACGGTGTTCAATAGCAAGCATCAGTAATTTTTCCTTCGGGTCGTTGATGCCGCATGTAGTTGGGGTTCGGCAATAGATTGATTTGATCTCTTCGTCAAGCCCCATACCTTTAAGTATAGATCTCCTGATATCCCCATCACTAAGGGTGCCAAGAAGCTTTTGATTTTCATCAACTATGAGTGCTATTTTCATTGCGCCAGAGTCAATTTTTTCTAAAGCCTGCCTGAGTTTTGCGGTGGGTAGTAGAATAATTTTCTTATAGTTGTTCATAGACTGTATTTACATTCATTACAAAAGTATTTCAGATAATATAAGGTCTAGCCAGTGCGAAATAATTAACGCGGGTTTTAAGTGTGATGCTTAATATAGTTAACAATATTAAGTGCCATATATTTTATGTGTCTTTCATTTAACCGTTGATCTATTGGAAGTGTTAGCACATTACGGCTAAGTGCAAGCTCGGCGTGGTATTTATGGTCAATGTTTTCCAAGTGATCCAAAGACCAATGAATTGGACAGTAAATATGCTGTTCTGCAAGATAATGCCTCAATTTATCTCGATGATCATCATTAACATAAACAGGGAAGCCCAATGGTACATCGCCAATATCAATATTTCTAAACAGCGGAGATAGAAAATCAAACAGTTTTTCTTCGTTAAGGGCTTCATACAAGTTAAGCCAATTGGTTCGACGTAATAGGACAATTTTCTTGATATCAGTACGTTGCATCATAAATTTTGATAACCAAGACATTTTTCGTGGCAGGAACCGATCAAGCCTACCTTCCGCGTCTCTTAAAGGTTTTAAGAAAAGCTCTTCTTTGATGGAATGTTGCCTCAATATTTTGCCAACTAATTTGGCAGAAACAAATTCCTCATCGGGCTCATTTAGATGACCACAATATATTTTTTTACGAGTGCCTAATATTGCCCCGTCAGGCTGTTCAAGAAATTTCCGGTAACTGGTTATTACAAAATCGCCAGTTTCTCCCACATTGCTATTTAGGCTTGCCTGTACACAATCTTCTATAACAAAAATGTTGCAATTTTCTTGCAGTTTTTCGATCCATTTAATCGCAGTAGAGTTCTTTTTTCCGAAATAGTGTGCAAACAAAATAGTCTCGCCACTTATAGGCGGCAGAGTATTTGCCAGCCCGTTTGAGGTATAGAAGCGAAGTTGAAATCCCAGTTTTACGAAGGGGAGTATTACAGAAGGGCATATATAGGCTGGTAGCAAAGCATTCTTCGCTCCGCCTTGCCTAACAATTTCTCTTAGTGCAATTAGCAAGGCGGAGCGTCCTGTATCGACCCAAATTTTGTAAAGGTTCGGCAAAGGAGAAAAGTTATCCGTATTTGACCGAGAAAATATTGAGACATCTATCTCAAGATCACCGCCGATACGCACAGAGACTAATCCAGGTCAAAGTCAACATCAAAAAAAGTCTTGCTCGTTTCTTTATTGCAACAAGTCTGCTTTAAGAAATTCTTTATTTGCGATGATGCATTACAATCTCCATAAAGCGATCGTGAATTAACTAGCTGATTTTTAAACTCATCTGAAAGAGCCTTATTAATTGCATTCACAATTGATTCTTCATCTGGGACACAATCAATTATTGTTGACGCTTTGAGTCGGCCACTTTGTCGCTTGCCGATATTGACGGTAGGTTTTTTTAGGGCAGGTGCCTCGACAATACCACTTGATGAATTACCGATCACTACGTCGCACTCTTGCATAGCACTTAAATAAAGAAGCTGTCCCAAAGAAATGCTCACATGTACTCGCTTAGAATGTTTCAGTGAGTATTCATTGATTAACTCGATAATTGTTCTCCCCCCAGCATCGGCATTAGGCTTCGTCAATATTATGTGTGCTGTTGGAAATTGATCTAGGGCATTTAGTAGTATCTGCATCTCTTTTAGAGGATTGGTTTCGCCAGCTGTTACAGGATGATAAGTAACTAAAAATGTCGGCGAGCTTAGAGAAAAATCCAATGCTTTTTCCAATTCATCTCTATTTAACAATTGCAATCGCCTAAAATTATCTAATCCTGGATCCCCTGAGTTTATGACCCGATCTGGAGATTCCCCCATCTGTATTAAACGCCGACGGTATATATCAGCAGCTACAAAATGAAAGTCCGCCATTTTAGTTATTGCGTGACGAATCCGGTCATCAATCGCACCCTCAGTTAATTCGCCTCCAGATATATGAGCAAGTGGGAGGCTCATTACCATTGCAGTTTGTGCAGCTGCAAGAATCTCGAAACGATCCCCTAGTACTACTAAGATATCTGGCATGAGGGCTTTAATTGCATCTGCAAAACCGATGACACCCAAGCCAAGTGATTTAGCAATGCCCACTAATGAATCGCTGGAGAGGAGCATTTCTACCTTTGCATTAATGTTAAAACCATCAGCTTCAATTTGTTTATAAGTTAATCCGAATTCTGGTGACAGATGCATCCCGGTAACAATGATTTGTAGCTGTAGTTCAGGGTCGCTATCTATTTCCTTCATTAGCGAATAGAGGATTCCGTATTCGGCACGAGAACCAGTGACAATACATAGTTTTCTCATATTAAATCATCATATCGGTAATCTTTTTCAGCGATTTTACCCACCATCTCATCCCATCTCATCGGGCTTATACCGTTTCCTGGACGTTTAATGGTAATGTTGTCGACGCTAAAATGTTCGCCAATCTTGATAGGGCGGGAGGCCACGATACTTTTTCTGGCGATTGCGATATTTTTTGCTTCGCTTTTACTTGGTTTTTTAATGCCATTACCTAATGCCTGCTCAATTTTACGAATAGCATGAGTCATTATTTTTAGTTCGTTTGGCTCTAAACTGGCTTTATGATCCGGCCCTTCGAGGGTGCGATCAATGGTGAAGTGTTTTTCTATCACTGAGGCGCCCATTGCTACTGCCGCTATAGGTATTTCAATTCCTAATGTATGATCAGAATAGCCCACCCTGACTCCAAAAGCATCGCGAATCGTCTGCATGGCACGCAGGTTGACCTCATCTATGGGGCAAGGGTATTCAGTCGTAGCATGTAGTACCGTGATTTTGTCTTTGGGTGTTCCTGATTGCACTAAGACATCAAGTGCATCTTCGATCTCACCCAAATCTGCCATACCTGTAGAAAGAATCAACTCCTTGCCCAGTTGCCCAATATGGCGCAGATAGGGCAAATTGGTCATCTCACCAGATCCAATTTTAAAAATATCCTGCAAATCGGATAAGAAATTAGCACTTTCAGTTTCATCTGGCGTTGACATGAAAGTAATATTTTTAGTCCCGCAGTACTGTTTTAATTCACGAAAATTGTCATAGCTCAACTCCAGTTTTTTGAGCATATCAAATTGGGATTCTTCGATACCAGTATTCTCAATCTGGTATGCGGCCTGCTTTGCAATTCGGGTAACAAGTAGCTCCGTTTGCCAGGTTTGGAATTTAATGGCGTCCACTCCGGCATCCGCAGCAGCATCAATTAAACGCTTGGCTAATTCAAGGTTTCCATTGTGGTTAACACCGGCTTCTGCAATGATGAAAACTTTTTTCATGCAAATTCCATTCGATATTTTAGGAAATACTTTGTACTTCTAAGTTCGGGGTGTAGCAGATGAAAAGCATCTGTATATTGTTGAAATACAGTATGGTTGAATATTTTTCCGGCAATAAAGAAATTATTTCGAATTTGAGAGAACTTGGTTTTGAATGCCAAAAGAGAATCATTACTTAGATTTGACCTACCCCCTCCTAGATGAAACTCAGAAATGCTAGGATAATTTTGTTTTAAATAATCACACATTGAATCAAGAAAGTAATAATTCCCATTTAATTTTGAAAAGTTTTGGTTATTCGCTGATAGATGATAATGAGCCAAATTTTTTCCAAAAAGCACAAAAGACATATTAATTATCTGATTATCGTACTCCACAGAAAATAATTTTACATTTTCAATTGCTAGTAATTCTTCGTAATAGTTTTTTGGAAAAAAATAAAAAGCATGGGCATTATTTCTTTTCATTGTGGATTGATATAGCCGCATAAATTCTTCAATGTTATCGGTTTCAAGGAAACACAAATTCGACGAGGCTTTACGAAGAATGTTTCTTGTTGTACTTGAATATTTTAACCATCGATCGGCTTTCTGGGGTGTCAGGTCAATTGAAACGGTTTGCCGGTCTACTGCCAAAAAATCCAAGTTCATTATATCTAACGAAAGGAATGTGTTCCAAGGATGAAATCGAACAAACTCTGCGATGATTTGTTCATTTATGCACTTTTGAGAATATGCTTTAAAGGCTTTTTTTAAGAAGCCTTTATCTTCAGTTGTGCAATAGTAACCGCCATAACCGTACGCAGTTTCAAGATCAAAATAACCGCCATCAGTACCATTATTAATAGGTCTTTTTATCGATAAATTATAGAATCTATCTGTGCCATCTTGATAATCAAATTCAAAAATCGTGCTGCCTTCTGTTAAATACAGAGACGTGTATTCTTTCAGATAGTAGATGTCATTTAATAAGTCAATTTTTTTCAATTTCAATTATCCATTCACTAATCAATTTACCATTATTTAAATGTAATTCTTGTAGCTCAATGTTTTTTATGCGGTTGTTATCACGCTTGTAAAGCTTATCTATGTCCTCTTTAGTGGTGTAACGAGTGTATCCTTTTTCCGTCATTGGTCCTTCAGTCGGGATTAACGCATGGTATTCGGTCGTTTCACCCTCTACTCCCCATGTCTTTTCACTAAATGTTTGACTGAACAAGAGCCCGTCAGGCTTTAATTTCTTAAAGCAGATATCTATAATTTTTCGACTCTTCTCGAAGGAATTGCAATAAAGGCTTTCCACATCAACTATTGCATCGAAATAGAGGTCTTCAAACTCAAGTAGTTTTTCTACATAGTCACCTATTAATACTTTACCAATCTTGTCCGATAAACCTTCAGCGATTAGCCTATTAATCATTTTTTCACATGCTGTTGGTGAAAAATCTATTCCATATACAGTAAAACCTTCCCTGGCCATAAACCACAAATTGGCACCTGGGCCAGATCCAATCTCAAGAATCTTCACTTTTTTTCGGTCATTCACTTTGTAGAAATTTCTTGCAACAAATTTAACAAGGGATATGGGCGGATATTTCCCCCACTCGTTGTTAGAAAATATGTTTTCCCATGTTTCCGAGTTATTGTGTTTCATTGCTTATCCTTTCATGCCAATTGGACTGCTGGGTATGTTTATGACTCGTTCTTCAATCCATTTGGCATTAGTTAAATCTATAGACTGGCAACCACTGTACATTGTGAGTTCGTTCATCAATCGCCAGATTGGTCGTGACATCACACCTGCTTCGTTTAGTTCTTTCAAAAAAATCTCACGAGCTTGTTGGTCCTCTAAAATGAGGGCATTGAGCCAATAGTTCGATTGTGCTTGAGCGGATTCCTCAACGAAAACAATAGATGAAGCCGAAAAAAATGTGGCATAAGCTGATGCAATTGAGCGTTTATTCGCCAATAGACGCGGTAAATTCTCCATTTGCGCGCATCCCAAAGCCGCATTTATATTTGGCATACGGTAGTTGTAACCTATTTCATCATGAACAAACTCATAAGGATGTGGTTGCTTTGCGGTTGTTGTGATATGTCTAGCGCGCTTCGCCAGCACAGCATCATCAGTGATGATCATACCGCCGCCACCCGTAGTAATGGTTTTGTTGCCATTGAAGCTGAATGCGGCGAGCTTGCTGAATGTGCCAGTATGTTTTCCTTGGTAATAGCTACCTAAGCTTTCTGCCGCGTCTTCTATAAGGGGTATACCGAATTCCATACAAACAATAGCGATTTCATCGACTCGGCAGGGTAATCCAAAGGTGTGCATTGGCACGACTGCCGATATTCTTCGCCCCGTCGTCTTGTTGAGACAGCCTGCTGAAGATTGAGTTGTGCAATCGGTTAGGAAAGAGCGCAGACTATCCGGACTCATACCTAGCGTATCCCGATCAACATCTATAAAAACTGGCTGTGCACCGCAATAGCTGATCGCATTACAGGTGGCGATAAACGACAATGGTTGCGTGATTACCTCATCGCCCTGATTGACTCCCACAAGCTTTAGCGCTATATGCAATGCAGCTGTTCCATTCACAGTGGCTACAGCGTACTTGGCTCCAGTGTATTCCGCCATCATCTGCTCGAACCGATCGACGTATTTGCCCACACTGGATACGAAAGTCGAATTGATACAGTCAAGCACGTAAGCCTTTTCGTTTCCCACGAATTTAGGTTCGTGTAATGGAATAAATTCAGCCGAATGATACAGGTCACGAATGAATGCGATGATTTCTTGGTGAGTCATATTCATTTCTACATTTTTCCGTCCAGATATTTCCCCGTTTCTTTATGTTCAAAATCAGGGATCATCTGATGGAACAAGTTGACGATTTCTTCTTTGGTCCAACTTCGTTTTTTTTTGTACTCATTGATTTGTCGTACAAACTTTTCGAGTGCCTGGTTATTAAAAATGGGGGGGGGTTTTATGACTCCCAAATTCTTAAACCTCGCCATGTCGAGTGTTTCATTCTCAGTGAAGAACTCCTCGAAATCCTTTTCTCCCGTTGTGTCACTATTAGTGAATAAGCACGGCCATTTCCCTTGAGCTGGCAAAACGGTTGCAAGTTCCCTGGCTTCCTCTTCAGTTGTGCATAGATAAGGCTCATAGCCGAGTTGCCTAAGGTATTGAATAGCGATCTCGGCAAATGTGATTAGGTGAAGATTTTCGCTAAGTTTCGGAAAAAAAATGTCGCGGTTCTCACCAAAGATGCAGGACATGAGACACAGCTCACCCGCCTCTTTGGGCGTAACAAAATAGCGCTTAATGTCTTGAGGGGCAACAATAGGTTGTCGCTTTAGAATGCGCTGATTGAAACCGTGCAACAGTGATCCATCGGAAAATGCGACATTGGCAAAGCGCGCTGTAGAAATGTGGATTTCTAAGCTTCGTCGCCACAGAAACATTTCCATGATGCGTTTTGACGCACCCATCATGTTGACTGGATTGGCCGCCTTGTCAGTTGAAACACAAAAATATTTTTTGGACTTGTTGACAATGGATTGAAGAAGGGTCTTTTCCGTATTGAGGATGTTTACATCGATCATTCGCATCAATGTGTATGGGTCTTTCTCACTCCTAACATGCTTTAATGCGGATAGGTTAAGCACATAATCGTATCGACCATCTGCTTTTATGAACGCGTCATATTCGATTGATCCTATATCAAGCGCGAAAGTTTGGAAGTCGCCATCAATGTAACCGAACGAGCTTCTGATATCTCTTACTGCCTCCACCATGTTGTTTTCACTTATATCGACTATGTGAAGTTTTTTTGGATTTCTTTTGAAGATTTCCTTTGTCACCGATTGTCCAATAGTGCCAGCTCCCCCAATTACAAGAAAGCTGGATGCGGAAACAATTTGCTTGAGCTCAATTTCATGATTGTTTAGATCTTGAATGAAAAGCTCTTTTTTCCTACCTATCAATGAAAGGGTTGTTGTCATGACTTTTAGTTTTTTATAAAGTTAAATTCGCTTTTGGAGCTTGCTTATTCTAAATAAACAAGCTGATGCCGAAAGATATGTAATTTCAGTATGCGAGGGAAGCGCTGAACAAATCGATTTCGCTCATGGTTCGAAAAACTCACTACGAAAAAATCAATAAGTTATCGTTCATCCTGAGCTTGTTAAAGGATTTAATCAGCCCCTTCATAGGAAATTGTAGAGGGGGGTATTGCCTTGTCCAACCTATTACGTTTTGAGTTGTTGGATTTGTTAAAGTTATTCTGACTTAACTGGGCATAGGGCACAAGCTCTGATGTGTCAACACTTTTCCGGACACATGGTTAAGCAGCTTTTAACTGCAATTCATAGTCGATTGGTGCCAAATAGCCGTTGGCTGAATGTAGTCGCTCACGGTTATAAAACACTTCGATATATTCAAACACTGCTTGCCTAGCCTCATCCCGATTATGAAATGTCTGATGGTGAATGAGCTCGGTTTTTAAGGTATGAAAGAAGCTTTCTGATACGGCGTTATCCCAACAGTTGTCTTTACGGTTCATACTCTGGCTAATGCCGTGCTGCTTTAATAAATCCCGGTGGCTTTCCGAAGCGTATTGACTCCCTCGGTCGGTATGCCAAAGCAAGCCTTTTTCTGGTTTGCGCTTCCAAATGGTCATCAATAGTGCATCGTTCACCAACTTAGTTCGCATATGTTCAGCCATAGACCAACCGACGATTTGCCGGGAAAACAAATCAATGACTACTGCTAAATATAACCAACCTTCTTGGGTGTAAATGTAAGTGATGTCACCCACATAGACTCGATTGGGCTGATGTACCTTAAATTGCCGGTCTAAGTGATTTTCAGCAATCGGATGATTATGCTTGGAGTTTGTCGTCGCTTTAAATCTTCGCCGTGTTTTACAAGCCAATTTGGCATCACGCATCAAGTGTCCGATCCGGCGTCGACTGACTACTCGATCTTGTTGAGCAAGCACTTTTTTCAGTCGCCGGGTTCCGTATGTTGCCCGGCTCTGCTTAAACGCACTGGCAATGATTGCTGTTAAGGTCTGATCGGGTTTTTCAGTGGTGGTCGGCGAACGGTGCAACCATGCGTAATAGGCGCTTCTTGAGACATCCAGCAATCGACAGAGCCTGTTGACACAAGAAACGGCGGCATGTTGTTTGATCCAGGCGTACTTCACCGTTGCTCCTTGGTAAAGTACGCCGCGGCTTTTTTTAACAGATCTCTCTCCTCGGTCAAGCGAACCACATCTTTACGCAACCGTTTTAATTCATCATAAAGATGCTCATCAGTGCGCTCTGGCTCATCAGTGCGCTCTGGCTTATCAGTCGATTTGGCTTTGCTGTACTTGGCAATCCAGGTGTGGAGCGTATTGACGTTGATGCCAAGCTCTTTCGCCACCTGAGCCACCAATTGATTGGATTCATTGGCTAGTTTGACTGCCGACTCTCTGAACTCTGCTGTATAGGTATTAAGTTTTTCTCTGCTCATTTCGGACCACAATTAGTTTCGGATATTTTAAAAATTGTGTCCGGAAAAGTGTAGCCCCATCACTCCATCAATTTATAGCTACAAAAATTACGCGACCGTTTATGCCTGAGACTGCCTCAAAAAAAAATTAAAGAAATTTAACAGCACGCCGATAAATATCATGAGTTTAAAAGGGCAGTTTTTAAAAAGCTGTATTTTTTGATATTTTTATGAGGATAAGATCATGGCCATGGTAATTAACACAAACGTTGCATCTATTAATAGTCAACGTAGACTGACTGAGACTAATAACAATCTTTCAGTCTCTATGGAACGTTTGTCATCAGGTTTGCGGGTTAATTCTGCAAAAGACGACGCTGCAGGTTTAGCGATCAGTAACCGAATGACTTCCCAGATACGTGGTATGGGCGTTGCTGTTAGAAATGCTAATGATGGAATTTCTTTGGCGCAAACAGCTGAGTCAGCAATGGGAACAATAACTAATACATTGCAACGTATGCGCGATTTGGGTGTGCAATCGGCTAACGAAGGCGGAATCACAACGGCGGATAGGGAAAAACTGCAAACAGAATTTAAACAGCTCAATGACGAGTTAACACGCGTTATTGGTAATACCGAGTTTAATGGTAAAAAGATTATCCAGGGAGATCTATCAGGCGGTATAGCAATTCAGGTGGGTGCTAATACTACTGCTGATAACCAGATTTCCATTGATATTGCAAATTTGTCAACAACTCTGACTGATGTTACTGCTGCCAGTATAGGTAGTGACTCATCTGTGGGTAATGTCAGGTCGTCGATTGATAAAATAGATGCAGCTATTAAAAGTATTGATACTTCAAGAGCAAAGCTGGGTGCAATTCAAAACCGCTTTACCACCACTATCGGCAACTTGCAGTCATCAATAGAAAATCAATCAGCGGCACGGTCACGTATCACTGATACTGATTTTGCACAAGAAACTGCCAACTTAAGCCGTAATCAGATTCTGCAGCAGGCGGGTACCGCGATGCTGGCACAAGCCAATCAGTCTGGGCAATCAGTGCTTAGTTTGCTTAGATAGACGTTATAGCAATAATTTAGGGGGGCTGTAGGCCTCCCTTTTTGAATTTATAAATGAGAAGGTTGGTGTCATGAACAGTGAAATTACAAATGTAGCTAAGCTTGTTCCCGTGACCGTTCTGAGAAATAAGCAAAATGAACCCAAAGCAACTTCAAGTATTGGCACTGCAGGGATAGAGCAGCAGAATGCAGCTAAGTCTGAAGAAGACTTGAAAGTTCAAAATGCAGCATTAAAAACCGATACAAACGCAACATCTTTGGAAATAGTGAAATCGGCAGCGGCTCAGGGAAATTCGATCTTACAGGCGACCAATCGTAATCTGGAATTTCAGGTGGATGAATCGACTAAAAAGGTTGTGGTCAAAATTGTTGATAGTAAGAGTGGGGACGTAGTCCGGCAAATTCCTTCTGAGGATATGCTGGCGTTTATCAAAAGAATGCAAGATCTTGAAGGGCAACAAGGGACAATGCTTCAGGATCGGGCTTAATTTTTGAATATCAGCGGGAGAAGGTAATGGCTATTTCATCGTCATTGGGTGTCGGTAGCGGGATGGATATCAACGGTATTGTTAACCAGTTAGTCGCTGCAGAAGGCCAGCCGCAGAAAGATGCCATTACACGACAAGAAACTGCGGCTAAAGCTCAGCTGAGCGGGTTAGGCAGTCTTAAAAGTGCGTTGTCAACATTTCAAACTGCTGTGCAAAAGCTTAAAGACGGTAGTTTGTTTAAAATCCATCAGGCTACTTCTGCAAATGAGTCAATTTTAAAGGTAACTGCGAGCGCCGGTTCGGTTGCTGGCGCGCATACTTTTCAAGTAACTCAGTTGGCTAAAGCCCAGAATTCTATTGCAACTACAGAATTTACCGGGGCGACTGAAGTGGTTGGTTCTGGTACTTTGACGTTTTCAGTGGGCACTAAAACGCCGTTTTCATTAATTATCGACTCCAGTAATAATACGTTGGCAGGTATTCGTGATGCTATCAATGGAGCTTCAGGCAATAATGGTGTGACGGCGAGCATTATCAATGTCAATAACTCAACAAATACTGGAACTATCTCCAAGTTGGTATTGACAGCTAAAGAGACTGGTGTGGCTAATGGGTTTTCTGTGGCCGTTTCCGGCGATGCTGGGTTAAGTCGATTGGGTACTGCCACAACTGCAAACTTTACTGGTGTGGCAGCAGCAGATGCCAAAATTCTGATAGACGGGCAGGCTGCTACACGAAGCAGTAACGTGATTTCCGATGTGTTGCAAGGTGTGACACTGAATTTACAGTCTGCGGTGCCTGGTACAGATGTAAATGTTGACATCAAGCTTGATAATGCAGCAATTAAGCAAACTATTACCAATTTTGTGACGGCCTATAATTCAATGGCTAGTACGGCGGATAACCTCGGTAAATTTGCCGGCATCTCTGGTGGTAGCAATGGTGCGTTAGTCGGTGATTCGACATTGCGTAGTATTAGAAACGATCTGCGCCAACAAACCAGCTCCCCAGTGGCGTCGGCAGCCAGTAGTTTTAATACTTTGAAAACGATTGGTATTGATATAGATAAAAGCGGAGTAATGACTCTGGATACCGCTAAGCTTGACCAAGCGTTGGCTGCTAATCTTTCTTCGGTAAGCGACGTATTTTCATCGACTGACGGTGTTGCAACGCGCTTAAATACAAAGATAAATCAATATCTTCAATCGGGTGGAGCATTGGATACCCGGCAAACATCGTTAAACAAACAGCTAAAAACACTCAGTGATAAACGCGATACTGTTCAACTACATTTGGATAATGTGCAGAAAACATTACTAAAGCAATTTATTGCAATGGACGTAGCGGTGGGACAGTTTCAGTCAACTGGTGCTTTTTTAACTAACCAATTAGCAAAACTTTAATAGCGGTTAAGTGAGGTCAAAATGACACCTTTAGCATATAGAAATAATGCCAATAAATATGCCGCTGTTCATACCGAGACAGTGGTCGAAGATGCTTCTCCTCATAAATTGATACAAATGTTGATGAGCGGTTTTTTGATGCGCGTAAATGCGGCAAAAGGGGCTATCAGTCGAGGTGATTATCAGGAAAAAAGTGTGCAGATATCTAAGGCGGTTGCTATTGTTGGTGGCCTGATAGACGGTGTGAATGCAGAAAAAGGTGGCGACATTGCTGCTAATTTAATGAGCTTATACGAGTATATTAATTCCCGGTTATTTCAGGCCAGTGCTGAAAACAACACTGAAATACTTGATGAAGTTCAGATGTTGATGAGGGAAATAAAACAAGCGTGGGATGCTATTCCTGAAATGTATCAGTAACAGCAGTCATTATGATTTCTAACTCTGCAAAATTGGAGCAACTTGAAGGTTATTTTGAGCTTATTGATAATTATATTGAAAGTAAGAAATGGGATGAACTGAACGACGTCTTGATAAGGCGGCAGGACATTTTAGAGGAACTTTGCAGTTTGCCATTGTCTAGTTATGAGCGCGATACAGTCTTAAAGGTCATGACGATGATGCAAATGACCGATAGGCAATTTATAACTGTGGTACAAGCTCAAAAAAAGGTATTGCAAAAACAAGCAGCTTCGCTTGCTCATGACAGAAAAGCTATCCAAGCCTATCAAATTGAATAGATCGTAATTTCCTATGGAAATATTACCCCATTGTCTCGTTGTTTAATTGTTCTTGCTTTATCTTGGCAAGTTGATTTTTTAAGCCGATTGCGGACTCCGATTCTGGAAATTCTATTAAGATGTGTTCTAACATCATGTCGGCTGAATCATAAGCTTTTATCTCAATATACAAAGTTACCAGCTTAAGTTTAATCAATATGTCTTCTGGGAAAAAGCTTATATAAGCGTTATAGCTATCAATAGCAAGCATGAAATCGCCTAAGATTCGAGCTAATTCCGCTTGATAGGGCAAGTAAGAAGGAGATATCTGAGTCAAGCAATTTATGGCTAAAAAGGCATTTTGTTGATTTTGCTGAATTAGGCTAATAGAAGCGATTCTAGTTAATGCTTCTTCAAGGAAAGGTGATTGGTCAATATTAATAATATCATTGTAATTGTTTAGGGCTTGATTTATGTCATTGCTGAGTTCGGCAATATACGCATCCATTAGTAATAGATAAGGTTCTTTATTGCTATGATTGGGGTTATTAAGAAAGCCGTTTTTTAGATTTCTTAGATCATCTATTTTTTTGTGTTTAAATAATAATTTTATTTTGCTTTTTAATAGGGCTAATGTCGAGTGTTGGGCTACCTTTGCTTTGAAAACAGTATCTTGATTATATAATATATTATTGAACTGATTTTGCATTGCCCCTAATGAAGACGATTCTTGTTCTGTGTAACGTACGAAGGGGTGTTTTTTTTGCCACAATATAGCCCGACGATAGCTTTTGTCTCGATTCCACTGCTCAAATATTAATGCAAAGTCAGGTGTTTCTTTTAGTTCCTCTTGTCTGGCTTTGACACGATTCATGGCTGCATTTATTAGTGTAGATAAAGTATTGATTCCTGTTTGGTAGGATCGGTAATAGATGTTGCCAAGTTTCTGGGCTTTTTCTGCATTCCAGTAGTCAGAATCATGAGGTGAGGTGATTTTAATAAAATTACGTACACCAAATTTTTTCACTAGATTATTGTGAGTCTTGTGTTTCCTGTTGAGCTGCTTTTCAATGATATCCAGCTCGCGTTTTTCTTTGTAGTTTTCAATCCTACCCTCCGCGTTATACATTCGTTGATTGATAGCTAATGCTTTCTTAGCTAGCTTACCGATGGACTGTATTTGAAATGCAGATTTTTCTAGCTCATTAATAATGGATTGATAATGAGCATTCAATGTGGTGTTGTTCAATTGAGGGATGCGTTGTTTTGCAATGGTGAGATCTTCAGATTGGATGTCACGTAAAGTAATTTCTGAGGTTGGAGTGTGAATAATGTGTTCGACTTTTGCTGCAGTTGGAGCAAGGTTGATGATTTCACGATTATCTGCGGTTATTAGCTTGGCCTGTTTTTCTAGTGTCAACAACGCTGCGTAATAATCTTGAACAGTGGGTCTATATTCGCCGTTATATATTTCAACCTGTAAAGGTATGGAATCATATTTTGGTCCTGCTAGTTGTTCGTCACTGCCTTGAGCATGTGAGATGCCTTCTTTGGTAAAGCATAGATCAAAACCTGCCAACAAAATTTTGCTAAAGCCAAAATAATGAGCTATAGACAGCGCCGAATTGGTCACGGTTGGGCCAGTGCTACTAATGTTCTCTGTGTTGATCTCGGCTTTCCATGGTAGTCGGTTACCCAGGTACAAGCTTTTTCCGTGCCATTGATTCAGCAATGCTGGTTGCACATGGTAAGAATTTATGAAGATGGTTTCGTTGCTGAATAAAAACATTTCACGGCTAATATCAATATTTACGTCATCAGGATCTACTGAAAACACAAAGTCTGGCTCAATACCGGCAGTTATTAATTGTCTTGAGATACGTGAGACCGAAAAAACTACAAGTTTGTGCCTATTCTCCAATAGCCATGGGAATACGGATGTTAATGATGGGCCACCGGCCAGAATGATAACAGTTTTGCCTTGATAGGCATTAGCGAGCAATGTTACCGGTAAAATATTCTCAGCTATATTTTCTAGCTGGCGAACAATAAATGATTCGCAACCGATAGATGTGTTGTGCTTGAAATGTAATATATTTAGGGCTTCGGTTAATTGCCAGCTTAGCTCGACATAGTCCTCAATAGCTGCTTGTTGAGCGCAGATTGCGTTAAATGATTTTATGCCATTGATATAAGAGTATTCGTATACCTTGAATTCCTTTGCCCTCTCTTCCCATTGAGTTGAAGTGGTGCAAATAATTTCCGGTGGTAGGTTGTCAAGTAATTGATTATGATGCAGTTCCTCCAAAATATGGTCGGGTTCTATAAAAATATAACGTGAGCCAGAAGGTATTTCTTGTTGCTTAATATATTTTGGTAGTAGTCCAGAATCAGTTCCTACTATGATGTAAAGGGAGTCTTCCTTTAACAGCGATTTGTTGAATTCAGCTTCGAAGATTTCATTTGCACTGATCTTTTCAAAACCACTTCGATTGATGCTATATAGATATTTGTCACCGAAAGCATTAGTTTTTAATGCACCAACGGTAGATGATTCGCTAAGAAAAGTTGTGGTCATGACGCGATCTGTATAGTGTGCTGAAAAAACGCATTGCCTAGGCTTTGAATGCTCTAAGCAGCCTCTTAATTTTGTTCATGCAGTTTAGACGCTATTGTAATAATTTCAGAACAGACTGAGTGGATTGATTGGCTTGTGCTAACATTGCCGTACCTGCTTGCTGTAGAATTTGATTTCGACTCAAGTTGGCTGTTTCCATGGCAAAATCAGTATCGGTAATCCGTGACCGGGCGGCGGATTGATTTTCTATAGAAGACTGTAAGTTGCCGATAGTGGTGGTAAAACGATTTTGAATCGCACCCAGTTTTGCTCTTGAGGTATCAATGCTTTGGATAGCGGCATCTATTTTATCAATCGCCGACCTGACATTACCCACAGACGAGTCACTACCTATACTGGCACCGGTAACATCGGATACAGTCACGGACAAGTTGTCAATAGTCATGGATATTTGATTATCGGCAGCAGTATTTGCACCTACTTGAAATGCTATGCCGCCTGCCAAGCTGCCATTAATGATCTTTTTGCCGTTAAATTCGGTGTTAGTAATTACTCTGGTCAATTCATCATTAAGTTGTTTGAATTCTGATTGTAACTTCTCCCTATCAGCCGATGTGACTCCGCCATCATTGGCCGACTGAACTGCCAAATCACGCATGCGCTGCATAGTGCTAGTAAGTGTTCCCATTGCTGCTTCAGCTGTTTGAGCTAATGATATTCCATCATTGGCATTTCTGATTGCAACCGACATTCCTCCAATTTGGGATGACATACGATTGGCTATCGCTAACCCAGCTGCATCATCCTTAGCGCTGTTGACTCTTAAGCCTGAAGATAATCTCTCCATTGAGGTTTTTAAGTCATTGTTGGTTCTATCAAGCATGCGTTGGCTGTTGAGCGATGCCAGATTTGTGTTGATTATCATGCCGGCCATGGTGGTCTCCTGGTAGAAAATAAATGAAAGTTTAATTGTCGTAAACTACTAAGCTATTTCTGTGCCAATGCTAAAATTAAATGTAACTGATTGAATTTTAAATATTTAAAATTATGA
>Ga0208629_100504_pt1 | contig 18791 bp, 8 predicted proteins | sample LakWasMet19_HOW5_2_FD_183865 | JGI IMG/M metagenome (GOLD analysis project Ga0208629, IMG submission 183865) | Freshwater sediment methanotrophic microbial communities from Lake Washington under simulated oxygen tension - Sediment Metagenome... | ecosystem: Environmental > Aquatic > Freshwater >... | reverse complement strand
CGGTTCGAAGCGCAGAGTCCGCACGGGTAGCGAGGGGGCAGCAGGGAGCAGAGAGATGCAACCGCCCTCCAGCCGTCGCAGGCGCCGGTCGAGCGACGCAGAGGGTGTCGCTGAGGAGTTCAGCTTGGCCACAGCCGGCGATGATGCTGCGGCGGCGGACGGCTTTGCTCAAGACAGCCCTTTTGAGGCAGCCGGCGCCTTGGCGGGCAGCGGCGACCCAGCGGGAGCGGGCGCAGACGCCGCAGCAGGGGCGGCAGCGTGGATGGCTCCCGCTGGCTACTCCGGCGGGCGGGACGTCGGGTGGAGAATGGCTGAGCACGGGGGCAGGCGAGGTGTCGGCTGGGGAGAAACACCCGTGTGGCCGCCGCCTCGCGTGCGGGACGCTGTGACCGCCGCCAAGCGCCGGCACCTGGCGTTGATCCAGGCGACGTGGGCCGGTCGCACACAGCAGCTGGCGGCCCAGGCGCGTGCCCTGCGCGCTGCATCCGCGTCTCTACGCGCGATCGCATCGGGCTGGCTCGGCAGCCTGCACCCCGAGTTTTCGCCCGAGCCGCGGCCGCTGCACGCTGTCGCCGGCGCCAGCGCAGTGAGCAAATCAGGGCTGAAGGGTGCAGCAGCAGCGGCAGCGGTGTCCGCTGGCGGCAGCGCTGCTGCAGCGTCTGCCGCCCCCTTTATGTGGGCAAGCCTGCGCGCGGGAGGCATGTGCCTGCCGCTGCATGCACATGCTGCCATCAGTCGACGCGCGCGGGCGCTCGTTCGGGCGGTTGAATTCGTGGCTTTTGGCGGCCCCGCTGATGCTGGCGCAGCCGACACACGTAGCGGCGGCGGCATTGTACCGGCCGCGAGCTGGCTGGGGTATGCTGCTGACCTGGACTGCGCCTCCGCTACGGCCGCCTCCGTGCCCACTGCCTCTGCTGCATGGTCCACTGCCTCTGCTGACCTGGACTGCGCCTCCGCTGCGGCCGCCTCCTCGTCCACTGCCTCTGCTGCATGGTCCACTGCCTCTGCTGCATGGTCCACCCCGCACCGGCTCGCCGCAGCGCTCGCGGCCGCAACCGGGAGTCCTGCAGCTGGGTCCGCATCGCTGCGGACGCTGTCTGCCGTTGGAGGCCGCCCCCGTCTGACGGATGTACGGGGAGCCATCGAGGCGGCGTATGGACGACGGTCCACGGGGGCAGCGGAGCCAGCGGAGGGGGTCGGCGAGGGCGGTGATGATGGTGATGTGATTGTCTTGTCGTCTGACGAGCCGCCGGCCCTGAACCCTGCGGAGCTGCGTGCCCTGCCGCTAACTGCCTTCCAGACCTCTCGGAGCAGCGGCGGTGGTGCGTTTGTGGGAGCAAGCGACGGCGCGGCCGATGGCTGCGGCGGTGCCCAGTCAGGCGCTGCCGTCACGCACGGCTGCGATGGTGGCACCGAAGGACTAGCGGAGGAGGAGGACGCCTGCGGGGTGATGTGTGACGACGATGGGGCCGCCGAGAGTGATGAGGCCCGCAGCCGAGGCAGCGGCCCCCACTGCGGCACCCCTGGAGTGGGGGCAGGGCGGGGCGCCCGTGAGACTGCCGTCGCAACGGCCACTGAGGGTGTCTCCCTCGTGCTGCAGTGGCAGCCCGCTGTTGCCACGAACCTGCGCCTCACTCGCACGCAGGGCGGCGGCTGGGCCCTGCGCTGGGATGCGGCTGGCGCTGGTGGCTGCATGAACGGTGCCTCCGCCGCACTCCATGGCGATTCGTTGGCCTGGAGAGTTGAATGGGTGCGCATCACGCCTGAAGCCGGCAGTGCGGCTGCATCTGGCGCGATCGCAGCGCCAGCTGCCGCAACGCCGAGTGCTGCGGCAGCGGGCACCGCCAGTCGTAAGGCTGTCGTGACCACGCCCAAGGGCCGTCCTGCGAGGGCTGCAAGCACAACCCGACGCACCGGTGGCTCTCATGGAGCTGGTGGCTCTCGTGGAGCTATGGATGCAATTGTTCACGGTGACGTTCATCGTCCCTCCGGCTTTCACGCCGAGATCATCCGTCCCTCTGACGCCTCACTGCTGGGCGCGGGTGTTGCGTCCCTGCGTCTGGCAGGCGAGCAGCTGGCTGCAGCGCCCTCCGCCATCCGCCGCTCAGGCAGCAGTGCCAGGCGGAGCGGCAGCGGCGGCGGCGGCTCGCGCACGGCCGCCAGCGGCGGCATCCGCAGTGGCGGTACCCGCAGCACCGGCAGCTTCTGGGGCGGCGGCAGCGCGCACGAGAGGGTTCCGACAGACGGGGAAGCGAAGGCAACGATGGAGGAGGAGGACGCGTGTGGCATCGTGGCCGGCAGTCAAGACCGAGCTCTCACGCCCGCTGGCAAGCCGCGCTCTCAGTCGGTGCGCGAGGCACTCTGCGACGGCACTGCTGAGCTGACTGTCACCATTTCTGGCTGTGACGTGCCCATCTCCGCTGTCTGCGAGTTCCACTTCACCACCCGCTGCATAGAGCTGTCAGGCGCCCAGATGCAGCATGCCCTCAGGCAGGGATTCGTCGGATGCCGCGTCAGTAGCGTGCTGCGCCTTCCGCCCGCTGTGGTGGCAGCGGGGGTACCGCCTGCCGCTACCGCTGGTGCAGGGAAACGCAACCGCCTGACAGCCCCTGCCGCATCGACGCCGGCCTGCGGCTGCGCTGACTATCGAACCGTTCGCGGCCACACACACAACAGCAGTGGCAGCGCTGTGGCCGGTCGGAGGGCCAGCGGCGGGGCTTCTGTTCGCAGCGTGTCCGGCGACCAAACGGCCGTCAAGGCAGACCCCGCGCGGTCAGCCCGAGCGCCCCAAGCGATGGAGGCGGAGCCAGCTCGCGCAAACAGACAATCGCCTGCGATGAAAGCGGATCCGGGGGCAGCACGCAGAGACCACGTCACGGATGCGGCGGCTGCAGTCTCCGCACGCAGCAGCAGCGCGCCGCGGTGGGTTCCCGCAGTGCAGCAGGCAGCGGTGCTGCCCGCCGATGACAGCAGCGACGGAGCTCGTGCGACGGCAGCAGGCCGCGATGCAGGCGCCGAGGGAGGTTCGTTTGGCTCCTCCTGCGCTCCATCTTCCCGGCCAGGCTCTTGCGGCGCCCATCGGTGCGACGGTGAATGTACGCGCGCAGGTGATGCAGAGACGGCTGCGGCACCGACGGCGCCGGCGGCTGCGGCAGACTGCCCACTGGTTGCGCCGCTGGTGCTGGGCCGCTATCGGGCGGGAGATGCCGTGCAGGTGGACTGGCGTGGTCTCTATGAGAGGCATCGCGACCTGGCGGTGAGGGCGCTGTGGGCGCCTCAAGCATCAACGGCAGCAGACGCAGCAGCAGCAGACACAGCAGCAGGCGCAGAGTCCGCAGGCGCGGGGGCGTGCCAGCAAGAGGAGGGAAGCGCCCGTGGTAGCGATGCAGAGGAGACGAAGACGGAGTCGGAAGCGTCGAGCGAGAGCGGCGCAGGCGATGCGGCAGGCGTAGAATCCACGTATGCCTTGCAGGCAGCCCTGGGCGCCACCGCCATGTGCACGCTGCAGGCAGGGCTGCTGGTGGCGCTGGGACGCACGGACGGCACGATTGCGCTGCTCAACACCGCATCACGGCGTGTGCGTGTGTTGCCGTCGCTAGCTGATGTCGCACAGGACAGCACTGTCACACGGCTTGCGTGGACTTCGGCGGCTGGCGCCAGCGGAAGCGATGCAGCGACGCTTGGCAACGGAAGCACCTCCCCTCGTCCTCGCATGGCGGTTGATGAGGGTGGCAGCGACTCCGACGCCGGCCGCGAGGCAGCCTGCCTCCGCAGCGCTGCCAAGTCTGGCGGTAGGACCGGCTCGACCAGCGATGAACCGCACCCGACCGCCACTGAGGTCTGCAGCCTGACGGCGTGCGGTGATAGGCTGCTCGCTGCCGGCTACCGCGATGGGTGTGTGGTGCTGTGGAACACAGACACGCGCACGCTGCTGCACCGTCTGCCAGGCTGCCAGGCCTGTGGCGCCGTGGCGGCGCTGCTGCACCTGCGCTCTGCCTCCGGCCTGCAGGACCAGCTGGTCGCTGGCACTGAGGCGGGCCACCTGCTCGTGTGGAGCCTCGACACGCCGCAGCGGCTGCACGGGGCGTACGACACATGGCCCGGCCGGCAGCCGCGCCGCTGCGCCACAAGCGACCTCATGTCCACAGTCGACGCGTCGGATTCTGCTTCTCGGCCCTCGTCCGCTCACGCGTCCAGGCCAGAAGAAACTGGGGCTGGAGCCGTCGGCGCTGCCGGCGTCGCAGCAGGGGACGGTGAACACGGCAGCGCTGACGTCAGCCCGCAGCTCGGCGCCGGCATCACGTGCCTCGCCGTCACGCCGGGCCACTGGGAGCTCGTGGTGGGATGCCAGGACGGCAGCGTTGACGTGTGGGACGTCCAGCACTGGCGCAGGAAACACGGCGAGGGGCAGGGCGGGAAGCAGGGCGGGAAAGAGGGGCAGGGTGGCACGCGCGACGATACAGGGATTCTGCGTCTGCGTGGCGTGCTCTCCCGTCTGTTCGATGACTCGGCAGACGACGAGCCTGTCGAAGTTGTCGCCCTGCTGCCGCTGGCTCCTACGGCTGGCACGGCCGAGTCGACGTCAGGGGGCGGCCAGCGCGTGCTTGCGGGCTACACAGACGGCACGCTGCGGCTGTGGAGCCTCAGCGCCCGCAGCGAGGAGGCGTCGCTGCACGCCTTTAGTGGGGTGAGCAGCATGGCGCAGCTGGCAGACGGACGCGTCGCGGTGGCATATAGCGACTGCGGGCGTGTTGATTTGTATGACGTGCAGGCGTGGGCTGGCAGCGCGCGGCCACCCGCGGGTGCAGCAGGCGCTAGTACCTCCAGCGCTGCTCGAGCGGGTGCGTCTGTGCGTACGAGCGGTAGCGCGCAGCACGAGCCTGGGAGTGACGACGAAGAGGCGGAGGCAGCGTCCGCTGGCGCGCCGGCGACTTTGATGCTTCCACTCGCTGCTGACGGCCGTGACTGTGGCATCCACACGCTTGCAGCGCTGCCCGACGGTCGCCTGCTGGCCTGCGGCATGGGCAAGCAGCTGGGCGTGTGGGGCCTCCCGGCGCTGCGACCGAATGCTGGCACGCGGTGAGCGCGAGCGCGGGATTCGATTGCAAGGTGGTGAAGCCCTCATTTCTGGTTTCAAGAACAGTGATAGACCGGTACCAGTTCTCGATGCACGTTTTGAATTCACGCACAACTCGGCACTGCAGCTGTATGACATCGTCGCGATCGGGGCGGATCTCAATCAACTCGTTTCAATCTGAAGCCGGCTGCAGTCCAATCCCGCGATCGAGTATCGGCCCGTGAACTGCGCTTCCGTGCCAAGGGCCAGTCGAGCATTGCACTGCAACCGGGCTGGCCAGCACAGCAAACACGAACAGGTCCAAGCAATGTCGGGGCTTTTCGTGTACACACACAGGGCTACGCAGTGCATGCTATTTGGGAGACGTTGCCGCGCTCCATCGAGGAGTTCGAGCGGCATCACAACCTTTGTGCATCATGACGCACCTCACGGAGCACACGCATTCATGCACTGCCAAACATGTATCAGGCAAAATGCATCAAGTGCACGCCCAACGCCCCAAACTCTGCTAGACTACTCGGTGGGCTGCAAGGGGTATTTCGCGCGATCTTTAAGCCCGGGATGGGACATGGCGATACAACTTGTTGAATGCCTGCAACCGCGAGCACCCACTGCAGCGGCAAAACATCGCAATCTACAGCCTCACAGAGAGCCGGCGCTCAAAATGCGCCACGGTGACAGCCCACGTCGCTACGCAGCAGACGCGCGCAGCCACTGAGAGCCGCACACATCACAACCTCCGCAACTACAAAGTGCAATCAGCAAACTGGCTCTGAAGCCCCGCTGTGAATCAATGTGGGGGTTGTTCGAGACACCAGAACCCTGCCGTGACTGTAGCAAACCTGAATGCACTGCGCTCCACCAGCCAGACCTCTATGCAGGATTGTTCGCCGCAGCGTCCCCTGGCAGCGCCAGCTGGACGGTCCAATCCTTCGCAATGCCCTCCGCTCCGTCGATATCATGACCGCGGAGGCGCTCAAACGCATGCACGAGGGCAAGGGCAGCTTGGACATGCCTGCAGGCCTGCGACGCTTCCTCCGCTGCGTCTCGCGCGTGCTGAATGGACTCGAGCACCAGATGGTCCCTGTCGGCCAGTCGGGCAGCGATGTCGCGCAAGGTGCTGAGCTGGCTCGCCCGAGAAAGGGCTATTGCCGCCAAGGGAGCGTGAGCAGCGGCCATGACGGCAGCGGCAGCAGTCTCAGATGCGACAGCAGATGCGGCAGCGCGGGCGGCCGCAGCAGCAGCAGCAGTGGCAACGGCAGCGGGAGCCGCAGCTGTGGCAGCGACTGTGGCGGCATTGGTGGCAGCAGTCGCGGCCGCGGTTTCGGCACGACGGGAAGTTGTGGCGGCAGCTTCGGAGGTAGCCTTGGCAATGGTAGCAGCAATGGCATCCGCACTAGGAGCGGCGGCAGCGGCGGCGGTGGCAGCGGCAGCGGGAGCGGCAGCGGCGGCGGCTATGGCGGCTGCTCGAGTTGCAGCGCGAGCGACAACAGCAGCGGCTTCGCGGGCCGGGGATTGAGCGGCAGTAGCGGCTGCAGCGGCAGCGACAGCAGAATTTGCAGCGGCTTCAGCAGCAGCATTGGCAGCAGCGAAGGCAGCAGCATCGGCGACAGCAACGCCGGCGGCCGTGGCAGCAGCACCGGCTACCCCCGCAGCTGCCGCTGCCCCCACAACGGCAGCTGGAGCAGCTGCATCAAACCCCGCGGCGAGTGTCGGTACTTTTGGGCCAGCTAGGGCGTGGATCGTGTTGAGCACGGTGGTTACATCGGCGTCGGCTTGATCCACAGCGATCACTGCGCGACCAGCAATCAGGGCAGCCCGTACGACAAGCGAACGTACATCACGAGCACCACCACCGTTCGCCAGTGCTACATTCGGCAGCACCAGCGGAATGCCATGGCCGCTGTGCAGGTGCACCGGCTCCGTGGACCCAGGCGGAGCAGGCACGGTCCATGCTATCGAATCATCCCCGACTCTGGTCAAGTGGGTCTTCAGCCTGTCCCAGAGGCGTTTCGCCTGCTCCCGCGCTTTGGCCGCAATGGTCATGTGCAGCACACACTCGTCCATTTGCTGCCCTGCCAGGTGCCATTGCGCAAGCGGGTCCGAAGGCATACTCGGGAGCAGGCGTTGGAGATCCCAATTCGTCAGAACCCTAACACGTATCATGGCCTTCGTAGGGTCGGCGCTCAAGCGCGAAGGGATTGCAGACATGTGATAGCCCGCAAAATCCTCGGCAGGCGCGTCAAGCGATTTGCCATGGAAGGTGATATGCGAAGTTGGCGCCGCCGCGCGTGCTGCAAGCTTTGATAAGGGGTCTGCTGTCGCGGCAATTGCACAAGTTATCTGTAACGCCTGACCAGTCGCATCATCCATCGGTTGCGACAACGGCAAACAAGATCGGGGAAGGTGGCGAACCCGTAGCTTGTCATCCGGTGCGTCTCGCACTCGTTGTAACCACAAGCCCTGTGGCGGAATGCGGAAAGAGCGCGGTGCGTCGCCGGCTGCCGCGCCAGTGCCTGTCAGCGTAACACACCCGGATACGAGCCAACTGACACCACCTTGAGGGGTGGCTGTCTTGGTCCAAGCAATAATTTGCGGTAGGCGCAGCCAAGTCGAGCTCCTGGCTTCCGGATCGTGCGACGCGGCAGTTGTCAGCCAATCCATATAATCCTCGGCGTGCTGCACGGCCTGCCTGTAGTTTTCGGCCGCCGTGCCCAGCAGGGCGGAGATAATATTGACCTCTTCCGCGATCATGTAGCGGCCCACAGCAGTGCAGCAGTTGGTGGACCGCACCAGACGTGCGGCGACGGCTGCAGTGGGATACCAGCAGCAGCAGGGGATGCAGGCAGACTCAGTTGCCCAGATGCCACAGCGGCGAGCTGGCCTTCGACAGCAACGCCACAACCACCTGCGGTTGCATTTGAAAAAACAGTCCCTGGTCGGGTGCGGGGGCAGCTGCGATACAGTCGCTACCCATCGCTGAAACCACAGCACCGCCACAACGGCAACCGCCAACACAGCAATGGCGGAAGCCTCGAGGAGCTGTGGCTCGTTGGCAGAAGGCCCGCTACCAGGCAGTTGGAAGAAGGGCCTGGCGAAACGGGCGAGCAGGAAACCTAGCGAGAGCGCGACGAAACTCCTCACAACACAAACAGTTCGCCGGACGAGAGCCTCCGCGAGGATGGGATTCTGCATCAAGCCTACTTGTTGTGCTGCGGCACGTCCAATGACCACGATGACGGTCGCCGTCACGGCCATTGTCAGAGCAGTGAATAGGAGAAAGTTGTCGACCAGCTCCGCATCAGCCAGGACGAACGTCAGGGTGTAAAACCCTGTTAGCATGGACGTGATCTTGAGCAGGGAGCTGGTGACACCCCACTGCACGGCGACCCAACGGTATTGCGCATTCAGGGGGCTGATGGGGTCCTCCATTCTGGCTCGTGAATGCGGCGCTTGTCAGAATACCTATAGGTAGTAATGATTGCGCCACGCGCTGCGAGCTACCTTGCACAACAAGGCCTGCAGACGCATCACGTTCATGCTCGGGCGAATTTCTAATGCATCAGCTCCTGCGGAAGACTCGAGTTAGCGGCACACGGATCCCCATCGATCGTTCAAACAGCGGGATGAAACGCCGGGGAAGGCCCGGCCTTTGTGCCTGAATACCAGCGATTCTGCAAAAAACCAGCTCCGTCCCCAAACGGTGGGCGAGTTAGTAACACAGATTCTCTGCTACGGCGCAGTAACATGCCTGTGCTCATCATGATTTCGTGAAGATCACGGATTCGGCGAGGCTGTTGAATCGTAGGCCAGTCTTTTCAACGCCCGACTTTGCGCGCCCAGATATTGGCTCCAAACCTCTGGCTTGCGACGACACGAATACTGGCTTGTGTCACCGGGGCTTCCTCGATGCGTGTCGGACATTGCATTTGCTGCACCAACGGTGCTCGCGCTTTGCGGAGTCCCCGCCGGCGGCGCTGACAGCGGCCCGGGGCCGCTGTCGCCGCGCTGACGGCGCGTGCCGCCTAGCAGTGGCTGCACGATTGATGCAGGCTGCGAACGCCGGCACAGCTGTTGTGTGTCATAATGGCCATTGCATCGGGATCACCGGTGGGCGCGACGGTGGCACGTGTTGCACAGCGTCGTGAGGCCGGTCCAGTCCGATGCGGATGACGATCCTCAGTACTTTTCGAGCTTCGTGACGATGAGCACGCGCACCGCTTGGTCGAGCGAGACGGCGCAGGCGAGGCCCTCCTTGTCCGCGTGCCAGTCGAAGCCCACCACGGGCTGCGAGGAGACGATGCGGGCATTGAGCAGCTCCACACTGCCCATCACGCCGCGCGGCTTCCCATCAGCGTCCTTGTCCACGCGCTTGGCGGGGTAGTGGTATCTGCACGACGAGAGCGGTGAAAACACAGCGTAGGGGAGAGGGAGGAGGCGTGACCGAAGAACAGCAGCAATGCGAGATGGCAGGACTCGGAGTTTCGCGCTGCTGCCACGCCGCTGTGGGATTGCGGGCGAGCACGCAGTCCGGCTGCTAGTGAAAACCGGGACATGCGTGTGGCATGCATAACCGCGCGCAGCGGCAGTGAGCACCTCCGCAGCCTTGCTGCAACTCCGACGGTCACAGCGCCGTCAGGGGAATGCACCCACTTGTAAATATTCAGGCCGCCGTTGCCGCCGGTCGTCATGAAAAGGTCTCGGTTCTGCGGCACGTGCTTCGCCATCCACACCGTCGCGTTGTGCGCCTGCAGCGAGTGAGAAGGCAGGAAACGGGAAGGCAGTTGAGGTGACCGCGCGGGCAAGCGGCACAGCGGTGCTTTTCTGCTGCCATGCAGAGGGACATTGCGCAGAAGCAGGACAGCGATATCAGCAGCACCAGCAGCCATGTACAGCGCCAAGCATCGAATCACCAGCGACGCGACTGCACCCTCCGCCCGCGTGCCCCAGCTCGCACACCGTCGGCCTGCAAGACCCCCGCCTTCCCTGAGGCGCGACGCACCTTCTCTGTGAGGTGCGCGAAGCCCTCCGCGGGGTGCTGTGTGCGCATATCATAGACCCGAAACTTTGACTCCAGCATCTGCACAGGGCGTGAGGTGCAACTGGAGGCAGTTCAGTTGTGGATACCTGTAGGTGTTGCAGCAATGCACTCCAGCATCTGCGCAGGGTGATGCCTGGACCGTGCTGGGTGTGCATGTGTAGGTTTCAGCAGCTAGTCAGCCACACCACCTCTCGACGCAAGCGAGCACCGCACAGTCCACCGGGCAAGCTCGTGTGGGATCGCAAACGCTCCTTCCACGAACAACGCTCTACGCTCGTTAGCATCGCGCGTAAGCGGTGCTGCAACAAGTATTATAGCCTGAGAACGCACCGTCACCACGAGCTTGTTCATCTCGATGTCCTTGCGGTCAAAGTCCAGGCCGATCACGCCGTTGCCCACGTTGGTCTCCCACCGCATGGTCTGCGTACGCAGGTCAAACAGCTTAACATCTGCAGACCAAGGAGGATGCGAGCGGGCGAGACCCCGTACTTGAATCGCGAGCGGAACAACACCAACAGCTGCTGAGCTCGTCAGCTCTCCAGATAAATCAGCCACAGCACGGCGTTCGGGCAAGGGATACCCCGCACTATGCTCGCCACGGTTGGTATCTTTCGCAAGCAACAGCCTGGTTGAGTTGTGGACGAGGAACCAGACATGCACTCCACACCGCGACCAAGAGATGTCGCAGCAGCCATAGAAAAGCATGTACGGCAAGGGCAATACGCACCCCCGTTGTCGTACCCCGCAGCAATCACTCGCTCCTCGTCGTGGCTGTTGCCGAAGGCGACGCCCCAGCAATCGCGCGCGACCTCCCCGCTCGCGGGCTCCAGCGCCACGACCGCTTCGGCCACGCGCGGGTCCCAGACCTGCAGCGCAGCGCGGGTGTGGTGGGGCAGACGCACGTTAGGGGTGCAGCTGGACAGGCGGAACAGTGCTGTGGTGGGATAGCCATCCAATATTATGGTTGCCGGAGCCCCGTCACGGCCCTGAAAATCAGCTGAGAGCAGCCCGTGGCCAGAGCGCTTTCGGAGGGGCCGCGAGCGAGCGCGTCAGCCGCAGCTGGGCCCGTCCAAGCGTACCAGGCCAAAAGCGGAATGCCCGTCACCTCTCATTAGCACCTGGTTCCCGCTCAGCCAGCATTTCGTGCACACAACCATGAACTCTGGCTTTCAGCCAGCTGTATCCCTGGCGCTGCAAGGTGGATCCAGGTGTGACGCACCCGCACGCAGCCGTCCCGGCCTCCCGTCACTATTTCGGGCGCGCCTCCCCCTATCCCGAGGCCGCCGCAGCCGTCGATGCAGTTAATTATCCCCTTGTGCGCTGCCACTGAGAACACGGCAGAGCTGGCAGCTGCGGAGGCGGCGGCCGTTGACCCTGAGCCCAGAGCAGCGGCGCTCGTCGAAACCGCACCAGCCCCGGCAGCGGGCGTGGTGACGGAGCGGTCCAGGTCCCTGCAGGAGCACGGCAGCGGCGATGTTGCGGTGGATAGGTCGGCTCGCAAACGATGTTTGTTGCGGTGGATAGGGTGGCTCAAAAAGCCATAGGAGGCGCTTTCGTCGACAGGTGAGCTGCCTCGAGAGCGCGCTCCCTTCGGCTGGCGCATGTCACCACCCGCCAGCAATACTGTGCAACGCGTCAAGGCAGCACACGTCGGCGGCGCGGCCACGCACCAAATGCTGAGCCTGCCAGCGTAGTCTCCAGTTGCCAGGTGCCGGTCTTCCAAAAACGAAGCACCGAATGTGCCGCACTTGATGGCGGCCGGCTTTTCAATCTGCAGCAGCAACATGCAATTCAGGCATGCTGTCACGTCGCGCTTCCGAGAGCCGCAGCACACCCTGCTGCATAGCCCGATCGCAGGCGACACATGTTTTCGAGTGTCCTGCTGAGTTGCGCTCCGAATGCACACCTGGTGCAGCAGCTTCGTCTCCTCGGGAGTGAGCTCAAACATGTGAATCGCGCCGGTGTCACGTGGGTGCGCGCCCATGGCGACGAAGCGAGCCGAGGATGGCACCCATTTACAGTCGTACGGCGTGAAGTTCAGCGATTTGTTCGCGTGCTCGATGATCTGGGGTGCGTCTGTGCTGTACATTGCCATCCTGAAGAAAACACGGCACCGAGCAGCTCGAACACACTGGCTCGGAGACCCAAGAAGCCGACGCAAAGCAGCGAGATGCACAGGTAGCTGCAGCGAGACCCACAGCCGTTGAGAGAGATGCGCGCTGGGTGGTCAACACGGGAGAAGTTGCAAATCCAAAGCACAGGTGGCGCACTCATTCACAAATTTGCGCTGTACGGACAACAACTAAACAGCGCAGCGTGTTCGCTGTCGAACGCAGTCACGTTATATCGCCCAACAAATCTCTGACGATCTGCCGAGGTGGTTGATTCGGAGAGCTGAAAGAGAAAGCCATCCGCTCAGTTGCGCTCATTGTGTGGAGGACATTTGTGGCAGTGCTTCACTTCCTCTCGTTTTATCTTGAGCCCCGTGCCAGTGACAATTCGGGCACTTGCGCCTCTGGCCTCCAGACCCTGCTTCTCGCAAGCGCCTTCCATCCGCGGAGTCACCGCCATTCAGAATGATCGGGCGGGAGGCAATGAAAGCGAAGCGGGAGCTGGAAGAGGCGCGCAAAGCTGGCACCTTGCCGCCGGAGAAGGATGCGGAGGGCAACCTCATCAATCCGCACATTCCGGAGTTCATGGCGAAGGCGCCGTGGTATCTCAGTCAGGGCGAGAATCAGGGCCTGAAGCACCAGCGCAAGAGCGCTGCATCGCGTACTAGCTTTGGCTTCGATACGTACTACAAGCGTGGCGAGTTTGCAGGGCAGGCGACCGCATACCGGAAGGGCGCGTGTAAGAACTGTGGCGCGATGTCACACACCGAAAAGGACTGCACGGACCGGCCGCGCAAGGCGGGCGCGTGGAAGACGGGGCGCGACATCCGGCCCGACGAGTACGTCGCGGGGGACGTGGACCTGGACTACGACACGAAGCGCGACCGCTACAACGGTTACAACCCCGAGGACCACGCCGCCACCGTGTCCCGGTACGAGGCCGCGGAGGCGGAGCGCATCAAGCTGCGGGCCGCCGAGAAGGAGCGGCGCGAGGCGGAGGCGGCAGCGGCAAAGGCGGCGCGGCGGGCTGAGCGGGAGCGCCTGCGGGCGGAGAAGACAGCGCGGCGGCAGGCTCGAGAGGCTCGCCGTGCTGCGCGGCTGGCGGGCGCTGCAGGTGATAGTGGGGCCGCATCGTCGTCTGCTGCCTCTGCGTCGTCGGGCGGCGAGGCTGCAGGCAGCAGCGGCAGGTTTATGCCGACATCGCCGCCGTCCGGGCCCGCCGCCGCAAGCGGTAGCAGCGGTCGTGGCGGTGTTAGCGCAGGGGCTGTGACAGATGGCCACGAGTCTGATGCCTCCACCGCCAGCACAGCGAGTGGACGCACGGGCTCCAGCGGGCGCAGCGCTGACAAGCGCAATGGGCCGTCTCGCAGCGGGGCACAGCCCGGTGCTGCGGGTGCGAAAGGGAGCAGTAGCAGCAGCGTCGCTGCAGCCGCACAGCGCAAGCCGGCGAACGGCGCAGCTGCAAGCGGGGGCGCAGACGGCGACTCCGACGACGACGACGACGACAGCAGCGACGCCAGCAGCGTTGTGTCCTCCGGCAGCAGCGACAGCAGCTTCAGCGCGAGCTCGGACGAGGCCGCGGACGCGGACGAGGCACGGCATCGGGACGAGGACGACGTGCGAGAGTCAGACGCGGCGCAGATCATCGGGACGGCGAAGACGACGAAGGGCGGCGCGAAGGCGAAGATGGGCGTGCGCAACCTGCGGCTTCGCGAGGACCGCGCGAAGTATTTGATCAACCTGGACGTGGACAGCGCGTACTATGACCCCAAGACGCGTAGTATGCGTGAGGACCCGTTTGCGGGCATGCCCGGGCACATCTCGACCACGGGCGCGGACGGCGGCAGCAGCGTGGAGGCGCCGGGCGGGCAGGCGGCGGCGGGGAGCACATACCGCGGAGACCTTGCGTGGCGCCGCAGCGGGGATTACACGGACCTCGTGCAGGCGCAGATGTTCGCGTGGGACGCCGCTGAGAAGGGCGCCGAGGTGCACCTGCAGGCGAACCCGACGCAGCTGGAGATGCTGCGCAAGCAGTACGCGGCGCGCAAGGGCGCGCTGGAAACGGAGCGCCGCGACGCGATCCTGGCGCAGTACGGCGGCGCGGAGCACCTGCAGGCGCCGCCGAAGGAGCTGCTGCTGGGGCAGGGGGAGGCGTACGTGGAGTACGGGCGCGACGGCAAGCCCGTGCTCGCGGGTGCCGCCGCGGCGGCGGCGGCCGCTGCTGCGGCGGGCAAGACGCGGCGCAGCCGGTATGCGGAGGATGTGTGGCCGGGCAACCACACGTCAGCGTGGGGCAGCTGGTGGGACGGGCAGGAGAAGGCGTGGGGCTACGCGTGCTGCCACAGCTCGCTGTACTCCAGCTACTGCACGGGCCGCGCGGGCCGGGCCGCGCAGAAGCTGGCAACCTCCTTTAAGGGGGAGGAGGGCGGCGCACCTTCTGCCAGCGCAGCGCCCGGCTACTCCTCAGCAGCGGCCTACGCCGCCGCCGCGAGCGCCAAGGTGGCTGCCTACGCCTCGTCCTCGTCTGCTGCAAGCAACAACAGCAGCAGCGGCGGCGGCGAGGCGGCGCCAGCGTCCGGGTACAAGCGCAGCTACGCAGACAGCGTCGGCGCGCCGGCATCTGGCGGATACACGCACGTTGCGGACGATGGCGACGATGACGAGGCCGCTGCCGTCGGCGGGGGTCGCGCTGGTCGACGCGCGGCTCGCGAAGAAGACGCGGCGGGCAAGCGGCAGGCGATCACCTCGTACGGCGAGGACGATGATGGCGGCGACGGGGACGGATTTGGAAGAGGCGGCGGCGGCCGGGCCTCGCAAGGCCGCCGCGGCGGTGGCGGCAAGCGAGCTCGGGGCGGGGACGACTGATGCTTCACGCTGCTTGTCACCATCGTGTTGCAGATGGGGTGCGATGAGTTCGACACCTGCGTGGGCGCGCGGGGCTGTACCGGTTCTCTTGTCAAGACTCCAGCCGCAGGGGATCTTGCGGTCGCACGATTTCACTTTATAATTCGAGATACCATCAGTAGGACTGCGTGGCCGCTCTAAAATCATTCGTCAACTCAAAATTTGAACTCGCAAAGTTGTTGTATTTTCTGCAAGAGTCCGAATGAAAGCAACCACAAACGGACGCCGGGACGATTTCATGCATTTGTGCAGGTCGGGGGCCTTTTCCTGAGCGATGGAGCGGGCCACCTCGTTGAATCCATGCTGTTTTACAAATAGATGGGGTTTTCGCCCAAGGAATCGCCCCTTTGATAGCGGACACTGCCGGCAGCGTGTGGACGTCGGTGAGCCCGTGTGGCACCGTCGGCAGCGCCTGCCGAATGGAGCTGCTGCAACCAGAAGAGCTGGAAGCGGCTGCTCAGTATTTGCGGTATAACGTGCCCGCGAACGACCGCTTTCATGGTCTCCGTCGTGCTCTCTACCAGTCCGTTTTCTGCGGTGCGGATGCGGTGTCGACGCTTGCTGCGAGCAGCTTCTGCGCTGGTGGCGGTCGCGACCACGCGGTGATTGTAGGGCGGCAACTCCAAAGCGCAGGCTTTCTTCGGCATGCGGAGGACGCGCCGGTGCGCTTCTCTGACAGTTCGAAGCTTCTCTTTCGCTTCTCCGCAGATGTTGATGCCGGTGGCGCTGCTGCAGATGACTCGAGTTGGGACGTGGCCAACTTCTTCGAGCGAGACGGCGGCGTCGCTTCTATTGCTCCCGCTTTGTTGTCGGCTTGGCAGCGGCTGCTGCAGCAATCGTTTCGCGAGCGAGGCAAAGGCAGCCTCTCGGCTGTTGCCGAGGCGATCTCAGATGGCCGCGCCAGCGCCCTGCTGCCCGTGCGGCACCTCCTGGCGCCCAGCGAGGCGCTGCTGAGCGCAGCGGCCGCTGCTGTGCCGGATATGGTGGCTGCGCTCGGCGCACAGGCCTCCGTCAGCCGGATCGCACACCTGGCCGTCCCTCCGCACGTCGCCACCAACAGCGCCGCGCTGGGCCTGCACACCGCAGACCTGCTGGCGGGGCTGGCCGCGGCGATGGAGGAGCAGCTCGCCGCGCAAAGCGATGCGCTGCGGGCCTTATTTGCAGAGATGGGCGGTCTGAGCTCCGCTCTGGCGGCGGCGCAAGCGCTTGGGCTCGCCGAGGCCGCGGCCGCAGCGCACAGGCAAGCTGCAGCGGCCGCCGCAGATCACAGACGGGCAGAGGCCGAGTTGGCAGGTGGGGAGGTGTTCGACGACAGAGGGACGCTCCAGTCACCGTCAGAAAACGGGGTTCATTGCGGTGTGGATGCCTCAGCGCGGGCTGGGCGGCCGCTAGCGAAGGCGGGTGCCGTGCGTGAACACGCAACAGAAAGTCCCTCTGCGGGCATGCATTCAGTTGCTGGCCAATGTCGGCCCGGGCCTGCTGCTGCCCTGGACGGTGAGCAGGCGCAGCTGCCGAGGCCGACGCGCAGGGCATCAGTGCCGCTGCCGCAGCGCAAGACGCCTCGACACTACGCCAGCGGCGCCACCGCGCTCGCCGCAGGGCTTGCCGCCCAGCAGCAGCAGCAGCAGCAGCAAAGGTCGGCCGGAGCGTCACCGCTTCACTCAAATGCGTCTCCGACGTCTCCTGCGTCGCCTGCGGCAGAGCCGGAGGCGGCCTCAGCTGCCCTTTCAGATATTGGCAGCGGCGAATGGTCAGACGGTTATCACATGCCTGACCACTCTGGCGACGCCCACGGTGCTTTCAACGGTGCCCATGGCGCAATCGCGGCTGGGCCCGATGGCTACGGTGATGGCACTGGTGCCGGTGCTGCTCCTGTGAGTCCCACTGCCCTGGCACGGCAACAGCACCAGCAGACACAGCTCGAGTACTCACACGGCGCCGGCGGCCGCCGCCTGCAACTTGCGCCCTACGCCGGCGCTAGGCCGCACGCTGCTGCCGCCGCTGCCGCTGCTGCATCGATGGGGCACTGGCCATCCCACCTGCACGCCCCGCTCTGGTCGTCCCCCCTTCTGTCCTTCATTCCCATGATGCGCCGCGTGCTGCACGGCGCGCGGCCGTCGCACCAGGCACGCCTCTCCTCGCAGCCCGCGATCCCGGAGGACATGGAGATTGACATTCCGCTGCCCCTCGCCGCGGGCCCCGCCGGCCGGCACGCCCGCTTTTTCTCGTCCCCGCCAGACCTGCAGTGGGCCGCCGCTGCCGCCGTCGCAGCGATGCGCGGCTACGGCGCTGATGCGGCGGGTGCCGACGCCCACGCGGCCGACGCTGCCGCGGCTGCAGACGCCGCGGCAGCTGCGGAGATTGACGCGGCTGTGGAGCATGCGACCGAGGAGGCCCGGAGCCTGCTGCATGCGCAGGCAGCTCTCGGACGCTGCGCTTCAGCCGCTGCTGGCGCCGCCTCGGCTGTGTGTGGCGCAGATGCTGCGCACGTGGCAGGGGTGCCCCGGACCCGCTCTGCCGCCCCTGCTATCCCTTCAGCGGCTGGCGGGGAGGCGGGTGCGCACGCATCACCTGGAGGCCACGCAGGCTACTACTCTGTCCACGCAGTGTCCACCTCCTACGCGACGATGCAAGCGGGCTTCAGACGCGCTGCCTCCGGAGAGGTGGCGGTGCAGGCCACGCCGGGTGCCCGGCGCTCCGCTGACCTCGACGTGTCCCCGTCGGCAGCAGCAGCTTCGCAGCCACAGTATTTGGGTGGGTGGAATGGCGGCTCTGCTGCACGCGACGCCGCCTTAGCCGGCATGGATGCCCCCGCAGCAACAGCAACAGCAGCAGCAGCAGCAGCGGCGGCGACCATCGTGCCGCGCGAGCGTTCGACGTCTGAGGCGCTGCCGCGTGCTGGCCTGCTCTCCGACGCTGCTCGCGCTGCTTGCGGTGTGCGCACCCCCGCTGACGTTTCCACGCACGCTTCCTGCGCTGGGGGGATGGATGTCAAGCGCGTCAGCGCGGACGGCGGTAGTACGCGTGCTGATTGCGAGGCCGCGTCTGTCCGCGTTGCAGAGCTCGCTGCAGCGATCGCGCGGCACGCCGCGGCGGTCGCGCAGCACGCAGCGGCCTTCCAGGCGGCGCACGTCGCCTTCGCACAGCTCGCCGCCGCGGCGCTGCAGGCGCTGCGCGGGGTTCGCATGGCGGGCCGGCGCCTCGCCATGCTGCCCCGATGGCAGGGTGACGGAGGCGCGCGCCCTGCGCCGCCGCGGTGTGCCGCGACAGCGCTGGCGGCCGCGCAGCAGCAGGCTCGACTGCAGGCGCTGAAGGGCGAGGGGGGCCTGCAGGCCGCCGCGTTCATGGGCCGCGACGGAGCCCACATCGACGCCGCGTCGTCCGTGGTGGCGATGGGGCCTGGCCCCTCGCCGCACCAGCAGCACGCGGCAGCGTGGTTCAGCGGCCCGCACACGCTCGCCCCGTCCCCTTATGGATATCGCATGCCGCCCGCTGGCGGCTCCCTCGCCAGCTTTGGAGGCGGCAGCGCTGCCATCGGCGGAGGCGGCGGCGGCGCCGTGCCGTTTGCGATGGGTGGGGCGGGCATCCTACGCCCGGGTTTCCGCTGCAGCTTCTGGAAGGCGTCCAAGAGCCTGCGGCACGCGGGCGTCGCCGTGTT
>Ga0208629_100503_pt1 | contig 18814 bp, 6 predicted proteins | sample LakWasMet19_HOW5_2_FD_183865 | JGI IMG/M metagenome (GOLD analysis project Ga0208629, IMG submission 183865) | Freshwater sediment methanotrophic microbial communities from Lake Washington under simulated oxygen tension - Sediment Metagenome... | ecosystem: Environmental > Aquatic > Freshwater >... | reverse complement strand
CAGCAGCGCCGACCTGGGCAAGACCACAGCAGGCTCGATCAGTGTTCACAAGTTTGTACAACGTGCTCCCAAGTAACGACCCTCTTGCACGAGCGCCGTTGAGCCCACATGTTTCCCCCCTGCGTTTGGCATTTTTTGCGGGAGTTATCGTCAGACCGACGGAATGCAACACGTCCAAAAAAACCGTGTCCAATCGTGAATGATCCCGGAGTGAGAGACGTGATACCGAGCTGATTCTGTCGTTTTTGCTGTCTCGTCAAACCGCAACTCAAATCGGGTGCTGCAACGCATGCGAGGATTGGCAGCTTTCAGCTGAGCCAAGCGGGCAACGACAACGCAGATGAGAACGATCGGCTTGGCCGCTGCGACAAGGTTACGCCGGTTGTGTAGCTCGTAGGTAACCGCACTACACTGATGTAGGCGGGTTGGACCTCGCACACTTGTCCGTAGCAATGCGGTACTTCCATGTAGCCGCGATCGTTCTTGGGGTGTTGGCCCGCGCCCGCGTTGCCGCACAGGATTTCGATTGGACTGGCGGCATCCCGCTGCCTGCTGGGGTCAGCGAGGACCACGTGGCTGCCCAGTTTGACTTCTCCGAAGGTGTGGGCGGCTGGGCTGCCGCGTCTACCGATGGCATGGGCGTGGAAGCGACGCGCGTGGCTGAGGGGCTGAGGTTGCGGTTGACCCGATCGCACGGGAGGCCCGCTTGGATCGAGAGCCCACCGATGAACCTCAGCACCATTGACAGCACCTTTGTGGTCGTGCGCATGCGGCACCTGACGCCTGCACGCGTCGCCAACTTGACCTTGGATTTCGACCCCGCGGCCTCGCAGCGGCGAAACAGCTTGCCGGACTGGCAACTGCGCGGGCAGGAAACCCGCGCCATCGCCCTCTTCGCAGACGGGCAGTACCACGAATACGCGTTCCCCGTGTTTCTGGCGCGGGAGGTCGTGCCGGCGAAGGTTGCGGTGGTGACGCGGCTGCGCCTGTACCCGTTCTACGACGCACCCGGCGCGGGCGGCACCGTCCTGATTGCGTGGATACGGGTGATACACGCGCCTACGATTGTGCGCGTCACCGGCTGCGTGCGGCCGCTCGCAACGGCAGCGGCTTCGTCTCCGTACGCCGTCGGCAGCGGCGCCGGTGGCCCGATCCCGCCTCACCGCTTGTTTGTGCGTGAGGGCGCGGGATCGGACCGCTTCTTCGCGCACGACGAAGAGGCGATCACCGGCGCAAACGCCACCGGGAACGTGTCGTTGCCGTTTGCGGCAACGCTGGGCTGCTCGCCTGCGGGGGGCGACCGCATTACCATCCAGGGCCGCCACATTGGCGGCGTCGCGCCTGGCGCTCGGCTGCCACTTGTAGCGATAGACGGACGGCCGTGCACCGACGTGGTGGTGGAGCACCCGCAGACGCAAGTGAGCTGCACGACGCCGCCGGGGGCCGGCCTCTTCGTCCCTGTGGTGGTATCCAGCCCAGACGCGCCGGTCGTCGCTGACGCTGAGCTGCTGCTGTCCTACGCGCCGGAGCCCACGCCGCCGCGCGTGATCTTCGCAAACGTGGCTGCGCGCGCGGTTGACGTGGTTGTTACGCTGCAAGACACCTTCGTGGCGGCAGCCACGACAGGGTATCGGCTGCAGTGGCGAGCCTCGCAGTGGGCACCTGGCGGCAGCCGGGACGGCGTCGGAGCAGGCGTTCAGGGCGTGTCAGCGTCACAGACCCGCAGCCGAAGGGTGTGGGGGCACTGGGGCGACCCGTCAACCGGCGGGGGCCAAGCAACGGTCGGCAATCTGACAGTGATAACCGTGCGGGGCCTGCGGGCCAACACGGCGTACCAGTTCCGGGCTGCGTGCTTCACAACGCTTGTGGGCGCCACCAACGCATGGCTGCAGACAGACATGTACGGGCACGTGCTACCCGCCGCAGAGCCTGGGGGCGGCTGGCAGGCCCGCGGCGGCGTTGCGGCGCCTCTGGCGTACGTGCTTGCCCACGGGGTGCACGGCCCGTTTAGCGACCCCGCCGAGATCGCCACGCTGCCGTTCGACTTCCTCTTCAGCCACTTCGACGCGAACGCCACGCTCGACCACGGACCCGCCTGGCCCGGTGCGGTGCGCAACACGCTGCAGCGGGCGGGCGGGTCAGGCGCGTTCGGCCTGTCGCTGCTCGGCTCCGCCAGCGTCGGCAACTGCAACGCGTCGCACGTCTGCTGCGACAGCTTCGGCGGGCCGGGCTTTGCGAACCGCATGGCCCGCCTGTTCGCTGTCGACGACGCAGACCCCGCGCACGTGCCGCGTACGGACACGGGAGGGACAGACAGCCTGTATCAGTACAGCGACAGCTCCTTTGACTTCTCGCCCGTGCCGTGGGCGTCGCCGGACGCGAACGCTGCGGAGTTCGGCGGGGACGCGACGGATGCCACGACGCCTGCTGTCGCCATGGAGCAGGCGCGAAACAGGATTGCAGTCGACGGCGGGCTGTCTCCCTCCGCTGCTGCAGCGGATGTCGCAGCCGCTGCCGGACTCGACAGCAGCCGCTACCGGCTGGGGGAGCCGAATGACGTGGCCTGGTCGCCCGCCGATCCCTTCTCAGCACTGCTCGCGTACGGCTCCAACCGCCACCCCGCAGCCCGCGCCCTGCACCGCCTGCACCAGCCGGTGGGCCTGTGGGAGGGCTACGACGACGCGTCGAACGTCGCGTTCGTCCCGCTGTCTGCCATTGCAGCGGCAGAGGCGCGCGCCGTCGCCGAGCACGAGCGCAACGTCAGCGCAGCAGACTACTTCTTTGGCCTGGACCGCGGCGACGCGTCGGACGCGGGCGCGGTGCGGCCGCGGCGCCGAGGCGTGTTCTACGACAGTGCAGGCAGGCGCATGGTGCCCGCCTCTGTGCACCCCGCTTCCCTCTGCACGCTGACCTGCACCATGGCGCCTGGGGCGGCCGGCGGGCCCGCGCACTTCAATCTGCAGGCGCGAGCGGGCTCTGCCGCCTTCGCCCAGGGGCTGGACGCGGGGCCCACCGCGCCTGGCGACAGCGGCAGCGGTGCAGGCATGGCAGGCATGGCAGGGGTTGCGGGTGGCGCCTTCCCTGGTGCGACAGGGGAGCTGTCGTCCGCCAGCGGCTTTGACGCTGAGGCTGACCGGCGTGGAGGCTTCGATGCCGCCGCGTGGGCCGCAGCCGTGGGCAACGGATACGTCTCCGGCCGGCTGCTGCGGCGGCAGCGGGGCGTCGGGTTCGATCGCAACGGGAGCGCGGTCGGGGACGCGACAGGGCGGCTGCCGTTCGCAGACCCCGCCCTCGCGAGCGACGAGCCCGGGATGGGGTCCGGTGCAGCGAGCCTGTCGCCGCGGGAGGCGACTCTCCTCAGCGGGTTGGTGATTACTAATGTAGCCTCCAGCGACGGCAGGCCGAGCCCGGTTCCCATCGACGCCCCCTTTCCGCCGCCGCCTGCGGCCGGGGCCTACGGCGCAGCGTCCGCCGAGACTGCAACCGCACCGTGCGGCCCGGCGCTGCGCCTGACAGGGGCACACCCCGACCAGGCGGGGGCTGCCTGGTACGGCCGGCAGCTGCAGGTGCGGGAGGGCTTCGACACCGCCTTCGCGTTCCGCATCTCGCAGCCCGACCCCTCCTCCGCCTGCCGCACTAACGCAGGCGCCCACACGCACTGCCGCGCCCGCGGCGGCGGCGGCTTTGCGTTCGTGGTGCACAATTGGCACCCGGGGGCCCTGGGTCTCGGAGGGACAGATGGGTTGGGCTATGCGGGGATCCGAAACTCGGTGGCGGTTGAGTTCGACACGCATTTCGACACGCCCGCGGACGCCACGCCGCTGCACGAGCCGTACGAGAACCACGTCAGCGTGCAGACACGGGGCTTCGCTGCGGGCAACAGCCCAAACCACACGTACTCCCTGGGGCACGCCGCAGGCGCTGGGCTCCCTGACCTGACGGAGGGCATCCACTTGGCGCGGGTGGTCTACACGCCGCGCTTTGAAGCGTCAGCACTGAGCCACCCCGCCTTTGCGGGCGCCGGCAACCCGTACCTGGCTGATCTGCTGGGCTACAGCGGACAGGCGACGGCTGCAGGCGCCCTGCTGCAGCGCCGCGGCTTTGGCTTGCTCTACGTTTACGTGGACAGCGCGACGGAGCCGCTGCTGATCGTGCCGATGAACCTCGCCGCCCTGCTCGACATCGCCCCGACGCATGGCCGCGCGTGGGTCGGGTTCACTGCGAGCACCGGCGCGGGCGTGTGGCAGGTTCACGACATGCTGGCTTGGCACCTGACGGAGCTGCGGGTGGACCCATGATGCCGCCCGCTTTTCGCCTGACGGAGGGCTGCGGCTCTGTTGTAGGCTGCGTTCACGTGAGGAGGCGTGGCTGTGGGTGACGGCTCGAGCTGTGATAGGAGTGAAGACTGGGGTGCGGGTGATGGGCAAGCAGTGCCACCCTGGTGCAACACATGCGAGCATTGTTGCAGCTGGCCGCCCCAGGGGCGTGGGTTGCAAACTAAACCGTCCTTTACCGATCGCGACTGTGCTGAAACGACGGGCGCTTCCTGATTCCGAACAGATCACCAATCGCACATCCACGAGTTTGCGTTTCGAGAGAGCTAGCAGCGTTGGCTCGATCATCGACGCGAATGGCGTGTCAGTCCGACGATATTCGAGGCCTAGGTGGCTGCAATACGATTAATGGCCAAGACGAGCACGAAGTCGAAAAGCTTAAGAATTCACCCTAGGCAGCTGCTGCAGCACAACTGCGATCTTCACATGTACAATCGATTGTTCGATTCGACGTCGTGACACGCGCCGCACGCGTGTACATGAGCAGTGCGGTACCCGCTCAGAGCATGCGCAGCGAACAGGAAAAATGCGGGAGCGGCCTCAACATCATCACTTGCAAAGTCTCGTCATGTCGCTCACGTGAGCAGGTGCGTGCACATGAGCATCCTGTGCAAGGGGACGTGAGGTCACTGCGGCGCGGGGAGAACATCGGCCGCCTGGGCAGATGAGCTCCGATTTCGTCGCTTTTGTTGGTCGGCGAGCGCTCATTGCGCGCCAGCTAATAATAGGCAGACAGAGTGGTTTGGTACAGCACATGCAACGGGCGCGGCAAAGCGGCTGGTCATCTCGACCCCTTCTCGCGTGTGGACGAGCGCAGGCGCAACCGAGTCTCACTTCTTGCCACCGGCCTTGGCCGCCTCCTTTGCTGCAGCTTTCGCCTTCTCCATGGCCGCCGTCTCCTTGAATATCCGCTCGACGAAGGCCTCATAGGCGACCATGCCTGTGTCGTCAGGGTCTGCAACGGAGAAGGTGAGGGAGCATCGGCCCGTTATCGTGACAAATCGGCTTCCATTAGACCAATCTGCACGGCGCACGGCCATGCACGGCACGCCTGCAGAAGCGCACGGGCGCTCCCTCACCTGCGTAAGCAACCATCTCATCGACGTTGTCTGCAGGCAGCGGGTTGGCGCCAAGCCGGCCCATAATCTTTCGGAACTCCGCAACTGTTACATAGCCCTTGTAGTCCGGGTCAAATACCCGAAAGGCAGTAATCATGGCCTCTGGCTTCTTCACGCCAGACATCTGCCGTGCAACGACGGACAGGAACGCTGCAGGCGGGTGGCGGCGGGCGAACGTCGGGCGCGGTAACGGGCCAAACGCGTGGAACCTCTGCAAAGCTTGTCCACCATGGTTGCTCATACACACCCATGTAGTCGATTCGGCCACTAGGAGCAAGCTCCTCCGCTAATCGGCGCACTTCCACCTCGGAGATGCGATAGGACAGGGTTCGTAAACATGCTGCCAGGTCCGTTTTCAGGAGCACCATGGAGTCGCCGGCGAAAGCCATGAACGCCTCGCGAATCATTGAAAGCTGCTTGTCAGACAGCCCTTCCAGCTCTGCGGGCAGGGAGGCGTACGCCTCCGTCATGGCTCTTCCAGCACCGGCGGCCATCCTGCCTTGGCGCCAGCACAAGTCTTGAGTAGGGAAGAGCGACGCTCGCTCCGGACCACTTCAACTAGCTTGTGGGTTCGCAGAACTTATTATCCTGCTGATTTGCGAGGTGAACACCCTTGCAATGCTTTCGTGGCGCGCTGCGTCGCTCGGCAACCAATTCTCGGCGATTGAAGTGTGAGGAACTTCGTCGGCGCGCCGCTGCACTCTCTTGTGCGTGTTGAAGACGTGCGAGCGACCCACAGAGGACTTAAACGCGAGTGGACTTCATATTCTTTTCTTACATGCCAGAATTGCTTGTACATTGCACTAACTCGGAGCGGGGCACAGCCGCGTTACACCAGATGGCTGTGCACTGCTCTATGCTCTGCCGTCGGTGATCTGCCCGCAGCCCTCTTTTCGCATCTCAACTGAGTGCTAATCCTTTTGGGGAACCCGATCTATCGGGATGTCTGGCACCGCCCTGCACCGGGCGCGCATGGACGCCGCCATTCGGCGCGACGCGCTCGAGGCAGGCATGCTGGAGGTATTTGGGGCAATGTCGCCGCAGTCCCTGCGAGCCATTCAAATAGCCTTTAGTGAAGCTGCTGTGAATCTTCCGCAGCCCGGCAGCCTCCGCGGCGGCCTGCTGCAGAAGTCCGCCTTCATCGACCTCGTTCACTCGCTGCTGCCGGACGTGCAAACAGGGGGACCGCCCGCCAGTGGGGGCCAGGCAGGGACGGCAGCCCCCAATCGCTCCGGCAGGAGACCGATGAGCTCAGGCGGCGCACTGAGTGCCGGTCAGCTCCCGCGCGAGGAAGTGCAGGCGAGCGTTGCCAAGCGCCTCAGCGTGCTGGGCGCACTCTTCGACTCCTGTGACTCCACCGGCACGGGCCTTGTTGCCTTCGAACATCTCGCCATGGTGCTCGGCTCGCAGGCCGCGCGGGCGGGATCGGGGGCCGCCGAGGCAGGGGCCGCAGCGCCGAAACCCTTCCGATTGGTGCGCACACTCCGGGCTTTGCCAGGTCCGACAACCGGTGGCGGGCGCGGGTCCCCAGCGCACGGCGCGTCGAACACCGCAGTGGAGGACCTACGCGCTCGACTCGGCGTGGGCACGTCGGCGCGCCGCTGCTTTGCCCTGCCGTCTGTCAACCTGCTGGCGACAACGGACAGTCGCAATACTGATGTCACCCTACTCAGCCTTGACACGCTGGGGTATGCTGGCACGCTGCGCATGCCGTCTGCTAACGAGGCGAACCAGCTGGAGGGTGGCGCTCGGGGCGGCGGTGGCGGCAGCAGCAGTGGCGGCGCAGCCTCGGGTGCGAACGTGGACGCATGCGTGCCGTTCTTTGGAATTTTTCCGGACGGCAGCGTGGACGAGTCTGCCGCCTTTCTGGCTACCGCGTGCAGCGACAGCACTATCTCGCTCTTTGACGTGTCATTGGTCGGCGGGGCACCCTCCTGCGCCGTGGTGAACACATGGAGCTCGATGCATCCGCAGTCAGCGCTGTCCTACAACCAGCGCTTCAATATCCTCTACTCTGGTTGCTCCACGGGTGCCGTGAGGGGCTGGGATTGCGTCAGCGGCACGCAGAAGAGCTGCTGGTCCGGCCACTCAGACGGTGTGCTGGACATTGCGCTCCTCGACAGCGTCGACGCAGTGGCTTCGGGAAGCCTGGACACCAAAGTCAAGGTCCGTGCAGCGTGAGCTGTCGGGATGGGAGTGGCTGGAAGCGAGACTTGCTCGATGTCGTTCTTTGTACTGCTTGGTTGGCTCCCCCATCCGTCTTGGTTGACTCGCTATTCGTCTTGGTTGACTCCCCTATCCGCCTTTCTCCCCTGCTCGCCCTTCCCTGCAGCTGTGGGATGTACTCACGGGCGCCTGCCGCCAAACCATGGTCGGCCACTCCGGCGCCGTCACGAGTCTCGCTTACTCCGCCAGCAAGCGGGCGATCGTGTCTGGTTCTAGCGATACAACAGTGATGGTATGGTCTCCCTTCGTGGCTCGCAGCATCACAACGCTGCGGGGCCACAGGGCACCGATCATTGGGGTGCGGGCAGCCCCGGATGACGGCTCGTATGACGTCGTGTCTGTCGATCGCGACGGGGTGGCCAAGTTGTGGGATGCACGCGTGTGGCGTGACGTGTACAGCTGGCGCGTAGGAGAGAGCGAGTCGCGGCCAGTGCCGGACAAGTACGTGCCAACAACGCGGCAGATAGGGCTTCGAGTGGGGGCTGATAAGGCGGCGGCAGCTGCAGCGGCGGGACCCGGAGCCGCGGCTTCGGCTAGTCCTGCGGCGGACGCTGCTGGGGCAGGGGCGGCAAGTGTGATGGCAGCCACTCCCACCCTCAGCGGCACGGCTGCAGCGGGTCTGGCCGGCAGCGCTGCTGCTGTTAGCAGCGCTGCCGCGGTCCTGCGGCAGCGGCTAGCGCAGTATGAGGAGGCAGACGCGGAGGGGCAGGGCGAGGGCAGCGAGCCTGGGATGGACGGAGTTGTGGGCGACGGCAGTGCACCCCTCACCTCAGGCTCGGGCACTGGGGGCGGCGCAGGCATGGGTGTTCGCATGCTGGCGGCAGGCAAGGCTCGCGGCGGCGAGGATGGCGGCAGCGGCGGCGGCGCTGAGGAGAGCTCCCGTGTTGCCGTGTCATTCCTGGACTTTGCACTGCTGCCGCAGTCAGCGGCGGTTGGCGGCGGGGAGGAGGAGGACGGTGCCGCGGGTGACTCTGACGGGGAGGGCGGCGCACCAGGCGGGAGGCGGCGCCCGCCTCCCGAGTCTGCCTACGACCGAGCGATCAAGGAGCACCAGCGCAACCGCAGGGGCCAGGTCGCCATCACCCCGGGCATCTTCCCTCGCGGGATGGCCAAAGTGCCCGGCCACCCGTACGAGGTTGCTGAGTTGTCGCTGCCCGCGAACGCGTCGGCTGGCGTGACCGTGGAAGAGAGCAAGGCGGACGAGGAGCGTCCGTACGAGGCGTGCGGAGTGATCGTGCGGCCGCCGCCGCAGCTCTTTGCCTTGCCCTACCTGCCCGGCCTGAGCACAGCCGGCGCCTCTCCGGCTCCCGCCCCAAGCGCCGCGGCAAGCAGGCTTGGCTCGGCGATCGACCCTAGCGCAGGCGCAGCCGGTGGCTTCACGTTCTCCGCTGCGCCACGAGTATCCGCCCGCTCCTACGCTGCCGCCGCGAATCGGAAGGCGGGCCTGATTGGCAACCTGTTCGTCGTGTCGCGAGCCCTCCTCGTGTACCGGCAGGTCTCTGATCGCACGCTTGAAGACAAAGCGGCGCCCACACCCGTTCTCGCCAGCGGCTACCTCCCACACGACACGAGCATCCTCACGGTGACGGGCGTTGGGTTTGACGTGTGGTGTGCGGTGGCGGGGACGAAGAAACGCAGCTTTGCGCACATCACTGCTGGCACCATCCGCGCTGCGGTGCTGTACGCGGGCGGCCACCGCGTGCTGATCGGCGACTCCTGTGGCAGCTTGATTGCGTTCGACACGTCGACGGGCGCACCGGTCGCAATCTTCGACGGACACTCCAAAGCGGAGATTGTGGCCGTGTGCGTGGACGCTGATGGCTGTACGCTCTCCAGCACAACTGCAGACGGCGTGCTGCTGATTCACAAGGACCAAGAGGTAGACGCATACCAGCGCGTGGCTGCTGCGGTGGCCGCCGAGGCACAGGCCGCCCTGTCGGAGGGTTCTGCTGAACCCCACGCTGGACAGCTTGCGGCGGGTGGCCGCCGAGGCAGCGTGAACTCCCTTGCAGGAGCAACCGCCGCCAGCGCCCGCCCCGTCTCACGAGGCGGCGCAGTCAGTGCCCTGACGCAGCTGCGGACGAACGCGGCAGCCGCACGCGCTGCTGCGCAGTTCGACAGCGAGGGTCTGGGAGGGTCAGGCGCCACTCGCGCTCACAACGCGTCTGCAACGGGCAGCTCGGGTGGCCTGGTCCGCCGGTGCGGCGCGCTGCTTCGCACTGGACCCGGGGAGCCGAGCTCCGGCGTCGCTTCGTTAGCCGTGGTTGCTGCCGCGCTGGCATCGTCGCTGGAGCAGCAGCTGCAAGCGACGGCTACGAGCAGCAGCGGCCATCACGCTTCGCTCTCATCGGGCTTGCTGGCCAGTCCTGCGAGTACGCCCTCCCTGCGCGGCCTCCTCAGCCCCAGCGCACAAACCATGCAGCTCGGAGGGCAGTGGTCCGCGGGTTCTCCCACTGGAGCTTCAAGCATCAGCGATCCCCACGCGACTGCGCCTGGGTCAAAGCCGCAGCGGGGGCCAGGTGGCGCTGGCTTTGCTCGTGGCCGCACGTGTGAGGTCATCTGTATTGCGTCGTCGCGCGCACACCGCGTCGTTCTCTGCGCAGGCTCGGACCGGCGGGTCTGCGCCTTCGACATCGACACGGGCAAGGTGGAGTGTGTGTGGAAGACGGCTGGGGACGTCGCGTGTCTCCTTGTCGTGCAGGACCAGCCGCTGGTGTGCTCCGGGGACAACACGGGCACTGTGAGCGTGTGGAGCCTGCGAACGGGCGGCCGCAGCTATGGCCTGCTTGCGGCGTTCCGCAACCAGCCCCTTGCCTTTGCAGCGCTCTACACCGCGGCTGGCATGGGCATCGGCCGCGTGGCAGGGCTTGAGGCTCTGCTGCCGGGAGGGGACGCCGGGGAGGCCGGCAGCCGGCGCGGCTCAGCCGGCAGCGGAGGGTCAGGCCCGAAAGCGGACGCCCGGGCATCCACAGCGCTGGCTGCGCAGCCCGCCGCACGGCCGGGCACCGCTTCCTCCACCGGCAGTGCAGGCCGTGTGCCGTCTCTGGCGCTGCCGCAGGCTCGCCCCACTGGGCGGCTGCAGCGTGGGGCGGCGGCGCGGGCTTCTGAGCGCGGTAGCGTGAGTTCTTCTGCCTCCGACAGCGACTCCGACGGCGTCGGGGAGGCGGTCGGCCTCCGCAGCACGGACAGAGGGGCAATCGTAGCACCTTCCAGGTCACTTGGCGTCGGAGCAGGCGGGGGCGCGGGCGGGCAACTGCTGGGGCTAGGGGTCCGTGGGGCAGCCGGTCACATCGTGAAGCGACACCTGAGCGTGCGCGTGGACTCACCCGCTGGAGCGACGACGGCAGCGCTTCCTGCAGCGCCCGGCGCCTCGGCGCTCGCCCGGGCAGTTGAGCGGGCGTTTCATCAGCAGGCGGCGCATCTGAAGCCTGCCGGGCTGGTGCGACTCGTCTACCACGCACACAACAGGTGCCTGTACGCTGCCGATGAGGCGGGGGTCACCTCCGCATGGGACCTCTCTCGGGTGCTGGAGTACAGCCGCCGGTCTGCGCGCGCTGCCATGAGGGCAGCGATGGGTGCCTCCGCAGCGAGCCCCTCGCGACCGCCCAGCGCAGCGAGCGTAGCCCCGTCTGTGGTCGCACCGTCGCCGGGAGCGTTCGCAGCCACGTCCCGACCGCCTGAAACCGCTGCGAATCGCGACTTGGCACTGGCCCTGGCCGCTCCCACGCCGAAGCTCGGCGGGGCGGGTGCGGCCTTCTGGCGAGCCACCTCTCAGGCGCTGCACATGAGCGTCAGCAGCGGCGCCGACGCGAATCCCCGGGCCGGGGCAGCGGTAGGTGCGGGCGGCCGGCGCGGCTCCGACGGCGGACATATGCTGAACGCCGCCCGCGCGAGCGTCGCCGCGGCGTTCGGAGTTGTGCCCGATGCCGCGGTGACGGTGGCAGGCGGCCGGAGCCTGCACGGCATCCGCCCTGTGATCTCCCTATGGCTACCGGCGGGCGTGCGAAGCGTGCAGGCCGCTGTTGCTGCCTTGAATCTACCGGCACAGGGGTGGAGCGTGCCTCTGGCACCGGCCCTCGCTGCAGCGGCGCCGTCGGCGGTGATGGCACGCTCCGGCAGCACTGTGGCAGCCCTTGCAGCCAGCCACACGCGCGCGCTTCAACCGGTGGAGACCCCTTCCGGGACAAAGGGGCGGTCACTGCGAGGCCGCTACGGCGGCAGCGGCAGCAGTCCTTCTCGCGTCCGCAGCAACAGCGGCGACGACGCTGCATCGCCCGTTCGCCTGGGTCGCAGCGTGTCGTTTGCCCTCTCCTCCCCGGGGCCTGTGCACCCGATAACCCCCGGCGGCTCGCGCCCGCGCCTGGGGAGCAGCACGGCGAGTGCCTCTGAGCTGATGTCTCCGGCTGGATCTCGCACTCATGGCTTGTCTGGCGGCGGCAGCGGGGCAGCCGGTGCCAGCTCTGCCATCGCAACGCGCTCCAAGTACGAGGCGCTCGCGTCCGCCCGTCGCAACAGCGACCTGTATGGAACGGGGCTGAATGACCCCAGCCTGGCCGTGCTGCCTGTGCTTGCTGACGGCGTTGGCGGCACGCATAGTCCGGGTGACGGTGCAGGCAAGGCGGGCTCAAAGACACCCGGTGGAGGCGGGGCGCCTGTGCTTGCCGCTGACACCAGCAACACCTGCTCTGGCCCTGAAATGGTGCGCTTTCTCTGGTCGTCTCGGCACCACGGCGACGCGGTCTCAGCGCTTGCGCTGATTCCGCTCATCCCTCCGCCCGCCTCTCTGCCTGACCACCTCTCGCCGCGCGCTGCGGGCGGCCACAGGGCCCCGTCCCCCGCTGGCTTCCCGCGCTCCAGCGGGGTGAACCCGGCTGCTGCATCGAAGGCGGTTGCTGCGATGAAGAGCGGTGCGAACACCGCGGCTGCGGTTGGCTCGCGGCCCGCAAGCGGCACCGACTCATCGGCTGCAGGTGCGTTCGTCGGGTTTGCGAGCCCCCGCGAGGCGCCTGCCCGCTCCGGCGGCGAGCTACGCAGCCTGCTGCAGAGCAAGGTACGGATGGTCGCTCGCGCAAGCACCGTCTTCCGCTTCGGCGGCGCACCGGTAGCGGCGGCGGCCGCAGCAGGCGGCTCGGAAGAGAGCGGGAGCGGGGCAGCGCACGTGGCTGCATCCTCCTCCGCATCATCATCATCGCACACCGACTCGCTGCACCAGGCCACCGCTCGCTCCACTCACTCCTACGCTACCGCTGCGAGTGCGGCGGGCCCCGCGCGCTTGACCCTCGTCTACCTGCTCTCAGCCTCCTTCGATAAGACCGCGTGCGTGCTCGACATCACAGACGGCGCTGTGCTAGGCCGCCTCGCCAACGCTGCGGCTGCGACCTCCTACTCGGCTCCCCCTGCCTCCGCCAGCTTCGGCGACGCCGCCGCCGCCCTCGATCGGGTTGGGTTCTATGCGTCGTTCGATGAGGGGCGGTATAGCCGGAGTGCCCTGGGGCTGCAGGAGGCCGACGGCGCAGGGGGGCGGCGCAGGCGCGGCTCTCTGGCTGAGAGCTTGCCCTCCGGTCGGTCGCCCGCTGAGGTGCTGGGACTGCACAGCGCGCGCCGGCGCAGCACTCTGGTGGCGAACGACGCCGCTGCAGCCCGGGCTACCGCCGCAGCCGCCGCTGCAGCCGCCAGTGGTGGCGGCGCGGGTGCCGACGGTGTGTCAGCCTCGTCAGGCGGCGACTCAAGCCGCAGCCAGAGCACTGCAGCGTCCGCGGGACTTACCTCTCGCTCACGGCGAGCGAGCCAACAGGAGTCTCCCCCGCCGACGCACCACCACCAACAGGCTGCCTCAGCGTCGGGGGCTGGCAGCGGAGGGGACATCACCAGCCGCTCCAAGCGCTCTAGCGGCAGCGGCCATGGATTCGCCGCTGGCGCCTCTGGCCCCCCTGGCGCCGCAGCCGCCCCTCGGTCGCACTCTCGCAAGACGAGTGGCGGCGCCGATAGCTTGAGCTTGCGCGATCTCTCCTCCAAGCGGACCCTTGGCGGCGACGCTGGGGTCCTGGGCACCCCGCAGGCGGCTCACACCCGCACTGGCAGCGTCGGCGGCAGGGCGGCGTCGCCGGGCATATCTCGCCGCCCCCCTGCCGGAGGCCAGCAGCAGAAGGGCGGGGGCCCCGTGGCCGCACTCGTTGCCGCCGCTGAGGAGGCCAGCCGGGCCGCTGCAAGCGTGCGCACTCTATCACTGGGTCGCCTGTGGACGTCCGTCCCTCTGCTGCTGCTAGATATGCGAGTGATAACCGTGAAAAGCCTCGTCGCTGTGTGCCAGGAGCTGCCTGGCATAGGGGCTCGACGCACCGCAGAGCAGCGCTCGCGCCAGGCGCTTGCCGCGGAGCAGGAGAAGCAGCAGACGCTCGAGCGAGTGCTGCAGCGACTGGGCCTGGACGATGCTGTGGACCACGCACTCAGCGATGCGCTGGCTGACGTGGATGCGGGTGCGCTGCTGCGCAGGGGCTCCGCATACAACCCTCGCGCGTCTCTGGCTCGCTCTGTGCTCGTTGACGTTGCTGCTGGGATCGCGCATCCGGCCGCAGAGAACACTCGGCGGACGAGGCGACGGGTCAGCATATCTGGCGACGCCGCGGGTGCGGAGGCAGAGGCTGCTGCAGAGGAGGTGCAGTTGCCCCCGGAGATGCGGCAGCCGCCGTACCGCCGCGCCAGCCAAGTCTCCCTTGCAAGCGGCGCACATGTGGTGGGCGAGGCCTCAGTGTTGCATCCCAGCATGAGCGCTGCGATAGGAACGACCAGCGACTTGCTTGCGGGAATGTCTGACATCTGGGCATCGCACGACGACGCGTTCGGCGTGGACGACACCAGCCGCCCGACTCTGGCGGCCGAGAGTAGCTTCGACTTCTCAGCGCCGACCGCCGCACACGAGCTTGAGCCATCGCTGGGCATCGGGGCGACAGCCTCCCTCGTGAATCCGGCTGCTGCGCACCGGGCGGCTCGCGCGCTGGCGGTGCTGCTGGCGACGGATGAGGAGCCTTCCGGCGTCGACATGCTGTCGCTGCAAGGGAGTGTGCCTCGTGCTGCCATGTCCGCGCTCCAGAGGTCAGGCCAGCGCGGGACTGCCGCCGCGTCGCGATCGGGCAGGACGGCCGAGGGTGCAGGCAGTGTGGGACTCGGGACGAGCCTCAGCCAGCGCAGCGCGGGCGCCCTGGGGGTGGGCGCTACTGCGTCTGAGCGTCTCGCAGCGACGTCGGCCGCTTTTAAGGCCGCAGAGCGCCTCTTCCACATGAAGGGCGGAATGACTTGGGACGCTGCCGCGGGGCCCAGCCACCGCACCAGCGGGCACACAGCCAGTGGGGCAGAGACTGGGCTTGCGGCTGGCGGGAGTCGCACTGGAGCTGCCGCGAAACCGAGCTTTGCGGGCGTTGGGCCCTCACAGTCGACGTCTGGCCTGCTCCTCGCAGGCGAGCGGCCAGGTCCATCCGGGCCCAGCATCCGCACCCTCGCAAGCAGCGCGTCGGGTGCTGCGCTGCGCTCTGGCGCCGCTCTGTCAGTCGGCGTGGCGTCTCCGGCCCTGCTCACTGCATCCGCTGCACTGCGCGAAACCCTCGGCCGCGGGCACGCGTCGATGCTCTCGCCGACACCGGCGTCAAGTGTGCGCGAGGACGATGCACGGGCAGGCCTGGGGGCACTGCGGCGCCCCGGCAGTCCTGGCTTCAGAGGCGCCTCTGCGGCGGGTGGTGGTCGGCTCAGCCCCAGCAGGGCATCCACCCGATCTCGTCCTGACGCCGCCGGCGAGGCGGCGGATATACTGAGGCACCTTTTCACGCGCACTCCCACGGTGCCGTCCCGCAAGCAGATGACGAAGCTGACTGGCACTTCCCCACAGCGAGGCAGTGGCGGCGCGGCTGTCGGAGCAATGCGTCAGACAGGCTTGTAGATCTAGAGTCCCGGGCACACGCGAATGCCAGGGTTCGACAGCTGCGTCATTCGCAGCGAAATAACCGTTCTGCTCCGTTTTAATCCTAAGCCTCGAGCTCGCGCGCCACGCATGCAAATGGGTAGCTCTGGCCAGCTGCCCTGACGTCAATCTTGTCCAACACGTGTCACATGCCCGCACGTACGCGTGCGCGTGAGCCACAACCACGCGAGCGTGGTAGAAGAGTCGAATTGCAATTGAGATTCGCGCGAGCGCGCATGGATGAATTCGAATTCGGGCGCTCGAGCTCGAGTCAACGTACGCGTAGACATAGCTATCGCGCCAGAAGGAAAACTTGTGCTTGCCGCGCGCATACTTCAACACTTCGCACTCGCACCGGCAGCTTCTCGAGTGCGCACAAGCTTGAGGGCGCGTTATCCAAACCTTTTGCATGGAATAGCCTGTCTTGCCTAGGTAAACATCCACAAAGGGGATACCGGCAGATTGAAGACCTAGTGGTCAGCTGGCTACAGCCGGGCGCGAACACGCGCCTCCGAGTCGGCTGTCGACGTCCTCGCCCACCAATTACACCACCTCCCGCCCGGTCGTGTGTGGCACACGTGACGTTTGCTGGCATAAGGGGCAGGCAGGGAGAGCATGTCTACAGTGAGCAGCGGGCGCCGAGGCAAGCGGGCGCAGACAGCACGTGTGGACACCGCTTGCGGACCGCCAGCATGCTGCAGGGAGCATCACCGGCGCCGGATGCCGCCTTGTGCCGGCGCGGTATTACCCTCGTCGCCGCTGCTGTCGGTAGCGTCAAAGCCGTCGTCCGCAACTCGAGGGGCACGGGAGGGCTGCCTGCGGCCTCCAGCGACCGCTGGGCGCCGCGCCTCCATTGCCTGGCGCATCACGCTCGCCAGGCTGCCGTCCCCGCGGCTCGCCCCGGGGCTGGTGGCGGTGCTTCCGCCGCTCGCCGACTGCCCGTGCCTGGCTCTGCCGCCCCCGGCGGCGCTCGAGTCCGCAGCATCGGATGGACGGCCGCGACCGCCGGCGGTGGCCGCGTCAGTGGCTCCAGCGCCCGCAGCAGTCCCGCCTCCAGTGTTTGCGGCAGCTGCCTCGCCGGCGGCAGCACGCGCCTTGCGCTGGGCCACCTTCGCAGTCATCTCAGCCATCATTCCGGGCATTCCTCCGCCGTCGCCGCTCCCGCCAGCCCCGCCCTTTGCGGCCCCAGCTGCGCCTTTGGCGCCGCCGCTTGCCGCGCTCATACCCGCAGCGACGGCCCCAGCCTTGCTGCCGGCTCCGCCAGACTGAACGGACTTCAAGTTGCCTTTGCCTGCCGCCAGCTGCCCTGCAAGCCCAGCCACGCCACCGCCCGGCGAGGTGACGGGGGCAGCCCCAGCAATAGCGGGCGCAGCGGCCGCTGCACCAGCCGTTGCAGAGCCGTCAGAAGCAGTCGTGATAATGCCAGGAGCAGCGGCCGCGCCGGCAGCTGGCAGGATTGCTGCGGGCGCAGCCGCCGCGGTCGCGGGCAGATATGGCACGTTTGCGTGGCTGCAGAAGAGGCGGATGTCAGAGTCAGAGACTCTGTCCTGCTGCATGCCTGCGACGACCGCACCGCCCGGCACGCCCAGGCGGAACCGCTTCCAGTGCTTCTCGAGGTGCGGGGGCACGGTTGACTGCGCCAGGGAATCCGCAGGAAGGGGCGCGGCAGCAGGCGGCATGCTGGCGGCCGCGGGCGGCGCTGTGGAGGCGGCGGCAGCTGCCGTGGCAGCCGCGGCTGCGGTGCGGGATGCCCCAGCGGTCGACGCGGCAGCTTCAGCAGAGCGCTGCTGCTGCGGGTGCTGCAGGGGTCGGAACGATGCCGCGTGGGAGCGGTACTGTGGGCCTGCGTGCACCGCCAGCAGGCAGGCGCCGCAGTAGGGCATGTCACAAGCGCCACAGACCGTCACAGCGGCGGCAGTCTCGCACTCATGGCAGCTCTCCGACCCCGCGCTCGGGTGCTGAGGCGCGGCGTGTGCGGCTGCCGCGGACCCCGCCGCGCCTCCTGGCATGCTGCTTGCGCCGGAGGGCGATTGGCCCAAGCGGGATTGCAGCATGGCTTGCAGCGACAGCTGCTCCGGCTCTGCCAGGGGCGCGCTGGGGGCGGGGGGCGCCATGCCTGTCGCAGGCAGCGCACCCGTGCCGTGCATCGGTGGATACAGCGGAGGATACGTCAAAGCGGGGCCTCCTGCGGAGGGGGCGACGCCGTGAGAGCGCGGATCCTCATCGCCGGCGCCCACCCCGCCCACACCGCCTGCACCGGTGCTGGCGGCCGTGCCAGCGCTGGCTGCAGCGCCGGTGGCGTAGGCGTATCGCGCCTCCTCCTCCGCGATCCGCTGCAGCTGTGCGGCGGACGCCTGCTGCCTGCCTGCGGCCTCGTCCGACGGCACCCGCAGCCCGAGGGAACCATCAGGCAGCAGCTGCACCACAAACACGTTGCTGCGGGCCAGCACCGCCTGTCCACTGCGGCTTGCGAAGGTAACAGGGCGGTACGGCGGCGCAGCTGCGCCGGCGCCTGCGGATGAGGCGGCGTCATCTTTCCTGTTGCTGCGGCCTGCGTCGCCGTGATTTGCACCAGCAGCAGCGTCCCCCGCTGCGGCAGGGATGAGCGGGGGCATCGGTCCGGCGGGGATGTGGGCTGCCGGAGCGTCCGCCCCAGCGCCTGCAGCCACGGGCTTGCTGCCCGCGCCCGCGAACCACCCTCCTCCAGACACCGGGGGCGCGCCCTTGCCGCCCCCACCACCGGAGCCGCCGTGGCCGCCCCGCAGATACACCACCTGATACCGGCCTGGCAGCGTCGGCAGCGTGCCGCGCTCCCAATCGAATGACACGCGCTGCCAGCGCAGGCCCGGCAGCAGCGCCTGCCTGCTGGCTGCAACCAGGGCGGGGTCAGCGTCTGGGTCGGCCTCCTCGCGCGCAATCGCGACGCAATCCCCGTCGGGGTGCAGGTGTGAGGTGTGCAGGCCGAGCAGGAGGCCGGGCGCCGGGCGCGGCGGCTCCGGTTCTGGCTCTGGGGCAGGGGGCGGCGGCTGCGCGCCTCCGAATATGTTGAAAACGCTGAAGAACCCGCCGCCGCCGCCGCCGCTGCTGCCGCTCGCACTGGCTGCGCTGGCACTGGAACGGTGCCCCGCATCGCCCGCGCTCTTGCTCGAGTCGGCCCCCGGTGCGTCGGCGGCAGCCGCCTTCGC
>Ga0208629_100502_pt1 | contig 18832 bp, 26 predicted proteins | sample LakWasMet19_HOW5_2_FD_183865 | JGI IMG/M metagenome (GOLD analysis project Ga0208629, IMG submission 183865) | Freshwater sediment methanotrophic microbial communities from Lake Washington under simulated oxygen tension - Sediment Metagenome... | ecosystem: Environmental > Aquatic > Freshwater >... | reverse complement strand
GGAAAAAACAGTGAGCGAATACCTTCTACTTCTATTAGGCACGGCTTTGGTCAACAACGTGGTCCTGGTGAAATTTCTCGGGCTATGCCCATTTATGGGGGTGTCGAAAAAACTGGATACGGCGTTGAGCATGGGCTTGGCAACCACCTTTGTGCTGACCCTGGCAGCAATGACCAGCTGGATGTTGGAACATTTCATTCTGGCGCCATTGCATATTCAGTTTTTACGGATACTCGCTTTTATATTAGTGATTGCGGCGGTGGTGCAGTTCACCGAGATGGTGGTGCATAAAACCAGTCCGGTGCTGTATCAGATACTGGGGATATTTTTACCCTTGATCACCACCAATTGCGCGGTGCTAGGCGTAGCGTTATTAAACGTGCAAGAGCAGTACGGTTTTATGCAAAGCATGATTTTCGGTTTTGGTTCTGCGGTTGGCTTTACCTTGGTGATGGTGCTGTTTGCAGGACTGCGCGAGCGATTGGCATTGATGGCAGTGCCGGTGTTATTTGCCGGTACGCCGATTGCGTTTATTACCGCCGGGATTTTATCTCTGGCGTTTATGGGGTTTGCAGGACTTTATAGTAAATAGTGTCAGGAAAGAAACTATGTATGTCTTATCCGCGATTGTCAGTTTAACTTTATTAGGGTTGTTTTTAGGCCTGTTGCTGGGTATTGCTGCCCGGTATTTAAAAGTCGAAAGCAGCCCGATTGTCGATGAGCTGGAATCTTTATTGCCAGGATCACAATGCGGGCAATGCGGCTTTCCCGGTTGCAGGCCTGCTGCCGAAGCGCTGGCGGACGGTAAAGCACCCGCAACGATTTGTCCGCCCGGCGGCAGCGCGCTGGCCGAACAAATCGCCGCATTATTGGGATTAGACCTGGATTTAAGCGACGTTAAAGAACCCGAGTTACTGGTCGCCAGGGTCAGTGAAGATACCTGCACCGGTTGCACCCGCTGTTTTAAAGTGTGTCCTACCGATGCCATTGTTGGCGCACCCAAGCAAATTCACGCGGTGGTGGCCGATGCCTGCATAGGCTGCAAAAAATGTGTGGATGTGTGCCCGACCGAATGCCTGCAAATGCACCCGATCGAAGTTACCTTACGTAACTGGCGCTGGAATAAACCCAGCTTGCCGGAAGCGAGTAGCGGCATATGTTAAGTTTTTTCACTAGACAGCGCATTCGGGGCGGCGTGCATGCGGAAGAGCGCAAGAGTGAGACTGCCGCTCAACCTATCGTTTACGACTTCCCATTGCCGAAAAAGTTATATATCCCTTTGCAGCAACATGTCGGTAAGCCAGCCGAACCGTTGATTAGAGTCGGTGACAAAGTGTTGAAAGGCCAGTTATTAGCTTATAGCCAAGGCCTGATTTCCGCACCGGTTCATGCGCCCAGTTCAGGCATTATTCTTGATGTAAATGATTATCCGGCACCGCATCCGTCCGCCTTACCGATTCGTATGATCGTGCTGGAAACGGATGGCAAAGACGAATGGATGGAAACGTATCCGGTCGACGATCCCTTTCAGTTAACGCCTGAAGATATTAGTTTGCGTGTGGGTGCGGCGGGCATAGTCGGTCTAGGTGGGGCGACTTTTCCAACAGCGGTTAAACTCAATATGGGGCGCGAGAATCATATCGATACACTCATTATTAACGGCGCGGAATGCGAGCCCTATTTAAGTTGCGATGACCGGCAAATGCAGGAACGCGCCGAGCAAATTATCGACGGCGTGCGTTTGATGTTGCACGGCATGGAGACTGAACATGCCGTGGTGGCGATTGAAGATAACAAACCCCAAGCCTTTCTGGCGATGCAATCTGCTGCGCAGCCTTTTTCACAGATTAAAGTCATACAAATCCCCACCCGCTATCCAATGGGTTGGGACCGGCAATTGATCCGTTATGTCACCGGCAAAGAAGTCCCGGTCGGCTGCAGGTCGTCAGAAATCGGGGTGACCATTCACAATGTCGGTACTGCTTACGCAACTCATAAAGCCATACGCCATGGACAGCCGCTAGTCAGCCGCGTGATTACCGTGTCAGGCGGTGCGGTGGGGCGGCCCATGAATGTTGAAGTGCCGCTGGGAACCTTAATCTCAGAGCTGTTCAATTTTTGTGAAGTCAATATTAAAGACACGGCGCGCATCGTCATGGGCGGACCGATGATGGGCGATTCCTTACCGCATTCCGGCTTGCCAACCGTTAAAGCGACCAGCGGCATTCTGGCGTTAACCCAAAGCGAACTTAAAGACAGCGACGAAAAACCCTGCATCCGCTGCGCCAGTTGCGTGACCGTGTGTCCGGCGGGCTTGAGGCCGTTGGATATGGCGAACAATATCCGCGTTAATCAGCTGGATGCGGCGGTAGACATAGGCTTAAAAGACTGTATCAGTTGCGGTTGCTGTTCATATATTTGCCCGTCCAATATTCCGTTGGTGCAGTATTTTAAATATGCCTCTGGCGAAGTGATGGCCAGACAGCAAGCGGCGCACAAATCCGAGCAAACCAAACGCTTGATCGATGATCGCAATGCCCGGCTGGAGCGCATTGCCCAGCAGCAACGCGAAGAAGAATTGGCACGACTAGCGGCGAAAGCTGAACGCGAACGGTTAAAAGCCGAACAAGAGGCGGCCGTATGACTCCACATCTAAAACCCAGCAGCGGTGCGCATGTCGGCGCTAAATCCAGCGTCAGCCAAATTATGTGGCAAGTGATGCTGGCGCTAACACCAGCGACAGTATTCGGCATTTGGTGTTTCGGCTGGCCGGCGCTGAATCTATTTGTGATTACTGTGTTGTCGGCAGTGGGGTTTGAAGCTTTCTGTATTCGGTTGGCGGGCAGGGCGGCCACGCCGGTCATTATGGATGGCTCAGCGGTATTGACCGGCTGGCTGCTGGCGATGACGTTACCGCCCTGGGCACCGTGGTGGATAGGCGTGGTCGGTGCCGGGCTGGCGATTGTATTAGGCAAACAAGTCTATGGCGGCCTGGGGCAAAACCTGTTTAATCCAGCCATGTTAGCCAGGGTCGCATTGCTGATTTCCTTTCCTATCGAGATGACCACTTGGGCTAATGTGTCGCCGCTGTTTTTTTCGGATTCGCCAGGGTTGGTAGAGAGTTGGCGTATTACCTTTACTGGGATTGAAAATTTAGACGCAAGCACCGGTGCAACTACCTTGGGTTATATCAAAACTGAATTTTCTCAAAACCGATTATTGACCGACATCCTCAAGGATTATTCCGGTTTTCTTGATTTTATCGGCTGGACGCGCGGCAGTATGGGTGAAAACTCTGCGCTGTTGCTGGGCTTGGGAGGTGTGTGGTTGATTCGTAAAGGAATTATTCAATGGCAGATTCCAGTGTCGTTATTGTTGACGGTTGTGTTGTTATCTGGCGTTTTTCATCTCATTGATAGTGAGCATTATGTCGGCCCGCTGCTGCATTTGAATTCAGGCGCGATGACGTGTTTGGCATTTTTTATCGCCACTGATTATGTCACTTCACCGAATACGAAGACGGGCCAACTGGTGTTTGGCTCCGGCTGTGGGCTGCTGATTTTTGTTATTCGTACTTGGGGTGCGTATCCGGAAGGTGCGGGGTTTGCGGTATTGCTGATGAACTCGGCGACACCGCTAATTGATCATTATATTCGGCCGCGAATCTACGGACGTGATCGTAAGGGCAAGCCACTTGAAATACCGAAATCGTAGGCTGGAGCGTAAATTATGAAAATTGACCCAGCAACAATCGAGCGCATAAAAACACAGGCTACCTATTATCTGGAATGGCTAAAGCGATGGCTGGAACCATCCAACTTAGAAGGGCTGCGGCCTAAGCTGGAATTTCAAACCGGCGTTTTGGCGGGCTTTGCCTTGCTTGCCAGTGTGCTGCTGGGGGTCACCAATTGCAGTACCGAAGGAACTATTCAACGGCGGCTCGATGAAGATTTAATCAAATCACTGGAAGAGGTCGTCCCCGCCGATCTTCATGATAACGACATGCTTCAGGATACGTTGACGATACCATCGGCTGAATACAATATCGGTGCGAACGAAACCACCGTTTATCTGGCCAAGAAATCCGGCAAAGTCACCGCCGTGTGTTACAAATTTATCGCCCCTGACGGCTATTCCGGTGCGATCAATATGATTATGGGCATAGACCGCGACGGCAGCATTTTGGGGGTGCGGGTGCTTAATCACAAAGAAACTCCAGGTCTGGGCGATAAAATCGAAGTCACCAAATCCGACTGGATCTTAAAGTTTGTTGGTCGCTCTTTGGATAATTTAACGCCGATACAATGGGCGGTTAAAAAAGACGGCGGCGAATTCGACCAATTTGCCGGTGCCACTATTACCCCCCGCAAGTCGGTACAGGCCATATACCGTGGCCTGCAATTGTTCAAAGCGCATCAGGAACAACTCATTAATCCTTAAGGAGCTCGCCATGTTGCTATCAGAAAGCTTTCGCAAAATCGCCAGTGACGGACTTTGGAATAACAATATCGTTTTCGGCCAAAATCTGGCGCTGTGCCCGTTACTGGCCGTGACCGGCACAGCGACCAATGGCTTAGGAATGGGGCTGGCAACGCTGGTGGTGATTACCGCGTCCAACGGCCTGATTTCGCTTACCCGGCATTTAATCCCCAGTGAAATCCGCATTCCGATTTTCGTGCTGTTGATTGCCGCGCTAGTCACGCTAGTCGATATTTTAATGAATGCCTGGGCGCATGAGCTCTACAAAGTGTTGGGCTTGTTCATTGCGTTAATCGTTACCAACTGCGCATTACTTGGCCGCGCCGAAGCCTTTGCCTCCAAGCAGCCGGTCAGGGAAGCGTTGTGGGACGGTTTTATGATGGGCATCGGCTTTACCTTGGTGCTGGTAGCCCTCGGAGCAGCAAGGGAAATCAGTGCAGCTGGCACCTTATTCGCCAATGCGTCATTGCTGCTGGGCGAATCGTTCAGCTTTTTGGAAGTCACCGTTATCCCTGATTACAAAGGCTTTTTATTGATGGCGCTGCCACCTGGCGGTTTCATCATGCTGGGTTTTTTGATCGTCGGTAAGCGCCTGATCGACCAAAAATTCGCGGCTAAGAAAATTGTCGAAACTGTTGCAATTGAAGAAGCCATTGTGGAAGAAGCTTAAGGAGGCATCATGAACGTCGGAGTGTGTTACGCAGAAGCCGATAGGCAACTTTGGATGCGTCTGGAAGTGCCCGATAACAGCACCGTAGAAGAAACTATCAAGTTGTCGGGCGTGTTAATTCGTTATCCGGAAATAAACCTGGCCAACCAAAAAGTTGGCATATTCGGCAAAATTGCTGCGCTGGATGCTACTGTAAAGGATGGCGATAGGGTGGAGATTTATCGGCAAATAACGGTCGATCCGCAAACGGTGCAGCGACGCAGACGTTGATTTTTATCAACCTAAAGATCAACAGATCGTCATATATGATAATGGTCAAGCAGAGAGGATCTTTTCACTTTACATATTTAATGAGAATCATTATTATTAATAAAAGTGTATTAAGTGAGAGTTGAGCCATGTATGTATGCGTCTGTAAAGCAGTAACCGACAAGCAAATTACCAGTGCCATTAGTGAGGGGATTTGTACGCGTAAGCAATTATTTCAATGCTTGGGTGTGGGCCGAGACTGTGGTAAATGTAACCCCCACATAAAAGAATTGATTAACCTCAATCTTCCTAAACAGCAGATAATGGAGCCGGTCTAAACGCTTCTTTTCTTAACAATGGGTGAAAATATGAAAGGCGATACTAAAGTCATTGAATACCTTAATAAAGCTTTGGAAAATGAATTAACAGCCATCAACCAGTATTTTCTGCATGCCAGAATGTACAAAAACTGGGGTTTTCAAAAGCTTAACGAAAAGGAATATCACGAATCCATTGATGAAATGAAACATGCCGATCAGCTCATTGAGCGAATTCTTTTTCTCGAAGGACTGCCCAATCTGCAAAATATCGGCAAAATATTGATTGGTGAAAATCCGCTGGAAATGCTTAGTTGTGATTTAAAACTCGAGCATATTGCTGTGCCCTTACTCAGAGAAGCCGTTGCATATTGCGAAACGGTGAGTGATTTCGTATCCCGCGAACTGTTTTCCCACATTCTGGAATCGGAAGAAGAGCACATCGACTGGCTGGAAACCCAGCTGGAATTGATTGAAAAAGTGGGTATTCAAAATTATTTACAGTCACAGATGTAATAATCAGTCAGCGAGGGTGGGCAAAAAAACTGCCCACCCTCGCTGACTTTTTACTAATGGCGCGCTACAAATTTATCGTCAAATCACCGTTAATCCGCAAACGTTAACGCCAAGGCAGGACAGGTACGGCGGAAACGCTATTTTTCGGCGAGCCTTTTAATATCCGGTCGCTGTAGACCATATAAACTAAAGTGTTGCGGTTTTTATCATAGAACCTGACCACCTGCATCGACTTGAAAACAAGTGAGGTGCGCTTTTTAAATACATCCTCACCCTCATGCTCGCCTGCTTTGATTTTCGGATCAAGATTCACCGGTCCGGTTTGATGGCATGATAAAGACGCGTCGGAAGTGTCTTCAGCCACACCGACCGCTCCGGAGATACCGCCGGTTTTCGCCCGGCTGATATAACAGGTCACACCGGCAATGTCTGGATCGTCAAATGCTTCAATGACTATTTTATTGTCCGGCCCAAGGAGTTTAAAGTCGGTATCAACGGAACCGATTAAATCGGCCAGCGCTGAGGTAGTAAAAATCAGTAAAAATAAGCTGATAACAATGTTGTTTTTCATAATAGACCCCCTAAAAAATTTAAAAATCTCATTCCCCCGCCAGGCATTACCGTTAGGCAAATGCAGTCGTGTAGGTTGGGCAACATCTTCTCGTTGCCCAACATTTTTCGTATATTGATGTCGGGCATTAGCAGCATGCCTGACCTACAGGGCTGGGTTAGCCTTCATTTGATGTTTAATGGCCACCTCACACATACGGCGTGCCATCTCTGTGGACGAATTCCCACTTTCCTTCAACGAGCAAGGCTTTGAGGTCGTCATCGGGATAGCTCCCTTCGTCTCCCACTGTTCTGTCGCCGACTTCGAGGTACACAACTTCCTCTGTGGTTTCATTGACTAGGCGGTGTCCGTTGTCTGTGCCTGCCTTGAAACCTGCGCACATTCCGGGAGACAGCCGGGTTTGGCCTTCATCGGTGTGTAGTGTCGGCTGACCTTGGAGGATATACACAAACTCATCTTGCTTGGTGTGTGCATGGCGAAGGGCCGAGACTGCGTTAGGAGCCAGACGAGTTAAATTCACGCCAAAGTTTGTCAGGCCAAACAGATCGCCAAGTGGGTGCTTCACTCTGCCCGCCATGCGCGATGCGAATGGCTCCGGATAGACGGAAGGCTTAGTTCGTGCCGGCACATTGGCAGCGGTGACGGCGATTAGCTTTGGTTTTTCTGACATGCGAACCTCGTGGGACGGGAAGATGGGGGGTAACGATATCAACAGAAGGCGATTTAGGCGAAGCTGTTAACCCAATCTACACACCTAATTGAGCAAAGATTCGAATTATTAGTCGGATAGGTTGGGCAACATCTTCTCGTTGCCCAACATTTTTCGAATGTTGATGTCGGGCAGAAACAGCATGCTCGACCTACAGGGCTATCTATGTTCAATCAACGATGTTCGGGTAATTTCCACAAACGTATATATTTCTAGCGCCCTAATAATCGCGGATAAATTTTTCGTAAATATGGCTTCAAGTTCTTGATTATTAATATTTCCCGTCGACACCAATAGCAATTTATAAGGCACACCCAAAAGCAAAAAGGAGTTAACGAAATCAGCATCCTTAGTAACAACAATACGTTGCTCTTGTACTGAAATCTCGTTGATCCGACAATCCGGTGTGCGGTTCCCAGATGGCAAATCTAATGTATGTAAAACGTCATGTCCCGACCACTTTAGACTTGCCGCAAGAAGTCGCGGAAGCTGCGCATCGACAAGAAATTTCATGCCGCCAGTATTTCAATTCGTTTAACCTTGGCAAGACGAGAGGCAAACTCCAATGCGGCCATAATGTCCTCTCTTTCCAAGTCTTCGTAATCTGCAAGAATATCGTCGACGCTCATGCCGGAACTCAGCCATTCCAGAATGTTTTCAACCGGATAACGCAAGCCCCGGATAGTAGGCTTGCCATGGCAAATGTTAGCGTCCATTGTAATCCGCTCGGATAATAACTCAGTCATATCAGTCACCTTATAAATATTGTTTTATTTGCTTGCATGCTGTTGGCGACCCAACGCTTTGTGCATAAATTTGGTGGGTTAACGATACCAATAGAAGGCGCTTTAGGCGAAGCAGTTAACCCAATCTACGCAACTCATTTCCCCTCCAGGTATTCCCGTTAGGCAAATGCAACGTATTTTCTCTCTTTACGAGAAAGGGTCGGGAGCAAAGATCCATTGTATACACGTAGTCGGGTAGGTTGGGTAACATCTTCTCGTTGCCCAACATTTTTCGCATGTTGATGTCGGGCAAAAACAGCATGCCCGACCTACAGGGCTTAATTTTAAATTAATTAGGTCTGATGAACAAAAAAGCCGCACTCCAGGCTGACTGGTGCTGTCTATTCCAACCTTATACTACATCCTCCAAATGCCCATAAGCCGGCAAAGTTTCCAGTCGTGAATCTTCCAGCGGTTTACCCACGGTAAAGTGATACAGGCTTTGGAATTTATCGTCCTTGAACCCCAAAATCTCATGCACGCTGTCATCAAAGTAACAGCCGATACCGGTGCCGCGAAAGCCTGCCGCTTCCGCTTCCAGATATAACGTTTGACCGATCAGGCCGCATTCCCAGAATAAGCGGCGGTAAAGCCAGGGCGCCGCTGCGATGGTGTCGCTAAATTCCGCAACCATGCCCAGGCTGAAAGCGCTGTCGCTGGCGATGGGTTGATGGCAGGACAGCGTTTTGGCAATTTGTTTGCAATCGCCTGCAAGCAAATGATAAAGCGGCAATGTTTCAGATACTATTTGCCAGTCAAAATCAGTCAATGTTGCAGCTTGCAATTTCGGCAGGGCATTATGATCTCTCGGCAATGCGTACACGCCGGGAGTTAAACCTTCAACGCGATGGATAAAAATAAACAGGTGGATTTTTGGCGGCCAGCGCCACAGGTCGAATGCGGCGGTGGTTGGTAAAACGGCGGCCAGCATTCGATAAAAATCAGTTTGCGGCATCGGCGGCATTTTGCCGTCAAACTGTTGCGCGCTGCGGCGTTGCCGGATGATTTGCGTTGCTGTTTTTGTGCAGAATGATTCTATAGATTGCCGTTCAACTTGCCATGCCGGCTCTGCTGTTTGCGGTTTGCTTGCAGTGGTTGAGACTTCATCAATGACCGGCCACTTATACATATGATAAGCGCGAAGGCTATCGGCTTTACCGGACCAAGTTCCTGATTGCGCGCTTTCCAGCAGAGTCTTGGCGTCTAAAGGCTTGTCGTCAAAATGGGTATTAATCCGGCAAATAATATCGGGGGATTCATGTTCCTGTTTTTTGAAATCATCCCGATCAAGCCCCAATAGTTTGGCGATGTCGTCATCTGACCATTCTGCGAGTAATTCCACCGACCAGCCCAGTATCGCCGCCGCGTATCGTAACGCCCCCAGCGCATGACCAATATCATGCTGGCAATAACGGTAAGCCCTTTCACCGTATTTCCAGGCTTCCCGCCAATGGACGGTAGACAAGCCGATCAATATGCCGGAACCGGGCAATATGCTTGCAAATTGGCAGCGCTGTTCAAGCGTATGGTCGTGGCTGACATAGTGATAAACCCCTGATTGAATAAAATCATTACCGCTGCTGACCAGATAAGCTTCAGTCGGATGCAGGTTGCCGCTGGATGGGTTACAACGTAATGCCCACCGACTGGGTCCGAATTGTTTCCATGCCGACAAGCCGAAGGCTAATTCCAGTAACAAACCGGCATTAGGCAGGTTTAACGGTTTTGCCGGTATGGTTTCCGGATTATCCAAATCGCTAAACAAGGGCTCAAGCTCTGCGCCGGGTAAGGGCAATTTAATAATATCGCAACCGGAAAAATGCCGGAATTGGTCAGGTTGATCTTCCCAATCGATTGATTCCGGGCCTTTGGCGTATCGCTCCAGACTGTGCTTGGTGCGATTGTGGTAGTTTAGGACGGTTTCGGTTTGCTTATTCATAGGGGTAAATCCACGGAGAAAAGCTATCTTCAAAAGGGGGTAAGGATCTTCCCATATTTGCCTGAAATTACAATGTTACAGGTTAATTGATCAACTTGGGCTCCATCGCCAAATCCTCAACCCAGCAACCAATCGGATTACCGAGATTCATCTCCCTGTCTTCAAAGCGCACTAGAAAAACACTGCGGGTGGGCTCTTCTTCAACATGACCAATCATCGTAAGTACCCCGCGTGTACCCGCTTCGACCAATATCTCGCCCTCGGCGCCGTTGGGTATCGAGCCATCATCCATAATCGTTTTTGCAGCATAAACGACATCGCCAATATCTAAATCTTCAATTTTCATGGTTTCTCTCCTTTGGTTTGTAGCAAACCTTACATTGTTGGTTTTGTGTGTGCGTAAAACCTGTCTGAAAGGACGTTGTTTATTGTCGTGCCGCTTTGTTAAAGCCTTATTAAACAAGCGATTAAACAATTAGAAACGAAATGGCATACAGGTTGCTTTAGATATTTACAAGAACGATGCCAACCCTTTTAGGAGACTTAAGATGATTACACTCACAGACAAAGCCATCACCGCAGTTGGTCGATTTATCGCCAGCTCGGAAATGCCTTCCGCCGGTCTTCGTATTGAAGTCACCGATGGCGGATGTTCAGGCTATCAATACGGGTTGAAATTAGAAGCCAGCCAGACACCCGATGACACTGTGATTGATTGCGGTGAAGTTAAGGTATTTATCGATCCAGGCAGTTTGCCGATGCTGGATGGCATGAACGTCGATTTTCTCGACAGCATCGACGGCTCAGGATTTAAGTTTACTAACCCGAATGCGGCTAAAAGTTGCGCTTGCGGCACATCGTTTAATACCAGTGCTGAAGGCACCGGAACCAAGACCTGCTCGTAACCAATACAACCGTAGGATGGGTAGAGGCATAACCGAACCCCATCTAAGACCGACACGATGGGTTTCGCTTTGCTCTACCCATCCTACAAACCGATTTCCGAGGATAAAGCCATGTGGGACTATTCAGACAAAGTAAAAGAGCATTTTTTTAACCCCAAAAATGCGGGCGCGGTCGTTGATGCTAATGCGACAGGCGAAGTGGGTTCAATCAGTTGCGGCGATGCCTTACGGCTGACTTTAAAGGTTGATGATGACAGTGAGGTCATCCTTGAAGCAGGTTTTCAAACTTTTGGTTGCGGCTCTGCAATTGCTTCCTCATCGGTATTAACTGAAATCATCAAAGGCATGACGTTGGATGAAGCCTTAAAAGTGACCAACCAGGACATTGCCGATCAACTCGAAGGCTTACCGCCGGAAAAAATGCATTGCTCGGTGATGGGTCGTGAAGCGCTGCAAGCAGCCATTGCCAATTATCGCGGTGAAGAATGGCAAGACGATCACGAAGAAGGCGCATTGATTTGTAAATGTTTCGCAATCGATGCGGTGATGATCGAAGAAATGGTCTGGGCCAATAAACTGCGTACCGTTGAAGATGTCACCAACTTCACTAAAGCGGGCGGTGGCTGTGCGTCCTGCCATGAAGATATTGAAGCCATTTTGGAAAAAGTGCTGGCAGAAAAAGGCGAGAAATTTGACCCGACTGCTGCACCAGTGGAAACCCCTGCAAAAATTGCTGCAGTGAAAGTGCCGTTGACCAATTTACAACGCATCAAAAAAATCGAGGAAGTGCTGGAGTCATTACGACCTGCTTTGATGGCCGATGGCGGCGATGTGGAACTGGTTGAAGTGATTGGCAATACTGCTTACGTCAACATGACCGGCGCCTGCAACGGTTGCCAAATGGCGGCGATGACCATTGCCGGTATCCAACAACGCTTAATGGAAGTGATGGGCGAATTTATTAAAGTCGTCCCGGCAACTGAAATGGCGAAACTGGTTAATATTGAGGTGGCGTGATGAGCGATATTTATCTGGATAACAATGCCACAACCAAGGTTGACCCCGTCGTAGTTGATGCGATGATCCCTTATTTTCTTGAGCAATACGGCAATCCATCATCCATCCATAAATTTGCTGATGGCGTGGCGCGCGGACTTAAACAAGCTCGGCAACAAGTGCAAGCCTTGATTGGATGCGAACATGATTCTGAAATCATCTTTACCTCTTGCGGCACCGAATCTAACTCCACCGCGATTCTGTCTGCAATCAAAGCCCAGCCGAATAAGAAAGAAATCATCACCACCACGGTGGAACATCCGGCCATTTTAAGTGTCTGTGAATATCTTGAAAAAGAAGGCTACACCATCCACAGAATGCCGGTTGATAAGGCTGGACGCTTAAACCTGGAATCGTATAAAAAGTTGCTATCCGACCAAGTGGCGCTTGTCTCGGTGATGTGGGCCAATAACGAAACCGGCACCATTTTCCCTGTCGTGGAAATGGCCGAATTAGCCAATGCCGCCGGTGTGATGTTTCATACCGATGCGGTACAGGCCGTCGGCAAGATTCCGATGATGCTGCAAGATACCAAAATCGATATGTTGTCAGTGTCCGGGCACAAGTTACATGCACCCAAAGGCATCGGTGTGTTGTACCTGCGCCGCGGCACACGCTTTCGTCCGTTGCTGCGCGGTGGTCATCAAGAGCGCGGCAGAAGAGCGGGAACTGAAAACAGCGCATCTATCGTTGGTTTAGGTAAAGCCTGCGAACTGGCGTTAGAGTTTATCGAGTATGAAAACACCAAAGTCAAAGCCATGCGCGACCGTTTGGAGCAGGGCATTACCGAAGCCATTCCGCATTGCTTTGTCACCGGCGACATGTACAACCGTCTGCCTAACACCACAGATATAGCGTTTGAATATATTGAAGGTGAATCGATTTTGATGCTGCTGAACAAGGCTGGCATCGCGGCATCCAGCGGCTCGGCCTGTACTTCCGGTTCTTTAGAGCCTTCGCATGTCATGCGGGCGATGGATATTCCATACACTGCAGCGCACGGCACCATTAGGTTTTCATTTTCGCGCTACAACAGCATGGCGGAAGTCGATGAAGTACTGAAAGTGATGCCGGGTATTGTGGCGACCTTGCGTAAATTGTCGCCTTATTGGGATGGCAATGGACCTGTGGCCGATCCTGAAAAGGCGTTTGCGCCGACTTATGCGTAAGTGATTTCGAAATGGCTATCGTTCCTACGCTTTGCGTGGGAACGATGATCTAACCTTATTCGTTAGGCGTCTCTCACCTGCTGCTCGATTGATTTGCTAAGCTGCTCTAGCGCTTTAGCAATTACGTTGCACATTTCAGCGAACTCACGGGAATAGCTCTTGGTTGATGAGTCTGGTTCAAGCACCTTGTGGGTAGCGGCTATCCGAAGTTCTGCGAGTTTGCGAAGCGGTTCCGTGAATATGCAGGGGATACCTAGATTGCCTTCGACAAGTGCAAGAAGTTGCAGAGTGCTAAGTTGGCGGCCCGACTCTGCATGTTTCAGGTCATCCGCGTTTATTCCGAAGACGCTGATTAGAATGTCTTTCAGGGAACGCTGGGAAATATTGTCTGGACCTACAATCTTGTATAACTCGTTTGCTGAATCGCAGTGTGACTTGTATGTCTGCTCGACAGGTAGTCGAAGGTGAGCGTTGCTTACCTTGGTAAATAGAGCGCGAGTTCCCAGAACATTGTTCACTTCTACAACAGCCTCGAGAAGCCTAGAAATCGGATCATCGAAGTCGACAAAGTCTCCGTCGTAAGTTCGCGCAAGGAAATTCTGAAAGTGAACGTCTGTTTTGTCTATGTTGGCAGATTCAATCTCGTATGAGTGCCAATACCTCTGTTCCGACTGGGTCATGTTGGACAGATCTTTGTAGATTGCTGTCACAGCTATGTGCCCGGACTGGAGGCGACACTTGCCGTATCGAACGTACAGGCATCGATCTTCTGGCGCGCTTGATAAGGCTAAAACATCGCCGCCGGCAAGAGAGTCGTTAACTTCGTAGTATTCCGGATGATCAAGATACCTAGCGAGAACTTCCTCGCTGAAGTATACGAGTCCAATCTGGTTAGCCCCAAGGTGTAGCCTGGTTGTATACTCGGGCAGGCGTTGCAGAGGCAAATCAGTGGCAAAGAACGCGTCTTGAAGTGCCTGCTTTGCGGGGAAGAAGATATGAGTAATCACTGACTCATGTTTGAAACCGGCTGCAATATTTTCAGGATCAAAGCTTACCTGATAGAGCTCTACATCCGCATTCATTGAGCCATAGTTAGCCACAACCAACTGCTCGAAAATTCGCATAACAACGTCATGACTAAGTGAAAGGTCACGTGCTACGTCTAAGGCGCTCGTACCTGCGAAGTTCTTGAACCATCTACTAACGGTAGCTGCCAGGACTTGTTGGTTTTTTGGGCTGAGTGGCATGGGCAGAATATTCCTAATGATGTCTAACGTAAAACCAAGTAGGGTGGGCATGCTTTTTGTGCCCACGCTGAATAAAAGCTATTGAGGATAAACGGTGTACCCGTGGGCATAAAGGCAGAAAAGCATCGCCTAAAGCGCCTACTGTTGGTGCCCACCCTACATTTTATGCCACATTTTGGTTTTTCATTTCTGGTCAATCACGATTATGTTTTCTTCTGAATCGGGCGACATTATCGCATGGTGCTTGTTTTCGTAAGCTTCAATTAAGTTGACCAACATTTCCATTTCGTCCGCCTCGGGCGTATCAAGTTTCTGCTTGAAAAATCATTTCCAGGCGCTGGAAGGCGGATTTTAGTTCGTCATCGTTACTGACTGGTTTGTTAATCATCAGTTTTCACCATGTTTTTATTCAAATTTACCCATTCCCCATTTTGTCGGCTTTACGACAATTTCCTTGTCCTTGCGCTGTATTGTTCTGTCGGCATCCCGTTAACTAAGGCTTCCAGCCCACTATTTTCGCCGATTAGATAGTTGGCAAGTAATTTGCTGTATTGAATTTAGTAGGGTACGCACTGCGTACCTTTTCATAACCTAAACAATGGTACGCAATGCGTACCCTACGGTGAATTATGAAAACTCAGCTCCGCCAAATCATCATAGACGACACCACGCTCAGGGATGGCGAGCAATCTGCCGGTGTGGCGTTTTCGCTGGACGAAAAGCTGACGATTGCAATGCAGTTGGCGAACTTGGGTGTGCCGGAGCTGGAAATCGGTATTCCGGCAATGGGCGCGGTGGAGAGAGAAGAAATCAAGGCGATTGCGGCATTAAAGCTGCCTGCAAAATTATTGGTCTGGTCGAGAATGCGCCGCGACGATTTGCCTGCTTGTTTAGGCTTGAACGTAGACAAGGTGGATTTATCCATATCAGCTTCAGATCAGCATATCCAGCACAAACTAAAGCAAAGCCGTGAGTGGGTGTTAAGCACGATCAGCAGTTGCGTTCAGGAAGCAAAGGATCTTGGCTTGGATGTTTGTGTCGGCATGGAGGACGCTTCACGTGCCGATGTGGATTTTTTAATCCGTATGGCTGAAGTGGCCCAGCAAGCCGGGGCGAGTCGGATTCGGTTCGCAGATACGGTCGGCATTATGGAGCCGTTCGGGGTATTTGCAACCATCAAAAAGTTAAGAGCCGCGACCGATCTGGAAATTGAAATGCACGCCCATGACGATTTAGGGCTGGCTACCGCTAATACCTTGGCTGCGGCGCTGGCTGGGGCAACACATTTAAACACTACGGTAAACGGATTGGGTGAACGCGCCGGTAATGCCGCCTTGGAAGAAGTGGTGGTGGGGTTAAAGCAGTTGTATGGGTTTGAAACCGGCATTTCGTTGCAGAGTTTTCCCGTTTTATCAGAGCAGGTTGCTCGTGCCTCGGGTGATGCTATCGGCAGCCGTAAGAGCCTGATCGGCAAAAACGTCTTTAGTCATGAAGCGGGAATTCATGTCGATGGCTTGTTAAAAGATCCAAAGAATTATCAAGGGGTTGATCCGGCTGTGGTGGGTCGCAGTCATCAACTGGTGTTAGGCAAGCATTCCGGAACACAGGGGGTTATTCATGCTTATCAACAAATGGGTATTCCGGTTACCCGAATCCAGGCTCAAGCTTTATTAATGCAGGTCAGAATCTTTGTCAGTGAGTTTAAACAGCCACCCAACGCGGTGGATCTCAACCGATTTCATCAAAATCTTTAGGAGAGGCAGTCATGAACGAAGTTAGCGAAAAACAAATTTGTGAGCCGGAAATTAAAGAAGAAATGGAAATACCTGATCAGGATGATCGTTATCCCGGTTCATTTTTCCGTATTCCAGGAGCGCCCATTACGGGTAGCACGACCTGGAGCCTCAGCTAATGGTTATGGTCATGTCCGAAAATACAAAAATCAACACAGAAAAACCGTTGAGCTTTTTTGCCCAGTGGCGCGAGGACGTTTATTGTGTTTTTGGGCGTGACCCCGCGGCGCACAGTGTGTGGGAGATTTTACTGACTTATGCGGGTGTGCATGCGGTGTTGACGCATCGAGTTACCCATCGTTTATGGCATGCAAACTGGCGTTTGACGGCCAGAATTCTGGCCGCATTCAGCAAGATGATTACCAGTGTCGATATTCACCCGGCGGCAACTATCGGGCGACGCTTGTTTATCGATCATGCGCTGGGGGTAGTGATCGGCGAGACGGCGGTGATCGGCAATGATGTCACGCTTTATCACGGTGTCACTTTGGGCGGCACCACTTGGAATAAAGAAAAACGCCATCCAACCTTGGGCAATAACGTCATGGTGGGGTCGGGTGCCAAGATTCTTGGCGCAATTACGCTGGGTAACAATGTCCGCGTCGGCGCTAACTCCGTGGTGATTAAAGATGTACCGGCTTGCTGCACGGTGGTGGGTATTCCAGGACGGGTGATTCAAAGCAAAGGCACTCAAATCCAGAGCATGCATGGCATTGATTTGGATCATCACTTGATTCCTGATCCGGTGGGTAAAGCGATTGCCTGTTTGATGGAACGCATTGATGAACTGGAGGCCGGGCAAAAACAGGCGCTGAAAGTGTTGGCGGAAGATAGTTGCGACGTGTGTGATGCGGAAAGCATTTGCGCTCCCAGAAAAGAGACGCCGGTAAAACGCGCGGTAGGGGCGGCATAAATGGATCTGTTAGATTTTGAAGCACAAGGTTTGTATTTTGAAGAACCCGATGTTGCCGGAGTTAAAGAATTAATAGCCACTGCAGCAGAAAATTATGCGGACGGCGATGCCGAGCAACCCTTATTGAAAGCGTATGCGCTGGCACCAGAATCGTTAAATGTGCTGGTGGCATTAAACCGATTTTATTACTACCAACATCGGCTGGATGATGCGTTAGCCATAACCACAAAAGCGTTGGCGGTGATTAGGCCAAAGGTGTCATTTCCTGAAAATTGGCGCCTGTTGGAACTGACACATATTACCGGCGCACCGTCCGAATTATTAACTCAAGTCAGGTTGTATTTATTTACCCTAAAAGCAGTTGGCTTCCTGAATATGCGTTTGGACAATCTGGATGTGAGTCAGGCGATTTTTGAAAAGCTGGTGAGTTTAGATAGTAAGAACAGGATTGGCGCACAAGGATTATTGGAATTAGTGGTTAAGCGTAAAGTCGATATCAATTGGGAGCAGCAGCATGTTGAAAGTTAAAGGCGATTCATTACTGTTAATTATGGCCTGTGCGGCCTTCGTTATTCTGGCTATTTATCTTTTAAGTCAGGATGTGTCTTTAGTCGGTCCCATTTAATTACCGGAGAAAACCCATGAGTTTTGAAGAAGATTTGGAAGAATTAGAATCCGCTGAAGATTTTTTACAATATTTTCAGCTCGAGTATGTGCCAAGCGTGGTGCATGTTAATCGTCTGCATATCTTGCAACGTTTCCATGATTATCTACAAAAAGCCGGCGACGACATGCCTGAAAATGAACCGGCAAAGCGGGCTGTTTACAGCAAATTGTTAATGCGCGCCTATCAGGATTTTGTTGAATCAGACGCTCAAACTGAAAAGGTGTTTAAGGTGTTTTCAATGGCTGAAACGTCGCAAACCGCGTTTGTTTCTCTAAGCGATATAAGGACATGAAACCCGATAGATTCGACGAAGGCCGGTTTGAATTCGGTGAATCGGTTCGGGTCACCAGAAACGTCCGCAATGACGGCACCTATCCGGGCATGGACGTCGGTACGCTGTTAGTTCGCCGGGGCAGTGTCGGCAATATTCTTAATGTGGGCACTTTTTTACAAGACCAGGTGATTTATACCGTGCATTTCCTGTCTGTTGATCGAATGGTGGGCTGTCGACTGGAAGAGCTGATTGGTGGCGATGAAGCTTGGAACCCCAGTCGCTTTGAGTTCAGGGACAAGGTAGTTTGCAATATCGATTTAGGTCTGAAGGGCAATGTACTGTTTCCCAAAGGCACGGATGGCGAGGTTTTTAAGGTAATCAGAGACCATCAGCTCATTCAATACCATGTTGCTTTTCAGGGCCGAGTCCTGCAAGTGCCGGAGCCGGCGCTTGATCCCGCACACCCTGAGTCATTTGTTGAACCAGAGAATTGATATGACCAAAATTGATAAGCCCATTCAGCTGGAAACTTATAACTTGCTAAGAGCAGCGTTAAGCTTATTCAAAAAGACA
>Ga0208629_100500_pt1 | contig 18856 bp, 14 predicted proteins | sample LakWasMet19_HOW5_2_FD_183865 | JGI IMG/M metagenome (GOLD analysis project Ga0208629, IMG submission 183865) | Freshwater sediment methanotrophic microbial communities from Lake Washington under simulated oxygen tension - Sediment Metagenome... | ecosystem: Environmental > Aquatic > Freshwater >... | reverse complement strand
AAGACACCAGCTTTGCCATGCTGTTGGAAGCTCAGGCCAGAGGCTGGGAATTACACTACATGGAGCTGAATGATTTATATCTTCGTAACGGCCGAGCTTATGCCAGAACACGAACGCTTAAAGTGCAACGTGATGAGCAGCAATGGCATGAATTTATAGCTGAGCAGGACATTCCTTTAGATCAGCTGAGCGTGATTTTGATGCGCAAGGATCCGCCGTTTGATCAAGAATATATCTATGCAACGTATTTGCTTGAACGGGCAGAGGCTTTGGGAACGTTCGTTGTCAATAAACCGCAGTCATTGCGTGATGCCAATGAAAAACTCTTTACGGCGTGGTTCCCTCAATGTTGTGCGGAAACACTGGTTGCCAGAGAATCCTCTCGAATTAGAGACTTTTTGATCGAGCAAGGCGAAATCATTTTAAAACCATTGGATGGCATGGGTGGATCCTCGATTTTTCATTTACGCCTGAATGATCCAAATCTCAGCGTCATATTAGAAACGATGACAGAGCATAATAGCCGCTACGTGATGGCCCAAAAATATCTGCCGGAAATTAAAGATGGCGATAAACGGATATTGATTATTAACGGTGACGTTGTTCCTTATGCGTTGGCACGCATACCCGCTCAAGGTGAAACGCGAGGTAATTTGGCGGCCGGTGGCCGCGCTGAAGGACGGCCATTAACAGAACGAGATCGTTGGATTGCCAATCAAGTGGGGCCAACTCTGCGTGAAAAAGGTCTGGTATTCGTCGGCATCGATGTTATTGGCGATACGCTTACTGAAATCAATGTGACCAGCCCGACCTGCGTACAAGAATTAGACCGTCAATTCGGACTGAATATCTGTGGTCAATTAATGGATCATATTGAAAATTCTCTGCGATGATGTCCAATTCGCTCAAATTTGAGCCGTCCACGCCGTTATCAAATAACGATTCGTTACTGGTTGCAGTTTTTATTGCGACTATCGTTCACATAATTATCGCTTTGGGGGTCAATTTTACCGCGCCCAATCCGGAAAAAATAAATCGCTCTATTGATGTAACTTTAGCTGTGACACCTACTCCTAAAGCACCTAAAGAGGCCAAGTTTTTGGCGCAAGATAATCAAATCGGTGCCGGTGAACAAACCAAAAAACCTGAGCCACCCAAGCAGCAATTACCAAGTCCTAGTAATAATGGTCAGACAAAACAGGTCAGCAAAACCGCCCCGCAAGTGAGTAAGCCTAAGGAGACACCTAAAGTCCTTACCCAACAAAAGGCAGTAACTAAAGTAGTTGCGGCTACAAAACCAGCAGTTGTTGAGAAACAGCATGAAGAACAGGAAGAACAACCCACTCCAAAATTATCGGCCGAATCACTACAGCAACAAATTAGTGCATTGGGTACGGAAATTAGACAGAGTCAGCAAAGCTCGGATCAAACCAAAATAGTGTCCGTTAACGCGGTTAGTACTCACAAATATGTTGCCGCACAATATTTAAAAGATTGGGAAAGCAAGGTTGAAAGAACCGGCAATTTGAATTATCCGGAAGCGGCTATTAAGAAAAACTTCTCTGCTACACTGACGATGGATGTCGGAATTAAGTCGGATGGTTCTATATACACCATCCGAATCACCCATTCATCGGGCATTCCAGCGCTTGATGAGGCGGCAAAAAACATTGTTAAGATGAGTGCGCCGTTTCCACCATTACCGTTAGATTTACGCAAAGAAGTCGATATATTGGTAATTACCCGGGTATGGAAGTTTTCAGATGAATCCGGCATGACGACAAAATAAAGCCGTGAAATCTTGCATTGTTAAATAATTGGCAACTTAATCACTCTACATCGCATCCTTATGAATCAAGGCTCGTACTTTAATAATCAATTCATTATTGCTATGCCGACGCTGGCAGATCGCAATTTTTTTCATACGGTGACTTTTTTATGTCAACACAATGAAGAAGGCGCACTGGGGATAGTCATAAATCGCGCGACGGATATGAAACTGGGTGAAATCTTTAGCCAGATGGAAATAAATGTAACGTCCCCAACGGCTAGTCAGCAACCTGTTTATGCCGGCGGTCCAGTGCAACAAGATCGAGGATTTGTCATCCACTCACGAGGAGGCGACTGGAATGCGACGATGCCTATATCGGACAATATTTCCCTCACTACTTCGCGTGATATTCTTGAAGCGATTGCCGCTGGAGAAGGCCCCGAGCATTATTTGATCGCCTTGGGCTATGCGGGTTGGGGAGAGGGGCAATTGGAAAAAGAGTTTTTGGACAATGCGTGGCTAAATACGCCTTTTTCCAGCCAAATATTGTTTGATACGCCTGTCAGTCAACGATGGAGCGCGGCGGCAGATCAAATTGGCATTAACATTAATAAACTGACTACACCTGCTGGCCATGGCTAGACCCGATCCGTTATTACCCAAAATCCAAATTGATACTTACCTGGGCTTTGATTTCGGCAATAAAAAAATTGGTATTGCTGTTGGTCAAACTACCACGGGTACAGCCAGTCCCTTACAAACCCTGCGTTCTCTCAATCAAACACCCAACTGGGATGTCATCACTGCCGTGATACAAGAATGGCGCCCTGCAGGCTTAGTCGTGGGCATTTCCAGGCAAGCCGATGGCTCAGACAATCCTATTACCCCACGCATGTTAAAATTCTGTCGGCAATTGGAAGGGCGCTATAACTTGCCGGTCTACCAACAAGACGAAACCTTATCGACATTCGAAGCCAAACAATTGCTGTTTGATGAGGTCAATGTCAGCGCCAGTAAGCTTTGGGAAGTACAGGATCAACTTGCCGCCCAACTAATCCTGCAAACCTGGCTAAATGATTACTCCAAAAGGACCCTTTAAGTGTTAGAAATAAAAAATGTACTTGATCACTTGGAAGCCGAATTAAGAAAAGTGATTCTTGACAGACAATTGAACAACCCAGTGATGATAGGTATTCGCACCGGTGGCGTTTGGGTGGCTGAGCAGATGCATCAACGTCTGCAACTTGCCGAGCCTTTAGGCTTATTGGATATTTCATTTTATCGGGATGATTTTTCTCAAGTCGGCGTACATCCCAATGTTAAGCCCAGTGCGTTGCCTACCCATATCGAAGGCCGCGACGTTATTTTAGTGGACGATGTTTTTTATACCGGCAGAACCATCCGCGCGGCGTTGAATGAAATTTTTGATTACGGACGCCCCGATCAAGTCGTGCTGGCGGTATTAATCGAACGTGACGGCAGACAAATTCCGCTTTGCCCGGATTGTGTAGGCGAGCGCATTAGCTTAAGTCCAGGTCAACGCATTAAACTTACGGGCCCTGAACCACTGGGTATACATGTTCAATCTATCGATGCAGCCGCATAAATTATGTCTAGCAATCTGCAATTAAATTCGGAAGGCAAACTTAAGCATTTTTTAACTCTGGAAGGCCTAAGCAAAGAATTATTGACTGAAATTCTCGATACCGCCGAATCGTTTGCGGGCATGTCGGATAGCCAGGTTAAAAAAGTACCGTTGCTGCGCGGAAAAACCATCGTCAACTTGTTTTTTGAGAACAGCACCCGTACTCGCACAACGTTTGAACTGGCCGCTACACGGTTATCTGCCGACGTGCTCAGTATGAACATTGCCACCTCGGCAACGTCCAAAGGCGAGAGCCTGCTGGATACCATTCGCAACTTGGAAGCGATGTTTGTCGATATGTTTGTGGTGCGTCATGCGATCAGCGGCGCTGCGCATTTTATTGCTCAGCATACCGCGCCGCATATCAGCGTGATCAATGCCGGTGACGGCCAGCATGCGCATCCAACGCAAGCGATGCTGGATATGTTCACTATCCGCCAGATCAAACAAGATTTTTCCAATCTGCGGGTGGCCATTATTGGCGACATTTTGCATTCACGGGTTGCCCGTTCGCAGATTCAGGCACTCAACACTTTGGGTGCCGCCGAAGTCCGTGTTATAGCCCCGAAAACCTTGTTGCCGGCCCACGTGGAAAGCCTAGGCGTGACTGTGTCGCATAACTTAACCGAAGGCCTAAAGGACATCGATGTCATCATCATGCTGCGCTTGCAAAAAGAGCGAATGACCTCAGCGCTGCTGCCCAGTGAAAGTGAGTATTTCAAATGCTTCGGCCTGACGGAAGACAAGCTCAAAATTGCCAAACCCGATGCCATTGTTATGCATCCAGGCCCTATAAACAGAGGGGTGGAAATCGATTCCAAAGTTGCCGACGGTCCGCAGTCAGTCATTCTCAAGCAAGTTAGTAACGGTATTGCTGTGCGTATGGCGATTATGGCGATGGCCATGCAAACATCAGCGGCTGCTCCCGGCAGGTCGGCAATAGTAGGGAGTAATTGATGAGCCAAATCCATATCCAAAACGGCAGAATTATTGATCCTGCTAACAACATCGACCGCATCGGCTCTGTGTATATTGCCGATGGCAAAATTGCCTCTTTGACCAACGAACCTGAGGGATTCAGACCCGATACCGTTATTGATGCCGGCAATCAAGTCGTCTGTCCCGGTTTTATCGATTTAAGTACGCGGCTACGCGAACCCGGACAAAGCCGCAAAGCCACTTTTAAAAGCGAAACAGCTGCCGCTGCCAGCGCTGGTGTAACCACCATGTGCCTGCAACCGGATACTGTGCCGGTAATTGATACCGCTGCGGTTGCCGAGTTGGTAAAGGATCTGGCGGAAAAGACCGGATACCAGCAAATTTACCCAATTGCAGCGCTTACTCGAAAGTTGGAAGGTGTTGAATTAAGCTCAATGCTGTCGCTTAAACAAGCGGGTTGCATTGCTGTGGGTAACGCCAGCCAACCGGTGCAAAATCTGCTGATTTTACGGCGCGCGATGGAATATGCCGCCAGTCATGATTTGTTGTTGATATTTCGCCCCAATGACTATTGGCTAGGCAACAAAGGCTGTGCCCATGAAGGTGCATTTGCCACCCGCTATGGTTTGCCGGGCATACCCGAAGCCGCGGAGACCATTGCTTTGTCGCATTGTTTAGAGTTGGTAGAGCTCACCGGTTGCCGGGTACATTTTGGTCAAATCAGCTGTAAACGTGCGGTGATTAAAATCCATCAAGCGAAAAAATATGGCTTGAATGTCAGTGCTGATGTTGCGATTCATCAATTGCATTTAACCGAAAACGACATCCAGCCCTTTGACAGCAGCTACCACGTGCTGCCGCCTTTACGCACTGACGCCGATAAAAATGCGTTAAGGCAGGGCCTTGCCAGTGGCACTCTGGATGCCATCTGCTCGGATCATCAGCCGCATGACATGGATGCCAAACTGGGCGCATTTCCGGAAACAGAACCGGGAATCTCCTCGTTGGAAACTTTGTTGCCGCTAATGCTCAGGCTGGTCGCACAACAGAAAATAACGCTACCACAAGGCATCGCCGCATTGAGCACAAATCCTGCGCGCATCTTGCGACTAAACAGTGGTGCGTTAACGCCTGGATTTAATGCTGATGTCTGTGTGTTTAATCCTGAGCTCAGCTGGCAAATCGATGCCGAATCTTGGCAAAGCCAAGGACTCAATACGCCGTTTTGGGGGCAGACCATGACTGGTAAAGTTACCCATACCTTACAGACTGGAAAACTGATTTATCGTCAGGGCGAATAATTCTCCAACCCACATCCAAATCTTATGAACAACGACGACATCAATAAAGTTAAGAACTATCTGCTCGACTTACAGGATCGCATTTGCAAAGCCTTGGAAGGTGAAGAGCCCGAAGCAAGATTTATTGAAGATCCATGGGAACGCCCCGAAGGCGGTGGTGGTCGAACCCGTGTATTGAGTGGTGGTAAGGTCTTTGAGCAAGGCGGCGTCAATTTTTCTCATGTCTCCGGTTTTAGCCTGCCACCCTCTGCTACGGCCAAACGTCCGGAGCTGGCAAACCGGCAATTTCAGGCGATGGGCGTGTCGCTGGTTATTCACCCGAAAAATCCTTACGTGCCGACGTCTCATGCCAATGTGCGATTTTTAATCGCTGAAAAGCCGGGGGAACCCACTATTTGGTGGTTTGGCGGCGGCTTTGATTTAACGCCGTTTTATCCGTTTAAAGAAGATGTGTTGCATTGGCACCAAACTGCAAAAGCAGCTTGCGATCCATTTGGTGCTGACATTTATCCACTTTATAAAAAATGGTGTGATGAATATTTTTATCTTAAACACCGCGATGAAACGCGGGGCGTAGGCGGACTGTTTTTCGACGATCTCAACGAGTGGGGCTTCGAGCGCTCATTTGCCTTCATGCAAAGTGTCGGCGACCATTACATTGATGCTTACTTGCCTATCGTGCAAAAACGCAAAAACACACCTTATGGCGAACGAGAGCGAGAATTCCAGCTCTACCGTCGCGGTCGTTATGTGGAATTCAACTTGGTATTTGATCGCGGCACCCATTTTGGCCTGCAATCCGGTGGTCGTACCGAATCAATCTTAATGTCCATGCCACCCGTTGCGCACTGGAAATACAACTGGCAACCGGAACCAAATTCGCCGGAAGCAGAGCTCTATGCAAGCTATTTAAAACCTCAGGATTGGTTGGATTAGGTATAAATACCTACTGTAATCCCCTGAGTTCATCGGCTATTGTGATGGGGTTGGCATTGGAAGCACAACTCTACGCAAGCAATTTAAAACCTCAGGATTGGTTGAACTAGGTATAAATGCCTACTACAATCCCCTGAGGTCATCGGCTATTGTGATGGGGTTGGCATTTTTGCTGTGCTTATCGTTTGCGCTGCTGGATTTTAAAAAAAATTAACGAATTAGGGAGCTTTAATGGTCTTATTCACCAAGCCACAAATAGTTGTTTTGCCTCTTGCAATGCTGATGACCCTATCTGGTTGTTCTGTAATGCGCAGTTACGATGATGAACTTTCCCAAACATTAAACTTGGTCGGTCAAGGCCATGTTGATCAAGCAATAACACAGCTCGAATCCAATAATACCGGGGCCGATAAAGACCTGCTGTATTACATGGAAAAAAGTGAATTGTTACGTCTCAATAAGCAATATAAAGAAAGTATTAGCACGTCGCTACTAGCCGATCATTTGGTTGACGAGTGGGAAAATGAAGCCAAGATTCGTCTTGGTGCTGTGGCAGAAACAGCAGGCGCCGTTTTATTAAATGACAAAACGCGTCGATATGATGGTCATGATTACGAAAAAGTAATGCTGTCCACCCGGCTTGCTTTAAGTCACATTCTTAGCGGCGATTGGGATTCAGCCAGAACCGAGATCAAGAAAACGCACGAACGCGAAGCAATTATTGCCGAAGTCAGGGCTAAAGAAACTGAAGCAGTAGAAAAAGAAAGTAAAGAAAAAGGCATTACAACCACCTTCAAAGATCTTAATGGTTACCCGATTGAAACCTTAAACGCCCCGGAAGTCACGGCGTTAAAAAACGGTTATCAAAGTGCGTTTAGTCATTATTTAGCCGGCTTTGTTTATGAAACCCTCAACGAGCCGGGCTTGGCCGCGCCAGGTTATCGGCAAGCCGCCGAATTGCAGCCCAATCTGAAAATTCTCGAAGATGGCTTAGCGGGCTTAGAAACTCGGCCGAGCTTATTAAAACAAGGCGAAACCGATGTGCTTTTTGTGGTTGAATCCGGCAGCGCGCCGGCACTCAAATCGATCATGATCCCCGTGCCTGTCATCGTGAGTAACCTGGGGGTAATTCCTATTTCTTTCCCGATACTTCGCACTGGCCCAAATCACACAACTGCACCCAATATGGTAACGATTGATGGCAGCAATAACTTGCCGCTGGCTACCATTACCAGTTTGGATACCATGTCTAAACGAGCGCTAAAAGATGACATGCCAGGCATTATTGTTAGGGGCATTGTGCGCGCGGCAATCAAAACTACCTCACAAAAAGTCTTAATGGATCAGGGTGGTGCAGCAGCCATAGCCGGTATTGCGTTAAATGTAGCTAACGTTGTTACTGAGTCTGCCGATGAGCGTACCTGGCGCACTTTACCCGCGAATATCAGTGCCGCCAGAGCAATCATTCCATCGGGTTCGCATGAAATAGTGCTGCCGGGACTGTCAACCAAGCAAACCATCGATATAAAAGGTTCGCATGCCTTAGTGGTTGCTAGGCAAGTTGGCAATCAACTTTATTGGTCGCAGCCGATTTATGGCAGTAAATTGCCGGGCTATGCGCCAGTCACTATCAACAAAACGCCTGAAGTTGCCGATGAGATAGTGAAGAAAAAAGCCGGCAAAAAGAAAAAAGCCAGCAAGAAAAAGTAGCTTTAAATCAACCAAAAACCTTAATAAGGAAAAATTGATGAATACCTTTAACAAAGCGTTACTCACAGGGATGCTGACCAGTGCCTGTCTATTAACCGCATGTACCAATCATGCGCCGCCGCCACAACCGGGCAGTATCAATTCCAAACTCGAACAACTGGGTGAAATGTCTTATCTCCAGGTGACCGATTTAAAAGCAGTCAAAAGAAATCACCTGTTAGTCGTACAGGCTGAAATCAATAATACAGATGATGATAATCAGCAACTTTTCTATCGCTTTAAATGGTTCGATGCCAGCGGTTTTGCTTTGGGTGATGAGGCTTGGAAGCCTTTAGTGCTATACGCCTATCAAAAACAAACGCTGTCAGCTGTTGCGCCATCACCGCAAGCGACTGATTTTAAGCTTGTTGTGCAAAGTCCTGATAACACCGGCGATCTTCCTAACCAATAATTATTGACTATTACCGAGACTAACCAATGAATCAATCCAAACGTCTGCATGTAAATCTGGCTATTACCCTGGCGCTGTCGGTTGCGCTTACCGGTTGTGCAACCAAGTCGCCTAATTTAAGTTCCGGCAATGTTGAATACGGTGACAGTAAAACCGTTGAGACCTTAACCAATGAATTTGGCTCAACTGACTTGCAATCAATCGCTCAAGCAATGTCTGATTCTTTACTTCAAGCGCCAGTATTGGCGGCAAAATCCCGACCGTTAGTAACAGTGGCTGAAGTAAAAAACAGAACCAGCGAATACATCGATACCAAGTCTATTACCGACTCTATTCGTACAAGAATACTCAAAAGCGGGTTAGTACGCTTTGCAGTGGACACCAGTGCCATGCAAACGCAAGTTGATGAATTGACACGCCAAAATCAAGGCCAACTATACAAAAAAAGCAAATCGAAAAAAATGGGCCAAATGGAAGGCGCGGATTTTCGTATTGAAGGCACCATCACTTCCATTGTTAAACGTGCCGATGATGTTAAAGATGTGTATTACAAATTCAGCTTACAGCTAATTGACAACGAATCTGGCGTGATGGAATGGGCAGACGAGAAAGAAATTAGAAAAACATCCAATAAGTCATTGTATTAACGGTGAAGATAATGAAATCGTTAAGTTTTTTATGGGTGTTGCCGCTGTTAATGATTGGTAATGCTGAGGCCGCTAAAATTGCCGTCACCGACCTGACCTATTCGGAAAGAGTCAGTGGTTATTTTCATGTGGTTGACTATCACAACAAGTCTTCTGCACGCGCTAGTCAGAGCGATCGTGAAAATAACTATTCAAGCTCCAGTCGCTATTCCGAGAGTGGACGTTCACAAACAGATTACACCGAAGTTGAAAGTAGTTATAGCTATATAGAATATGGCGAGTTACGTAAGTTTGTTGGTGATATTAAAGGCGAAATCCTTAAAACCAGCGGTTTTCAACTAACTCAAGCAAAACCATATACCAGCAAAGGCAGTGAAAAAATCTTCGATATTATTGCCCGTATCAAAAAAGGCTACTATCCCAACGCTGACTACGTACTTTTTGGCACCGTCACCGAGCTTGAGTTTAGAGATGAATTGAACCCAATTATCGGCACCGATACCTCGTCAAACACCTTTAGTCTAATGTTGGTTGCTGAGTTTAGCCTGATCAACACTCGCACTTATGAAGTAAAAGCTGCATTTAGTGCAACTGGCGAAGGTGAAGATGCGCGTATGGCTTCTGCAGGTAGTCGGGTAGTTCCTAGCCGAGGCAAAGTCATTTCAGCCGTTTCGAAAAGCTTAGGCGAAGATGTGGCTCGCCAAATGAATGAACAGCTAGGCAATTACACTGATAGTGGCGAACGTGCTGAACGCGGTGCGCCCGCGCCGCCAGCAGGTTTGCCTAACGAAGGACCGGTGACTCGCTTTACTCCGTAACACCAACGCTGCAACCAAAAACGCCAAACCCAGTACATCGGGTTTGGCGTTTTTGTTTTTTAAAATACCTATTTATTGCCGATAGATTTTGCAATAACTGTGGTAACGGCAAATTAATCTGAGCAATTAAATTCCCCGACCAAGCAATACTTCTTACTTAAATAATGACGCAGCCAACCGTTGGTATCGTCTTGTCGGTCATCCAGTGCTTCGGGTATTTGCTGTAAGCGTTGGCGAACAGCATGGTGCGGCATTAGCAACAACTCTATATCAACCATCGCCACGAATTTGTCTGGGTTTGTGCTCTTGCCGTTAAAAATTTTAAACAGCTGATGTTTTTTTAAACCAAGATGAATATTGAGCTCTTCCCTGAATTCAAGAAACAGCGGCAGCAAGTCACTGCCGGTATATGATTCATCATGTAGCTTATCTAGCCGGCTCAACAGATGGCAGATCGCAAACCGGTACAGTTCCGACTCGCGAACAAACAGCCGTACAGCCGTTGAACGCATCGCGAACCGATCGGCATTATTTAGCCGCATGGAAACGATATGTTTCTTATCGTTTTTTAAATTGTCATCATCTTCGATCAAGGCTTAATTCCTGGCGCACTTGAGTAGTGCAAAAAATCAGGTTATTTAACCCGGTAATTAGGTCTATCAAGCATAAAGCATCAATGTTACAGGTATATAACAGCCACTTGATCAGGTGAAATTATCTGTAGATTAAGTTTTAACCGTCAGTTACTTGAGCGCAGAGTGGGTCATAAAGCAGTCATGCTTTTGTCGCATAATCCTCGCATGATGAATTTGAGGAGTTTATTACGTCGCTTTCCAGTTTAAGGCTGCTGAGATTGACGTATTTCTGCTTACCGAACCGGCACACATGTTTATCGAACGACATTGTCCGTTTTATTAGACCACTACAATGCAACGCACGCGCCTAAACGGGGAGGGTCGAATTCGCAAATCTTTGCCGCCAAGACTTTATTGTCAATAGCCCGGAATTTCTCCTGTCATGAAGTAGTTGAGTTATCCGCCATATAATTTTTATGAATGAAAGATGACCGTTACGTCAGCCTATCCCGGTGTTCGAAAAAACTTGACCACTGCAGGCTTAGCCTTTAATTTCTCTGCTTGCCGGTGTTAGTACTCAGTAGTTAGGTACGAAATTAAAACATTCGATTTGCCGCTTAAATTCCGCTCTTTCAGGGAAGACGGAGACCAATCCAGCCCAACCCAACCAAATTTAGGGATAGTCGATTTATGAGAATCGTTCTACGTAAAAATGTTTTCAGCGTTTTATTGACCTTAGTATTTTTACTGATCCTAGCCGGTTGCAAGGAAGAGACGAAAACAGCCGCACCGGCTGTCGTTTACCTGTTGAACCACCAACATTGGACCCCAGTTTTGGTTCTGAATTTTACAGATGCACTGGCGCCGCCGGATGACAGCAGACAACCTTTGTTAGACGCAGCGCCGCAACTTGAACCCGCCATGGAAGGCGAATGGCGCTGGCAAGATCCTTCCCGACTGGTGTTTTTACCTGCCAATAAAACCTTACAACCCGATACCACGCTAAAAATATCGCTGGATAAAGTAAAGCTCTATCCCGGCTACCGCCTCAGTCAGAAAAACCTGACGTTCCACACCCCGCCGCTGCAAATCACACGACAAGAGTGTCGATGGCAAGACAGTGACGATGCGCCTTTACGCCGCGCGTTGGAATTGTTGGTGGAATTTAACTATCCGTTGGTCAATCCCTCTTTCACCGCAGCGTTAGATAATGGCACTGAGATCGGCATACATACCAATCAAGGCACACTTATTACCGCTACCACCGATTCTTTGGTACGCCCCAGCCAAGATTCAAACATAACAGCCGAGCTGCATTCTGGCAGTGTGCAGTTACAAACGCGTGATCAGAGTGTTATGAATGCCAAGCTGGCAAAAGGTGCCGACTGTGAGCTGGCGATGGTGCGCGGCGATTGGGATAAGCCGGAAGCCAACACCAAACCTACCGTGAGCGGCATTGAAATCAGCATGGATGATGGCAAGCTCAACGTCCGTCTTACCGGCGAATCGTTAACTGAATCTGCAAAGAAAGCCGACGCCGGTCAGATAGTCACCAATGGCGTTAAAATTAGCCCCGACCTTGAAGGCAGTTGGAAAGTGGGCGAGTCAGCGGAAGGCCCGGATTTGATTTTTACACCGAAACTTCCGGACGCATTTAAACCCGGTTCGCTCTATGAAGTTACGGTCGCCGCGAGCGTTTTCCCGACATTAATTTTTACCAAACCAGACTATAGCGCCAGCCTCACAACCCTGGATATGTCGGCTTCTATCAACTCCGTTCAGCTCTACAGCGATCCGGTTGATCCTAAAATAAAACGCGCCACGGCCACGTTAAGTTTCAGTTATCCACCATCAAGAGACAGTCTTGCCGCTAAAACATCGGCATGGTCGCGGTTGCTTCCGGCAAAATCGTTTCAAGATGCGGTGGCTTATGAAATAAGCTACGACGACAAAAATCCCCGCTTGGCTTATCTCAAAACCGTACCGTTAAAGATTGCCGATAAACCTAGCGAAATTAAGATTGCACTCGACAACGGGATTACCGCCGCTTCAGGAGGCAAACCGGCCCAAGGAAGCTCACGTACCCTTTCTATTCCCGGCGCGCTTGATTATCTGCAGGTCACCGAACTCGACGTAAATAGCGTTATTAAAGAAGACGACAGCATAGAACGCCTGATTATGCTGCAAACCAATGTGGCACTTAAGGAACCTGCCGGTTTGGAAAAAGCCGTCGAGGTCTATTTATTGCCGGATTGCCATATTAAAAATCCCGCCAGACCGGCGCTATGCGCGCAAAAAGATGTTACCGAATGGCAAAGCGCTAATCATGTAGATGCTGAGGTGATTAAACTATCGACAGCCGTTGCGGTTAAATGGCGAGATTCCGGCAGCGAAGATAAAACGATTCAACACCTGACGTTTGCCGCGCCCGAAAATCAACAATTGTTTATCAAGGTCAACAAAGGCATTGAAAGCATCGACGGTTTTTATTTGAGCAAAGACGCCCGTTATCTCAAAGAGCTGGGTGCCAACAAACGCGAACTGAAAATACTCCACGAAGGTGCGCTGCTTAGTTTGAGCGGTAACAAAAAACTCGGCGTGACTGCGCGCGGCATCGATAACATTCATGTCGAATTGCAACGCGTGCTACCGCATAACATGCAGCACATTGTGCAATTTACTTCCGGCAGCTTTCAAAACCCAAGATTTAAGTTGCCCATCGAACATTTTGCCGAAAAATTCGAGTACGACGAAACCTTGCCGCCCGGCAAAACCATGGAGCGTAACTACCTGACGGTAGATTTCGGTAAATTTACTCGCGACAAAGGCTTTCCGCCGCGCGGGTTATTTATCCTGTCGGTAGCGGAGAAAAAACCGGACAGCTGCAAAGATAGCGATACTGAGAACGAAGGCAGCGAAGCCGAACAAGTTCAGGATGAACAAGCCACAGATGAAAATGCAGATGCTGAAGTACAAGACGAACAAGCGGACGACTCGGAAAACGAGAGCGAAACCGACTGCGCCGAAAACACCGACGACAGCGAAACATCCGGCGTTACCCAGGATAAACGCTTGGTACTGCTGACCGACATGGGCTTGGTCGTCAAAACCAGCACCAAGGGTCAACAAGATGTATTCGTTATGTCTTTCCGTACCGGCTTACCGGTGAGCGATGCGCAAATCTCCTTGTTGGGTAAAAATGGCGTAGCGCTTTTTTCCGGCAAAACAGACAGTCAGGGCAAAATCAGCTTCCCCACCACCGAAGGCCTGACTGCGGAAAAAACACCTACCGTTTACCTGGCGGAAAAAGACGGCGACCTGTCTTTTCTGCCTTTTAACCGCGATAACCGTCAGTTGGATATTTCCCGTTTTGATATAGACGGACTGCGAGACAATGCCGACAGCCTGCAAGCCTATTTGTTTTCCGATCGAGGTATTTATCGGCCCGGCGACTCGGTGCATGTCGGCGTTATTTTACGTAAGCGCGACTGGTCGGCATTACCGTCTGGCTTACCGTTAAAAGCCATCATTACCGATCCTGAAAACCAGGAGGTCTGGAGTCGCACCTTGGCTTTCGGTGCGGAAGGTTTTGAAGAAATAAACTGGCTCAGTCCCGATGGCGGCAAAACCGGCAGCTACCGGATTGAGCTGATTATTAACGACAAAAACAAAAAATCGTTAGGCAGCACCAGTGTCCGTGTAGAGGAATTCCAACCTGATCGCCTGCAAGTTAAAACCGATATTCCGACAGCGCCCGCCAAAGGCTGGTTGGTGCCCGAAGCAGCTAAAGCCCGCGTCACGGTGCGCAATCTGTTCGGTACGCCTGCTGAAGGTAATATTGCCAAACTGGAACTAACGGCGCGCCCTTGGGCGGGCATTGTGCCGGGTTACAACGACTACCGTTTTCGGCCGACCGTGGTAGAAAACATTCCCGATATTCCTCAAACGCTGGGCGAGGTAACGACCAATGCGCAGGGCGAAGCCATTTTCGATTTGCCGTTAGCGGCGATTACCGAACCGGTCTATGAAATTGCCTTGGCTGGCGAAGGCTTTGAAAAAGGCGCGGGCCGTTCGGTGGTGGCGATGGCGTCAACGCTGGTCTCCAGACAAGCTTATCTGCTGGGTTATCGTGCCGATGGTGCGTTGGATTACATCCCCAAAGACACGAAACGTACTCTGGAATTACTGGCTTTGGGTGCCGATTTTCAACCGCGCAAAGCGGAAACCTTGTCAGCGGAAATCTATGAAAATCGCTATGTCTCGACCTTGGTTAAGCGTGACGATGGCCTGTATCAATATCAATCGGTGCAACGCCAGGAACTGCGCAAAACTCAAGCCGTGTCATTAAACAACGGCGTGACTGGCTTTGCACTCCCAAGCGAAGCCCCCGGTCAGTTCTTTGTCATCTTCAAAAACGCGCAGGGCGAAGAATTAAATCGTGTCGATTACACGGTTGCCGGCGAAGGCAATGTCTCGCGCAACATCGAACATAATGCCGAGCTGAATTTAACCCTGAACAAAAAAGAATTCCAACCCGGCGAAACCATAGAACTGCAGATTGTCGCGCCATACGTCGGCGCGGGATTGATCACGGTTGAACAAGATGGCGTGCTGACTAATCAATGGTTTAAAACCACTACCACGGCCTCCAGCCACCGTATTAGCTTGCCCAAAAACATCAGCGGCAACGCCTATCTTTCCGTGGCTTTTGTGCGCTCGTTGGATTCCAAAGAAATCTACATGAGTCCGCTCAGCTACGGCGTGATGCCGTTCAGTATCTCCAAGCAGCGCTTTACGCAGGAGATCAGCCTGAATGTTCCTGAGACAGTAAAGCCGGGCACACATCTTGATGTCCGTTACAGCGTTAAAGAGCCTACCAAACTGGTGTTGTACGCGGTTGATGAAGGCATTTTGCAGTTTGCCCATTACAAAAATCCGACACCGCTGGATTATTTTTTCCGCAAACGGGCATTGCAGGTTAACACCCACCAGATTCTTGATTTGATACTGCCGGACTTTGCTTTAGTGCAAAATCTGTCGGCACCCGGCGGCGATGAAGATGCAGTAATGCTGGGTAAATATAAAAATCCGTTTGCCCGCAAACATAAAGCGCCGATGACATTTTGGTCCGGCATTATTGACGCGCAACCCGGCGAACATAACTTATCGATACCGGTGCCGGATTATTTTAACGGCAGCATCCGCGTCATTGCCGTGGCGGTTAATCCCGGAAAACTGGCAGTGCCGGTGACAAAGACCGTTGCCAGTCAGGATTATGTGATTCAGCCTCAACAGCCCTGGGTTGCTGCGCCGGGTGATGAGTTTGATATGGGCGTGCTGGTCGCCAACAATAGCGGTGCAACCGGTAGCCAGTCCTTGCAGGTCAGCGTTGCTGCCGGCGATGCGCTGGAATTGCTCTCGGCTAATCCGCAAGCCCTGACGCTGGCGCAAGGGCAGGACGGCACCGTGCGTTTTCATGCCCGCGTCAAAGACAAACTCGGGCCAATCAACGTGCGTTATCAAGTCACAGGCGGCGGAAAAAGCGCCGATTACAGCGAAGAAATGAGCATACGGCCATCGCAACCGTTACTTACTACGCTACAGGGCGGAGTATTAACCATCGAAGAGCAGCGCAAAGGCAAAACCCGCAGCCTGGATTTAAAACGCGAACTCTACGACGAACAGCGCAATGCCGAACTGGCGGTGTCAATCACTCCGGCGGCTTATCTGCGCGGTATTGTCGAGTATCTGAAAAACTATCCTTACGGCTGTACCGAACAGATAGCCAGTCAGGCATTCCCGGCTGCCGTGCTGGGGGCTAATCCCGAGCTGGGTTTATCAGCGGCGGATGTCGACAAACTGTTGGATCGCAGCATACATACCCTGCAAACTCGCCAAAAGCACGACGGCAGTTTTGGCTATTGGAGCGTTGCCGACGAGGGCGAACCGTTTTATTCGATGTACGCCACCCATTTATTGCTGGAGGCCAGGGAACGCGGTTACAAAGTACAAGAGGCGATGTTGACGCGGGCCTTGCATTTTGCCGATGAATATTCGCAAAGTCAGCAAACTCAACAGTACCAACATGATGCTCAAGCCTACGCATTTTATTTACTGGCTCGCAACGGCCAGAATGTTGCCGAGCGCTTGCGGGCGTTTGAAGCGGAACTGCAATCCCAAAGTCAGGCGAGTGCCAGCCCGATCAGTAGCCGAACCCGGTTTTTTATCGGTGCGGCCTACAAGCTGCATCATCTGGATCAGGATGCCGATCGCCACTTTGGCGAGTTTCAGCGCCAGTGGCAAGCCACAGGCCAACTGCCCAAAGATATTCAAAATAATCCGGAAGACCTAAGCCTGTATCTTTACCTGGCTGGTAAACACCTGCCGGATTTGATTGATAGTAAAGACCCGAAATTCGGTCACTATCTTCTCGAACTGGCTCAGGATTTGGTCAAGCAACGGATGAATTCTTACCGCGGCTCCATGGCCTTGCTGGGTTTGGGCAGCTTGTGGTCGCGCTTTGATCAGGATCAGCAACAAGCCTTCACCGTACTTGCCGGTACACCGCTGGCGCAACTGGAACTGCAAGGTAAATCCGTTAAAAGTACATTGCTGTCGCCAACCACAAGGCCGCTGGAAATACGCGGCGAAGGCACCTGGAATTTGTATTATCAACTCAGCGAACGCGGTTACGATCGTTCCGCGCCAACAACTGCGATTGCCGAAAAACTGACCATCAACCGCCAGTTGCTTAACGAAAAAGGCGAAAAAGTCGAACAAATCGGCTTACAAGACAAACTGCATATTCGTGTGGCTCTGCATCCGGACCATGCCATGAAAGATGTTGCCGTAGTCATGCTGATTCCCGGCGGCTTTGAAATCGACCTCAGCGAGCAAGGCTTGGCGCAGCGTAAATCGCTGCCAATCGACAAAAAATCATTGTGGCAACCTGATTACATCGACGTGCAAGAAGACCGCTTAGTGCTGTTCGGCGCGCTGGACGGCGGAGAGAAATATTTCGAATTCCGCTTGAAGCCGTTGAATTCTGGAACTTACAAAGTGCCGCCGGTGTTCGCAGAAGGCATGTATGACACGGAGATTCTGTACCGGGGGCTGGCGGATGTTATTAAAGTGAAGGAGTGATAACCGGCATGACTGGCTTGAAAATGACTACGATGACGGTTAAAGAAATGCGCGCCGCTCGTGAGCGCGGCGAATCGGAAACCGACCTGGAGTTTTTGCACCACAACCAATTGGCCGGTTTAGAACCCGAAGATGACGAGGATGCCCCCGACGCCAGTATTGTCATGCTGGAAGCAATCGCCAAACGCCGTTATGGACGTCCAAGAGGGCAACGGAAATAAGGAGCAGGTTGCCATCCGTTTTGATAAGGACGTGCTGGAAGCGTTTCGATCCACTGGTCGCGGCTGGCAAACACGGATGAACGACGCACTTAAGGGGTGGCTAAAAGAACATGCTGCCGGGTAAGTCCGGTAAATGATTCGAGTAAATTGCAGGTTGGTTAATCTTGAGTCTCTGCTGGGTTTCGCGATGCTCTACCCAGCCTTGTATGATCAAATTTAAAGAACCCATTGGAAGAAACATCCAATAAGCTTTACCCGTTCATTGGGAGGCCGTCCAGCCTCAAGCGAGTCGCTAAGTTTTGAAGGGTGATTTCCTTGCTCCTGCGTGAAATCATCAAAACTTAGCGACGGTTAGATTGCTACGCAAGCCCCGGCTGTCCTGCTCCAATATCGTTTATCCACGACAAGGTGGCTAAACATCGCAGCAATGACGTTACGCTATCGGCATCGACCGATTGCATTTTTCCATCGCAAACAGCACGCTCGATAAAACGCCGGAACGATATAGCTACCGGGGACTAAGATTCACGCACCTTCCGACTCCGGTTCGGTGCATTCCATGAATCTCAGCGGAGGACTGATTTGTTAATCAGAGCCTGTGCGTAGATTGGCCCCCGCCCTATTCACCCATTCCGTGGAGTATCCGAGGCTTAGAGCCTGTATATACAAGGAAGGTAGGTGCTTATGCAGGGTCGGGAA
>Ga0208629_100498_pt1 | contig 18873 bp, 18 predicted proteins | sample LakWasMet19_HOW5_2_FD_183865 | JGI IMG/M metagenome (GOLD analysis project Ga0208629, IMG submission 183865) | Freshwater sediment methanotrophic microbial communities from Lake Washington under simulated oxygen tension - Sediment Metagenome... | ecosystem: Environmental > Aquatic > Freshwater >... | reverse complement strand
CCTCGCGGCAGCACGCAGCCGGCGTCAGCGTGGGTCTCACACGGTCGGTTGACCCGCATGCAAATCGTGCCACGACCATGACCATTCACCACTGCTGGGGCAAGCTCGGTGCGGTTCTCCTGGCGCTAGCAGCCGCAACACAGGTGCAAGCCCAATTTCCGACGTGCACCGTGGACGAAGGCAAGTGCCTGCAAGCCCGTGTCCCACAGCAGCAAGGCCCTCTGAAGCTCACAACACTATCACGGCCGGGAATGCGGTTGGCCGATATCATGCACGCTTCGTTTCCCGTCGTTTGATCGCTGGCTTGCAGAACTGGCTTCCGCTTCCGGCATTTTGTACTGCAAACCCGTCTCGTGTCTCACCAAATACGGGACCTCGCGATCGTACTTCAACCCCACCACGCGGTTGTGTACCGTGCCACCCGCGAGCCCCTCTCCATCCCCGGGCTACAGCCCGTTGCCAGCTAGCAGCTCCAGTACTGGCACGGGCTCAAACGGCACGGGCAGCTCCAACAGCACGACCAGCAGCACCGCCGGCAGCGAAATCATCTGCGTGCATGGCGATGTCGTGTGTGGGGCCGTGTGCAGCTGCAGGTGCGCAGACGGGTGGAAAACGTCCGTCTCTACCAGCGGCACCACGACCAGCACGTCCCTGTACGGAACCGTGTATTGCAACGTGAGCACCGCCCTCTCACCCTCGGAGACCGCGGGCCAGAAGGCCGCCGTGCCGTGCACTAATGTCGTGGAGTGCTTCTTCGTGGACCAGCTGCCGTATGCTTTGGTGAGTGCCTCCCATTTCGATGCCATAAGCGGGTCCATCAGCTCAAAAATAGTGTTGCTGACCGTCACAGTATGCGCAGCAGCCGCCGCACCGGGCACATCCACGCATACGCATCACCAAGCTTCCCACTACCTCTCTTGTCTATCCCCTCATATATCCGCAGGCCATCATCGCCATTCTGCTCGCAGCCCTGCTCATCAGCACGTGCTGTCTGCACCGCTGCTGCTGCCCCACATACCCGCTGTGGTCCAAGCTCTGTTGTTGCGGATGTTGGCAGCGGTGCGGCTGCTGCACGTGCTGCTTCAACGCATGCTGCACGACCAATGAGCACAAAGACCGGAGCGGCGGTGGAAAGGGCCGCGGCGACCGGCGCAGCACCACGGAGGCGCTCATGTCTCTGCTGGCGAGCATGATCCAGCCGGGAGCACCACTCAACGCGCACGAAAGCCGCATGAACGCCAGTGGCCCTGCTCACGGGAGCGCTCGGTACGCGTGGGACCCGGCGGCTCGGGCCGGCGCAGCTGCGGTCTCACGCCAGCGCTACCACCCGCAGGCGGCGCTGCCTGCTGCTGTGGACGGCGGCAGCACCACGTGGGTGCGGCGCGGCAACCAACGCATGTCGCTGGAGGATGCAGCAACGGGCGGCGGCGGCGACGAGAGGCACCAACGCCCCTACTCGCCGGCGCTGCCACCTCACGGTTACGGAGGGCCCCCACCCCGCAGTGGCTGGCGCGGCCAGCTTCCAGAGGAGGGGCCGCACAGCGCCTCGCCGCGTCGGGATTGGGACGCTGGCGGCCCGCGGCCGTCGCGCCGGTGGAGTTTGCCTGATGCCTCGCCTGCCGCAAGCGGCGCGCCCTACCACAGGGACCCGCACCGGCCGGCGGCACCTGCTCCGCGAGACCTCAGTCGCACGGCTGAGCTCGACCACAGCCTCGGAATGTATCGCAAGCCTCGCGCCAGCGTGCTGAGTACTCTCGCTGGCACGCTGCCGCCCGCACACGGGTACGCAATGGGCCGGCAGCCCCGCGCCAGCATGCTGGCAACCCTAGCTGGCACCATACCTCACACGCTGCAGCACCTGCATCCACAGGCCGCAGCTGCGCCGCCCTCGCCCGCCCTCACGCAGAGCGTGCTCGCGCAGCTGTGGGGGCGCCCAGGGGGCATGGTGCCTGCGGGCAGCGGCGGGGGCGGCAAAAACGGCGATGCCGCTGACAACAGCAGCGGCGACGAGTATCCAGAGCTGCGCAAGCACAAGGCCAACGCCCACAGCGCCAGCTACGGCGCTCACGATGGCGACGCAGGGGTCGGCGAGGGTAGCGAGTGGCACGGCGGCATGCCTGCGCCCCTGCCCATGCGGACCAACCCCGCGTGGCGCCGCCCCCGCAGCCGCAGCGACTCGGAGTTCGAGCTCGCGGTGCGAGTAGCGAGCCCTCACGGCACGCCGCGTGAGGGCAGCAGGTGGCCCGACGACGGCCCCAGCCGAGGGCCCACAGCCTCGCACGCGCCCTCGAGGATGCCCACGCATGCTGAGGCGCCTCGCAGGGGACAGGAGAGGCGCGAGGACGGAGGGGCTGCCGGCATGGAGGAGCGCGGCGAGGGGAGCCACGCCGGCGACATATTGTCCGCGCTCGCTCGACAGCTGCGAGAGCCATCACGGGAGGCAGGCTCCCTTCAGGCGGACAGGCGCGTCAGACATGACGGCAGGGGCGGTGCTTCGAGCCATGTCCCTCAGACAGAACCCGAGGCGGCGTATGGTACTGCGTCTGGCACTGCGCCGGAGCGACAGCAGCGGCCCAGCGTACTGATGGCGTGGCTGAGCTCCCTGCTGGCTCGGGGCGGCAGACCATCGCTGGAGGGCGCAGTAACAGCTGCCCATCAAGAGCGCACTAGTCTGTCGGAGGGCACAGCCTCGCCAGCTCGCTCTCCCGCGGACTCTCTGTCGCGGCAGCGCATGCCCGCCCGCCGGTTTTTGCTGGCACCTGCAGTGCCACTGCCGGCAGCCGCGTCACCGCAGCCGCTGCACGCTACGGAGGTTATGCGAACGTTGCAGGCGAGCCTCGCTGAGATGGACGCGCAGCAGGCCATGCGAGCCATCATACAGCGCGAGAGGGGCGGGTATGGCTATTGAGGCGTCTGCGAGAGGGGCAGGTAGAGCTATTACGGCTGGGGCTTCAGCCGCTGCAGCCTCGCGAGCGCGCCCGCGAGCAGCGACAGAGGGCGCTTTTTTCGTGCCCGCTGCCGCTGCAGCTGCGCGAGGGGGCGGCAGGAGGCTTCTTGCGGCTTGCGGGTGGGCTCAGGCGACTGGCGGCTACCACTACAGCGAGCGAGCTGAACGTAGTTGCGCCCATTAATGTTGGAGGCTTGCTGCGTGCCCCGCCCACGATGGTAGCGGTCCGCGTGCGATTGCACAGCTGCGCATCAGGCGAACCCCGTCGCTTCGTCCAGCGCGGCTGCGAACGCTGCAAGACCAGGTGCCGCGGAGGGCAACGGCTGGAGCTTACTGAAGTCGGCGTCGCGCAGCTTGGCCGGCAGGCCCGCAGGACCACATGAGTAGCAATGCATGCGGCCCTCCATCGCGTCTGCGAGCTCTGTTTGGTGATTGTCCGCAAGTGCCTCGTTCACAACGACGACGAGCGGTCGATGAGCACGCAGAGCTTCGAAGATCGAGCCAGCTCCAGCATGCGAAACGACGAAAGCCGCGCCACACACGTCTGGCATAATGTCGGGTCGCAGCCGGTAAAGTTTACAGCGCACCGTGGGGGCAGTTCCCTTCGGTCCAGCATCGCTCGACAGATCGAATTCGACCTCCGTTGAGCCAGGCTCAGGAACGCCTGCAGGCAGCGTGCTGGAGCCGACTTGAACGACCAAACGTGCCACCCCTTTACTCAAAAGCGCTGCGGCAAAGGCAGGAGTCAGCACGGACGTCGCGAGGGCATCAAACCGGGTGGTGCCCACCGTCACAAACGCGTAAGGGTCAGTGCCAGCCATATCGGCAATGGATTCGGTCCAGCAGCGCTGCTCACAAATTTCCCGTGGACAGCGGCTGCACTAACAAGCACGACTCAACGGGGGCACGCCGCCGCATCGAAAGTTCTGTAGTGTGTGGCATCGAATCCATCGTTGTCCGACCCAAAACGTCTGTCGGCGAGGTCGATAACGAAGCCTCGTTTCGCGGGGAAGCAAGCGTCGTCACGCAGCTTGAAGAGAACCAGCAGGCGTATGTGTTTGACATTTGTGGCTGCTATTGCGCGGCGTCTGCTCTATCCGCCGTGTATTTCTCAGACCGATACAGAGCGACGTCCGGGGTTGATACGGTGCGCACTCCACTCTCCAGCGGCACGACCGCTTTGCTGCCTTGGAGCAAGGCCCCCGCCTGCAATACCCCGCATCCATCTGCTCTCGGTATCTCCGAGGCATAGTGTTGCGCAACCAGATCGCTTGGATCGGTGGCAAGCCGCCCACTTCGGCGCGAGATGCTAGCAGACAACGCCTTCCTCTCGGGAGCAGACGAGCTTGCTGCACTGAAGGGCGCTTTCATCCGGCAGGATGTGACTGGGCATGGCTTCATCAGATCGTCACAGATTCCCGACGCCCTTATGGAGCTCGGTCGCGATCCGACCAACGCAGCTGTCATCCTTCGAGAGTTCGACCCCGATGGCAATGGTCCCGTCGACTTTGAGCAATTTATTCGCATCGCCGCTGCGTCGCTGGGTAAGTTCGCGTCGCGCTGCATGTCGTCGAGCGGAGGCGGCTCGCCTGAGCGGAGGATGGGTGGCAGATTTCAAGGTAACTGCAGCTTGCTCGAACTCGGACGTCTACCTTCCCTCATGCAGCACCGCCCCGAGCCCCGGCGTCCACCATCTCAGAGTCTGGCGCGCACCTGTCCCACTCTTCCTCGGCGGCTGAGCCAGCGCCCGAGTCCTTTCACCCGTCTGCCGTCGACGCGCTGCTGGAGGCGCCGCACCCAGCCTTCCCCGGCGCGGGCGGCGATGCGGGGGTCAGCAGCGCAATGATGCCGCTCGCCTCAGGCGCAGGCGCGGCGCCGGGTGGGTTCGGCTCCCCCGGCAGCGTGGGCGGGGGCGGGGGCCACGGGGGGCCGTTCTCCTCCTCCGCGTCTGTCGGCGGAGGGGTCGGCGGCATCGTGGGCGCTGAGCTGCTGCTGAGCGAGGAGGGCCCCGATCCCAAGGTGGAGGAGTTCCTGCGCGTGCTGGACGAGTATCGCGTCAAGTGCGAGCGGGAGGGGGCGTACGAGGAGGCGGGCAGAGCGACGGAGCAGCTGGCGGCCATGCGGAAGCAGGAGGAGACTCGGCGCATTCGCGCGCTGCGCAACCGGCACGTGGCAGGTGAGGGGGGCGGAGGCGCGGACTGCTGGCTTGGACGAGGGAGCATTGCAGCGGGCGCGGCTGCTGCCTGAAGGGTCAGACACACGTTGCGAGAGCTGCCTTGCAGCCGCGCAGCGTGGCTCTCGCTGGCGCATGCATGTTGCAGCTGGCAGCTGGCAGCTGGCGTTGCTGCGTTGCTGCGTGCTCGTACCAGGCTGGCCTTCGGGCTACTGCACCCTTCTTCGCTGCGCAACGCATCGCATCGCGTGCATGCGTCTCTCGCTCCCTCGCACACGGGCCCCTTTCATCACACACGCGCTGCCCTCCCTCCCTCCCTCCCCGCCCCGCGTGCGCTGCAGAGAAGAGCGACGTGCTCGCGGCGCACAGCAGCCAGTTCGAGGAGTTCAACGCAGCGTGGGAGCGCTACCTCGCCGAGTTCGACGCGATGGCGTCCCTCTACGTGGCGCAGATGAAGGCGCGTAGGCTGGCGTGGCGCTGGCGCTGCTGGGGTTGCTGCACGCTGGCTGCTAGCGGCGGGACTGCGGCGACCGCAGCTGCGATTGAGCGCCCCGCGGGCAGTGTTGCTGCCAACATCGGCTCGCATGCGCTGGCGCGGTGCCCCCTCGTCGGTTGCGCCTGTTTCATCTGGCGCTCATTGCTCGCCGCCCCGAGAAAACTTCCCGCTGCAACGCACGACTGCACCCGTCTTCGCTTGCCCGGCTCTCACGCCCGCCGTCCTCTCTCCGCCCTCCTCCCCTCCCCTCCCCCTTCGCAGGAGCGGCACGACGGGCGCTTCAAGGAGTTCCAGGACGGCCTGCATGCGGAGCTGATGGGCCGGCCCGTTAAGTTCAGCCGGGAGCTGCTGGAGTGGCGCACCCGCGAGGCGACGATGGCCAGGTGTGTGGCGCGAACGGGGCTCGACGTGTCGTGCGGTGGCCTCCCGGGGCTGTGCGCTGGCTGCGCGTGTGCGCAGCACACATGCCGCCGCCGCCGCTGCTGCTGTCTCACCTGCACGCCCCTCCATGCTCCCCATCCCCACCCCTCCCCGCCCCCACCCCCCGCAGGCAGCGCAAGTACGCGGACGCCGCGCGCGTGAAGGCGCTCGCGGACGAGCTGGAGCGGCGGGAGCGGCGGCGGCTGGACGAGGAGCGTCTGTCCCTCGCCGCGGCGCGCGAAGTCAAGTTCAGACAGACGCAGGCGGGCGAGCTGGCGGCGCTGCTGAAGCGCATCGAGGCGCGGCGCGCGGAGCACGTGAAGCAGAAGGAGATGGACGCGAAGCGCCTGCTGCAGCGCAACCGCAACGTGCTGGCGGTGCTGGAGCAGCGTCACGTGCTGGAGGAGCAGCGCTTCACGGGCGCGGTGAAGGCGGCGCTGCACCCCCTGCGCAACATGAGCCCGGGCGGGCCGGGCAGCGGGGCGTCGGCGATGGCGCGCAGCAGCGCCGGGGGCGCGGGGTACGGGGACCTGGCTTCCAGCTTCGAGGCGTTCTCTGTCTCTCCCTCGGGCGGACGGCCCGCCACCCAGGCCTCTGGCGCCGGGTACTCGGCTGCGACTCGCACCCTCACCCGCGGCAGCGCGGGCACGGCCACGGCGGGCAGCAGTGGCGGCGGCGGCGGGATGATGGGAGGGGGAGGAGGGGAGATGCACCACCTCATCTCAAATCGCCTGGGGCTGGGGGCAGCGCCCGCCTCCTCGCCGCACTCGCCCGGCAAGTACGGCGGCGGCAGCGTCAGCGGGGCGCGCCCCTCGGCGGCGGCGCTCGGCAGGGTCGGCGCAGGGGGCAGCCCGCGCGCTGCCGGCAGGCCGGCGTCGCCCGCCTCCATGCACCGCAGCCTCCACGCGGGAAGCCCGGGCGCGGGCTCTCCGGGCGGCCGCATGGGCGGGCGAGCCGGCAGCGTCCGGACCTCGTGAGGGCTGCGGCGAGCGCGATGCGCGTGCGGTAGCCCCCCGTGGGGCTGTGCCACGCGGCTGGCCTGCAGATGACGCCACCACGTGTCGTGTGAGTGGCGAGGGTTGCCTCGGATCCGAGTCTCGGACCGGCTCCTCTTCACCATGGCGGTCTCCTGGGGCCGCCGAACGGCTCAACCCGCCGTTGCAACTCTGAGCGGCTCATGAGCCGCTTCGTCTGGCGGACTTTTGCTGCCAGCGAGTCTGGTTGTTGGTGGCCTCAGGAGGCTCCGAGTCACGGAAGCTCGGCCCTCGCGTGCTTGAGCTCCGATTCTCGTATTTTAGCAAGTGTGCGTGTCTTTCAAGTCCAGATTCGGGCTCTACTTTGTGCAACTATCACAGGTGCGTCGATTCTGGTGCAAGCTCTGCAGCTGGCGAGTCGGCGGCCTGAGAATCTTCACTCTGTCAGACTCAAGGCTCTTGACCCCGCTGCTTCTGCTTTTTGAACGGCGACTTTAAATGCATGCGCAAGTGGGGAAACCGACGTGGTGTTTGCAACACCTTGGGGAGTCAAAAGCTGATCCAACTGACTGTTGCGCAGCAGAAGCTCGATCTGTTGTTTGAGAAGGTATCATCGACCTCTCGATTGCCAAATCACATTGCGCGTGCGCGACGTGTTGGTGATCTGAGAGACCGAAAATGAAGCGCCGACACGACGCTGACGTCGCGCCGACAGGCCCAGTGTCGAAACGGTCACGAGTTGCAGAGTCTGACGAGGATGAACCGATAGCTCTCGGCACTCTGCGAGCACAGTCGCTCCGCAACGCGTCCATTGCACCTGCTGATGACGATGATGATTCGCCCGTTACGCTTGGTTCGCTCCGCGGCATGGCCTCCGCCGCTTCGACAGCGTCTGCCACGCTGACCACCTCGCCGAAGCTTCCGGCCGGCGCGCACGCCGCCTCTTGGCAAGGCGAGGAAGAAGGAGGGAGTAACGACGATAACAGCGATGCCGCTGGCAGCGAGGAGGCTGCCGTCCCACGCCGTCGCGGCGCACGCGCTCGCGAGACGGGACGCGGCAGCCAGCGCAAGGGCGGGAATGCGCGGGGGAAAAGCGCCCGCGCTCATCCGCCACCTGCTCGGCCGCGCGCTCGGCGCCGCGCTGAGCCCGAGTATGAGGAAGCTGATGACGACGAGGATGAATACGGAAGCGACGACGACGAAGAAGCTGAGGACGAGGATCCCGGCTTCTCCCACGCTGCCTTCGATAACGCGCGGGCCGTTGAGGCTGAGGCGCAGGAGGAGGAGGAGGGGCTGGGCATAGCCGCTGCCATGGGACTGGACGTGGCTGTGCTGAGCGGCGGCATTCTTACGATGGACAGACGCCAGGGGTTCGACGCCTGGTGCCGGTACATGGTCGCTGCCCTGTGCACGCCTGACGCTGCGCGCGGGGTGCTCCACGACACTCCCGCCTGCGCGGACGCGCGCCTGTGGCAGGCCGCGCGGCGCTCCGTGGAGCGCTCGCTCTGCGGCGCGCGCGACAGCCTCGCGGGCAGCACCGCCTGGCGCCCCGACGTGCGCGCCGCACTGGGCTGCCTGCCCTTCTTCGAGGCCTTCCAGGAGAGCGAGCACGCCTCCGCCGCCGCTGCAGACGGCCTGGGCGGAGACTGCACTGTGTGCGGCCGCAGCGGGCACCCCGCCACCTGGTTCGTCAAGATGACAGGGCCGGCGGTGGACGTTGCCCTGCTCTATGGCGAGGAAGCAGCCGCTGTGGGGGGCGGGACTTCCGCCAAACCCGCACACGCGTACGGCGGAAGCGGCGGCAGCGGCAGTGCCCGGGGGCAGCTGACGCTTACTGTGCGGGGCGGCGACAGCAGTGGAAGCGGTAAGTCTGGTTCGCATCGCAACGGCAGTGGCCGCCGAGCGAGCACCGCTGGGCTAGGCAGCCCCAGCTCTGTCGGTGCAAGCTCCAGCGGCGGCTTCGCCCGCGGCGACTACTGGAGCGATGGCTTGCTGCTGGGCCGGCACGCGGTGTACGAGGTAGAGTTCCCTGCGGGCCGCTTCTGCCGGCAGCGCCTAGAGCTGTACTCTGCGCTGTTGCACTTCAAGCACAGGCTCGCCCTGCTGCTCTCTGACGTGGTTCGCCGCTGGCTCGCGTCTTTCGCCTCCGGCAGCGCCGATGCCGCAGTTGTAGTTGTTGACAGCGACGCCGAGGGTGGTTTGAACAGCCGCGATGGTGACGGAAGCGATGGCATGGACGAGGAGGACGATGACGAGGATGAGGGCGAAGGCGGAGCAGCTGCAGGAGCAGGCGGCAGCTTGGTTGAGGCGGGATGGCGAGGCTGGCGTCGGCGGCACAGGGGCTTGGGCAACCCTCAGGAGCTTCTGGGGGAGTGGCCAGTGGAGCCACAGGCTCAATTGAAAAAGCGGCTGGCCGCAGAGCGCAAGTGGCTGCAGGAAAGCGGCGACGACGCTGATTTTGATTCTGACAGCGGCAGTGACGGAGCCAAGGCGAGTGGTCGCGCCGCAGTGAAAGGAGGTGGCCGGCGCAGTAGACGCGCTGGCTCTGCGCTCAAGCAACGCCGCAGCCGGGCTGCGGACTACGACGACGACGACGACAGCGATGCCAGCAGCTCTGCTGACGGTCCGAGAGGCGGCGATCGTGGTCGCAGCGACAGCGGAGGGGTCAAGGGCAGCAACGGTGGCGTTCTAACTGCTTTCGACGCGTTGGACGCTCTCCGACCCGGCCGGTTCGTTCGCAGCCTGCCGCACACAGGCACGCTGGGGCCCTGCATGGTGCACTGGCAGGGATCGGGGCGACAGCGGCAGCGGGAGGCGCTGCTGCGCGGCCGGGCCGACTTCCTGCGTGAGGCGCTGGCGCAGCAGCAGGCCAACGAGAGCCGCTGCCTCGCGCAGATGCAGCCTTTTTATGCCAGCAAGTCGGTGGCAGTGCCGTCTGCGCGTGGCGGGTTGCCTGCCCGCATCCGCAACGCGAGCAGCCGCAGCAGCGGCGCCGACCGGAATGCAGCGGCTGGGGATGCCGGCCCAGGAAGTTCGGACGGCCCCCAGGACGATCCGCTGCGCGCTGCGCTGCAGTTTGCGGGCGATGAGATGCCTGACGCGACGCCGCTGCCGCAGCCGCCCGACTGGGAGGCGCACATGCTGCCCCTCTTCGAGTCGGCGCTGTGGGCGCGCGAGGTGGGAGACCTGCAGCGCTGCCACGCCGCCCTCATCGACACCGCGCAGCGGCTCTTCTCCACCAGCGCGCCCTCCTCGGAGCGCCACGACATTGACCTGGGGGGCAACTGGGCGCACATCCTGAGCGCTGTCGGGCGCGACCCGCGCAGCAGCCGTATGCTGCGCTTTGCCTGGCAGCTGCGGGCGGTGAAGGCGAAAACGTACGGCGCTGCTGCCGCTGCAGCAGGCGTACGCGGCCCGAGCGGGAGGGCGAAGGGCGGAAAGGGTGGTTCGGCGAGGTCGGAGAGATCTGAGAGCAGTGAGGGCGGGGGCGAGGGCGATGAGGATGACGACGAGGAGAACGAGGAGGATGGCGACGAGGCCGAGGAGGAGGCTGAACCGGAGGGAACAGTTGCCGAAAAGCAAGCGGCAGAGGCAGCCGCGGCCGCTGCTGAGCAGCGAGAGATTGCGCGTGCCAGGCACCGCTATGAGGATACCGTAGAGACACACCGAGGCTACGGGGAGGTGGGCAGCGTGCCTGAGCAGCAGGAACACCCCGCTCACGGCGCCGGCAGTTCTGGCAGCAACACAGACCGCATTCAGCGTAGCCGCCGCCGGACAGGAGGGGGCGCTGACACCGGCAGCAGCACCTCTGACGAGAATGCTGGCTTCTACACCGAGATCCTGCTGCACAGCCACCAGAAGCAGAGCAAACCCGATGTGAGCTGGGTGCCGGACAGCGCAACCCGCGAGCGCGCTCGCGAGTCTGCATTCAAGGCCGAGCCCGCTGCTGGCGCTGACGCTGCGACGTCCCCGGGCGGGGCTGGGGAGGGTTCAAGTCGCGGGCGTGCGGCCCGGAGTGGCAGCAGCGCAAAGGGTGCACGGCCTCGGGCCTCGCCTCCACCCGCGAAGTGGGCTCGCTGGAGTGTGCATGCGGGGGCGGCAGAAGCCGGAGGCGAGGCGGAGGTGTATGTTTTACCGTCAGCAAGCAGCGGCGCCTACGCTCCTGCTGCGGGAGGCAGTTCCCGCAGTGCCGCCGCGCCCTCTCTCATGAGCCTGCGTGCTCTCGGTGGCGGGACAGCCATCTATGTGCACCCTAGCGTGTCCGCGACCATCACGCTGCACGCAGCACCGGCGCCAGGCACCGGGAACTCTGGTGCTGCTGGCGCCCAAGGCCACACGGTCACTCTCGTGTCCCAACAGCCCGCAGTACGAAGTTGCAGCGATGACGACGAGGAAGGCGGCATCTCGCTGGCAGAGCTACGCAGGCGCGCCGCCGCGGAAGCTCGGTCTGCGAAGGGTCTCTAAGTACTCGCCTTCCTCCGCCCACCAAGGATGCGGTGCTGGCACTGGCGTGAAGCGCTTAAGCTTGAGCTTCCTGCCGACGTAGTTCAACTGAGTTGCTGAGGTCACGTTTCAGCTTCAGATCGCTATCGCCGTTGTGACCGGACTTTCGCATGCGCAGATGCAGCGCGGCGTTGAGTGATTGTCGAGTCATGTGCGTAGGAAGATGGAACACGTTTGCATCGACTTCGCGCACCGGTTTGAATGCACATGTGCTGCCGACGTCGTATCCACTCGCGGCAAAGGGGTCAACTTGCGCGCCCGAGCTCTGGCTTCGAATTCGAATCCGATTCAAAACTACGGCGCACGCGGCTGTGACGCACCAATTACAGTGTGCAAGGGGGGTCGTGTGAGCGGCGGACGGCACATGCATGGCTGGGGGAGGCTGGTAGAAGTTCGGAAGACCCGAATCACACCAGAATAAGGCGACAAGCAGAGGCACGTGGCGCCTCACACGGAAATACCCGGGCCGCCGCTGCGCCCTCCGCCCCGGCTGCTTCGCTCCGCGAAGGGATCGTTGAACCCGTCCAGGAAGCCTGCCGAGCGGTCGCTGCCCGGAATATCGGGAGTGTCCGCGCTGCTCGCCCATCGGCTGCCCCCGCCCCCGCTGCGCTCGCGCGCCGCCTTGCGCCGCTCCTCGTTGCGGCGCTTCCAGAACCAGAGCGCGCCCACCGCGGTGCCGCCCAGGTGCGCCATCCCGTCGATCATGGGGCCCGACGCGCCGCGCCGGGCGGCGGTGTACGCGCGCGCCACGAGCGCGAGGTTGACGCCCGTGACGGCCAGCAGCCCCGTGCTCGCCTGTATCGGCAGCACGAACATGACCAGCAGCCCAGCATCCGGGTGCATCAGGCAGAAGTAGGTGAGGATCGCAAAGATGGAGCCGCTCGCGCCCAGGGCGGGGACGTTGTTGCCGATGCTGCGGAAGAAGAGGCTCGAGGAGAGCGAGCTGGCCACGCCCGAGGCGGTGTAGAGCGCGAGGAACTCCCCGGGCGACAGGCGCGGCGTGCGCTCGTTGCTGCGCCCCTCCAGCAGGTGCGGCGCGAAGGAGTGGAAGGCCATCATGTTGAAGGCCAGGTGCAGCAGGCCGGAGTGCGCGTAGCTGCAGGGGCGGGGTGTCGGTGAGGGAGAGCCTCGCACTCGCAATGTGAGTGACGGCAGGTGCTTGGCGGGCGGCCAGCGAAGGCCGCCGACAATGCGGCGGTGCTGTGCCCGCGTGGAGTACCCCTGGCTGCGGCCGCCAGCCACCCATCTCAACAAGTGAAACACCGCGCGCCACTCACGTGCAGGTAAGCATTCGAATGAGACCTGCCGGCCCCTGCCGCAACGCATGCGCGCCACACGTGAACCAGCGCATCAGAAACGGGTGCAGCGGTGGCAACTGGAAGGCGCCAAACACGCCCACGTTGAGGCCGATGATGGTATACATGAGCTGCGGTTAGGCGGAGTAGAAGCGGAGAGCGGAGGGAAAGTCAGGTGCGTCGAAAGGAACACCAGTCGCAGTCAATCGAGCCTGCTGTTAACCGCGCCAGCAAACGCGGTCTAGGCGCAGGCGGAGCCTCGACGAGACGGCTGCTACACACCGTTCGCCCTCCCTCGCTGAACGGCGAACCTTGCGAGCCCTGTCTAACCGGCGGAGGGCGCCGTGACCCCTGCGGCGGAACAGAGGTGCCGAATGCCTCTGCGAGTGCTCGCTCGAGTTCCTCATCCGCGGCCGATCGTAGAAGAGCCAGGCCACCTGACGCTGGTTCTGTGACTGCCAAGGCGAGCCGTTGGAAGTGTTCGCCCACGCCGATGACCGCCGCGTGCCACCAGCGCTCCAAACTCGCTGCCACTGGGCTTGTGCTCCGGACGCTGGCGCGTGTTCTTGGCGCCGCGTCCACATTCCATTTCGGGAGCAAGTCGCGGGCTTCCGGCGTGAGAGCAATGCAGCTGCCCGCAAGCAGCAGCCCGCCACCGCCAACGGCAATCTTACCCCGCAGCCGCGCAGCGTGTGCAGCCAGCCGGTGCATCCCGACTGCAGGAGCAAACCGCTTTCGAGATTGCGTGTTTGCGTGCTTTTGACGTGGTATAGAGCGCACAAGCTTGAACGGCACAGCTTGCGTCTCATCGGTGGACGCAAAACGCTGCCACGCACCAACAACAGCCACGCAACGGTTGCGACGAAACGCGTCCAGAAACGAAATGGGCAATGAAGCTTTCGATCGAGCATAACGAAGATTTCACACGAAAAAGGTTATTGAAAGGAAGCATCCCGCTGTACTTCCGCTTCATTACCATACTAACTATCTACACGGCTAGATTTTGCCTTGTTCAGTAAGTTTTTCGTTCTGAAAGAGGGTCAGAACTGTCAATCGAAGCTGAACATATCGATCTTGCGCGGTTCCCTTCGAGGGACCGTCGAATTTGCTCCGCGGCACCATCATAAACCAGAGAGTGTTAGAGGCACTGCATCAGCACCCGGGCGACGGAGCAACCGACGCGCGCCACACGGATCTGACATGGCACGACGGCTGCGACCTGCGGTCTACTGGAGCTGTGGCCCCCTCATCGCAGCAGCGCAGGCACCTGCTTGGAGCGACCGCACCTGGAACGTCAAGGAGTATCAGGGTGATGGTTCGAGGATTGATGTCCGCCGCTCATCCCTGATCCATCCTCTCAAAAATCTCGAACGCACAATTGACTATGCGTTGCCTAGGCTGCAACCTTCAGACAGCTTCTCGATGCCGCTGGAAACGGCACTAACTGCAGCGTGGGCAGACGCGCTGTCATTATTCCGGAGCTCGATGCCAAACTGGGCGGTGCTGAAGGGCGCGCGGCTTCTCGGTCGACCCGATCATGACCCAGCCACCTCATCGACGAGCACGGCGACGCTGCAACTTGTGCGCTCCGATGCGGCGAACGGGGGAGAGGGCCCTCAGGACGCTGCAGAGGATGTGTACGAGGCCCGCAAGGTGAGCGTGTCCGTCAACTGCACTCAAGCGACAGCACCGGTAGCAAGGCAAGGCAGGTTTCGTTTCGAGATTCAGATCTTGAAACGCATCCGCTTCAAATCCATAAATTCACCTGTTGCTGCAGATGTTGCAAAGCATCGTTATTGCCAACGCCGGTTTGTTCCTGATACGCCCGACCCGGTGGTATCAGGACCGAGCCCTGCCTTGGCTGTCTACTGGCCCGGCAGATCTGTCTGCGGGTTGGCGAGGCGCCGCGCGCATGCTGCTGTCCACATATGCGCACCACTCGGGCGTGCAGTTGCTGTGGAACTTCTTGCTGCTACAGCTGTTTCTCTCTCCTATGCTCGCCGTGTCGGAAGGGCTAGCCCAGTATGAGCTAGCCCTGCCTCAGGTGAGGGTGTCGGCCGGCGAGCTCTTGGGGGTGTACAGCGCAGCTGGCCTGGCGGGCAGCGCAGCTGTCAACGCCGTGCTACGGTCGTCCCCGAGAGAGTGGGACGTGCGTCGCGCCGGCAGAGGGTGGGAGGTCACATCCATCGGGCACCTGCCCGCCCCACTGGCCCTGCCTCGCGGCGCCGGCGCTTCCCTCATGGGCCTGATTACGTTCTTGACGCTCAAGTTCCAGGACTCGCCCGTGCATGCTTTCTTCGGAGGTGTGCCAGCCATCTACTGGCTGTACCTCCTTACCGTCCCTCACGCGGCGTTCACTGCCTCGGCAGTGTTCAGCGTGCTCGCGCACCGCCCGTCTCTGGTGGTTATGCGCGAGGCGATCGCCAATTTCGCTGGCCAGGGCGTGGGCCTCCTATGGTTCCTTTCACGGCGGGCCTCGGGGGCGGAGCCGCCGCAATCCGATCGTCCGGCGCCTTTCGCTCGGCCCGGCAGCCTGGGCGCTGGCACGGAGGTGTGAGCTCATGAGGGTGACTCTCACCAACTCACAGCCATGTCGGCTGCCTGCCTGGGCCCGCTAGCTATGCGTGCGCAGGGCTGACGAGCTCGTGCGGGCTGCGCTGAGCTCGAGGTTTCAAATTGTGAACATGTACATGTCGCCGCGCTGAATTTGAATGCCTGCAGCGCAACGTTGTTAACAGCTCGAGCTCGCATGCCGCGATCACAAGCTGCTCGCACAATGTGGATGATTCGATCTGGAAGATTGATTGCGGAGTCGTCAACCCTTTCAGAAGCTGCGTAGGCTTCATCTCGACCGGCAGCTGTGGCAACGTTGGTCCTAAACGCTGATTGAGTGGGGAACACGACGTGTACATGATGAACGACGCATCGTGACCCCTGTGATATGATTGTCGTGCACGTGTGTGAGTGTGCTTCGATCGTGTCTCGGCCGCGTTGATGTGCAGTGCTGTAAATTACCGTGCAGGCATGCGCACAGGAACCGTCGGCGGTTGCATACATTCGCAGCTCTCTGCTGGGAGGCATGCAACGCCCGCACAGCTGCCTCTGGAACAGAACTTGGCTCAACACATAGCTAACGGGTGCAAGACCCCGCCGTGCGGCGAAGAAACCTCGCAGAGAACCCGCTAGCCACACACAGCAGGCGCGGGCCTGAATGAAGCCCATAGCTCCCTTCTAGCATCGGGAGCGCTGCAATTGCCTTGGGCCTCAGGCTGTGGATGTCTCAGCGGAAAATATAGAAATTTCGAGGGGGAGATCGTCGAAAGGGCAGCCCTGTGCCAGTCCGCAGGCGCGAGAATCCGCTCGCCGCGTCGGCACACGCCGCCACAATTTCTGCCGTGGCGTGCTCGAGGCACCTTCGCCTTCCATCCGCCCCCCCTCCCCCCTCTTCCCCCCGCTACTTCTTCTTGTCGCGGTGCATCACCACCATGCTGACGATGGCCAGCAGGCGCAGGAACGTCCCGATCGCGAACACGATGGCCACGTCCCGCCCGAACGCGCCGAGGTCGTACCCAAAGTTGTCGTGGATGAGCTGCTCCAAGCTGACGCCCTGCAGGCTCACCACCTCGTTGTACGCGGCCACCTCGCACACGTAGATGGACTCGAGCGAGTAGCGCATGAAGACGATGTCCGGCATCCAGCGCAGCGGGATCCACTTGGCCTGCAGCGCCTTGAGCGTCGGCTGCCCGCCCGCAAACATCGCGTTCGAGAAGATCGCCGTCACGCCGAGGAGCTGCGCGAGCGAGGGCGGCGCCAGCACGGCGGTGAGGTACCCGAACGCGCTGGCGCACCAGTACACGCCCAGGAACACGATGTAGTACTCGCCAAAGCTGGCGCGCGGCGTGGTGAGCGCCTCGTACGCCGTGGTGAACACCAGCGGTCCCAGCAGCAGCTGCGGCAGCATGGAGATGTCCTTGCCGAGGAAGTACGCTACGGTGTGCAGGGGCTGCGGCAGCGCGGAGGCCTCCCGCCAGTACACGATGCGCTCAGAGCCGAAGACGTTCAGGAACGTGGCCACGCCGGTGAGGGCGAGCGCGATGATGGTCATGACGCCGCGGTTGAGCACCGAGTCCTGCGCCTCCGCAAGGCACACCTGGCAGCTGCTGGCGACCTCGGAGGGGCAGCCCCCAAACGCCTCGATCGGCTCGGGCGCAGAGTAGCTGACGTCGCCGAAGTAAACGGCCGCGAGGAAGAGGGCGGACACGGCCACCAGCCCGTTGTTGAGGGCGATGGTGAAGGGGTGGCGCAGCTGTTGCGAGAGGGAGCGGGAGAGGAAGAGCATGATGAGGGCCAGGAAGCCCACGGGCTCTGCTGCGGGTGGCGCAGCAGACGAGGAAACGAGGGAGGTCGGCGCGACCCCGGCTACCACGCCGGAGCTGGGAACTCCCAAGACCGGAGCCACCTGCGCGTGCTGGGTGCCCTTCAGCACGAGGGCCGTGGGCGATCCCGGGCCCGGTAGGGGGCTGCCCGCTGCCGCAAGGTGCGGGGATGCGCTGGGCGACCCCGTGGAGGGCCGCTTCGCCAGCTCGCTGCCGCCACCCGCCGCAACCGCCGTGCAGTGGCGCTCCCAGGAGGCGAAGAGGTCGGAGGGCTTCCAGTCGGGGTGCGCCGCCTTCCACTCGGCGGGCAGGTCCCCGCTGATGCAGTCCAGCATCCAGTCCGCGGGGTTGATGCGCGGCGGGCAGCGCACCTGCATCGTCTCCTCAAAGTACGCCAGCGCCTGCGCCGTCGGCCCCGTGTACACGGTCTTGCCGCCCTTGCCCAGCAGCAGCAGGTCGTCGAAGCTCTGGAAGATCTCGTACCGCGGCTGGTGCAGCACCAGCGTCACGGTGACGCCCGTGTCTGCGATGCGGCGCAGGGCAGCGCACACGGCTGTGCAGCCCGCGGCGTCTGCAATCGGAAGGCAGGAGAGACGAAGAGCACAAAGCGGGTTATCACGAGAGGCGAGCAAACAGGCAGAAGCAGCCGCGCCACCATGACGACATCGCATACGGCAGCTGCGACAGACGCACCAAGGCCGCTTGTCGGCTCGTCGAGCGCCAGGATGACGGGGTCAGCTGCCAGCTCGATGCCGATGTTGACGCGCTTACGCTGGCCGCCCGAGATGCCGCGGGTCGCCTCGTCGCCGATGGGGCTGTTGCGGATCTCAGAGAGCCCGAGCAGCTCGATCACGTAGTCGCCAAAGGCGAGCTTGCGGTCGGACGACCAGCTGGAGGGCAGGCGCGTCATGGCCGCGAACATGATGTTCTCCTCCACCGTCAGGTCACGCATCATGATGTCGTCCTGGGGCACGCTGCACGCGCAGGAGGAGAGAGGCGAGAGGAACGAAGGGGGCGGCGGGGATGAGCAGGCAGCCAAGTTGTAACGGAGCTGGGACAGATGCGCCTTGTGGAGAGCACGCGGGTGCACGTGCACTGCGCTCCACTCACAAGCCGAGCATGTGCTTCCAGCGCGCCTCCGTGAGCATGCCGGGCTTGCCGTTGATGAACACGCTGCCGGTGAGCTCCCCGTACGAGGCCTTGCCCGTGAGAGTCGTCAACATAGTCGTTTTTCCGGCGCCTGCGCAAGCGGAAGCGGAAGAGGTGAGACGAAGCCGAGGATATGATGGTGAAATGACGCGGGCAGACAGCGACGCAGTTACACGCGCAGAATCACACATCCGCAGCCCCTAGCGCCGCCGCGCAACCCCCGCCCTTGGAAGCATGCCCCCTCACGCACCAGACGGCCCCATGATCGCGCAGATGCGGCCCGGCCGCATGCCGCCGGTGACCCCGTCGAGCACCATGCGGGTGCGGTCGGACTTGAGGCGCAGGCCCAGGCGCTCGAAGGTGATGTGCACGGGGAAGGCCTTGCGCGAGATGGCCATGGACAGCGGCCGGCTGCTGCGCATGCTGTACCGGCCGCTGGCGCGGGAGCCGCCGCCGGAGGTGCCGGACAGGGTCGCTGCGTCGTCCGCTGCGGTTGTGCCGGCAACCAGTGCCAGGGGGTTGTTTGGAGCGCTCTCGGCT
>Ga0208629_100496_pt1 | contig 18911 bp, 17 predicted proteins | sample LakWasMet19_HOW5_2_FD_183865 | JGI IMG/M metagenome (GOLD analysis project Ga0208629, IMG submission 183865) | Freshwater sediment methanotrophic microbial communities from Lake Washington under simulated oxygen tension - Sediment Metagenome... | ecosystem: Environmental > Aquatic > Freshwater >... | reverse complement strand
AGCTGTCCCAGCTGGATGCGATGCTGGCTGCGGAGGAGCGGGAGCAGGCTGCCGTGGAGGCACTGCTGCTGAGGAGGGGGAGCAACACCGCTGCCGCTGACGCTGCCGGTACCGCTGCTGCTGCTGCTGCTGCTGCTGCTGGTGCTGGTGCCGCTGCTTCTGCTGCCGTTGCCGCGCCGGCGCCCCCGCGGCGCGGCGAGCAATTGATCTCCCAGCAGGAGCAGCGGGAGGAGGTGCCTGCTGCTGCGACCGCCCTCGCAGAAAGCAGCAGCGGCGGCAGTGGGCGCCGATCCTCCCGTGTTGCCGGTGCCTCGGATGCCTCTCCGCTGCAGCCTGCCGGAGGCCCTCTTCAACAGACACAGCGCGGCTCCCTCGCGCCGCCGCCTGGGCAGTCCACTGCGCTGCAATTGTCTGTCAGCCCCGCTGCCGCGCCTGCGCCGCCAGGGGTGCGGCAGCCTCAGGAGCCAGCGCGTCCCAGCGATGCCCGCTGGCTGCAGGGTGCCCTGAGCCTCCTGGGGCTGGGGCTGCAGGGGGCGGATGGCGATGGGGTTGACAGCGCCGCCCCCGCGGTGCCTGTGGGTGACGGGTTGCACGCGGACAGCAGGCGGGCAAGTAATTCCGCCGCACCAGGACGGGCAGGGGAAGGCGGCGGGGCAGGGGGAGCGGGTGGTGCGTCGCTGCGGGGGGTCAGGGCAGTGCTCGACACCCTGGGGCTGGGCAGCAGCAGCGGCAGCGTCAACGGGGAGGCAGCGGCAGGCAGCAGCGCCGGAGGCAGCGCTGCGGAGCCTCGCTACGATGACGACGCAGCCAGCGAGGATGCTGCGGCTTCTGCCCCTCACTCGGAGCGTGAAACAGCGGTGCGGCGGTCTGTGGCGGGCCACCGGCAGGCAGGCGGCGGCACCCTTAGAGCAGCCAATGCAGGGCGGCGGGGGGCTGCCGGTGGCGCCGCCCCCAGCAGCGGTCGCAGCGGCAGCTCTGCCCTGGCATCCCTCTCTGCCTCCTCGCCGCATGCATCAGCTGCGTCTCGTGCCTCCGCCCGGCCTGAGGATGCCGCCTTGGCTCTGCGTGCTCAGCCGCGCTCCCCTCGCTCCCCCCGGGGCGCGGGGGCTGCAGCGCTGGCAGCCTCCGGGGGACCTGGCGCCGCGACCAACGGCCACTCAGCCGCGGGGGCGGTCTCCGCACCGCCGCCGCTGGCGCTGCCCGCCCCGCGCCACCCGGCAGACAGCCAGTCCGCAGCGGCCGCCAGAGGGGCCCGCAGCGGACCAGGGCGCGGAAAGCAGCAGGCGCAGGCGACGGAGTCGCCCGGACAGAGGGATGCTGCAGAGGCGGATGCACTCACGTCGCTGGCGCCATTTGCACTGGCGGCTGGGGAGGCCGACGACGCCGCCAGGGAAGGTGAGGCGGGGGAGGCGGCCGAGGAGGCCGAGGGAGAGGCAGCCCTCGCCCTCAGATACTTGGAGCATGCGCTGCAGAGGCGGGCTCAGAGCAGCGCAGGACCCTCCCCCGTGAAGGGTTGGGCAGCAGCAGCAGGGGCAGCGGAGGGGACAGCAGCTGAGGGGGCGATGGCTGCCTCACCGACCTCCGAATCCCTCTCCCGCGCTGCTGCTGCTGCTGCTGCTGCCCCCGGCCCCGGCCATTTCGTGAAGCTGCCGCTGCGGCTGGGCGCTGCGCTGCTGCGACACGTGCAGAGCATGGCGCAGAGGGCGAGGCTGCAGCGGGCGCAGCAGGCGGCGGCCATGGCCCCCGCACCCAGCGCAGGCGAGCTCGCGGACGCTGCCGCCGCGGCAGAAGCAGCCCGCGCGCTTACTGCAGAGTCGCGGGCCGCAGAGGTGCTGCTGCAGCGGCAGCTGCAGGCGGAGGAGGGGCGGGCAGAGGCGCTGCAGGCGCAGCTTGGCGAGGCCCAGGAGGCCCTGGCCTCCGCCGCATCCGCTGCACGAGCCTCCGAGGAGGCCTGGCAGCAGCGCGCAGCGGCGTGGGAGGCGGAGCGTGGCGAGCTGGTCGCAGAGGCAGAGGCGGGCTACCAGTCACTCTACGCAGCCCTGACGGACAAGGCGTCAGCCACCATCAGCAAGCTTCGTGAGGAGCTGCGGGCAGCCGCCGAGGCGGGCGATGCTGCGCGGGCCCGCGCCCAGGCGGAGGCGGCGGCGCACATTCGGGCTGCGGACGCGTCGCGGGAGGAGGCCACCGCGCGCACCCTCGGCTCCTACGAGCGATCACTGGCTGCGCTGCGGCGGCAGCTCGCCGAGGCAGTGAACAGCGGGGCAGCGGAGGCGCGGGCTGAGCTGACCGCTGCGGTGGGCGCGGTGCACGGGCGGCTGCGTGAGATGCAGGCGGAGCGGGAGGCGCATGCGGGCAGGGTGGAGGCGGCCGCAGACGCCGCGCTGGCGGAGGCTGCCTCCCAGGTGGCGGCGGCGCGGGCGGAGGCGGCGTCGGAGGCAGCAGCGCGGCGGGCGCTGGAGGCATCGGTGCGTTGCGGCGTTGTGTCTGCGACTTGCGTGCTCTGCTGTCTTGGACGTGTGTGGCTTTCCGCCTGAATCGCTGCTGCCCACACCCTTGCCCTTGCCCCTGCCCTTATTCTTATCCTCCTCGTGCTCCCTTCCCCTCCACCCACCCTCGTGCTTGCAGCTGGAGTCCCAGATCGAGTCCCGCTGTGCCGCCTTCGAGGCAGGTCTGCGGTCGCGGGTGGCGCTGGCGGTGGCTGAGGCACGGCGGAAGACAGGACAGCAGCATCTGCCGCACTCGCACCTGCACCAGCAGGCTGCAGCGCCTGCAGACGCCGGTGCCTCCGAAGCCTTCAACTGGGACGGGACGGCTGGTGCGGGGGCCGATGCTGCTGTCCCCGCTGCTCCTGCAGCCGCTGCGGTTACGGGAAGCCCTTTCGAGACTACCGCTGCCTCGCCCGCCTTTCAGCACGGCCGCCCCGCCCTGAGCGGCGCAGGCGCTGTGCCCTCCACGCCGCAGCAGGGCGCCAGTGGCCGCAGCAGCGGGGCTAGCAGCGCTGTGGTGCTGCCTCCTGCTGCCTTCACTCCAGACGCGGTGTCGCGGGCTGTGGCGGGGGTACGGGATTTTATGGCCACGGTGTGGGCGCCGGGGCAGGCGCTGCAGCTGCAGCAGCAGGGGCAGCAGGGCACCGCAGAGAGGGGCGGGAAGGCGACCCAACCCGCGTCGCAGGCCTCCGCCCCTCCCGTGCTCGCCGCGCCTCCTCCCTCCTCGAGCCGTGAGCCCTCGGCCCATAGCGCCCCCTTTCGTACGACAGACGGGCGGGCCGCGGAGCCTGCTGCAGCTGCTTCTGCTGCTGCTGCGGGGCCGCAGCGCCATCAGGGCGGGTCCGGCAGCGGAGTGTCCGCCTGGGAAGTTGTCGCAACGGAAACGGCTGCGGCAACAGCGGCTGCGGCAGTGCCATCGTCAGCGGCCGGGGGCACTGCCCGGCGAGGCGAGAGACATCTCGATGGTGGCGCAGGGGCAGTCCCGGACAGCCGCAGCCTCGCCCACGCCCTTGGAGGAGGCGGTGGCGGGGATGCGGCTGGCGCACGCAGCGGCGGCAGCGGCACCCGACCCCGGCCCGACCCCCTCGCTGCAGTGCTGTCGATGCTGTCCGAGGAGGAGAGGCACATGTGGGCAGACATACAGGAGGACGCTGCGGGGGCGGTGTAGGGGGCCGTGCGGGCGCAGGGGGAAGGGGATCCCCGCTGCCTGCTGTCGCTGCGGGTGCGCACCCGCCCACCGAGCTCGTGCGGCAGATGTCTGCGACGGCAGCAGCTGCCCTCGTCTGCGACGGCAGCAGCTGCCCTCGTCTGCGACGGCAGCAGCTGCCCTCGAGCTGCCTGCAGACGCCTCACTCCACGGGTACCCTGAGAGACGTCCCTGCTGCTCTGCGACGGTAGCTCGCTTGCATGCGCTGCATCGAGGCTTCATTCTCGCGTTCACACGGACATCTGACACATGCCTGGAATCCCGAACATCACTGAGGGCTGCGGCAACTGTGCGCCATTCGATGCGCCATTTCACGAGCTCAGCAGTGCCGGCATCCGATTGATTGCGACCGTCAACCTCTCAATTGCAACTAAGAGCATACTTAAGCCCATCGCTGCGTCGCAACCCTCGTTCCCCATAGCTATAAGACTCCCGAACCTACGTGTATCGATGTTGATCATCTCGAACGTTAACGCACGCGGCTGTAGATAGCTGGTGCGAGACTGCGTACCGGTCGAACAACGCGTTGACGGTGACACGAGATTCTCGAGCAAGCCCAAAATCTAGACGTCTTCGAAGAATTCTGGCGAAGGGGAAAGCGTCCTGATGGTGACCTGCCAGTGGCAGTACACATACCCCCGGAGCTGGTAAACGGGATACGTTAAAGGCAACCAGCCCTGGTTGTCACCGGAGAAGCCGACAAAGCAGGGCTGCAGCAAGGTGGTCGTCGCTCGAGGCACGAAATGAGGCTCATGCGCCACAGCCCCAACGACGCAGGGTGACGGGGTGGACACGTCGCTACCAACGCAGCTGGGCTGTCAGCACGCGCGCCACGGCCACAAACACAAGATTCATGCTGTGACGGAGCCGCGGCACTGCCGCCTGACCGCAAGTAGGGTTACAAACCCAGCGGCGAGAGAGCAAAGACGGGTGCCGCTGAGCAAGCCCGCCATGCCTCCGCTGTGCAGGACCAGTCTTTGCGGCGCCAAGGTTTGGCTGTCCGATGCAGCGGCAGCATGTCAGCAGATGCCGTGTGACTGCTCGTTAAATCATCGGCGCCTATCGGGTGTCAGCAATGCGGAGCCCCGAACACCCGAGAGGTGGTGGTGAGAGCTGCCCGTCGTCTGCTGCCGCGGAATCAGTTGGCGGCCAAACCGACTGGGGCCGCGGAGGTGACGAGGCGCTTCAGGGTGCGCCAAGGGGGGATATCAGCCTGAACAGCCCGCCCTGCGGTGCCACCGGCGTGGCTGACTGCAACATCCGCGTTCCCTTGTTCAGCAGCCTACTCAGGGCAGCAGCTGGCACCAACCATTGCAAGCGCCGCCGCGGCCGCCACTGCCATGGCGACAACTCAAACTCGCAGCTGCATCTGCCATGCCATGCCCGTCGCAGCGCCGCCCCGAGCAGCAGGAGGATAGCACAGCCGACGAACACAGCGCGGCAGCGGAGAGGGGCAGACACCAAGCCCGACACGCCCCCTCACATCTTGTCTAGTCTGTCACGCAGGGCGTCGATGTCTGAGCCGCCACCCGCGCCAGCCTCCGCCCCGCCCTCCGCCACGGCCACCCGACCGACGGGGGCGGCAGCGGCCCCGCCTGCAACCTTGGTCCCCGTGGGCAATCCCCCGCGGACCGCAGAGGGCGCCGCGCCCATCATCCCCGCCGTGATCTCGTAGATGACCTGCTCCGTGACCTCGTCCGCCTCCGCGTCCAGCCCCTCCGGCTCCATGCTGTCCATCGCGTCCGTCATCATCTCCTCAATGATGCCCGCCTTCTGCATCTCCTCGCCCATGCGGCGCATCACCCCCGCGATCTCGGGGGCGCGCATCAGCGTGTTCATGCTCTTCATTATGGAGGCGGACTTGCCCAGCACGCCCGCGACGCGAGAGACGGCTGCAGCAGCAGCAGCAGCGGGAGTGTGCAGGAGCGTGACGTTGCAGAGGTGGAGCCACGCTGGAGGGCAGGCGCTAAGCGGAGCAGAGCATACAACAGCTCGAAAACGCGTGCAACATCAGCGTGTCCGCTGTAGCAGGGGCGCCAGAGGGCGGCTCTGTCTCCGCCACCTGCCGCGCGACCTGTTGCGCGGGTGGCGCTGGGCGAAACCGACGCACCTGATTGCGTTTGCAGGCTGACCATCACAGAGTTCATGTGCGCCTTCGTGACGTGTATTCTTTCGACAGCCTTGCGCGACATCACAATGTTCTTAGCCATGCTCTTCAGCACTGTCTTCTCTCCTTTGCGGGCCGCCTCCTTCGCGTCGCGCTTGATTTTGTCTTCTTCCCTTTCAATTGCTGCATCACGAAGGGAATGGGCGTCCAGCTGACGAAAGTTGGTGGCATACCGGGTACAATTGCGCCCACTATCTTGCACTCCGCCCCACCAGGCACTCACCGCGAATTTGACGGTCCATGTCACGCATCTGCGACCTGATCTCAGAAGTCCACTTTCGAGTCTGCTCCTTGAGGCTATCGCCCTTGTCGCCCGCCCCTCCGGCAGCCGCACCGGCGCCCTTGCCAGAGCTGCCAAAGCTGAACATCGTCACCGCAGGCGACGGAACGCAGCGACAGTAGCGGGGCTGGAATGCGTTTGCACGCTCGTGCGGCGAACGATGCGGTGGGCGGCAAGCACGATCGCAGACGCTAAAACAATGCACAGAACACAATTGGCAGCAGCACGAGAAGTTTACAAGAGTGTCTCTTTCTGGGTTAACAGCTGTTGCGCTGCGACGTCGATCCAAAACACCGTTCTCAGCCCACCGTGTCTGGCGTCCGATTCCTATTGGAACCGAGTGCAACTGACTCGCGGTTGCACTGCATTTCAAGTCGCTGCACAGTCAGGCGGCCGGTCACATGCTCATCGCGTCTAACGTGGGTTCTACTGCCGCCGGAGCTTTTTTGTTGCCACGCCGTCACTTGCGGAGCTTGCGATGCAGGCAGGATCGTGAGGGAATTACGCAGGCGGGGACGCTTTGCCTGCGCTGATGAGCCAAGATGGCTATTGAGCTGGAGCTCATTTTCTTTCGTCTCCACAAGCGCGTGAGCCAATGGTTTGGCTCCATTTTCAATCACCAAGCGCGTCGCTTCGTGCAGTCCGTTCTCGTCATCCTGTCGCTGCTCTGCCTCCTCACCTTCGTGTTGCTGCACTGCTTCTACGTACGGCAACTCTTTGAGGGGTCGAGTTGCATGCCCGACCGCATTCGTACAGCCGCCGCGGCCGCGATAGGCACGGATGGCAGAGTGCAGCTGCTGCGTGTCCGTGTGCTGCCCGCGGCCACAGCAAATGCTGGATGGGAGGCTGTCAGGACTCGCGTGACCCTATGGGCTGAAGAGTACACCGCCCTGCTGGCGACGCCACGGAACTCGTCTGCAGCTGAGAGCGTCGGTGTCAGTGGTGCTTTTGAAACACTTCCATGCCCTGCGCCGCAAGAAGTCGACGGTAGCTTGCCGGGCCCGACCAACCACACCCACGGCTTGACAGAGCCATGGTTATCCGCAGCTGAGGCTGTGAGAGGCCGGTTCCAGGCGGTATGGCGCGAGGAACAGCTCGGACAATTGAGTGATGTTGGCCACCCAGTGCCATTTGTCTCCCTGGTCGAGCTCGGGGCCTCGTTTGTGCGCCCGCCAGCGGGTGGCCACTGGTGGCGAACGCAAGAAGCCGTGTCAGCGGCGGTGTCGTCGATACAGGGGCACATTAGTGCGCTGGTTACCGGGACTGCACACGTGAGGCAGGGCTCGGCAGAGGCTGCACATGCGCGTCACCTGGCGCCACTGCTTGTGCAAGTGGCGTCTGCCGCGTCTGCGCGGAGTAGTGTTGGCGGGCTGGCGGGCTTGTCAGGTCCGATTTCAGGCCTTGCGGCGCTACTGCCTGAGCCTGAGCCCGCCTTCACGCATGCGCGCGACAAGGGGCTGCTGGAGCTGTCCAGCGCTGCAAAGGACGAGCTAGGAGTTTCGAGTCTAACTGTGACCATCGCGGCAGACGAAGACTGCATCGGTCCACACCCCGTGTTGCGATGGCTGCTGCGCCACCTGGTGGGGTACAACACAGCCATCATCAACGCCCTCATCGCAGCGGAGCGTGGGCGCGGGTTCGTGCTTGCTGAGCTGACGGGGACGCTGCATGCGCTGGCGCACGCCACGGAGGTTGAACACTTCTTCAGCGTCGGGTGGGAGGCGTGGCTGCTGCTGCGTGTGGGCACGGTCTGCTCCGCGGTGTTCCTCCTGTTCGCAGCCTCGGCGCTCGTGTCATTTGTGTTCGCACAGACGCAGCAGCGCATGCTCCGCTTCACGGTCGCGCTGCAGCATCACGTGCGAGCCCGGCTGCCGCTGCTTCCGCTGGTGGCCTCGCACCTGCTGGACTCCCTCATCTTCGTGCCCCTCATGCTGGGCGTGCTCTTCTTCCTGTTCGAGTTCTGCGCCGACCAGCTGCTCGCCTTCCTGCTGCTGCTTGTGGTGTGGCTCTCCGAGCTGTGGAGCATCACCGCGTGCAGGACCGTCGGCAGCCTGCGCTTCTTCCCGCGCCTCTTCGGCATCACGCTGACGTGGTACAACGCATATCACCTCTCCTATCCGCTCGGGTTTCAGTACCTCGCGCTCGGGACCTGCGGCGTAGTTCTGACGACTGGCATCTTCCACCTATGGCACACGTATGAGCTGCCTGCCCTCGTGAGCGGAGCCATCACGGCCAGCCACCCGCGTCACCCGTTCGTCGCTCAGCTCATGCATATGAGCATGCAGAGGGCCCCTGCGGCGGCACAGCCTGGCGTGGCCCGGCCGGCGGGCGCTGCGTCCGCCGCACAACACAGCGGAGAGTCTGCTCGTCACAGCTTCCATTTAGAGCCGCGACCCGTGGCGCCCCGCTCCCCTCTTGGGGTCGTTGCACGCAGCTCACCTGCGGAAGCTCCCGCGGGCATTGCATCCGGGCGGTCGCCACCGAGCCGAGGCGGGGCCACAGTGTCGCCACACACGCGATAGCTTGCTTCGACCCCGAAGCCTCTTCCGCTGCGCACCCCTTGCAGCCAGCGCCCTTCAGCTGCGCGGCCTCGTACCCATCTCCACACTCACCCCTTCGCCTCCCCCACCCCCCGGGCTGCGTGTGGCGCCGATCTCTGCACTGCACCCGCACTCCGCGGTTGCGACACACCTCTGTTCATCGCGCAAAATATTGATCTTCGTCCGCGGACCTTGTCTGATCGGGCGGACAACGGAGTTTCACAAGCTGCCACGACGGCTGTATGGCGGTTGCGAGCGAGTTTGTGCATGCATGTCGTGTGAGACTGCATGCTGAGCTCCCACCGCATACTGCAGCTGCACTCCTCGAGCCGGGTTCTCGGGTCCGAGGTGTGGTTATGGTGTGTCAACGCCAAGCTGGCGTCGCATCCTCAAAGCGGCGCCCGAGGGCTTGCGCTGTGCGCGTCCCATCATGTTGAGCGCCACAAGCCTTCATCTGCTGTCGGCCACAGTGCTTTGAAGACGGTATTGACGCAGCTTGCTTCAAACTCCACTTCGTGGAGTATGTCAGTCGATACCGTGAATTGTTATCGTTCTTCGATTGATCGCCCGCGGAGCTCGAGGGATCGGGCACAACACTCCAGCACTCAAAGAGATACTTCGCCAATTGTGCCGCTTGTTCGACCGCGGCGTTGCAGCTGCGCATGCGTTAGGAGAGAAGTAATTTTCAAACTATGGCGCACGCTAGCGCTTGCCGAGCTCCGGACCCGCATGAAGCATGGCAGCAGAGTCACTGCGTGCCGCCGTGCTACTGCTCGCTGCAACGACATATGCAGATGCCGCCTCCTCACCAGCGGCACCGTGTGACCCGCACCCCGGGGACCGTTTGCGCTTGCAGCCAACACGGCTGAAGAGGATCTTAAGAGGGCACACCCTGCCGGGTGGCACCGCAACTGGCTTCGCCGCGTCAGCGCTATCACTGTGCGCAGCACACATGTACGTCAATGGGGCGCCTTCCAGCCCCAACCGACTGGCGTCGGATCCCTCGCTGCGGGTGAACTGGATGTCGGCCACCGGCATATCTGATGCGAGTGAGCCGGCGCCGCTGGAGATGCTGCAACTTCTGATGTCAGTGTCGACCCGAGAGCATGCGTCGGCACCAGCGGTAGGCTTGTCGCAGGTGCAGCTTCGACGGAGCCGTGCTTGGGCCAGCACCTCCCGCACCCGATCAGCACCAGCACACGGCCCGGGTAACGCCTCGACACCGGCCGGCGCGCACCTCGCCGCCTCCCGCGCCTTGCACACACTTGCACCGGGATCGACAGACGAAACATCACCCGGCAACACCGGAATGAGCGTGATCTGTGCGCCTGGCCCATCAGAGAGCGTCAGCGCCGGCTCCTGCCCCGCACTGCTGCTGCTGCTGCTGCTGCTGCTGCTGCTGCTGCTGACGCCGTCTGCGCAGCCGAAGGTCGGCCCCGACGCCGCTGCTGGTAAATGAGCCCCATCACTTCCACCGCCTAGAGCCAAGTCGCCACCACCTGCGGGCGGCCACAGCCTCTCCGCCCACTCCTGCGGGGTGACGCCGGGCGCCTTGCTGGCAGCCCACCACCGCTCGCAGCCCTCCTGAAGAAACGTCCGCCACGCCGCGTGCACAGAGGGGTGCAAGTAGTCAAAGACAGTGCAACCCCGCGCATCCACCGCCCGCAACAAGGATTCGTCCTTGTCCAGGAGCAGCTCAGCGGCGCGGAGCGACGCCTGCAGGTGCGTGTGGCTCGTCCACGCCAGGTCGTGCAGTGCCGTCTTGCCCGTGTCGTCAGCCACTCGGGCCCAAGCCCCGCGAGAGAGCAGAAGTTCCGTGACAGTTACATTGCCAAGCCGACAGGCCCTGTGCAGCAGCTGCAATGTGTGATTGGGCCTGTGGACAGTGCAGGGTGAAACCTGGCGTTTCCAACGCACGACTCCATACCGCAAACCACGAAATCATGTGACATCCACTCGGATTGAGCCCCCGATGCACTTGTCCGGCACCCACCGTTACGCCAAATTGGTTCTGCATGTTGGCGTCGAGCCCGCCGTCAAGTGAAGTTTGCATCGACACCACGTCATCGAGTTCGCGCGGCTCGCTGTAATCTATATTCAGCATGAGCGACGCCACCGCAGGGCGCGACGGCACGAATATCCATTGCTGAGCGCTATAGAGGTCAGTTTTGTAGCCACGAGACATCTGCATGCGGGAGATTGCCGCACAAACAAAAGGGAGTGAATTCCCGAGGGGTAGAAATGCCGTGAAGAGGATGGGGTCTGCCCTCGTCAGCTGCGCGCCAGACCCACCAAAAGCCCATGGTGCCATTCACGGAGAGTTGTCCCAATTACCGACGGTGGGCCCTGTGGCGACGTGGAGTCAGTCATCAACGATCTGACGTCGGTCGAGGAGGCACACCGCGTTTCAGCTGCGTCAGCACAGCACGACAGCGCTGCGCGGGGCATCTACGCGCCCGACCACAGGCACTATTGATAAGCCGAGAAGCCGCATGAAATCGTTGCTCGATGACGAGCGAGTCGTTGACAGTTGGGAGTCGCCGTGGACAGACATGTGAACCGTATCGAACGAGGAAATGAAGAACCCCATTCCCAACATGAAACGGCGATCCTCGAGCAGGCCAGTATGTGCGGTCGGATTGCTCAATTTGCGAGTGGCGCTCTTCTCCACGAACACTTCCGTCACACTCGTTGAACACGCTCGCAGTTAACAGTTGACGGCCTCGCCCGCCGTACAGCCAGCACACACGGGTCCCGTCGCGCGCCATCATAGCGCCGCTGCGTGCAACCTGACCCCAGGCCCTGGTTGACGCATTCAGTACCGTTCGGTTTGGGTGTTTCCACTTCGCAACCGCCTCTCGGTCGTTGGCAACGGGCCTTGAAATGCAGTCTGCCCCTGCGGCCTCTGTTTCGGTGGGGCGGCTCATTTCCACAGATGCTCTGGAGAGCACCATATCAGAGCTCGTGGCTGTCGTGCGGACGCAGTCAGCGGAAATTGCGGCGTTGAAGGCCACGGTCTCTCGACTTGAGGCATCAACGGCTGCGCCCGGCTCCCACGAACGCATCCTTAGTACGTTGCAGTCACTGGATTCGCGGGTTGAGCAATGCTCGCGCGCAATCACACTTCCTACTCGTGTCTACGGTGATGGCGCCGGCGATCTGTCGGGCAGCGCCACCGTGTCATCGGCAGTCTGCAGCCACGACAGACGTCTCGCCGACCTGGAGCGGCGTGCGGCGTGCGACGACTCTGCAGCGGGGCACGACGACAGCCTTGTCAGCGCTAGGTTGCTGCGCCACCGCTTTGGCGAGCTGGAAACGAAGCTGTCTGCTGCAGTTGCAAAGCTGTCGGAAACGACCGCCTCGCGGGCATCGATGGCAGCCGTCCAGCGGTCGCTGGAGGGGCAGCTGTCGCAGGTGTCCGCCCTGCAGGCGCTGCTGGGCACCAAGGTGGATCGCAGCGAGCTGTCTCGCCTGGAGGCCATCGCTGCGGACCTGCGCGGGTTTGACGGGTGGAAGGGCGCTGTGGACGTCGACATCCGAGAGCTGTACGGCAAGGCAGAGGAGGCGCGGCGCAGCGCTGACGCAGCCTTCGACTCCCTCTCGCGCCTGAGCTCGGTGGCACAGGGCATCGCAGACAGCGTGCGCGGCAAGGCCGACGAGTGAGTGCTGCGCTGCGCTGCGCTGCGCTGCGGGGCACCCTCGCGGAGGCGGCCAGCTGGTGGGGGTGGGGTGGGGGTGGCGGGGCAGCGGCTTTCCGTCTCTACCGCTCTGCACTGCTCTGCACAGGGCTGCGCTGCGCACATATTCATTCCCCGTTGATCTTCACAGCCGTGTCTACCGTTCAGCCTCCACCGCTCTCTCCCCACGCCTCCCCTTCTCTCCCCCTTTCTCCTCCCCTCTGCAGAGCGCGCCTGCGAGACCTGGCGGACCGCGTGGGCGAGGTGCAGGCTGCGCTGGCGCCGAAGCTGGAGGGCCCACAGCTGACGGCGGCGGTGCGGGAGGCGGAGGAGCGGCTGGCCAGACAGATGCGCGAGGGGTCGGCACGCGGGGAGGCGCGTGCCGCAGCCCTCTCTGCGCAGCTGGAGAACGCCCTTGCAGAGGTGGCGGGGGTGCGGGCCGCTGCCTCGGGCTCCCTCTCCGCTGCGGTGCGGGAGCTACGGGCTGAGCTGGGCCGCCTGGCTGCCGAGGTGGGCAAGCGGGCCTACATCGCCTCCCTTGAAGAGACGGACGAGGCGGCTGCAGGCACGGCGCAGGCTGTGGCGTCGCTGGGCGGCAAGGTGGACGTGTGCCTGCGGTTTATCGAGTGGTACGCTGAGAAGGGCGAGGCCTATGACTACAACAGCGAGGCCCTCGAGAGGCACATGAATGCGCTGGCTGTGGGCAACAGGGCACGCACAGCCCCGGGGGTGAGGGCTGTGGGGTCAGGGCATTTGGCAGGCCCGCCCGGCCACGGTCGCGGCGGCTTGGAGCCCTCCTTCTCCTCTGCGGCGGCACCCCTGCCGCGAGCAGCCCCAACGTTTGTCGCGAGCACCGCCGCCGGCGGAGCGGCAGGGGAAGGTGCTGCATCGGCAGCTGCGCCAGCTCCGGTCACTGGCAGCAGCGGGGTGCGCATCGGCGGGCTGCGCGCAGAGACGTCATGAGCGCTCGCTCACCGCACGGCTGCCGCGGCCCCGCTCATGTATTTGATTTACTGTCCTCTCCACTCTCGCTTCTAAACGTCATTGCGTGCTGACTAGCTCGGCGCCTCTGCGCGTGGATCCCACGCGAGGCCATGGACGCTGAGGCGGCGGCTTGCATGCGGCCCCTGCTTTGCTTGCTTGAGGTGTACATACGTCGCGCGGTGCTGCGATTACTTGAAGTGCGAGTGTTGGTGTGCATCCTCAAAATAGTAGCTTTCGAATCGCCGTGGGCACCACAACAATTCATCACAACTCTGTGCGAATGGCGAGCTCGTGCTCCGCTCTTAAAATAGGCGGAGGCTTGTGGAGAGGCACTGTCCGCATGAGCAAGCCCGCAGAGGGTTTGACATCACGACATGGAGAATTCAAGAGAACCCGGAAGCGCCGTCGCCGCAGCTGCGGTCCGACGCCAGCGCAACATGCAACGGGTGCCGGGGGCGAACACGCGCTGCGGTCAGGGCAGCGGCGATGGGCAACCGAGGTGCGGAGGGCTGCGGGTATGGCGCCGGCTGCTCGCGCTGCCTGACTCCCCGCAGCGACCACAAACCGCTGCCGGCCGACTGCCTGCGCCTTCCAGCACCCGTATGCCATGCGTACATGAGTGAGCTTTGCGCAGACAGGCGCCATGCGAATGTGTGGGCGCGAGTGATGTGGACTGTGCATGGTCAACGCAATGGAGGGGAGGTGAGGACACGTAGAGGACCACGAGCAAAGGCCTCAGAGGCGGATACCAGCGGGTACGCGCAGCCGGGCCACAGGGTGGCGGCGCGGCTCACGAGTGCGCCCCGGGGCAGCGGGCGCGGAGCCGTTGCTGTGCACGGGGCCACATGCATCGTAGGCGAGGATGCACACCAGTGGAGCTGCGGGTGTGAGTTATTGTGAGCGCCGCTCGGCGGGCTGCGCGCCTCAGGCCAGCTGCACGGGCACGGGGGCCACGCTCTGGCGCCCGAATGCGGCCGTCACACGGGCCTTGCGGCCGCGCGAGCTGAGGGGCAGTGAGTTGGCCTCCTGATCATCGTCCACACCCGCCATGCCGGGCAGGTAGAGCGCGCCGTCGCCGTTGCTGCCGACCGCGCCGCTGCTGGGGCCGTGCGTGATGGACAGAGGGTTGGCCACCACCACGTCTGGCTGGGGGGACAGGGCCTGGCCGGCCACCTTGCGGGAGCTCGCTGCCAGCGCAAGCTTCGAGCTGCGGGAGAAGGGGTTGGTGATGCCGCGGATCACGCTGGTGGGGCGGGAGCGCTGGCTCGCTGGCGCCGCAGACACCTGCTGTATGTGCTCGCCGCGGCGGCCCTTGCGGCGCGATAGCAGGATCACGCCGCCAGCGACGACCAGGGCCAGGAGGCAGCCCGCCGCCGCAGCGGTCCCGATCGCTGCGCCCTGGGTCATGTCGCCGGAGCCGCCTGCGCTTGAGCCTGTGGCTGCGGCCTGCGTCCCTGCGCTGGCTGTGTCAGCGGCTGTCTGGGCAGGGGCGGTGGCGGTGAGGACGCCTGCGGAGAGCAGGTCTCCGCTGACAGCGGCCAGGACGTCAGCGCTGGCGGCGGTCGCAGCAGACTGGGTCGAGACAGCGGCTGCAGAGACCGCTGAGGCGGCCAGCAGCGGCTGCGCAGCCGCCTTGATTCCGCTGGCGTCGGCGAAGGCAGCGGCCACTGCAGCGCCGTAAGCGGCAGGGGCGGCGGCTGCGGCGCCGGTCGGCACCGTGTCTGTGACGGCGACTCCCAGGTCAAACCCGGAGAGGATGCACCCAGCGGCTGCAGCGCCGTAGGCGAGGGGGTCGCAGTCGGTGGTGGTGGCAGCGGCGATCGCCTGTGCCCTGCGGCCGGAGCCACCTGTGGTGGCTGTGGCGGTCTTGCCCAGCGGGAGGGACCCTGCGCAGCGCACAGCGGGGTGCGCGGCCAGGCCTGCGCTGCTGTAGTCTGGGAAGCGAGCCCGCTGCCGCACCGCTGCCGCAACAGCCGCGCACAGGGCGGCGCCGGCACCCTCAATCACAGCGGCGGAGGCGACGTTGGCGCGTGTGGCCGCTGAGAGGGAGCCCCCTGCCTGCACGAGGTCCAGGCGGAGGGATACCTCCACACGCACGAAGGAGGAGCCTGGGGCAGCCTTGCTCGCGGCCGCGGTGGAGGATGAAGAGGGGGAGGCGGGGAGGGAGCCACTGGCAGCGCCTGCTGAGGCCGCTGCCGGCGGGGTCACACTGGCGCTCACCGCGGCGCCAGTGGCAGCAGCGGGCGACGCCCCCACGGTGCCGCTGGCTGGCGGCGACACGGCTGCGCTGGCACCGGCCCGCGTGGCTACCGCACTGCCGGATGGGCTCGCGACGGCAACAGCGGGGCTGCGGCTGGCAGTCGGCGAGGCCGCGGCGCTCTGGGTCACGGAGGCGGCGCCGGAGCCCGTGTGCGTTGCCGAGGCACTGGCAGAGTGCGTGGGCTCGGCTGAGGGGCTGGGCGCAGCGGTGGCGCTCGGGGTCGGGAGGAGGGAGGTGCACGTGTCGAAGCCGGTCTGCACCTCGTTGGGGCCGCAGGGGGAGGCGGGCAGGATGCTGCTGTCCACGTCGCAGTAGAGGGGGTTGGACGCGCTGGGCGGACAGTCTGCCGTGACGGTGAGCTTGGCGGCTGAGCTGCCCTTGTTGGTGATGGACAGACCCTCGCGCGAGATGACAGGCGTGGCAGGCGGGATGCCCCACTTGCCGCCCCCGATGCCGATGTAGCTGCCCGCGTTGACCTGGTTCGTGAGCCTGAAGTACAGGTGGTGCCCGTCGAAGAAGTAGGTGCTGCCGTTGCCGGCCCGCACCTCCGCTGCGCTGGCGGCCTGCGTGAGCGTGTAGTTGCAGAGGCACGTGGGTAGCTTGCAGGTGGTGCAGGAGGGCCCCGTCCAGGTGAGGTCAAAGCGCGTGCCGTTAGGGTACGGCAGCACGATGACGAGCAGGTCAGTGGCGTTCAGCTGGATGGCTGTGAAGGTGCTCACGCGGGGGGAGCCCGCAAAGAGGGACAAGTACCAGCCGAAGCCCCCCGTGGGGCCCGTGATCTTGGGATTCAGAGGGATGCCCAAGGCCCCAGAGAAGTTGCGCCCCACGTGCAGCGCTCGCCCGATGTCGGAGCAGGGCTTAAAGTCCCCGTTGGAGCAGTTGTTCACGTTCAGCTGGCCCTGCAGATCCGCGTCAAAGCGCCAGTTGAAGTTGCCCACACTGCGGCTCGGGGTCTTGTCGCAGAGCCACATGTACCACGCCGGCGCCGCCTCGCACTTGTCGTCCAGGCGCCACCAGTCGTTGCCCATCATACTACCGATGGCTGCGTGTGTGCGAGGATGAAGGGGCCAGCAGGGCTAAGGGGTAAGCGGAGGCGAGGCACGCGCAGCCGCTTGACGCAGCATCGCCCAGCTTCGCAGGGTTCCCGCCACATCGCAGTTGCATCTGAATGATGCGCAAATGCAAGCCAAGTCAGCGAGCCTGACTACCAGACCAAAGCAATAGAGGCACCAACTCACCCGTGGGCCGGCCCCGCCGATTGCTCGCGCTGCCGTCAGCATCGTACCAGTTCTGCAGACGCCCGCTCCACGTGTAGTGGTTGGTCACTGTCGGCGCAATCGCGTACTGCATGTCCACGCCTTCGTAACGCAGGTTGGAGGAGATCTGCGGAGAGGAGGGCAGGGAGGAGGATGGGGCGTGTGTGTGAGCATGTAATATGGGCGTGAGCCGCGCATGGCGCTCGAGAGCACGATGGGGCGATTGGTGGCGGCGCCTCCCAAAGCGTGTGAGACGAAGAACGTCGCAAACGTCCCGCTTGGAACAGTACGCCCGAGCTTGCCGAGTGGCGAGTGCTCAGCGCAGCGGCCAGAGCACACGGCACTTAATGCAAGCTTGCTCACTTGCATGAACTCGGGGACGAAGGTGTCGCTGCAGGGGGGAGGGAGAGCGGATAGGGTGGCTCGCACACGCAGCGACGGTGACGAGAAGATCAAAACGTGCCCTCGGCGGAGCTCAAGCCGAGCCCCTGTGTCTCACTGGAGCTGCATTTGGTAGGGTGGGCACATACCTGTGTGTGAGGAGCACAAACATGTTGGACTTGGGGTTGGTGGCCACCCCGTTAGTCACAGCGCTGCAGTTGCGGAAGGTCACGTTAGTGACGATGTGGCTCTGGCCTGCACAGCCGGAACAAAAGGGGCGCAGTGGCAGTTGTGGTGTTCAGTGTAGGCAGCTCAGCTGTACCGGCGTGACGGGAAGCGGAAGCACAGGGGGTCACAACGCACCGGTGTCGTACCACTGCAAAGCAGGAGCGAGGGACGAGGGGCGGGGGGACAGGAGAGGGGAGCGGGCAGGCACGGTAAGAGAACGGACGCGACAGGGAAGGAGAGGGGCAAGCACAACGTGCAGGCGCTGTAAAATGGGGAACTGTCTCTGCAGATCAGCCGAGGGAGGCGGCGTCCTGCCATGCGAGATCGCCCGCGATCGCCGGCACGCGACCGGAGCGGGCGCGGGGACGAGAGGGGTTGCAGAGGCCGCGCACTTGCGCTCACCTGCAGCGAGCTGCAAATGCGCAACGAGGGCAAGGAAGAAAGAGGGGGCCGCGTGACAGCTGGACATGTCGAGGTATGGAGCCGGGCTGAGGACCAGCCCCCGTCACTGATGCTGGAACCACGTCTTCAGCTGCAGCTGGCACTCACGACTTCACGCCTGCACACACACGGGGGAGGGAGGACGTGGCATAGCGTGCGAAAACATGAGAGGCGGGTCTGTGCGGTCAGTGGAGGGGCATGCGGCAGCGAGCACGCTACCGTTTTCGCCTGCGCTCTGCGGAGCACGGGTGACGCACCCGTGTAGAAGTACCCGGAGAGGGGCTTGGTGCTGCTGGTGGGCGTGTTCCAGGTGCGGCAAGTGTGCAGGACCCTGCGGCGCGGAGGGGCGGCGAGGACGGGGAGCAAATCAGTGAGAATGACAATGGTAAGGGCGTGGACCCCGAGAAGCATACGCGAGGGTAGCAATTGATTGCTTGCATACTTGAGGGTGTGAGCTACGGCACGGGTTCCGGGGCCCGTGGTGGCTTACAGCGCAGCGGGAGGGGACTCACTTGCTGAAGTACACGGTCCCGAAGGTAGTGGCAGCCCTGCAGCGGTGGGAGGAAGTACGGCAGAGGCAGGCGGCGTGTGGAGGGGTGGACTGTAGGGCCGGGAAGCCATGCAGGAGATCCAGCTTCAAGGACAGCGAGTCGGGATTCGTCAGCAGGCGGCACAATAGGGCATGCTGGCGCGCCCATCTGTCGCTCAGCTGACGCGCACTCGAAAGCAGTGTCACTGCTGCCTGCTCAGCGCAAGGATGCACCAATGCCCGCACCTGCTCGTGTCGTGAGATTCGAAGCCCACGATATCCGCCCTGTTGCCCCAGTACTGCAAGGCACGGGAGTGAGAGCACGCTGGAAGGGGTGGGTGATCAACGACACATGCCGCGGCCACAGACGGCAGTTGCACTGCAGGGCCGCGATGCAGGTTCGCCGCGAGCGATGACACAGCCAGGCCGGGATTGCAAGGGGGCTATCGTACCATTCTGCACACGGAGCGGGCAT
>Ga0208629_100494_pt1 | contig 18959 bp, 17 predicted proteins | sample LakWasMet19_HOW5_2_FD_183865 | JGI IMG/M metagenome (GOLD analysis project Ga0208629, IMG submission 183865) | Freshwater sediment methanotrophic microbial communities from Lake Washington under simulated oxygen tension - Sediment Metagenome... | ecosystem: Environmental > Aquatic > Freshwater >... | reverse complement strand
CCGGGGTGGGTGGCTGCAGGCGGCGGCGGTTTTGTCGACCCCTCGTATGCCCCTGCTGCTACCGCAATGGGTCCAGGGCAGCGCCCCAACCGCCTCGCGAGCGCGCGCCTTCGCGCAGAGCTGACTCCGGTGCGTGAGAGCGCCTCCGCTGCTGTTGGGCCTGGCGCTGTTGCAGCGGCGGCAGCGTCGGCGCAGCGGCGGCTGTCTGTGCCGCTCATGAGCCCTGGCGCCAGCAGCAGGCAGGCCTTGCCGCCTGGCGGCCTCGCAGCCGCAGCCGGCAGGCCTTCCGCTCAGCCACTGCAGCCGCAGTCCCAGCAGCAGGCTCTGGCCGTCACCGATCCCCTGGACCCACTGGCAGCGCCTGCGTTTCCCGCCTCACCCACGTCCAGCGCCGGTGCGGAGCCCGATCCTGTGCTTGCGCCCGCCCCTGTTACGTCGCTGCCAGCTGCAGGCGTACGCAGCGCGCTGCTGCGTGCTGCGCCTGCCGGCGGGCTGTCCCGGCGTCTGTCCGCCCCAGGCACCACCTCTCTGCGGGCCATCGCCCTCATATCGCCTTCAGCTGCTGCTGCGAACACCGCCAGCGCGGCCGTCGAGCGTGCCGAGCCTGCCGGCAGTGGAGTGCGTGAGGCAGGGTCGGCGTCCGCTCTTTCCGCTGCTGCTGGCGGCAGCAGGGTCCAGCCGCTGCGAAGCCCCGCGAGCCACGGGCGGCTCCGCATCCTGGACCCAGCGCAGGCCGCCAGGCGAGCCAGCGTCGGCGCAGTTGCCCTGCCCGGAGGCAGCGTCGCCGGTGATACGGGCCCAGCCTCGCCGGCCTCCCCTCCGCTGTCGCCAGGGGCTCCGCAGGGCCGCATGCCCGGTGGCACAGCTGGTACGCCTGCCGTTTCATCGCCGGACCGGACCGGTGCTGGCATCCGGCGGGCATGGGGATCTGTCCACACGATGACGATGCCTGCTGATTACTCGCAGCGCGCACTGGCTGCGGCTGCAGCGGCTGGCGTGGGCGCTGAGGCTGCAGGAGCGCCAGCCGCGGCCGCAGCAGCTGTTGCCGCCGCTGCTGCCCAGAGCACCGATGCTGCGGCGGGCGCAGCAACAGTTGCTGCAGCGGGCGCCAGCAGCCCGGCCACGCCAGCGAGTCCTGGTACCCCTGCGGGCGTCAGTCGCAGGCGCAGCAGCATCCGCCTGGCGGCAGCGCTGGGCGGTTTGCTCAGCCCCAAGCTGTCTGCGGGCGCTAGTCTTCGAAACATGGGGGGCAATGCAGCATCCACGCGGGCCCAAGGGACGCCTGCTTCCACAAGTGCACCGGGCAACGATGTTGGTGCAGGCGACACCCACGGTTTTGCAATCCCTGCCAGCGGCGTGTCCGCACAAGCGACCGCGGCAGCAGTGCCGCAGGCAAACGGAAGCGCAGCGGCGGCGCCTGCGCATGCGGCTGCGCCTGCGCCTGTGAGGCGCATGTTCAGCTTCGGGCGCGCGCTGCTGTCGCCCACAGGCGCGATCCCCGCGGGTCGTCGCGGCTCCCTCCCGCAGGCCGGTGCCGCGGCGCCCGAGCGGAGCGTGCCCCCGCAACAGCGCGGCGAGGCCGATCCAGCCTCCTCCGGTGGCGCTGCGGAGCTGCCGCTACGGGCGCGACGCGGCTCTCTCCCCCTCGCCTTCGCCTCCGTGGAGTCCTCCGGCGCCGCCGCAGCGGCTGCGATGGCGTCGCTGACGAGTCCTTCCACCCGACTGCAAGCCGCGTTCCCGGGCGCGAATCGTGCTGGCGACTCTCGCGCACGAGGCAGCGGCGGCGATACGGCGCCTCAGGCGGCGTTCGGAGCTCACGCTGCGATTGCGGTGCCTCCAGCCGGTGGCAGCGCGGGGGATGCGCGGGCAGCAGCAGCCCGAGCCTCCCCTCAGGTTGCCGGCGGCTGGATCGCGCAGTCCCCGCACCCTCGCGGCTTCCGCGCTGGGCCCGCAGCGGGGGCGGCTGGGCGGCGCTTTAGCGTGGGGGCGGAGGTCGCCCTCGTCTCACCTGCCGCAGCGATGGGCGGTGATAGGGGCGCCGCCAGCGAGGCCCGGCAGGGCGGGGGCGCCAGCGATACGCACGCGCCGACGGCTCAGCAGGACGCAGGCGTCGCCCCCGGCAGGCGGCCTTCCGTCTTTGCGTTCACTCCGGCAGATGTGCACGTCGGCGGCGCCTTCGCGGCCCGCGGCGCGGTGTACGCGGCCCCGCAGACGGTGGTTCAGCTCACAGCAACTGCTGCTGCAGCTACGGCAACGGCGACGCTGGAGGGGAGGAGCGATGCAGCCACGGAGACGCTCTGAGCGTGGGCGCCGTCGCGACGAGCGAAGAGACGAAAACACTGCGAGCCATTGTTATGGACCTGGCTTGACAGCCTCCTGGGGAGGGCTTTGCTTCCCCTGCGCATTCACAACGCTTGCCGTCGCGCAACCGTAGCACCTTCTTCCATGCACTTGTTGCGCCCCTCACACACCCACACTCACAAATGCACATCGTCACACGCCTGGGCTGTTCTGATTACATTGGTTGTACTGGCTTTCGCCCGGACGCACCCGTCCCGCCTGCTCCAGCAACGCTGCAGCGAGAGATGCACAGACAAAGAGAGAGACCCGTCGGACAGCCAAGAATAGTCTCGCTTGCTTACAGGACCAGCCCTCCTCTCGCGCTGATACTCGCACCGATGAAGTGCAGCCTGCTCGCCCTTGTGTGGCCAGACAGCTTGCTCGTATTTCACCGATCGGGCGCACGTCGGACGCACGCAGACTGTCCGTTCAGCTATGTGCTTCGACGCAGGGGCCGGCAAACCTCGCGACAGTTGTAGCCCGTAGTAGAGCCTATGCGTCCCGAGAGACTGATTTTGAACTTTTGCACGCATGCGTGGGTTGCCATGGAGCTCGAGGCCGGCAAGGGGTCACCAATGCCATGCACATGGCTGGGCAGCGTCTTTTGCAAGCCGTGCACACGCGCGTTCGTACGTCGCTGTCGACTCTGAGTCTGTGCGCATGTACAATCTCGATAATCAAGAGCAAGGCTTCCATAAGCTCGAGTACGACATCAGGTTCCACACTACCGCTGCCTGCGCGGCGCCGGCGAAGATCCGGAGCTCACTCGAGTCTACCGATTGAGGCCCAACCGCATGGGCTAGAATGTTGATTCCGAACCCCTTGTTGACGGATATTCGGTTTCAGACGGTAAACTCAGCGTTGATCCATATGGCATCTTGATGGAGACCGTTAACTCAGAGACTGACCCAAATCATTCGACACATCGGCGGGAATGGCCGCTAGCCGCGATCGGGGGAGCAGAACGCAAGCCTCAAGCTGGAGCACTCGGACATGAAACAAAGACGAGACCCTCGTGGAGTCAGACGAGGCCCTCGTGGGGCCGCATCGGCAGGCGGGGGGACATGCACAGCTCAGGAGAGAACGGCGACGCTGTCTTGACCGCAAGCGCAGCGCTGGGTCAGCCAGGCCTCGGGGCAGGATACCACGCGCAAGGCACTTGGCGCTGGCCAAGCGTCACCGTCAGAGCGAAGCTACACGCGAAAGCAGCTCCAGTGTCCTGAGACTTGCGGACACCGACTGTGCAAGCCGGCGTCCCCCTGTGAGGGCGCCGGCCGCGACAGCGGGCCGGTAGCCACACGCCTCGCCGCACGCGTCAGCGCAGCGGCGAGGGGCGGGCAGAGTCTCCGTGTTGGTTGTTAAGGGAATTTCACCCATTGACCGTGTTCTCTCGGGGTGCCTGTCAGCACTGTCAGCTGACGAGACGACGAGAGGGATGGACGCGCGCGCTCGCGAGCGACGGCAGAGGGGCGCTGTTGCGTAAGGCACAGCGGAGTAAGCGAGGGGGAGCAGCCAGCCGCAGACACGACTGTGTTGCGTTGACGCACGCCGCTGCAGCAGCAGCCGATGGCGAGGAAGGCGCAGGCGTACAGCGGCGGGCCGGGCGAGCTTGGCGGCTCGTGGGGGCAAGGGCAGCGGGTAACTGAGAGCGCGGGGGCGCGTGCCGCCGGCCGACGTGAACCCGCCAGTGCGCACAGGGTGTTCTCGCAGCTCGCGGCCCTTACACGCGGATGGACACGTCCGCGAGCACGGCGCCCTCGCCGCTCGCGGGCACCACCGTAGTAGCGGCCTCCGCGGGGGCAGCCGCCACGACGGTGTCGGCGGCCGCCGCGGTGGTGCTGGCGGGCAGCAGCGTGGCGGGGTCCTGGGAGTGGTCGCTCTCGCTGCCAGACTTGCGCAGCACCGCGCCGGTGCCCGCCGCGTCGCCCGTCGCCGCTGCCGCCGGGCGCTTGAGCGTGCCCGCCGCAGCGGCCTCGGCAATCATCGCGCGCACGGCGTCCAGCAGCTCTGGGTACTCCTCCTCCTCGTCGGGGGCGTTGAAGTCGCCTGCGTCCTCGTACCAGTTGGCCGTCTTGGGCTCGAAGACGGGCAGCTGGATGAGCCAGCCGCCCGTGATGCCGCAGAACGCGCCGATCACCGCGGTGATGACGACGACCGCCATCTGGTAGCCGCCCTGCTGCAGGGCAGAGTGGCCGGCCGCGCGGCCGGGGAACTCGGCCATGATCGCCGCCTCGCTCCAGGACAGGGCGTCGGGGCCGACCTTGATGCCAGCCGCCGCGATGGCGGACGCCACGCCGCCGATGACGCCGGGCATGAAGTGCAGGTTCAGGATGCCGCACGTGTCAGTGATGCCGAGGCGCTTGCGCGCCCACGGGGACGCGAAGTTGAAGCCGTACGTGGACACCGTGCCCGCCACGAAGCCCGTCAGCAGCGCGCCCCACGGGTTCAGCAGCATGTCGCACGCCGCGCCCATGGCCACGCCGCCTGCAGGGACGGGGACAGACGAGAAGCAGAGGCGGCGCGAACGTTGGGTGATCGTGACGAGGGAGAAGGTTGGAGCGATGCGAAAGTCGCTCGAGCAACACGGAAACGATCGAGGCGAAAGCCCCACAGGGCCAAGGCAGCGCCCCAGCTGTGACCCCCTGCTCAACCCAGCTCCACAGGCCGCCCGAGCGCGCAGCGGGGCACGCACAGCGCACACACACACACACACACACACACACACACACACACACACACACACACGCAAGCGAGGCACGCACCGGCGAGCGTCGCGTTCTGCACGTCGTAGTCCGTGAAGCGGCCGTTGATGGCGCGGGAGAAGGCGAAGGTGGCGGTGACGGACGCGAGGATGGACAGGATGGTGTTGAAGATGCCGCGGGCCTGCGCAGCGCCCTGGAGCACGCCTGCAGCGCGAAGTACGAGGGATCGGGGTGGGGAACACAGGGTGAACGGGGGCGGCAAAAATGGTGAAGGCGAGGTTGTCGCAGAGGGCGGAGGATGGACATCGACAACACGTGACAGCAGGACGGCCCACGACCGCTACGATATGAAACCCGCGCGCGCGACTCACCGGCGTTGAAAGAGGGCCAGAACAGGAAGAGGAAGAGCGTGCCGATCATGGCGAAGGTGCCGTTGTGGCGCGTGGTGGAGGGCGTCTTGCCGTCCTTGGCGGGGCGGTCGCCGATCATCCAGGCGAGCGCCAGACCCGTGGAGGCGCCGAAGATGTGGATGAACATGGAGCCGCCCGGGTCTGAGACGTGCAGGCGGTGGCCCCCGATGAACTCGTTGCACGTGGAGCAGATGCACTGCCAGAACACGAGCACCACCATCTGGAGCGGGGACACGCGGCCGATCACCGCGCCGAAGGAGATAAGGACCGCCGCGGCGACGAAGTTGCCGCGCGTGAAGTTGACGAGGGTCAGCGGGATGGCGCTCAGGCCATCCGTGCCCGCCTCCAGCCGCAGCTGCAGCTGGTCCCAGAAGCCGTTGCACAGCAGGCCCCACTGGATGGCGAAGGCCAGGATGAGGTAGTTGACGGACACGCCGCCCCAGGCGTAGCGGCGCATAAGCGTGTCTGCACAGGCGAGGACAGGGCAGAGCAGAGCGGCGCCACAGATCTTGTTGACGGCAGGGACTGACTTCGCCTGCTCCGCAAACTCCGCAGCGGACTCTGCCATCAACCCTTCATCAACCCTCAGAACTGTGGCACGCGGCACCCCCAGCTTCGCCCGCAGCGAGCCGTGCATACTCACACAAGAAGCCGAAGCCCAGGATCAGCATGGCGCTGATGCCGATCCACGAGGTGTAGAGGTTGGAGTCCACCGTGCCGCTGCCGCCGAGGCCAGGGACGTTCTGGCCCGACAGCGATGGGTCCAGCATGGTGCACGTGCCGTAAAGGATGATCATCGCCACCTGAAACACCACCGCGATGACCGTGAATGCATTGCTGTTGTAAAAGCCCTGCTTCGTCGCGTGGTGGCCTGCCTTGGTCTCGTGGTGAGTGGACGCCGGCGCAGCCACCATCGGCGCTGCAAGGACGCGATCCGGTTGCGAGCAAGAGCGAGGGTGTGCGGTGACAAAAATCAGCGGAATTGTGTGGAGGACGTTGCGTGACGTTCAGTTCGTGACTTGCATCTGCCACAAGCCCACGCACGCACGCGCGAACGCGTGGGAGAAGGAATCAGCATATCGCAAGCGCGAAGTCCTCAAAAATACGCCACGTCCCCACTCATAGCAGTACCCTAAGTAGGTAGCATCGGGCCACTATCGTCGGGCGGGGATGCCACGTCGAGTGCAGCGAGAGCCACGGCCACACCACGAAACCGAGACCCAGCACCATCGTCAGATTGCGCAAGCGCGGTTCTATGGCACATTCGTGCCCTCGAGCGTTTCCCGCGAGCGTAACAAGTGAGTGCCGATAGGGTGGCATGCTCTGGCTTGCTAGATACCCGTTGATTGCCGCACGCAGGCGTTTTCTCGGTGTGTAGAAACGGTCAGCACCAGAATTGCATGATTCTCACCTTTGGCTGTCACCATCTCGATCGATGCCATTCTACACGGTCACTTCAGTGTAGACGTGCTATTGCCCGGCCTCTCGCGCTGGCAGTGAGCCCTGCGATAGGATCTGTGGAGAGATATGTCGTGGTGAAAAATGATGTGGTGCGGACGGACGAGATATGAATCCCTCCCAGATACTATAGTTGCCGTGAGACTCACGCGAGCCTGGACATTTCTAGTGACGCGCTTGGAGGCTCGGCTGCAAGATTTGTGCCGGCGCTGAGTTGTGCACGCTCCATTCGAGATGTCTTGCGTTGTCGCTGTCGAAGCCTCCGCCCCAGGCAAGCTCATCCTATTTGGCGAGCATGCGGTGGTCTACGGTGCGACAGCCGTGGCAGGAGCTCTCTCCGATCTACGCATCTTTAGCCGTGTGGTGGGTAATAACACTCGAGCAACCGCGGCGTGGAACCGCGGGTATCGGTGCTGGCAAGGGTCACGCCTAACCGTGTTTGCGTCTCCTCCACTGTTGCAGAACCTCACTGATGATGCACACGTCCGAGTTACCATTCCAGATATCCGGCCGGAAGCGAAACGCGGCGCCGAATACACTCAAAGCTGGACTGTGGCGGAGCTTGCGGACTTGTGGTCACATCTGCGCGACTTGTGTGCGGCCGCTGCCGGAGGCGATGGTGCTGTTGCCGCACCCTCGGCGAACAGCCACTTGCGCCCCATCAAACCAACTGATGCTTCTACCGTGCTTCTTGAGGCCCTGCTGGAAGGGTGCAACGAAGTGCAGCGAAAAGGCGTGATGCCGCCGCTGTTCATGTGCTGCGCCGTCCTGCGCTCGTGGCTGCTGACGAACCCAGATGGATCAGCTCCCGAACCCAGCGGCAAAGGCGTTCATATTTGCATTCATAAGGCGACCCTGCCGATTGCGGCGGGACTCGGCAGCTCTGCTGCCTTCTCCGTCGCCACTGCTGCCTCGCTGGTCGAGGCCGGGCGACGAGGCTTTGCAGCGGTCGCTGCGGCAGCTCCGCCTGGCGGCTGCACCGGGGTGGATGGGCTCGGCGCGTGCACCGGGACCGCAGTTGCAGCGGGAGCGGAGGGCGCAGTGCCATCCACCGCGTTTTTGGAGGTGGTGAATCGGTGGGCGTATGCGTCTGAGATGCTGTTCCACGGGTCGCCTTCAGGCCTGGACAATGCGGTGGCTACGTGAGTTCCTTGCGCCCGAAAACAGTGACCGCCGCGCATTGCCGCGGATGCACTGATCGAACTGAGTCAGCTGCTGCCGAATGTTGCAGTGTGTGGGAGCTGTGTGCCGCTCATCCGAATGTGCTGCCAGTGTGGCTGCTTGCTCGCGAGCAGAAATCCCTGCGTCAGCAGCCAGAGCTGTTGCAATGGGTGCTATCTGCGTCGCCAGAGGAGGCGTCTTGCTGAGCGTTTCGCGGCGCTGCTGGCGACGACTTGAGCCTCGTGACGACCTGGCTTGTCCCGCAACATCCCTCGTGCGCTCCGACCCCCGCGACCCGTTCTGCAGGTACGGCGGCGCCATGGAGTACCGCAAGTCGCCCGCCGACGGCGCCATCCACATGCACAACATTGCGGGCATGCCGGCGCTGCGCATCGTCGTCACAAACACCAAGGTGCGTTTGTATGCTTTGCGTGGCGTGATCGAGTATGCGCCGCCTACTACCTGCATGCGTGCGCTCGTGCCCTGCGGCTTTCAGTCGTGTCTCCGCGGAGTGTTATTTTGGAGATGTGTTGGAGCAGCTGTCGGCGTTATGTGTAGCCAGCCGGGCAATGCCTGGGGATGCGTCGAGATGGCTGTCGGGCAGCCTCGAAATCCGTGCGTGATAGTGGATTTCCTACTTCCCTCGCGCGCCCCTGCTAGTCACCCGCCTGCAGGTGCCCAAGGAGACGAGTAAGCTGGTCGCGGGCGTGCGCAAGCTGCGCAGCGAGATGCCGGACGTGATCCAGCCCCTGATTGACTCCATCGACGCCATCTCGCACCGCGTGGTGGCTGTCATCCGCGAGCATGCAGCCCCTGCGGCGCCCTCGAGCGCCGCATCGGCTGCTGTGGCCGCATCGGCCGCGCTCCAGTCTGGCTCGCACCTGTATGGAGAGCTGGGGCGTCTTGCACGCGTCAACCACTGCCTGCTGAACGCCCTGGGCGTGGGGCACGAGTCGCTGGACACGGTGGTGCGCGCCTCGCTGCGCCACGGCTTTACCGCCAAGCTGACGGGTGCGGGCGGTGGCGGATGCGCCATCACGCTGCTGCCCGCCAGCCCTGCCGATGAGGCGCCGTCGCCTGCTGTCGCCTCGGGCGCTGCCGCTGCGGCTGCGAGCGCGTCGCTGGAGGCGCGGGTGGCCGCGTTTCAGGACGAGATGCGAGGCCTCGGGTACGATTGCTTCAGCACGACGCTTGGTGGCAGCGGCGTCCTGATTCATGAGCTGGAGTGATGCCGCGGTGATTGAATCGCCGTGCTGGGACGGTCTGATGCACGATTTTGGGGGATTTCAGCAAAGGTACCAACCGCGCTGTCGCTGTTCGATACTCACATTCGAATTCGAAGAGCATCTTTATCACAACCACCGGAGCTCAGTGCACTCGTAATTACGAATGCTTGTCTTTGAATAACTTGGCGAAATCCGATTGCACCATGCCAGCATGAGGAAAATGCGATCCGAGTCCGCTAGCATTTTCATGACGTGACCGGTGTCCACGTTGGCAGCAGCTGCTCGCAGCGAAGAGAAGCTTTCAAGACTACACGTGCGCCATTGTCGACAGCCGTAATCTCGCAGATGCACGCGTACGGCAGCACGGCGCGTGCCATCGCCTGAGCTCCGGGTCCGTCCAACGCATTTCGGAAATCAACGTCCACAGTTGCACATGAACATGCATGCCCTGGCGTGTTCTGCAGACACCCATGGGTTTGTTCGCGAATCGCAGTCCCTCCATCGCTGGGGTGCGTTGCTCGCAACCAGAGCAGCTCACACGCAATAGGTCATGCGCGCAGTTCGCTAGGCCCGCAGGCATCCGCTTGTGATACAACATGCAGCGCTGGCACACAAGTACGGTAAACACAGCTGACACCCTGCTCTCAGCATGCAGCGAAGAGACAGTTGGGGAGTGCGATGCAACAAACGGGAGAGACTACCAACCAAAAAAGCGACGCACTGCTCACATTGTGGCATCGCAGAGGCGCACCGTAGAGTAGAGATACGCAGGAGCAAAGCGCCAGCCGATCAATCAGTCTCGCACACTCCAGTCAAGCCCAGCCTAGAGTACACAAAATCCTTCCTAGGACGAGGCGGGCCCACCTTCCGTCCCAGTGCCCAGTGCAGCGGCAGAAGGGGCAACGAGTGACTGGTGGCTTGCCCCTCGAGCCAGGGCTGGCGCAGGTTGGAAGGAGCGAGCCGATAAGCTTCTTGGGGCGCGAGAGGGCACCACGCTGGTTCCTGACAGGGACAGTGGCCGCAGCGGCGATAGCGCACCACCTGCGACTGCCGAGCCGCGGCCTGCATCGCCCGGGACAACGCTGGGCTGCGCCTTGCTTTCACAATGAGGCGCGAAAAAAGTTAGCGATGAGGCTGATCCAGCAGCTGTCGGCGTGCCCTCGGGCGACCTCTTTCCAGCAGATCCTGAGCGAGGGCGCGCCCCGGCAGCGCCTGCAGCCTGCGTGGAGTACATGCCCAGCCGCAGCGACTTCACGCGGCTCTTGGCGCCCCGGGGCAGGTGCTGCGACAGCGGGTTGCTGCGCATGCTGACGGGGTCGCCAAATCTGCTGCTGGCGCCACCGCTGCCCAGCGCTTCTTTCTTCGACTTCAGTCGCGCCACCGGCAGCGCGCCTCCGTCAGTAGACCCGTCAATAGTCTCGTCGCCGTGCTTGCGGAGGGAGGACACGCCGACGAAGAGCAGGCGGAACACGGCCACCAGCCCCGACACGAGGCCCACCAGCGAGGAGAGCATCTGCGCGACGGGCATGCGCTGCGTCACTGCGATGACGACGACCTGCTGCGCTGGCAGCGCTGCGAGCGAGAGCTGCACGCCGGCGTCCGCGGCCACGAACGCCAGGGACGGCGACTCGGTCGCAGAGACGGCTTGCTGCACGACCATCATGCCGCCGCTCATCGCGTCCGCAACGGCGTCGGACTCGCTCACCGGCAGCAGCGTGATGGAGGCCGACACGGCCTGCAAGACGCCGCCGGACGTGGCGCTCACAGGGGCGCCGGACATCACCGCAGTCTCAAGGCCCGCGGCTAGCGAGTGAGGGGTTGGGGCGCCCTCCGCCGCGAGCTGCAGCAGCTGGGCCGTGCGGGGAAGCTGCAGAGTCATGGAGAACAGAGCGCCCCCCGTTGAGATGCCGCTCAGTCTGTCTGCGCGTACTTGCAGCAGGCAGGCGGTGAGGCCCCCGCGGCCGGTGGCGCCGCCTGACTGGGCTGCGGCAGCGTCAGTCACAGTCAGAGGCACCACTGTCACGTCAACAGACCCGACGAGGCCCCCGGCCGTCGCGCTGGCGTTGTTGGCACCAGCCAGCATGCTGCCGCTGAATCGCACAGTGCTGCAGGGCTCGCTGGCGTCCGCCACGAACGCGACGTACGCGGTCGCAGGCGCCGCGACAGCGGTCCAGTTGTAGGCGCTCGGCAGCGGCCGCAGCATTGACGACACCATCACATTGCTGTAGCTCCAGGACAGGGCCACCACCATCACCGCGGCTGCAGCAGCGAAGCAGTACGCGAGCGTCATCCGCACGCCGATAAGCGAGCTCCACTTGTAGACGGGCGTGCCGTCGCGCACCGGCCGGTCCATCGCAAACAGATCGACGAACCGCAGCCACTCCAGCACGCGCGCTGCGTTGGGCAGCAGCGTGCACGCCAGCGGGATGGCTGCGGCGATGAGCACACTGATGGCGAGGGCGGCCGGCCATGTGACGAAGGCAGCGACGGCGCCGGCGGCGGACGAGGGAGCCGCCGTCTGCACCGATGCCGCCGCCGCGCTCTGCTGTGCAGCTGCCGCGACCATTGCAGCGCTGCCGTTCCACAGCTGCACATCCGGGCCGGACGCCGCAAGCAGCAGGCGAAGTCGAGTAGTCCCCACCACCAGCGACGCCACCTCCACCGGTGGCCCCTGAGCAGCCGGCGCGAGACCTCGAGCGCTCAGTTGCGCAGAAGAGGGCATTTGTTGCCCCGGCAGCATGACTGCGTCACTCTGCCCCTGGACTGCGCGAACACCGGCATCAGCAGTCAGGCGGCGCACTCCACCAGCTGCCCCTGCGGTTCTCCCTGGCAGCGGCGCAGAGCCTTGCAGCAGCCCCTTAACTACACCAACCCACGGCCCGAGGCGCAAGGCGAGAGCAGCGGGCGCGGGAAAGGCGGCAGTCACGCCTACTGGGCAGATGGAGACAGCGCCGCCGCCAGCCGTCCCAGCAGATGGCCCGCAGGCCACGCACGTACGGACGCCAGTGCTGGCGTCTGCGTGCATCACCGTGTCGGCGGGGCAGCCCGCGCAGGCAGAGCGGTCGGCGAGAGCGAGTGAGCCGAGCGGGCAGGGGTAGCACGCCGCGGCGGTCGTGGCGTTCAGAGTTGCGGAGTGTGTGTTGTCAGGGCACAGCAGGCAGGATGCGTCGTCGCGCAGGCTGTCAGACGGGGGTTGGTAGCGCCCCGCAGGGCAGGGCGAGCAGCTTGCCGCGCGGTCAATCGAGAACCAGCCCGGGGAGCACCGCTCACAGCGGCTCTGCCAGCCAGATGACCATGGAATGACAGATCCGTCCTGCGCTGCTGTGTCGACTGTAGGGCACGAGCCGTTCGCCGGCACGCTTGAGTTAGAAACGGACAGTAGCGAGCAGTTCCCGCCGCCGCCCGCGCTGCTGCTATTGGCGCCCGCGCCGGCGGCCGCCGCAGCCGACGCGTTCGTCGCCAGTCGCGTGAGCACAAACTGAAAGCCGGCGGCGCAGCCGCGCGTGAGATCCACCGTGCAGTCAGAGGTGGAGGTCGCGGCGTCCGCAGGCGTGCTGAACCCCGCCGGGCACAGCACGCAATCGCCGCCAGACACGGCGCCGGTGCCGACGCCGTAGCGCCCACGCGAGCAGGCGAAGCAGTCTGTGGACGCGTTGCCAGACTGCCAGCGTCCGGTCGCACACGCCGTGCAGAAGGCGGCGCCTGATTCGGAGCTCTTGGTCCCTGGCCTGCACGCCGCGCAGTCCATCATAGAGGTGGCGCCCTCTCGCGTGCCGTAGCGCCCTGGCGGGCACGCCACAGCGCTGCTGCGAGGCATCCCAGGAAGCTCCCCGTACCGGCCCATCGGCACCGGGAGGCAGTACGCGGCAGAGGGCGCGCCCAGCATGTCCGTCCCACTGCCGGCTGGGCACGGCTCACACGCCGCCGCCTGCGTCAGGCCGCCGGTGTGGAAGCCGCCGGCGCAGGCGATGCAGCGGGTCGCGCCCACGGACGGCTGGTACCAGCCCGCGCTGCACTGCGTGCAGTTGGCAGCGGACGTTCCACCGACGGAGGCGCTGAAGGTGCCGCTCGCGCAGGCGGAGCAGGCGCTTGTACCGGCAGCAGACCACCGCCCCGCCTCGCAGCTGGTGCACTGCGTGACAGAGTCCGCGCCGACTGCGGTGCCGTATCGGCCGGCGGGGCAGGCGCTCGTGTTCACGGCGCCGACACCGCCCTGGTACGTGCCCGCTGCCGCCCACACGCACGCAGTGAGGCCCGTATCGGGCGCATACTTGCCAGGGGGGCAAGGACTGCAGCTGGCGGCTGCATAGCTGCCGCTGTAGTAGCCGGGAGCGCACAGCTCGCACCTGCTGGCGCCGCCGGCGCGTCCCTGGGAGCTGGCACCGGGGCTGCACGGCTGGCACGCAGCCGCGCCCGCAGTGAAGGCGAATGTGCCCGACGGGCAGGCGTCGCAGGTGGAGGCGCCGCTCCCAGCGGCGAACCGCCCGGCGCTGCAAGAGTAACAGCCGCTCAGCCCCGTCGTGTTAGCGAAGCTCCCAGCGCTGCAGCTGCGACATTCGCCCGAGCCAGGATTCTCGTTCGCCTTGCCGACGCCGCAGTCTACGCATATTGACGCTCCGTAGCCGGCAAAGCGGCCGGCGCTGCAACTCGCGCATATGGAAAGCCCGGTGGCGTTTGCGAAGGTTCCGCTGCTACAGCTGCGACAGTCGTCGGCGCCGGGGTTTTCACTGAATTTGCCAGCCCCGCATTCTGTGCAGGCTGACGCTCCAAAGCCGGCGTAGCGGCCGGCACTGCACGAGGAACAGGCTGTGAGCGCCGTAGTGTTCGCGAAAGTTCCGAAGGTGCAGCTTCGGCACTCGCCAGCGCCCGAGTTCTCGCTGGCCCTTCCGACAGCGCACTCCGCGCATACAGTCGAACCTGGGCTCGCAAATCTTCCGGCAGCGCAGATGGAGCAGGCAGTAAACCCGGTGCCGTCCGCAATGCTACCGCTGTCACAGGTTCGGCATTCGCTGGCGCCGTAGTTATCGCTTGCCTTGCCAACGCCGCAGCTGACACACGCCGACGCACCCGAGCCGGAGCGCTGGCCGGGCAAACAGCTCGTGCAGAAGGCAGCCTGGGCGCCGCTGACGAACCCGGGCTGGCACGGGCTGCAGATGCTGGATGCAGCGCTGCTGAAGGAGCCCGCGCCGCAGTCGGAGCACGCTCCCGCGCCCGCGCCGCTGTATTGGCCCATGGAGCAGTCCACGCAGGCAGTGGAGCCGGATGCTGCTGCCGCACGTTTGCCTGCGGGGCACAGCGGACAGCTGTTCGCCGTGGCAGGGGACGCCGCGGCGGTGCCGGCGCCACAGGCGGTGCAGACCGTGGCACCGGAAGCGCTGAAACGACCCGGGTCGCATGTCAAGCACGCGCTGAGGCCTACTACTGGGCCAGAGAAGCCTGCGTAGCACGCGCTGCACGTCGAGGAGGCCGGTTGGCTGCTAAACATTCCCACGGCGCAACTGTACTTTGCATCATCTCCAGGGCAGCTCATACCCGGCGCACAATCATTGCACGAGGTTTGGGGAACTCCTGCCACCATTGTCTGTGAAAACCATTTGCCGGCAGCGCAATTGTAGGCAGCTGTCGACACCAACAGGGCGCTGGCGAGAAGCCCGCGTAACATCGGGGACACATGCCGCGCACGCATCGGGTGTTTTTGACGCATCTTCGTCGCCTAAGGCCGGCGGCAACGCGCGTGCGACAGCGAAATCCTGACAAGTGGCAGCAGTCCGTGGGCGCTGGCAGCAGGCTGATGTCATCACTTGCAGCTGACAGCTGCTGACCTGGGCCGTGCGGGCCGCTTGAAAGAAGTACCAGGTCCCTTAACGATCCCCTTCCGGACACGGCACGCGGAGCAAAATAGTATCGGCTCTCTGTGGAACGCCTGTTATCTTCATGACGCGTGCAGTTGTTGAGTTACGTAAGCGAACGCCAGCAGACGGACGCCGCACGCTAAGCACGGCTGATCCCCATTGCACGACAAACTTCATCAAAACGAGTTGTGCCAAGAGCCATCAGCGTGGTCAGTACTCAGCGCACTTGTTTTTTGGGCTACAGTCGCGAGGTGTGTGTTGGCAGCGCTTCGTCATCCAGCAACCACATCTCCGCAGACAGCTCCGCTCAAAGTCCGCTGCCCGCTCTGCACCGCAGCTCTCGTGTGTGGGTAACGATCGTTGGTGTGTGTCTCACGTGTGTCATGCTTGTTTGCAGCACTCTCACGATGCGCTCGACCCTTGTTGCTGCGACTCTGGCGGCCGCGCTGGCGGCGCCCACGTATCAGCTGGTGCGGAACCCACTCCCGCCTCGCTTCTGCGACCCGACTTCACAGGGCGAGTCGGGGTATCTCAAGATTCAGGATGAGTTTGGGTCCAAGTCGTACTTCTACCAGTTCTGGCAGAGCCGTCACCAGCCGTCGACCGACCCGGTCGCGCTCTGGTTGACGGGCGGCCCAGGATGCAGCTCTCAGCTCGCCTTGTACACTGAGAACGGTCCCTGCGAGGTGAACAGCGACGGCACTGTCAGCTTCAACCCGTACGCCTGGAATCAGAACGCGAGCGTGATCTGGCTCGACCAGCCGGCAGGTGCGGGTTTCAGCACCGGCGACACCGACACAAACCAGGCGGGCACGTCCGAGGACATCTGGTACTTCTTGCAGGCCTTCTTTTCGGTGGGTTGACAGGGCTTCCATGGGCCGTCACGCGGGGTGGGCGATGGGGCGCGGGTCCGCGCGCTTGCATGACAGCGATGCATGGCACCAGCATCGCTCTCCTCACGACTCCGCACAGCGCTGTCCTCACGACGCCTCCACTGCAGGCGCATGCGGACAAGCAATCGAACGACTTTTTCGTCTTTGGCGAGTCCTACGGGGGCCACTACGTCCCCTCTGCGACGTACAAGATCTTCACCCGCAACCAGGCGCTGCAGCCCGGGGAGGTATCCATCAACCTCAAGGGCCTCGGCATCGGCAACGGGCTGACGGAGCCCCTCGTGCAGTACCAGTACTATGGCCAGATGGCGTACAACTACAGCATTGAGAAGCTCGGCCACCCCGTGCTGCCGCTGAGCACCTACCAGGAGATGCAGTCCGAGCTGCCCTCGTGCACCGCACAGATCGCAGCCTGCCAGAACGACACGTCGCAGTGCGCCGGCGCCATGCAGTTCTGCGACAGCGTGCTGGTGGAGCCCTACGAGCAGACGGGCCTGTCGCCCTACGACTTCCGCAAGACGTGCGACTACCCGCCGCTGTGAGTGACGCACTTGGCTGCCGTGCTATCAGGAGAAGCGCAGGTTGCTTGCGCAGTGGGGCCTACCCGGAGAGCACTTGCGGCCTCGCCGGTTCTATTGTGTTATCGCCGACTTCTACTTTCCATGTATGTGCTCACCGCGTCGCGACCGTGTTGCAGCTGCGTGGACATGACCCCCGTCACAAACTACTTGAACGACGCCACCGTCCAGGCGACCCTGGGCGTGCCGGCGGGCACCAACTGGCAGCCGTGCAACTTTGACGTGAACGGCGGCTTCTCCAGCGACTGGATGAAGGGTTTCTCTGACCTCGTGCCCCCGATGATGGCGGTGCGTTTTTCGACGCGGCAGGGCGAAACTGGAGCTTGCAGCATTGGCACGCCAAGTGATTTCCCGATGGCGTCGCTGGTCCGTGTGCTGGCCTTGCCTGCCGTCTCCTCAACCGTGCATACCGCATTGTGCATCGCTTCCTTTGCAGGCGGGCATCCAGGTCGTTATCTACGCAGGCGACTGCGGCTTCATCTGCAACTGGCTCGGCAACCAGGCGTGGACCCTCGACCTGCAGTGGGCCGGCCAGGCGGGCTTCAACGCTGCGTCCATGCAGCCCTGGAGCGTCGCCGGCGAGCCGGCAGGCGAGGTGCGCAGCTACGAGTCGCTCTCCTTCGTCCGCGTGTTCAACGCGGGCCACATGGCGCCCAGCGACGTGCCGCAGCCGATGCAGGTGCTGTTCAACAGCTTCATTGCCGGCCAGCCCCTGGTCTGAGCAACACCGCCGGCAGATGGCTTGGCAGTCTGCTGAGGGCCCGCGGTGTTCCCGCGGCGCTTCTTGAGCCTTGCTCTCCTCTGATTTCGACTCAGCCGGGAGACGACCTTGGCTGTACATGTGTGAGTTGCTATCGAGGCCCGCCCGTCGAGCTCCCGACATTCGATCGTAATACTTCAATCGGACGAAGCGACAGCAATTCTAGCGCGTACACGAGATGATGTCGACTCGGGTGCGAAAGCGTAATCAACTCTACATCAACTCGACGGCAGCTGGGATTACTTGCGACTGGGTTGTTGTGCACAGCTGTCGGGGCAAAAGCATGCACACCAGCATCTCCGCAGGTCGGCGAATCAGATTACGCCAACCCTAGCCTGTCAGCAACCAACTTGCCGTCAGCTCCGGTGCGCCCTGGTTGCCCGCGGCGAGCTCCTCAAAAGACGCAACTGTGTCACGACTCGGTCTGCGTCGCATACGATGGGGACCACAGCGCGTCGCCGCCGGACCCGGGGGTAGTTGTTGCCGCTGCAGAGGGGGTGGCGCCTTGAGCGCCGAGCCCGCCGCCCAGAGTATGTGGCAGGCGTCGCAAGCGTCGCGCAAGCACACCATCCCAGTCAGGCGCAGGCCCGTCGGTGGCCTGATTCGCAAACATTCCGCCATCGGCAACAGTTGCGCGCAATGCCCGCCTATCCTGGGCGGGACGAGAGCCCACGGCGATCAAATCATCGGCACTGCCGCTCGCAGTACCGTCTGAAGCGTAACTTTCATCGTCCCAGCCAGTGCCCTCAACAGCCTCCGGCCCTTGATCCCACCCACCGATTGCGCCTCGACGCGTACGCAATTGGTAGCTCGCATGCGTGCGCTGCACACCGGTGCTGCTGCCTGTAAGGCCTGCGTGTCTGTCTGCGCTTGAAAAGGGATACAAATCGCCCGCTGGACCGCGACCCGGCGGCGCTTGCCGTCCCACGATCGAGTCCAGCGCTGCGAGGTGCGATAGCTCCGCGGCGTTCCGGCCGCGTAGCGCTGCGTCAGACACTCGGCCTGGCGCGCGCCGCCGCACATGAGCCGGTTGTGGCTCTTCCTCGTCGCCGCTGAACCACGTACCTAGCACGTGTAGGCAGCCGCAGCACAGGTCTGCGCCCTCAGGCAACCACCCGCAGCCGACTGCCACCCAGACTGCACATGCCATGATCAGCAGCAACAATGAGACCGCGGCCACAGTGGAGAGGGCCGCGCCTACCCACCCTCCGCCGAGCGCTGACGCTAGTTTTGTGAACAAGCTCCCGGTGCCAACGGGTTGCCGCACCTTGCTGCGTGGAACGAAGGCTGGCCCTGATCTTGGGTTAACCGTACGCGGGGTCGCCTCGCCGTTCCGCGAAGTCAACAACGGAGGTGGAGAGGAAGCGGCGCGCGCTTCAGCAAGCAGCGCTGCATCCTGGACGCTCTCCGCCGCTAAAGCATGCAGCGCCGCCATGTCGAGGATACCAGCCGACAGGCTCGCCGCCTCCACGTCCCCTAGCGCAGCATCCGGCGGCAGTTCGGCGATGGCACGCTGAGCCGCCAGCGCGTGCGAGTGCCAAGATAGCGCGCCGACCCCCACCAGATCGATCCCACCCGC
>Ga0208629_100492_pt1 | contig 19003 bp, 14 predicted proteins | sample LakWasMet19_HOW5_2_FD_183865 | JGI IMG/M metagenome (GOLD analysis project Ga0208629, IMG submission 183865) | Freshwater sediment methanotrophic microbial communities from Lake Washington under simulated oxygen tension - Sediment Metagenome... | ecosystem: Environmental > Aquatic > Freshwater >... | reverse complement strand
TGCAAGCAGCGGCTATCCGGGTGCCTCTCGCCATCATGTTTACGCGCAGGCTCAGGCACAGGGGCAGGCGTACGGGCAGCACCCGCCGAGGGAGCGACAGACTTCAACATCTGACATGGCTGCCCCTCTGCTGTACGCCTCCTCCTCGCAGCCGGAGTCATCACCGCTGGCGGCCTCCCTGCAATCGACAGCGGGCGGCAGCAGCCTCGTGCCGTGGCGGCAGTCGTCCGTCTCATCGCAGACCCACCCGCACCAGCAGCTGCTGCAGCCTGCCGGCTCATGGCTGCCTGCGAGTCGCCTGCAGCAGCTGTCTACCAGCCAGGGTGCCAGCCGCCTGAGCCTGCACATGCTACCTCAAGGTTCGTTGCCGGGGAGCGGTGGGCGGTGGCCTGTGCTTGCCGCAGCTTTGGGGACCTCTGCCGCTCTACCGAGCAGTGCTGGAGCCCCCCTGGCCGTCCCGTTCGCGACGCCCAGCACGCAGCCTGCTGGCCAGTCCCTTGCAATTAGCACCCCACAGCAGCAGGAGGCGTGCCTCTCCGCAGACGCGCCCCTCGGCTCCCTCTTTGCTCTGACTGCGGCCGCGCCGTCGCAGGGGCTGCCAGCCCTGCCTCTGCCCGCCGCACTGGCTCCGCTTTCGCACGTGTACGCGGCTCTGGAGGAGCAAGCGGCCGCCACGCGCAGGCACGCAGCAGCGTCAGGCCGCAGGAAGCAGGCTCGCCGCTCCACGCAGCCAGTGCAGGGCTGGGAGGACGAGACCCATACAGCTGCAGCCACCGCTGCAGCTGTTCGCGGGAGCGTGTCCGGTCGCCGGGTGACTTCTGAAGGAGAAGGACCCTCCAACGCCTCTCCACAGGCGGCAGACGCCAGTTTACATGCACACAGGATGGTGACTGAGGTTGTCGGTGTCAACAATACCCCTGCAGCCACTGGTGCTCAGGAATCCACTGAGCCCTCAGCTCCCGTGACCAACGCAGCCGGCTCCGAGGCACCCCCCGCTGAGGGCAGCACAGCACGCACCGACGGCAGCGCGGCCGCAGATGCCACTGCGGCTGCAGGAGCAGGGGCAGAGAGCGGCGGCATCGGCACCGGTGGTATTCCTCCCGTGCCTTCCATGAGTAGCACATTCGGCTACTTCGCTGACCTCTCCTCCTCCCTGCCGGCACAGGGGAGCATGGGCCAGTCGCTGCAGCTGTCAGGGCCGCACGGCAAGCTTGCAGGCAGCTCCACGAGCGGCAGCCTCGCTCGGGCACAGCAGAGTGCCCAGCCGCAAGGCCAGCAGCAGCTGCAGGCGAGGCAGCCGCTAGACCGCATCGCTGACGGCTCCCCTCCGCTGCGCCCGATGCATTCGGGCGGCACCGCTGGCGCCGTGTCGGCTGCAGTCGCCGGGCAGCAGCGGCTCGGCCGTCAGAGCAGCAGCGGCTCCCAAGGCATATCCAGGGAAGGGGCGGCACGAGTCGACCGCTCTCATGTCGCCACAGGCAGCAATGGCGGCGAGGAGGCTGAGCAGGACGAGGAGGAGGGCGAGGGCGAGGCGGGGTGCGATGCCGATGGAGATGCGGACGGGGAGGGCAGCGATGTGGAGGCGGAGGAGATAGGGCAGCGCCTCGCTGCAGTGCAGGAGGCGCTGCAGCCGCAGCTGGCGGCTGCCATGGCCATGGCTTCGCTGGCGCAGCTGCTGGCCCCTGCCCACGTGGACGCACACGGGGTGTATACCTACCGCTACATGCTCTGGTGCCCCTACAGGCGCCGTGCCGTGCCCGCTGTGCGGTCCTTCCAGGTGCCAGCGGCCACAGCCATGCATGGGTCGCTGGGGCAGGTCACGGCAGAGCTGCGCAGCTCCGCAGCGGTGCTGCTGGACGCTGGGTCCGGGCCCGAGGCGCCCTGCGCTGCGGCAGGGCAGGGGTACAGTGGCCATGGGACAGCCCCAGGACGCTACCCTGCCTCCTCCCCCGCTGCAGCACTAGCACCTCTCGGCCTCCCGTGTACCCAGGGGCACCCCCGCACTGCCTCTGCCGCCTCCGCTGCATCTGCCGCGTCCGCAGGGGCGGCGTCGCAGGGTAGCTCGGGCACTGCGCAGCGTGCACTGGCCAGCCACGCGGGGGCGCCCGCCCCTGCGACTGTGCCTGCCTCAGGCGCCACAGGGCCACACAGCCTGCGGGAGGCGCTGCAGCAGGCGGCAGCCTCTCGAAAGAGCAGCGCAGGCGACAGGGAGCAGGCCATCGCAGCCATAGCTGGTATGCCGCCTGCGGGGCCGCAGGGAAGGGCATCGATTACACACGGCACAGCCCCTGCAGCAGCAGCAGCAACAGGTGGTGGTGTCACTGTAGCGGCTACCGCAAGCGGCGGCGCGCCCGCTGCTTGCCCTGCCCTCCCTCCGCTTGCCTCGTCTGCAGCTGTTCCGGCTGGCCCCGTGTCGGCACTGCTGTCACCTGGTCCGGGTTTGCTGCCGCCCGGCAACTGGGTGACTGTGTCTCTCCCAGTTCCCGGCGCGGGCGAGGCAGCCACTGTTGCGCATGCGACATCACCGCCCGTTGCTGGAGCCGCAGCGACCGCAGCCACTATCCCCGCGGCAGCGTCTGCAGCACCCGGCCCCCTGGCTGTGCCAGCGGCCTCCGCAGTGGCCTCCGCAGCGGCCTCCGCGGCGATTGACATCCAGCGCCGCCCCTCCGCTGCCCCTGCCCACGCACACCTCACCTTTTCCTCCGCAGGCAGCGGCAGCGGGGACACCACAGGCATCACACGGGAGGGCAGCCCAGCGTCCGACACGTCTGTCGTACTGTCATCTTCAGCCACCCCTCCAGCGACACTGCTCGGGTCGCTGGCGCTGGAGGGAGCGTTGGTGCCGCCGGCGGGGCTGCCAGCTGTTTCTGCCGCCCCCGCTTTCTCCACAGCTGCAGTACCAGGTGCCTCTCTGGCAGCGGCGCAGGGGCCAGCGTCCCGCGAACTTGCGTCGGCTGGTGCAACAGCTGTCATCTTACCCTCACAGGCGATAGGAGCAGCAGGAGCAGCAGCTGCTGCGGTGCCGAGCGGCGGAGCCTCATCGCTGCCCTCCGCGGCAGGTTTTCACATGGCTGTTGCTGCTGCTGGTGGTGGGGAGGCTGCATCGCTCTCCGCGCACCCTGCGCCTGCCTTCGGTGCCAGCCACGCTGCCAGCAGCGCCGTTCCTTCAAGCGTCGTATCCTATGGCGGCCGCAGCGTCTCCACATCCGCTGTCAGGCCAGGAGCGCTCTCCCTTCGCAGCAGCGGGCCGCCCCGAGCCCCGCAGCCCTCCCTCCTGGCTGGTAGCATCCCGGGCAGCGTCGGCCTTAGCCTCAGTCGGGGGCTGCTTGCCAGTGGCAGCGTGGGGGGCCTGCACGGGCTGCCGACCCCTAGCCACGCCAGCGGCAGCCACGGCAGCGGGGCTGCAGGCAGAGAGGGGCACGGCGCAGCAGGCTTTGCCCAGTCCAGCACTGGCGGAGGACACGCGGGCAGCAGCGGTGGGGCCTCCAGCGGGGGCAACACTGGTGCAGCAGGGGGCAGCGGAGGGGGCGGGGGTGACCTGTCTGTCATGATGCTGCAGCAGGGGGACTACAACTGGAACTACCTGGACCAGTTCCTCGCAGGGGAGGAGGAGGCGCTGGATGACAGCATTCGGTACCGGCGCATCAACCTGCTGCTGGTGCCCCTGGCCACCGCACCGCCCGCCTCCACCGCTGCTGCACCTGCTGCCTCAAGCGGCTCCGCTACATCTGGCGCGAGCGGTGCGGGTTCATCAGCAGGGGGCGCAAGCCTGTCATTCGCCGTGCCGGGGGGCGGCCTGCGCCCCTCCGCAGCCCCTGCAGCACCCACAGCAGCTGCCAGCGCCCTTAGCGATGCATCGCTTCCAGCCACGGCCGCCGCGTCCCTGCCTGCCGCCGCGTCTGCCGGCGCAGATCGCGAGCGGTCGCAGGGGCGGAGCTTCTCAAGCACCACGGGTGGCGGCTCCGGTGGGACGAACACCGCCGGCAGCGGCAGCGTAACCTCTGCGTTCACGCGTGAGATGCTTGGACGCGTGGCCTCCTTCGAGCGGTTCTGGTCTCACGTGCACGTCCGAATGCCCATGCCTGCCCTCGGGGCCGCTGCGGCTGCTGCTGCTGCTGCTGCTGCTGCAGGCACGGGGGCCGCCTCCTCGACCTCCCCTGCCTCGCATGGGCTGGGCCCTGGTGGCCCCGCTGGCGCTGCTGCTGCGTCCTCTCGGGTTCTCTCGTCCCCGGGCACGCGCCCCCGCAAGCCCAACGCCTACGAGCCAGTGCGGGTGTACCTGCCGCTGCCGCAGTTCAGCGGCCTCGCTCACGGGGAGGCCGCCACAGCGGCAGCGGGCAGCGCGCTGACGGCGGGTGTGTTGGGGACCCTGCACAGCCAGCAGCTGTCGGGCCGTGCAGGCGCCTCAGGAGGCCTCGGCACGTTCAATCGCCACGCTGCAGCAGCGGCGCAGGTGTCAGCCTCGGAGCCTGCCGCTGCAACCCACCCCTCGCAACAGCAGCTGGCGCCCCGCGTAGGGGCCTTGGCAGCTGCCCCCAGCGGCAGCAGCGGCTCTGCACCTGCCCAGGCGGCCGCCACCGCCGCTTCGCCCGCGCCGGGGCCCCACTCTGCGCTGTCCAGCCCGCCTGTCCGCTACACCAGCTTCAACGCTGGGTCGGTGGTCTCAGGCGGCGGCCCCTCCGTCACGAGCCAGCGCTACGTGTCGACTGCTGGCGGCGTGCTGAAGCTGCTGGAGACCTGCCCGTGGGACGACTCAATGACGTCTCGCACCGTGCGCATCGACCTGCGCTCTCGCGGGCCCGCGCCCTTCGAGTCGGCGCAGGTGACCTACGGCGCAGTGTTCAACCCCCTGCGAGCCTTCCCCATCTCCCTGCGCTGGGTCGTTGCCTCCTTTGTCGCGGTGGAGAGCCTCCTCTCCTCCCTGCAGCGCAGGGCGCGCCAGAGCGGCTTCGCCCTCGTGCAGGTGCCAGAGTACACGCGACGCAGCCTGCCCGCGCAGGTGCTGCTGCAGAGCTCTGCGGGCGTGCTGCCCGCTGCAGCCCCCTCCTCGCTCCTGCGGCTGGCGCATGCTGCCGCGGCGGCTGCGGCAGGGGTCGTGGAGGGGCCAGGGGATGCGATGGTGCCGCATCACGCTGGCAGCAGCCACGGCGGTTCCAGCTCCTTCTCTGGCACGCCAGCGCTGCCTGCGGACGGAAAGGGCGCCCTCTCACCGCTGGTGCTGCCTGCAGGGGTGGCTGCGGCCGTCTCTCCGCTGCCTGGCATGTTTGCAGCCCCCGCCCCGCCGTCCCCCTTCGCTGCCCCGCACGCATCGCCTGCGGCAGCCGCACCGCTGCCCGGTCTTGCTGGCATGCAGCCTAGCTCTCTGTTCGCAGCGCTGGCAGGAGGCTCGGGGGGCGCCACCGCCACCGGTGCCGCCATGGCTGCAGCCACCCGTGACCAGCAGCTGACGGCAGACACGGTGACGCGGCGGCAGGCTCTTCCACCCTTCGTCACCGCTGTGTCTCTCCCAGTCAGCTCCCGGCTGGCTGTGGAGTTGACTCACGGTGCCGCCAGGGCTGCAGACAACACACAGACGTATGTGGCAGCCAGCCAAGCGCTGCTGCCCCTGCAGCGGCACCAGGCGGAGTACCTGCGGCCGTCGTCAGCGGCGGGGGCGAGGGGCGTGCGCGGCTCAGAGGTGCCTCTCACCTCCTCTCCGCTGCGCCCCGCCGTGCCGTTTGGCGCGGCTTCAGCGGGCTTCCCCGCCCCGCTGGCTCTCGGGCCCAGCTCTGTGGCGGCCCCGGCGCAGGCACAGGCGCTAGCGCTCTCTGCGGCAGCGCATCGACCGGGTCTGCTTGTGGGTCTGTCTGCAGCGGAGGCGCCCCTGCTGCTGCGCCTGGAGCTGGCCCTCGTGGCAGTCTTTGGTTTCCTACCCGACATGGCCTACGGCGGCGCAGGCGCAGAGGTGGCGGCGCATGCGTGTGCAGCCCACGACCACGACTGCGGCGTGGCTCTCGCACAGGCGCTGGTTGCAGCTCACCATCCAGCTGATTCTGCGGCAGCCAGCGCGCCAGCGGGAGCGTCCGGGGCTGCTCACCGGGGCGAGCCCAGTGGCGTCCCCGTCGAGAGCATGGCTCGCTCCGAGTCTGACGCTGGCGCCGCTGGCAGCGGCATGGGCAACTCCCTGAGCGGCAGGCCCCAGCAGCTACCCCGCAGCAGGACAGACACTGAGTACACGGCACACAGCGCATACACCGCTGCCTCCACCGGAGCTGGGGGGCTGCCGTACTCTCAGCACCACCACCACCAGCAGCAGATGCCGCAGCAGTTCACGCGAACCGTCTCGCAACAGCGCGCCCTGCAGCAGCAGCAATCTGGCCGGCAGCAGCAGCTACACTCGCTGCAGGAGCTGCAACACCCATCCTACGGCCCGGGTGGCCACGGCGGCAGCAGCAGCAGCAGCAACAGCAGCAGCAACACGAGCCTTGCATCCCTCGGGGCTGCTGCAGGCCGCCGCGGCAGCACCGCCTTCTCGGACGGCGCGGACTCTGCAAGCACTCCCACATTCGGGCCTACCGCTGCGCCCCCAGCAGCAGGCGTTGCGGGTGCGGGTGCCGCGTACAGTTCGGCTGGGGCGCGCCCTGCGTCTACTTGGGCAGGACCATCTGACCGCCCCAGTCGTGGTGTGTCTTTCGCAGTGCCTGAGGCGGAGACCGCGACGGCTGGCTCCGCCTCACACGCCTCCCCGTCGCCATACCTAGGGGGTGCAGGCGAGGGCGAGGGCGCGGGAGAGCGTGAGGGGCAGGCATCGGATGTCTCCAGTCGGCCTGTCTCTCGCAACGCATCTGGCGTCGCCTCGGAGCCCGCTGCCGTCGCCTCCCGCGGTGGCAGCGTCAGCGCTGCAGCTGCCGCCTCCGTTTTGCAGCTTCCGAGCGGCTTCCAGCTGCCTTTCGGCAATGTCGGCAGCGGCGCAGGGCTGTCAGGCTCTCTGGCCACTCTCGGCAGTGTCGGCGCTCTGATTGCCGCATTCGTGAGGGCCCAGGCAGGCGACAGGGCCGCGATTAGGGATGGAGCTGGGAGCGCGTCGGGTATGCTACCGCACCCGTTCTGGCCGTCTCCGCGTGCGGGTGGCGCCCCTCTTCTGGCTGGTGAGCGCAACCCCAGTGCCCGCATTGACGGCGACAGGGTCACCGCTGCGACCGGTGCTGGCGTCAGCGGCGCTGCCGCTGTGTGGACGCAGCACGCAGGATACACGGCAGCCTCGCCCGATGCGAGGCTGACCCCTCTTGCAGTAGGTGCGCGCGCTGCCTCCGGGCGGCCAGCGGTGGTGGCTCGCAGCAGCAGCAGCGGCAGTGGCATGGCCCTGCCCCCAGCGCTGCCGCCTCACCTGCTGCATGCCTGCCAGGCGCGGCCGGGCTGGTTCCGCCAGTACGCGCACGCCTCAGGCGTTGCCTTCCTCCGCATCACAGCGGAGGGCGCCTTCTGGCTGCCGAACCGCATCCTCCTCAGCAGGGCGCAGGCAGGGGCCGCCACCTCGCTCGCCCCGTGGGTTGCGGCTGCGCGGTCTCGGTCCCTGCTGAAGAGGCGCCAGCGCCAGGCGAGGCGGGGACTGTTTGCGAGCGGCGCTACTGCCGGCATCCCGGTGACTGCCCCATCACAATCCGCTGCTGCATCAGACGCGGCAACTGCCTCATCGGCGGCAGGAGGCTTGCCCGCGCCTGCAGACGTGTCCTCCTGGCACGACAGGCACGGGGACGACATGGACGACTGGGCCAACGACGACACGGACGACCTGGCGGTGGGCCGTATCGCCCTGTACAGAGAGTTGAGCCGCTTCGCTGGGGAGCTCAGCCGCGAGGGGTAGCGGCGCCACGGCTGCTGCATGCACGCAGCACACGCAGTTACGGCTGGTCCGCGCGTATACAGGATCAGGAGCAGGGATTTGCCACATCAGCTGCACGCACTGTTCAACTCTTGCCACGGTCGGCCCGTTGTGACACAGCCTGGCGTCATCGCCGGCGCCCACTCTGAGTCACGGTCGAAGTTTTTCAATCGAGTGGCCGGCCTGATGCAAAATATTGGGCTCAATTGCAACGCGTGCGTCGCTCAGGACGCCGTCGACTGTCCCGATCGCTTTATGAACGAAATTGCACGTGTGCACACGTCGACGTCGCGATCGCGTGTCCGGAACGTACACCGGTGGTTCCTGGGCCCGATCGCGAGCGCGCTAGCTCGCCAGTCACATGTACACATCTAGCCCTAGGGACTGCTGCGCAGATATCGATATCGATGCATGCAGACGTCGACGCGAACGGGGCTGCCGCAAAGCTCAAGCTGGAGATTCAGGGTACAACAGCAGCCGAGTTGTCGGAACCGGAAGGCATGTACGTGCAATTGAAGGTGCAGAGCTCCCACGAGTCTCCCAAAGACGAGACAGCGAGGAGACAATGGAATGACAGGGAAGAAGGGGACAAGAAGCAATCTACGGAACCAGAGACGGGCAGGAGGCATTGCCTGACGGAAGCCCACCCCGGGTTGGGGCAGGCCATGGATGCCATCCAGCGCAATGACGCAGAACGCTGAGCGGCAGGATTCGCTGAAGGCCTCGGGCGGAGGGCGAGGAAATTCCCATGGCACCCGTACGCCGCACCACAGCGACACGGCGAGAGAGTTGGCGGTGCCGAGGTCGCTCGATCGAGCAGACGACAAGGCACCGTGGCCAGTCACACGCAACCGAGCGAGAAAGGTGCACCGACGGCAACGCTGCGTCTATGCTTAATCCCACGTCGGCAAGAGGGGCATGCCAACAAGACGCACACGCACAGCCGCTGCAGGCGCTATGCTGGGACCCCAATGCCCTCTCGACCGTCCCCAATGGCAGAAGAGATACGTTCAACGGCGTGCACCAGAAAGGGTAATGCGGGGAACGGCGCAGAAGGTGAGTTTGGCAAGAAGGAGAGGGAGCGGGGACTCCTCGGAGAGGCAGCCACGACCAAAGGGCGACGATGGAACCTGGCCAGCTTTGCGAATGAGAGTGTAAGGCGCGAACATACGAGAAGTGCTTCAATGCGTTGAGCCGGCCCACGGCCCGCTGCTTGACAAGCCTCAACCGGCGTCTGATGCAAGAGCGACGCTGGTGCTGCATCAAAGCCTCCACGAGGAGAAATGCCCAGAGGCCACATCGAGCGACCCAAGGAGACGCACGGTAGCGCAAGAACGTGGGAAATGGAAGGATCTGTGCACGGAAGCGCCTACGGATCGTTGGCAGCACGGAAGGCTGCCTGCAGAGATTGCACTTGCGTGCAAACAAGACTGGGGAGTTCACGATTGCGGAAGTGCCTGCAATGGTTGTGTCAGTGTCGCCTTGCCAGAAGCAGAAGCAGCCTCGTTGACCAACATTCCCGCAGGCTGCGCCGCGGCAGATGCCCGTGCTTCCGCCATCGGCCGCAACAAGGCCTCCGGCTGCTCACTGCACACGGCGCGCGGTGAGCCGCAGGGGCCGGACCCGGCACCTGCCGATGCTCCGCAGGCCAGTGCTGAGGCAACCGGGAAAGTCGCAAGATACGCTCGGATCCACGCAGTCAGCGCGCAGACATTGACCGGCTTGGTGAAAATCTCATTGAGCCCGCAGGCCTTGAACGCATCCTTATCCTTGCTCAGCGCGTTCCCCGTGGCGCCGATGATGGCGCAGGTAACCCCCAGCTGGCGCAGACGGGAGGTGGCAACGCTGCCGGTCATGACTGGCATCTCATGATCCATGACCACAACGTCAACTGGCTGCGTTGCTCCTGGCGTAGCCGGGGACATGGAACCGCCAGCGGGGCGCCCACGCAGCACTGTGGGTGACGAGGACAGCGCAGCACGATGCGACAGCGGCACACTTGCAGGCGAGCAGCTCTGAGAGGATGGCATTGTCTGCAAGGTGTAAGTGGCTCGCTCCAAGCTGCTAGGCTGCTCCGGGGCGGTGCTCGACAGCGGCACGGCAGGCGGTTGGTCGAGGTATCGGGCCACGTAGGCAACAGCCTCGGCGCCGTCGGCAGCCTCAGCCACGAAGGACGCGGGGAAGGCTCGCTGCAGGGCACGCGCCAAGAGCCGCCGATTCGAAACGACTGCATGTGTGAGGGGGCGCAAAGGCAGAAAAATGAAAATAATAATGTTGCGAATATCGCAGGGATCTGCAGACAGGAGAAGCAAGGCCGTCAGGCATGCGCCCGGGCGCCCTGTCCGTAGAAGGGCGAGGGCGTGCAAGCGGTCTACGCACCATCGTCCACAACCAGAAAATGATACCGCTGGTGCGCCGCCGCTACGGGCGATGCCGCCCGCGAGGACGTAGGGGTGACGGCGGCTGTGGAAGAAGCGCAAGACCAGGAGGCAACGACAGCTGCGCTCGAATCAGTGGCAGCAGAGAACGTTCCTTCGACAGCCGGCGACAGCGCGTGGGGCGTGCTGGGAGTGGCTACAGCGTCTTTGGCCCTCAGTCGCAGCAGCGGTAGGGATGCAGGGTACTGCAACTGCACGCTCGCTGCCGACGCCGCCGAGCCGCTGTCTGACACGGAGCAGGCGGCTCCGGGGGCAGCATTGCTCGGCAGGACCGCTTCACTGCTGAGCGCCTCACATGCAGCCGCTGCGGTAGCGTCTGTCGACACGGCGCTCGCTTCAGCGGAAGGGGAACCGTCGCCGTGTCCATCGATTGAGAACAGATGTCGTCGTTCGTGCGACCCCTCATCCACACCCGTCGAGGCCGCTTCAGCAAAAGCTCTGGCCATGGAAAAGTCAGCCGCAGATGTGTTGATGGACGTTGCGTCACAGCCATGATATCCCGTTGTGACGCGGACAGCATCGACTGCAGCTACCGCAGGCGCCTCCCCAGAGACGGCGCTGTCGCCCGAGCCATCAACAGGAGCAGACGACCCAGGTGCTAGCGAGCCGCGGTCATGCAATGGCGCGACGGAGGGCAAAACCTGCCGCCCCAGCGGACTTGCAGCTGCAGGAGGCGAAGCATCGGCTCCGCCAGTGAGTAGCGGTGCATCGGCGCCCGCACGAGCAGCCGCGACTGCCTGCGCAGCACTGAAGGGAATGTCAACGGTGAACGCGGTGTGCTTCCCTGGCGTGGACTCAAACCCGATCTCGCCACCATGTGCCTCCACCAGTGCCTTGCATATCGTCAGACCCAAGCCCGTGCCTCCCTGCTTGCGTATTCCTGCTACCGCTTGCGCGAAGGGCTTGAACAGGAGCGCTTGCTCCTCTGCTGGAATGCCCGCCCCATCGTCCTCCACCGCAAACCGGATCATGCGGCGCCCGCAGCTAGCGTGGGCGGGGAATGCCACCGGCGTCGCGGCGACTGACGCGACGTCACCGCTCGCAAGCAGCGGCCGTGACTCAACCGCCGTTGTGACCCCGCGCCGGGGAGAGAAGAGCAGCGAAAGGCCGCGGCTGCTGCGAGATGCAGGCTCCGAAGAATACGCACCAGTCGATCCATCCTCTGCGGCAGGGAGCTGCAGCGACACCACAAGGTGCACCCGCCGTGCCGCAAACTTGATCGCATTGCTGCAAAATGCAACAGGCAGGCAGAAAAGGGGGAAGAGTGACGGGGTGACCAGAGACATCGAGTGTGTGCTGGGCCCCGAGGGGCGTGTGCCCCACTGTATGGGCCTACGAGCACACCAAGGCGAAAGCTGTCAAGATGCTACTCCACACACCAGCGCAGCAACTGGCGCGCAGTGTGCGTATTGGCACACGCTGCGGACTCATGTGCACGCCTCCCACATACACACGATCACGTGGCATGCGCACGCACCTCAGCAAGTTGCTCAACACCTGTGTAATTCGCTGCTGGTCCGCCAGCACCAGCGCCGGCAGGCCGGGTCTGAGGTCAACGGAGAGGCGCAGACCCCTGTCCCGCGCAAAGGGCTGCGCATGCCGCACTGCAGTCCGAGCGACGACCGCCACATCTGTGGGCTCCAGCACGAGGGCCAGCTTGCCCGCCTCCGCCTTCTGCATCAGCAGCACGTCATCGAGGATGCGCCTCATGGCCGTCGCTGCGTCTGCCATGAATGACAGCGTGTCCGCCGTGCAGGCGGGCAGCTGTGCGGCCGCCTCTGCCGCCGTCAGCTCCTGCAGCCCCAGGTAAAGTGTGTTGAAGGGGACCCGCAGCTCGTGGAAGCCCCAGCGGATCACCTGGGCCCGCGCGTCTGCCAGCGACTCCGCGGCCAGCAGCTGCGCGTGTGAGAACTCCTCAGCCCGCTGCCGCGCCTCCCGCTCTGCGATGCGTAGGTACTGCACGATGACCATGCCGAAGCCGCTCATGAGCCAGGACACGGACCACGCTACAGCCTGCAGGAGCTTCGCATCCTCGGCTCCGCGGGAGCTCCGCCGCAGCAGGAACGGGTACGCGAGGGGCGCAAGGTGAGAGAGTACCGTCGCAGCAGCGATGCCCTGAGTCAGGCGGACGGTCAGTCGCGTCACGTCGGGCAGGCGTGTGAGCGGCAGCAGGCTGCTGAGCGCGAGCACGCAGGCGGAGAGCAAGGTCGTGACCTCTGCTGACACGAAGGCCCACGTCAGAGGCTGCCACTCCGCAGTACCGATGATAAACTCTGCAAAGGCAATGGCACGCGTGTCCCCAGCCCGCACAGTGGCGGACACAATGTTGCCCAGGCACCCCGCGGCGATAGATGCGGCTGAGAAGATGATGTAACTCGCGCCTACCCAGCGCCCACTCGTTCGCTTGATCAGGGAGCTTGGAATCGCCAGCCACATCGCGGTCTGGCCGATGCGGAACGCGACGCGGTAGGCGAAGTGCTTGCTTATGGCCGACGGCCACGCAACACGGATGGCAATCCTGCACGTGGTGAGCGGGCGTTCACTGCTGTTGCACGAGCGTACGGAATCGGAGGAGCTGTGGGGGGCGCAAAACACAGCCAGAGCCTCACCATATCGATTGAAGGATGCACACTGCGAGGACGAGCCACACAGCCATCCGGCTCCGCGAGCCGCCCTTGTGCACCGCCGCGTATAGCAAGCAGTACACGCCCGTTTGCAGCGCAAATGCGCAGGATATGAACCCTGGGACATCTTTGCGAATTTCCTGCAGCCCGGAAAGATGCCACGCGGTGAGGAAAGTGTTGCATCGCTGACGGCACACGTGTGACGGCCACCGCCCAACACGCGACCCAGATGTATTGGTATTGTTCGCAACCAGGCACGAGGCTCACATTCGTGAGGGAGTACGCTTCCAGCGCGGGGCTCCCCGAGCTTGAAGCGCTCAGCGCCGCAGCGATAGCGCTAGCGAGTGCTGCAATCGCAACCACGCCACCGGCGCAGCCCAACGTGCGGGCAAAATCACGCTGCTCGAAAGCACAGAACATGGTGACGTCCAGGGAAGTGCGTCACCATCGCAGACCGAAAGCGAAGAGGGTGTGTGACCATACTCGGAGGAATAATAATAGCGGCTACGTTGGAACGCATCGACATCAGCGAAACCTGGCGAATAGCTCGGGGTGTGTGAGATTGCATGAGCGAAGTCCGGTCAAAGGGATCGGGCTCAAAATTGAGCCGATTGTCCGGCTCTCGGATTTTCGTGGTTTCTGGACTCCTGCCGAGCGGAACAAGGAAAAAAAGGAAGTGTACCCTATGTACAAGAGCATGCATTGTGCCGCGCGCGAGATGCACTCGCGTGCGTCTCCGAGCTCGAGGCCTGTCGGCCGAGTCCGGGGCGCGCCCCAGGCTGGCAGTCTGAGGCTGACTGTGCTCGTTGCGACAGCTCCACCTGGTCCGCATGTCAAATTTTGTGGCAGTGTATGTATAGAGGGGTTGATCAAGGACCGGCGACAAGCTGAATGCCCGTGTGAGCGCCATTCCCACTCGTGAAAACTCGAGGGAGTGTTGCAAGCCTAATCAGCTATCGTACAGTGCGTTCGGCCACCAATGGCGGCAACAGCGCTGTCCCTCCTCGAAAAGGATGAGGAGCAGCTCGCACGTCTGTTTGACAGTGTGCAGTGCTCAGGGCGCGCCCCCGCCAGACCCGCCGCCATCCCCCGAGCTGCCAACCCCAGCAGCTCCCGCGAAATAGCTAGCCAGGGCGTCACCCTCGTCCCCGCCCCCGCTGCGAGACGCGAAAGCCCCGTAAAACCCGTCGTCCCCGCCGCCCTCACTCCCTGCGCCCGCGCCAGCCCCGAACCCGGCAGCAGCCTCGGCGTTGCGTGTGGCCATCGCTAGTCGCTCTCGCATCCCATCGTCGTCGTCATCGTCGTCATCGCCGCCGCCTCCTCCTCCGTCGCCGTCCTCGTCGTGCTCCTTCGGCTCCTTGGGCTCCATGTCCTCGCCTGCAGCCACAGCAGACGCAGGCAGGACCAAATTGCCAGTCAGGGCGGAACGAGAAGTAGACGGGCACTGTTGATATGCTAGCAGGTCTGAAGGACAACGGACATCAACCACTCTTCACCTACACCCCAAACAACCCGCGTGGGCAACTGGTCTCACACCGAGCCGCTCCCCTCCACGAAACGCCGCACACCGGGGTGTCGCTGCGGCGATCACGTGACCGCGCTGTGGCGCAAGCCACGGCAGATGCTCGGTTGCGCGCGTTGCACGCCCACAACCACACCCGCTGCTCCGACCCCAACCCCAACCCCAGCCTGGGCGTGCCACGCACCGTACTGCATGACGTGGTCCACCTGCAGCAGCAGGTGCTCCAGCGACTCCTCCTCCGTAATGTCCAGCGGCACGAAGGCCACCATGCCGTACTCATCGAGCTGCGCGCAACAGGGAGGGAGGGGCAGACAAACAGAGGGGTCACATACGCAGCGCGGCAGCCTCCGCCGTTGGACAGCGAAACATAAACAGCACAATGCCTTGAGCAATCACACCGCAGTACTCGCAGCGGCTGGCCCCGCAGTGCGCTCCACTCACAATACGTGCAAGCGCGGCGTTGAGGTTCCTAAATCTGTCGCTCATGGCCTTGTTGAGCTCTGATGTGAGGTCGCTGCCCGCGGGCGCCAGGTACCGTTCAATGACAGACTTGTCAATCAGATCGCATTTGGAGAGTACCTGCAGCGGGAGGGGCGTCGTGAGGGCGGTCACAGGAGAGTAGACGCACCGGGCACCCGAAGTAACGCACTGCCAGCCCAACATGCATCGCTGCTCGGTCGGTCTAAGTGAAAGGATAACCAATCTCGGCAAGCATGTCGCCGCCAGGCCCACACGCCCCTGCATGCCAGCCAACCCGACGGCAGCCGCCCTCACGTTGATGTGGGGCAGCTCCAGGTGCACCATGGCTGAGAGGGCCATCAGGTTGCCTGCGATGAGCTTGCTCGCGTCCGTCACAAAGATCGCGTCAACCAGGTACACGCCGCACACGTTGAAGCCGTACCGTTGCAGCATGGCCGCGACCTGCAGGGCGGCGCGGCGCGGACAAGCGTGACAAGACCAGTAAGACAGCAGCAGCAGGCGAACCAGCGAAACGGCGCGCTTTCATGCCCGCAACTGCGAACTGCGGCAGAGGCAATAGCAAGACAGCCAGCGTCCACTGAAGCAGGTTCTAACCAAAGCCGTAGATATCCAATGGGAAGTCCCGGCCGAGGATGCATGAATTCGCGAGACAAGAGGTCCCAGCCTAGCCAGCGGCGGTACAGTGCTACAGCGACAGCGCACACCGATCCCAACGCGAACACGGGCTGAGTCATAACCCACCCGCTTCATAACCGGCACGTGGCTGTACAGCTCTATCTGGCCGGGGCAGTCTATCACGATGTAATCGTCCTCCAGAAATGACTCCAGGTGCTCCTGCAGCCAGCTCTCGTTGTCCATAAGATACCTGCACGAGGGCATCGCAGCAGCGCACACGCACTCAGCCAGGCGGTAGCTCCGCGAACAGAGCCTGACGGCACAAACAGCGGCGAAGGGAAAGGAAACGCCGCGCAGGTTGCGTGACATGCCGCTTCCACGTGCATCCCACATCGGGGACGCTGGATCAAAGGTTATGTCCGCAACGATCGCACGTGTCCGACCAATGCCAGTTCCGCGGAGCCCGCTCAACCCCGGGAAGGCCAGCAACTCCAACGCACTCCATGCAGAAGACAAGTGCCCCGTTCGGGCCGTAGCCCATCTCAGCCATCACATCGTCCACGGAGATGAGGTCGCGGATGTCTGCAGCAGACGCGGGGAAGACGGCGTCGCAGCGCAGTAGCTGAATCGGCCCTTGTCAACGCCGGCCTGACAACTGAGAGATGCCAACAACGGCAATCCACCCGCGGAGGGGGAGGAACCGCGACTGGCGTTCTTGCTTGTGGCGCACTGACCAACGGAGCAAGCGTACTTAAAGGCCTCAGCCGCCGGATCCAGATTGATTACACGGACACTCCTGCCGGATGCGGCGCAATGGTCTTGCATAGCTTTACAATACGTCGACTGCAAGCAAGTTGGCCAGAGCAGTTGCATCGCAACGTCCGTTGCAGCGACACCAGAGCGTCGCTCGTGGTTTCTGAAGACAGCGGTTCCACTTCAAGTGCATGCACCTTGCCTGTCCCGGCGCTGCCCATGACGAGCTGAGCATACTTCATCGTCGAATGCGCGTTCGAAGCTCAAGCGCCCGGCCCACTAAACAACAACCGGCGCAGTGCACAAGAAATGCAGAAACTTGGAGCCCGGTAGAAAATGCCAGCAACAACGATAACGAAGGGAGCCGATAACTAGATGTCTCGCGTGCAAAAACTCGCGATGCACGTCTCAAAATCTGACCCAAACGTCAGTCGGCAGAGATCCAGAGCCCACATCACAGATCCGTGCCAGAGAGCAGGAAATCGAGTGTTAACTTGCATCATGCCGATGCTGTTCCGAACAGCCGCACTTGTTCCTTATTACGGCCTCACGCGCAAGGCGCTGATACGCCACCCCCGTGCCGGTTGACGCCGAGGAGCGAAGCAGGCTTGCGATGGAGGGTGGCGCTGCCGTGATTGCCGGCCTCGCGGCTGGAAGCGGGACTGGCTCAAGCCATCTGATCGCAGTGCCTTGTCTTGATCACATCACGATATTTGCCGCGGAACAGGCGTACGCCTTCGTGCACCCGCCTCAAACGGTCCCTCACCCAGACCGCGTTTGGCTTGCACGCCCGACGCAGATCGGAGGCCAGGAAGATGCTGCTGGCCGTGACAATCCCTGCCTACTGGAACAAGAAGCAGACCCGACGGTCGCTCGCCTGCTTCAGACGGAGAGCTCTTACATGCGTGTCAGCCCGTACAAAGGCAAGGCGTGGCACTATACCGCACTGGCTTGGGCCACGTTGCCCCCGCATGGCCTCGCTGCGACGGTGCCGGTCCCTTTGTTGGCAGCCGCGAGCTCCGGCGGGCTGCTGCACATGTACACTCGCCTGCCACCTGCGGTGCAGTCGGCGGCAGGACTGCTGCAGGAGGGCGAGGCGGCCCCGGCGAGCACCGCGGGCGGGAAATCGAGAGCCAAGGCTGCAAAGGGCGGCGATGACGACGACGACGAGGACGGCGATGGCGGCGATGCAGACTCCCGCCCGAATTACGGCTGGGCGGACTGCCTTTCGCAGCACTCAAGAGCGGACCTGCAGCACAGCGTGATCAGCATTGGGGCCCTCGCATGGAGTGCCCCCCTGCAGGCAGCCACAGGACAGGGGAGCCGCTGCGATGGCTCTGCGGCAGCCTCCGCGGGCGCAGCTGGCGCCTGCGCTGCGGGCAGTATCCTCGCTGTGGGGGGTGTGGGTGTGGTGGAGCTGCTGCTGCTGCAGTCCTGTCCCTCCGCAAGCTCAGCGGGCGGCAGCAGCGAGCTGCAACGCGTGGGGTCGATCGTTTTGACGCTCGGGGCAGCTGAGAGTAAAGCGCGGCCAGCAGCCGCTGATACAAGTGGCAGCAGCCGAAGTGGGGCCGCCGGCGCAGCTGCGGCAATGTCAATGGCTGCCTCCGGGACGGTTGCCTGTCCCTTTGCCCGGCCCATGGCACTCCGGCAGGCTCCTGACGACACTACCGACTGCCCGCCGGTGTGCGTTTTGAACGACCTGAGCCACGTGAGCAGAAAGCGCCGCCGTTCCGGCCCTACCGCTCAGCTAATGAGCTCTAGCCAGGGTCGGCAAGGTGGCGCAACCGCTCTGCCGCCGTCACACCGTGGGTCCGCGAGTGCAAGCATGGCACTCGATACCGGGGTCGACGATGATTCGTATGGTGCTCATCCTGCTGCTGCCACTGCTCACTGTGGAGAGACGGGTGCTAAGGCCAACCCCTTGGGTGCCGCGGGTGCGTCCGCCCTCGATACGTACTTCGGCCAGTGCGCAGCCTACCGTGCTGTGCTGGACGCACTGACTGCTGGGCCCGCTCCCACACGTGCTGGCGAGAGCGGCGCTGCAGCTGCCAGCCGGGGGCCTGCCGCAGCGAGAGCGAGCCGCCCCGCTGGCAGCCCGCTGCAGCGCACGGCCGCGGCGGCCTTTTTTCGCGCGACGGCGCCCAGAGTGACGGCTCTGGCGTGGCTTGAGCCGCGTGAGTGCTGCTCGGACGGTGGTCCAAGTTCTTGCTTGTCAGACTCGAGAACAGGAGCGCGCCTTAACTGCTCTGATGCCAGCGGCGCTTTCGCCGGGCACCAGTCGGCTTGTGGGCGCACCCGCCGCCTAGCTGTGGGCTGCAGTGACGGGGCGGTTCACATCTTCGCCGTCAGTAGCGAGCAAAAGTCCCGAGGGCTTGACGGCAGCGCCGGTGGCGTCGGTGCCAGTAGTGCCGCGTTGAGGAGGGCAGAGGTCACGCCTGGCGCAGGCACTGGTCCCGTTGGTTTTGTCGATCCCCCCACGGGCGCTGATGCCTGCGGAGCTGGCTGGTCGTTGCGGCATGAAGCCACGCTGGCGCCGACAGCTTACAACAGCGCTGCCGTGTCGCTGCTGCGGTGGAGGCACGTTAGCACGCGGGGATCCGCTGCTGACAGTGGTGCGTCTGCTGTCCTTGTATTCTCGCGTGGAGCGGAGCTGTGCTGCTGGCAACACCGCGTGTCCGCCACCGACGGCCAGGTGTTGCCGTCTCCCCAA
>Ga0208629_100491_pt1 | contig 19012 bp, 2 predicted proteins | sample LakWasMet19_HOW5_2_FD_183865 | JGI IMG/M metagenome (GOLD analysis project Ga0208629, IMG submission 183865) | Freshwater sediment methanotrophic microbial communities from Lake Washington under simulated oxygen tension - Sediment Metagenome... | ecosystem: Environmental > Aquatic > Freshwater >... | reverse complement strand
GCGCGCCCCAATCGAGTAGGCGCCAGCGAAGGCGCCTGCAGGCACGGTGATGGCGGCGGAGGACGCACTGCCCGGGACGGTGGCGAGCAGGACAGCCTTGGATGCATCGTCGCCGGCACGCAGCAGCGTCATCTCCACGCTGCTGGCGTCGCCGAGAGGCAGGTTCGTGGAGAACGGCACGGTGAGGCTCCCGCCCGGAGCGACGCTCCAGGAGTCGAGAGACCGCACCTCAATGGTGGCGGAAATGCGACCGACGGCAGTGGCCACCATGATGGGATTGGAGCCGACAATCTCCGCGCGCAAGGTATACGCCGCCGCCTTGGCGGAAGTCGGAATGGCAATTTCGGCGGTGCCCGAGGCAACGGCAACGTGTTCGAGAGAGTACGTGGAGAGGTCCGCTGCAGCCGCCACGGGCACGAGGGACAACTTTAGCTCGCTAGTGGTAACGGCGTCAGATGCCCACGCGATGGTCAGCTTGCCGCCTGGCAGCGCTCGCCAGTCCGCGCCCGGTGCGTTATCGCCCAAGGTTAGCGTCAGAGGCACGTTTCCGGCCACCTGCGCACTCTCAGTGCTGTCCACAATCTGCGCCTTCAGCGCGTAGCTGCCAGCGACAGACGGAGCGGTCACGGTGATGGTGCTGCGAGCCGCAGTTAGCGCCGCTGTGGTGAGCAGCGTCCACTCGCTCCCCGCCCCAAGGTAGACGTTCACAGCTTTGCCTGCCGGAGCCACAAGGTTGGTGTCCCAGCTCAACGGGAAGGAAGCCCCAGGCTGAATTGTCCAGCCAGCAGCAGGCTCCGAGATTGCGATGGTGTCCGCATCGACGGAGATGACCATGTTGGACGTGCTGACGGCTTCACCCGCGGCACTCTGCATCGTGAGCACCAGCATGTAGGAGCTGGCGGGGACTGCAAAGGGCACAATGAACCCGAAGCTGCCAGCAGCCGCGGGCGATGTAGCTGATGCAGCGCCCGACAACGGGATCGCAGAGCCAATGGCTGCGCCTGCCGCATTCATCGCGAACAGGACAGCGCTGACGGCGCCCATTTCGGGGATATCCTTGGCAACCCAGGAGACCGACAGGGCAGCGTCATGCAAGACGTGCGAATCGCTGGCTGCGGCGGTGATGGTGAGTGTGGGGTTGACCAGGATGGCCACGTCAACGCTGGCAGTGCGGAGAACGTAGCTGCGAGGGGACAGCAGAGATACCCGGAGGCGGTAGGTGCCGGCCGCCAGATCAAAGGGAACCTGGTATGACACCGGCTCGGCATACGCACCGGCACTACCGCCAGCAGGGGAAGTCGCTAGCGTCTCAACACTGTCAGCACCGATCGCATACAAGTCCCAGCGGATCGTGGAACCCGCCGGGGCGCCCTGGACAGACCAGCCCACAATGCCCGCATCCCCGTGCTTGACGGACGCGCCAGAGCTGGCACCAAGCACCAAAGATGCGTACCACACTGAGCCAGCTGACTGCGCAGTTCCATACTCAACGCCTGCATCCGTCAGCAAGCTAACCGAGATTGTGCAGGATGAGGCCACCGCGTCGTCTGGAATGACGCCGGCGAGCTATCCAGTAAACGCGGGAACCGTGCCCAGTACGATTGCAACCCCGTCGATCACAGCCGTCACCCGTACCATCGCGGTGGTATCAGCGGTGTTAGTGGTCCACGCCACGCCGACTGATGAGCCGGGATGGAGGATCCACGAGTCGGTGCTGCCCTCGACTGTGATTGACGTGACCGCCTTGTTGACCAGCAGGGTGCTGGTACGGTCCGCGCTGTCGCCATCGAGCCCATAGCCCTGTCCCTCATACCAAGCCAGGCCATCCAGACTGAAGACGGCATGCAAGGTGTAGGTACCTGCGTCAATGGTGGCAGGCATGGACAGCCACAGCTGGCCAGTAAACACTTGGCCGTCCGTGCTTGCGACGGAGTCGCCGTTCGAGTTGGCAGCAAACACGTGCACACTGGCTCCAGTAGGGGCGTTTGTAGACCAGGTGACGCGCACCGCTTGACCGGGGTTCACTGCTTCCGTGCTGAACTCAGCGGTGAAAAGCAAAGGTACTTTGCCGACAAAGAAATTGCTCCGCGCATCCATGTCATCGAACCTCGCGAACAGCACCCAGATTCCAGCGGCCATGTCTCCGGGGATGGTGACAGCGACGGGCACAAAACCAGCGCTCCAGGGGACGCTCTGGAGAACAGTACGTTCGCTACTGTCAAAAGGGGAGCGGAGCGACAGGGTGATGGTGCTCACGTCGGCGGGCGGGAGGTTGGTCGCCCAAGATACCATCACGGTCTCGCCACGGGCTGCGACCCACGTCCCGCCGCCCGACAAGGAAAGCGCCAACGTCTTGGTCACGGTGCCGGTGCTGCTGGCGCTGCTCCCCGCCGCACCGGACGCCACGACCGTACCCACGATGTCGTATCGGCCGGCCAGCAGACTGGCAGGGATGGTGACAGTGTTGTCGCCCATGCCCGCAGTGGCAAGGATCGGGTCTCCGAGCACCGAGGCTGGCGTCAAGCCAACTGTGCCCGCAGCTGGGGAGACGCTCAGCTGCACCGAAGAGCCGGCTGCCAGGCCGGCTGTGCTCCAGCTGACTGACAAGGTTGCCCCGGGAGCGGCCGCCCAGTTCTGCGTGTTGGAGGCACCGAACGCGAGCATGAGGGGGATGAAGCCATTAGTGCCGAACGTGGCAGAGCCGCCTGAGAGGCCCATCACGATGTGAACGGGGCCAACAGGGGCCGCAGCCGGGATAGCCAAGGTTGCGCTGTTCAGCTTGGCGGGGACGGCGTGATCGGTGGCCGCAACGACAACTCCGTAGTTTGTATAAAGGAGCGCGGTCGCTGTTGTGGCGTCATCCGTTGCGGCGATGTTGGACTCCCATGTGATGACAAGATCCTGGCCAGCGAGGGCCCGGAATGAGCCGGTGAAGAAAGCCTTGGGCAGCACCGTCAATCCCTGGCCCTCACTAACGGAAGTGGTGCCAGACACCCGAGCATAAACGGTACCGGCGCCTGCCTTCGCGACTGTGTCGTCGGGAAGTGTGGCTGAGAACGAAATCGAACCTTCAGGCGCGAAGTTGGCGAGCTCGGTCTCGTGCCCAACAGAATCCACCAGGACGACAAGAATCCTCGCCGGATTATCCCACCGGAGGTTCGAGACCACCGTGCCGAAGATCGACCAGCCCGGCAACACAGCCCACCCTCCCCCGCGAAGCTCCACCCAAGGCAACACAGAGCCCCCAAGGCTTGCAGTGCTGACAGTGACACCACCCCAAGTGACGGACAGCTGCAGGTCGTAAGTCTCGGCGTAGGTGTTGTACTCATAGAGACTCACAGAGCCGATCTGGGACCAGCCAGTCGTCCTGAAGAACACACCTGGAGTGCTGCGGCAGGTGGCCTTCACACTGACCGCTGTGTTGTCCGGCGCGTTCGTGACGTATCTCACACTAACAAAGCCGGAATGGGCCACGCTCCAGCCCGCCGAAAAGTCTGCTGCAAACGCAATCGTGAGAGGCAAGCTGCCGGCGGAGGCAACATAGAAAGCCCCGTCTGCGGATGCAACCCGCACCGAGTAGCTGCCAGCGAAGGCGAGGGCAGGCACAGTCACGATGGCGCTGCCGGCGGATCCGAGGACGGTCGTGGACGCCACGATCGTGGTTGCGGTGGACACGGTGCCAGTGTACAGCGACACCACGAAGTTGCCCATGTCGCCGGCTGCAAGGTTGCTGCTCCATGCAACGGGCAGCGCCTGCGAGCGAGCGCTGGTCCACGATGCCAGGGGCGCGGTCAGCGTAATGATGGTGTCCACGGTACCAGCGGCAGACTGCGCGGCGGCGGTGGAGCCGACAATTGCAACCTTGATGCTATTCGCGCCAGCGAAGGCGGTGGCGGGCACGGAAATGTCCGCATGCCCGACGCTGGCCAGCGCAGCAGACGCGAGCAGCGCCGTCTCTACGCCAGCGGCAGACACAAAGTAGACCTGCACCGTGCTGGCGTCGGAGGCTGGAAGGTTGGTGGACCAGGTCACTGCCTTGCCGGCGCCGGGCGCAGCAGTCCACCCGGCGGTGGGGCCCAGCAGGCGCAGGACAGTTGAGACGATGCCCGCGGTGGTGGTGCTCGCAGCCACGGTGACGGAGGGCGTCTCAGAGAGCGCCTCCGTCAGGATGTTGTAGCTGTCGGCCACAGTGCCGGCGGGCACCACGAAGCCGCCCGAGCCGGTCGACACGCCGGCGGCCACTGCGATGCTGGCCACCTCGACGCTGGTAGACAGCCCGGCGTTAGCAGCTGCGGGCACAAGGGAGACGCGCACGCGCGTTGCAGCCACGCTGCCGATGCTCCAAGAGAAGGTCACGGTGCTGCCGGGCGCCGCCTGCCAGCCCTGCACGCCAGGGACGCCTACGACGAGGGACAGGGGCACGCTGCCCGCGGAGGTGGCGGAGGCGCTGCCGTCGGTGTAGGCGATGTGGAGGGTGTACGCGCCCGGGACAGCTGACGCATCCACAGTGACACTGGAGCTGCCAGTGGCGCCCGTTGCGGTAACAGCTGTGGTCGCAACGGTTGCGCCGTCTGAGTCGGTCACGGTGATGACCGCGTCGCTGCTGACGCCCACTGCAAGGTTGGTGGACCAGGACACAGGTGTGGCGACGCCGGCCAGGAGCATCCAGGGCGCCGCTGGCGCCGTGAGCCCGATGGTCTTGGTGACCATGCCAGCGACCGCGGCCGTCACGGCTGCAGTGCCAGCGATGGAGACCTTGATGCCGTATGCGCCCGCAAGGGCGCTTGCGCTCACGGCGAACGTGGCCGTGCCAGCGGTCGCGAGCACGGACGCGACCTCCACCTCCGCCGCGCCCTCCGTGGCGGCGACAATGACAACCTTCGCCAGGCGCAGGTCGCCCGCAGGCAGGTTGCTGTGCCACACGGCAGTGACGGAGGCACCCGGGGCGGCCTGCCAGCTGGCGGTAGGTGCCGCGAGCTCAACGTACGGGTCGATGGTCAGGATCGCGGTAGCCTGCTGCAGCAACGCCGAGCCAGCAATGGTCGCCTTCACGCGGTATGTCCCCGCAGTGGCAGTTGCGGGGATGGCCAGAGAGATCTGGTTGCTTCCCGCTACGGCCGTTTGGGCGCCCACGGGGAGCGCAGCGCCCTCCACGCCGTCGCTGGACAGCGCCACGACAGTGAAGGCCACGGTGCCGCCCGCCAGCTCAGGGGCAGCGGCCCACGTCAGCGCCACAGCGTCGGCCGGAGGCGTGAGGGTGTAGGTAGGTGCTGCGAGGGCGATGGCGCGCGTGATGGAGAACGCTGGTGAGGCGAACGTCTGGGTGCGGGACGCCTCCGGGAGGCCGCTGGACGCTGCCAGCACCACCGTCCACTGCACCTTCCAGCTCTTGCTGGTGCTGTCGCCGATGGCGTCCCACAGCGCGAGGTCGGTGGGGACAGTGCTCGAGAACGGACCGACGGACGCCTCGCCGTGGATCATGGACGTGAACACCGCGGCCTGCTCCGTGCCTGCGGCGGAGAGCACAGCGACGGAGGTCGTCGGCATCAGCGAAGCGGGCGCGACGGCGCTCGCGACGTCCGCAGGGACGAGCTCAATCTTGATGGTGGCGTCGGCGGAGAACGCGCTGCGCGCGCTGACATCGAGCGCGCCCACGGTCCACTGCACGACGATGGCGCCGCCGGCGAAGAGGTGGCCGGTGGCGGCGCTGATCGTCACGACGGGCACGGTGGCCGGCGTAACGGCCGCGATGGTGAAGGCTGCGGACACGCCGCCCGTGCCGAAGCCTGTGCCCTCGTACGCGTTGACGCTCACGGTCCAGCCGGCTTCCGCATCGGCGGCGCTGAACGCCGTCACCCACGCGGGCACGAGCACCGCAGCGCTGCCGTCCACGACCATGAAGCTGGTCTCCGCTCCGCCGCTCTTGGCCAGCGTGATGGTGTCGAAGCTCGCGTGGCTGAGCGTGACCCGCACCTTGCTGCTGGCGTCGTAGCTCGCGTCGTTGTCGACGTTGGTCCACGTGACGGTGAGGGGCTGCCCGGCAACGATGGCATGAGCCCCCACAGCGGCGCTGACGGCCACGCTGAGCGACTGCGCGGTGATGCGGAACGCCGCAGAGACGAGCGTGCCCTCGGCGACCCCGGGGACCACGAGCTCCGCGGCCCAGCTCATGGCGCCGAGCGTAACGTCGAGAGGGTACAGGTCCGCAGGAATGGTGACGGTGGTGGCGACTGTGCGCTCAAGGCCCCTGGTGGACGCGCCGAGCGCGACCTCAGTCGCGATGGTGCGACGGGTATCACCGTGCACCAGCACGACTGCAGCCGTGGTGTTGTCCAGCAGAGAGCTGCGCTTGGAGGCATCGGCTACGGCGGGGATGAACCAAGCGATCGGCAGCGTGGCGCCAGCGTGCGTGGCGACTGCGGCGGAGGGCGCGGTGATAGCGATGCTCGGGGTGACGACATCAGCGGTCGCGATGACGAGCGAGGGCACGCTGCCGCCGGTGTTGGCGCCGAGGGCGCCGGTCTCGGTCTGTACGACCACGGCCTCCAGCGACCAGCCCGCGTCGGACGCGGAGGTGCTGTAGGTGGCCACCCACGCGGGGATGAAGACCTGCGCGGAGCCCAGCAGCACGCTGAAGGTGGTGGGGGCAGCTGCGCTGGAGTCGCTGGCGAGGTCGATGCTGGCGAAGTCGGCGTGCTTGAGCGTCAGCCGCAGGTTGCTGGTCGCGTCGTAGCCGAGAGGGTTGGCGAGCGCAGTCCAGGCGATCGTGGCGGGCTGCCCCGCTGCAATGCCCGCCGCAGGCAAGGTCACCGCCAGGGTTTGCGGCAGGATGCGGAACGCAGCCGTGTCGGCCTCGAACCCGGAGGCGATGACCGTCAGCACCACTCGCCAGCCCTTGCTGTCAGCGGCAGCGACGGCGTCCAGCGGGGAGAGAGCCGCAGGGATCGCAACGTTGGGCAGGGTGCGGCCGCCCGCAGCCCCGCTGGTGAGGGCGCCCAGGCTGGTGCTCGCGAACAGAGTGACGCGTACAGGCTCAGCGGGCGCCACAGCGCCCACCTGCACCAGCTCCACCTTGATCTCCGTGCTGTCGGTGAAGGCGCTGCGCTTGTCAGCGGAGACGCTCGCCAGCGTCCACGTGATGTCCATGGAGCCGCCAGCGTGGAAGACGCTGTCGGCGGTGGGGGCAGCGAAGGCGAGCGCGGGCGTCGCCGACGCCGCCGCGGTGATGCCGAAGGCGCTGGTAGTGAACGAGACGCCAGCCATAGAGGTCTCCAGCAGCACGGTCCAGCCGTCGCTGTCCGCGGTGTTGACCCACGCAGGGACGAACACGGTGGCGGGGGAGCCGGTCAGCACACTGAAGGAGGCGGCGCTGCTGCTGACGAGCAGGAAGCTGGCGCCGCCCTTCTCAAGGGTGATGGTGAGAGTCGCGGAGCCGGAGAAGAAGGACGCGTCGGGGGCGGCCCATGCCACGTCGAGGGTGGTGCCGGCGGTGACAGCCGCCGGCGTCGTGGCAACAAGGGGCGGCGCAATGCGGAAGGGGGCAGACGAGCCCGTCGCCGCGCTGCCGACCACAGTCAGCTTAACAGTCCAGGAATGAGCCGTGGAGGTGACATCCAGCGCAGACAGGCTGGTGGCCACCGTGCCGGAGAACGCGCCGGTGCTGGTGGTGCCGTCCGTGTGCGCGCCGAGGCTGACGGCCTCAACCAGAACCGCCGTCTCCGCGTCGGCCACGAGCTCGATCTTGACCATGGTGGCGGAAGTGAAGGATGGGCGCTTGGCCGTGTCCTGCACCGCTGCGACGGACCAGCTCACGCTGATCTGGCCGCCCGTCACGGCAACAGAAGGCGCCGTGACTGTGATGGCCTGCAGCTCCTCTGCCGCCGCCGACGTCACGGAGAAAGCTGCGCTGCTGCCGCCCGTGGCCAAACCGGTGCCCTCAGAGACAACCACGGCCACGGACCATCCGGCCGCCGCGTCCTCGCTGCTGTACACGGTCACCCACGCGGGCAGCAGGACGGTGGCGCTGCCGGCGCTCACAGCGAAGGTCGTGGCCTCGTCAGCGACAGCCGCCAGGTTCACGGAGGGGAAGTTCGCATGGCTGAGCGTGACGCGCACCTTGCTGGTGGCATCGTAGCCGGCCGCGTTGGCGGCGTTGGCAGCCCAGGCCACAACCAGGGGCTGGCCAGCCGTGATGGCTGCTGGCAGGGTCACGTCCAGGGTCTGCGCGGTCACGTGGAAGGGCTCGGAGGTGGCAATGACCGCGTTGGTGGCGAAGTCGCTGATGCGCACCGCCCAGCTGCCGGTGCCCTGGTCAGCGCTCGCGTCGAGGGGCGACAGCGCCGCGGAGATCACAGCCGCGGCCAAGCCGCCAGTGCTGGCGGTGCCGGCAGTGGCGGCGCCCAAGCTGAGCTGCGCCTCCAGGGCAAAGACCGCGGGCGTGGCCACGCCGGCCTGCACCAGCTCCAGCTTGACGGTGGTGGCGTCGGTATACACGCTGCGCTTGTCGGCGGCGATCGCACTCACAGACCACGCCACGGCCACGGAGCCGCCAGCGTGGAAGGCAGAGGCGGCGGTGGGTGCGGTGAGCGTGACGACGGGCGTTGCTGCCGCTGCGGCGATGATGGCGAAGGTCCCAGAGACGGAGGTTGCGACGGCGGGGCTGCCGGCCTCCAGGCGCAGAGTCCAGCCCTCAGTGGTGGCGGTGTTGACCCACGCAGGCACGAACACATCGGCGCCGCTGGCGGCGATGGGGTGGGCGGTGGTCCCGTCAGCCTTCGCCAGCACGCGCGTGCCGTTGCTGGAGTCCACCAGCGTGATGGTTACGGTGGTGCCGTCCGCGAAGAACGCGGCGACGGGAGTCTCCCAGGTCACGCTGACGATCGCGCCCGCAGTCACAGTCGCCGCGGGAGTGGCAGCCACCAGCGGGGGCGCCAAGCGGATGACCGCACTTGGGACGGTGGCGACGGCAGCGCCGGTGCCGGTAAGGTCCAGGATGGTCAGCACCACGCGCCACGTGTGCGCACTCGAGGACGCGTCCAGCAGCGCGGCGGCGGCGGCGGGCACCGTGATGGCTTGGGTTTCGCTGTTGCTGCCGCCCCCCATGCCCATGTCGTCAACGCCCAGCGGCACTCTGCTCTCCAGCGACACCTTGACGGTCGAGTCCACCGCGGACACGAGATCGAGGTTGACTCGCGCGCCGGCGGTGTACGTGGGGCGCTTGGACGCATCGACCACAGCCGCCACGGTCCAGGAGACGGTGATCTGGCCGCCCACGACTGCCACAGACGGGGCGGTGAGGGTGATGGCCTGCGCCTCTGCCGGTGCCGCACCGATGAGGAAGGCCGCAGTGGTGCCACCCGTGCCGGCGCCCACGCCGGCAGTCACAACCGCCTCGATGCTCCAGCCGTCGCTGACATCCGCGCTGATCCACGCTGGGACGAACACGGTGGCCGCGCCCGCAGCCACGTCGAAGGTCGTGGTGGCGGAATCGACAGCGGACGCCAGCAGGAGCGAGGAGAAGCCGGCGTGCTTGAGCGTGAACTGCACCTTGCTGGTCGCGTCGTAGCCGGCCGCATTGGCGGCGCTGACGGCCCACGTCACCACCGCGTTCTGGCCCGCAACGACGACCGTCGCAGGCGCGACAGCGCTTGCAGTCACGTCGAGCGTCTGCGGCGTGATGCGGAAGGCGTCGAACTCGATGGGCGTGCCGGACGGCAGCACCGTCAGCACCACTCGCCAGCCCTTGCTGTCGGCGGCAGCGACGGCGTCGACGGGGGACAGGGCCGCGGGGATGGCAACGCTTGAACGAGTCGCGCCGCCCGCAGCTCCGTTGGTGAGGGCGCCCAGGCTGGTGCTCGCGAACAGAGTGACGCGGACAGGCTCAGCCGGCGCCATAGCGCCCACCTGCACCAGCTCCACCTTGACGAGGGACGCGTCGGTGCAGTCGCTGTGCAGCGTGGAGGCGACAGCGCCGACGGCCCACGTGATGTCCATGGAGCCGCCAGCATGGAAGGCAGAGGCCGCAGTCGGCGCGGTGAGCGTGATGACGGGCGTCGCAGTCTCCGCGGCGGTGATGGCGAAGGCGTCGGTGACGGCGGTGACGGGCGCGGCGCCGCTGGTTGTGATGCTTAGCGTCCAGCCGCTGCCGGAGATCCACGAGGGAAGATACACGTCCGCAGAGCCGTAGACGTCGCTGTCGGGGCTGTGGCGGCCGATGGCGAAGGCGGTGGCCGCGTCGGCTGCAGACGTGGCCGCTAGCACGCGCGCGCCGCTGCTGGAGTCCACCAGGGAAATGGTGACGGTGGCGTCGCCGGCAAAGAGCGCAGCGGAGGGCGTCTCCCAGCTAATCTTGACGGTGGCGCCGGCGAGCAGGGCGGCAGCTGGAGTCTGCGCCACGAGCGCAGGCGCCACGCGGAAGTCGTCAGACGCGAAAGTGGTGGCGGTCGCGGCGCCTGCGTCGTCCAGCACCGTCAGCACCACGTGCCACGTCTTGGCGTCGATGCCCGCGTCCAGCCACGCTGCGGCGACCGCAGGCAGGGTGCCGGTGAAGGCGTCGCCGCCCAGGGTGCCGTCTGTCTTGGCGCCCATGGAGAGGCTGTCAGCCAGCGACACGGGCGCGGCGGCGTGGGCGCCGGAGGCGAGCTGCAGCTGCACGCGCGCGCCGGAGCGGTAGGTGGGGCGCTTGGACAGGTCGGCCACGGCCGCCACGGCCCATGAGACGGTGATCTGGCCACCCACAACTGCCACAGGCGGAGCGGTCACGGTGATGGCCTGCGCCTCCGCGGCTGCGGCCTCGGTAATGCTGAAGGAAGCGGTGGTGCCGCCCGTGGTGGCACCGAGCCCCTCGGCCACGGAGGCCTCGATCGTCCAGGCGCTGGTGCCGAACGCAGTCACCCACGCGGGCACGAACACCGCAACGCTCGCCTGGTTGGTCACAGGGAAGATGGCGGCGCCGTCCGCGGCGGCAGCCAGGGTGATGGTGGTGAAGCCCTCGCGCTTGAGCGACAGCACGACCTTGCTGGTGCTGTCGTAGCCGTTCGCATTCGCGGCGTTGATCGCCCAGGCGACGGTCAGGGCCTGCCCGGCGGTGACAGCGCCCGCCAGCGTTACGTCCAGGGTCTGCGGCAGGATGCGGAAGGCAGGCGACGTGCTGAGCACAGTTGCATCGAGCGCGCTCACGCGCACCGTCCAGCTCTTGGTGCTGGAGGCGATGGCGTCAAGAGGCGTGAGGGAGCCGATGATGGCTCGTGCGGTGAGGGTGATGCCGCCCGCCGTCCCTGCGGTGAGAGCGCCCAGCGACGTCTCGGCAGCGAGCGTCAGCGCTGCGACGGCCTCGCCTGCCTGCACCAGCTCCACGTTGACCTTGGTGCTGTCGGTGTAAGTGCTGCGCTTGTCAGCGGAGACGCTCGCCACAGTCCACGCCACGTCCAGGGAGCCGCCCGCGTGGAAGACGCTGTCCGCGGTGGGCGCAGTGAGCTCGACGACGGGGGCCACGGTGGCGGCCGCGGTGACGGCGAAGGTGCCCGTCGTCGAGGATGTAACATCCGCGATGGCAAGCTGCAGGGTCCAGCCGTCGCTGTCAACGGTGTTGACCCACGCAGGGACGAACACGGTGGCGGGGGAGCCGGTCAGCACACCGAAAGTGGCGAGGGGGACGTTGTCAGCGGCTGCCAGCACGATAGTGGTAAAGTCGGCGTGCTGGAGCGAGATGGACAGGACAGACCCCGCAGTGATGGTGCTGGGATCGGGCACCTCCCACGCCACGCTCAGCGCCGCGCCGGCCACGACGGCAGTCGCAGGCGTGCTCGCCACCAGCCGGGGAGCCACACGGAAGAGGGCGCTGGTCACCACGGTCGCATCCTGCGCTGGCACCTCGTTGGCATCGTTCAGCACCGTCAGGCGCACGCTCCACGTCTTGGCGTCGGCGGCGCTGTCGAGGCCGGTGAGCGTTGAGTCCAGGTCGAAGGTGTGGGTGGCAGTGGTCTCGGTGCCCTCAAGCACCGCGCCCAGCACGTAGGCCGCGTTGAGCGTGACGACGCCCACAGCGGACACCAGCTCCAGCTTGGCGGCGGTTGTGGCGGTGAAGGTGGTGCGCAGGGCCGGGGCAACGCTGTTCACCTTCCAGCTGACGGTGAGCTTGCCGCCCGCCACCGCCACGGTGCTGGCGATGGGCGCAGTGAGCTCGACGACGGGGGCCACGGTGGCGGCCGCGGTGACGGAGAAACTGTCGGTCACAGCGAGAGCCACTGCCCCCGCAGTCGTGCTCTCCAGCTGCAGGCGCCAGTCGGCGCTGTCCGCGGCGTTGACCCACGCGGGCACAAACACGCTGGCAGCAAGCGCGGACGCGGGGAAGGTGGTGCTGCCGCTGGCGGAGTCCTTGAGCTGGGTGCCGCCGGCGAAGGTGACGACACCGTCCACGTCCACGCCGTGCTGCAGCGTGATGGTGAGGGTGCTGGCGCCGAAGTAGGTCGCATCGGGGGTGCTCCAGACCACGGACAACGCGGCACCTGCGGTGGCAGCGGCGGGCGTCACCGCCAGCAGCGCGGGCGCCACGCGGAATGCGGCGGCCGTGAGGAAGGGCACGTCCGCCGCCCCGTTGCTGCCGAGCAGGGTGACCTTGAGGTGCCACGTGGCGGCGTCCGCGGCGGTGTCCAGGTGGTCGGTGATGGTCGTGGGGATGGTGCCCTCATACCGCCCCGAGCCGGTGCCATGCGCGTCCAGGCCAGACGCCGTGCTGGCGACGAGGGTGGTAAGCGCGTGGTCGCTGTTCTCCAGCTCAATCTTGACGGCCGTGTAGCCGGCGAAGGGGCTCTGCTTGTGCGCGTCCACGACGGCGCTCCACGCCACGACCAACTTCCCGCCCACGACCGCCACGGTGGTGGACGCGGGGGAGGTGATGCTGATGGATGCAGCGGCGTCCGTGTCGGCGGCGACGATGGTGAAGACGGCGGACGTAGAGACGGCGCCTGCCACGGTCGCAGACTCCGAAATCACCAGCTGCAGCACGTAGCCGCTGGCGGCTGCCGCCCACGCGGGAATGAGGACGGTGGCGCTGGCGGTGGCACCGTCGCTGATCACCGGGAACGAGTCTGAGGCCAGGTAGGCGCTGTTGACGTCGTCCCAGCCACGCAGCGTCACAGCGGTGCCACCCGAGGGCAACAACTGCACCTGAAGCTTGTCGGTGCTGACGTACGGGGAAGCGTCCGTGGGCCACGCCCACGTGACGGTGACGGAAGTGCCAGCCGTCAGCTGGGACTCCTGGCCCTCCACCGCCACGGGCGCAGGAGAGATCGTCACCCCAGTGAGGCCGGCATCCACCAGTCGGCGCGCTGCACCGGCCCCAGTGTTTCGGCTCAAGGCTGTGCGGACCGGGAGCCTGCATACATCCATGAGGGCAAGCACAAGTTGGAGCACGTGGAGTGCGGCTGATGCAGGCTGATGCGCCAACTCTCGGAGAGACGACAGCCCCCGCGGGTCGTCGACGAACAAATGCGAGGACAACGCTACGGCATACAAATACAACGCATGGGTTCGGCACCGCGAACGTGGAAACAACACATTGTCCGAAGCGGGTGCGGCGCGCTCGCCGCAGTTGCGACCGCTTCAAGTTCGCCGAACGCTCCCGAGGCGCTGCTCCATCTACCTGATCGCCGCCACACGTGACAGCAACAAGCGAATAACGCTATCCTACACAGTCCTTTCACTCATTAATCTCGCCGGGGCCCGCACAAACGCATCAACCACAGCGGGAAAGCTTTTGAAAACCGCTGGCCAATTCTTTCAGGGCAACTCAGTGCGTCCCGCGCCGCCTTCGCTCACCTGTCGCCGACAGTCCCAGCGACCAGCGCCAAGACCAGGAAAGCCGTGAGGCCTCGCATCTCCGAAAAAGCGGGAGCGAGCCGCGGCGCGCAAGCGTGCTCGGAGAAGCGTACACGGTGCTGAGCGTTTAGGAGTGTAAATCGACCCAGTCGCCTCCCCAGTGTGGCAGGGTCGGCGTTGTTGCGTGCACACCCGGAATACTGCTTAGTCGGCCCGCTGCGGCCTCGCAGGCAACGTGGTTCGCAAGGTTTCGATCAAAAAATGTCGGACGTCGAGGCGTCGGCAAAACTAAGGGAGGACAGATCGCTCGAGTCGAAAAGATCTCCGACATTCGGCAGCTGTGCAACGTGTCGGATTGGCTTCCCTCATTGAATCTGCCGTGTGCATTTTACGCAGGTGGTCTCAGACTTGGCCCAAAATACCATTCTCTGAGACTCTGGCAGCGCCGTGCACGCTTCTCCGAGCACGCTGCGCGCCGAGGCTCTCGCTGTCGACTGATAGTGCTCAGTGGTTTGACGAAGTAGCCGTTGTCCGAGCGGGGATGTCATCCACAATGGGGCGCCGATGTGTTTGTGAGGCGCAGCAACTTCCAAGTTGTTGAACTTTACCGTACCGTACTAGTACGGTACTATACGTGACGGCAGTCGCCGCAGCCTAAGGACATCGTCGCGCCGATTTCATTCCGCACGCCTGGCTCTCAGAACTGGAAGAGTGGGAGGAAGCACGCCTCGGGCGTCATTCCAGTGGCTGGGCGACGAGAACTTCTTGTTGAACCACAGCGGACTCCGTCGGACCATATCGATCAGCTCTCGGATGTCGCTCAAAGCTTCAGGAAGTTCCGAGAACGTCACGGTGTCACGCTGGCAGTGCGGTCTGCGAACTTCTTGAAGCATGGCGTGTGACATTTAGAGAAATGTTGGAGAACGCAGCTTCCCGGACAGATCGTTCCGCGCTCGCCAGTTCCACCATCAACGCAAAATGTGCGGGCCGAGCCCGAAAGCAGCGGTAAGGTTGGCATGCGCCGTGCCGCTCTGGGAAGTGGGCGATTCCTGAGCAGCTGTTTGCAGGCCAGTTGATTTTCCTCGACCGGACGCCGGCGTGTACGCCCAAAGCGCGCATCGTTCTTGCCGCCTCACCCACGCGTCCTTGCCGCAGCAGTCTCCGTTGGAGTCGGAACTCTCCCTCGTCTCGGTTGTGCACGCTGTGCGCGTTCGCACTTTGCTCCCATCTCACGTGCCGTCGCCGCGCCCACACTCTCTCGAGTGGCCACTGGCATTCGCATCGCTGCGTACGCGTGTTGCAACCCCAAGGCAAGGCATGGCAGTGGGCAGTTTATGAAGGAGCTTCTGCCTCTCGACGACATCCACGTACCCCCCGCGCCCCCCGCCGCACGGGAGGGCGTCGGCTGTGGCTCGGGATGCCGTCACGGAGCGTGAAGCAGCTTTGCGCCTCAGACGCACACCATAAAGACCGACGAGCGAAAATGGCGTGCCGCTGGTGTGAGCGGAAAATGGCGTGCCGCTGGTCTGAATGCTACCTCGTGCTGGGTGAGGACGTGCTGCTCGCAGTTGCTTCGCGGTCGGAAGGCATTCTGCGTGCCGCCCATGACGCCATGCTGGCTCGCCCTGTGCTGCAAACAGGATTACCCAAACAGCTTCGCGTCCACATTGCTGATGTGATGACGCGGTAGTTGTCCGGGTTGCTAGCATCTGGCCGTGCGCCATCCTTCGTCTGTTTGAGCAGCAGCAAGCTGAGGCCTTCTTTGAGACTGCTCGGTATTGTATCGGCCCGCGACAGGAATTTGTATGTTGAGTTGGATGTCTCGACGCTGCCTGTTGCTTGTGACCGTTGTTTCATAAGGGGGCTCCCCAACACTTGAACACTTGTACCTCCCCCCGACGCAGACAGTCTGGGGAGGCATCAAAAATGCACTCCTCGCACCCGCCCTGACGCGGGCAGCAGTGCCTGGGCCTCTTACTCGGTGGGAAAAGCACGTGCATGACCTCTTCCCAGTGCACACCGCGTGCACGGTCCTCCTCAGGTGCGCGCGACACTAACTTCATGCGTGTTGGGTTGGACTGCGTTCGGGTGGGCTTTGCCAAACAGCGGCTGCACCAGGAGACGAAGCGTTCTGCAGCCGGCGGCGCCCCAAGTGCTGATGGGATGAAGGCACGCCCCACCGAGAGCAGCGGGTCCAGGTTGCACTCCCTCTTGCTCATAAGCTGCTTCGAGTGCGAGTGCGGGTCCCACAACTGCAGCGCCTGCCCGCTCCTCGCCTCCTCAGCAAGCCACGGCATCTTGACCTCCTGAACGGCCTGGCGCTTCCGCTTCATCCTGGCCTTGGGCTCGGTGGCCGCCTCCTCAAGCTTCATCCGCAGGTGCTCTCCTTGGCATGTCCGGCGGATGCGTTTGATTCTCCTGCGCCACGAACAGACTTCGTCCAGGACGCGTACTGCCTTCACCGGAAACGGGCGTCCACGACAGTACTGCCGTGGGCCGCGAAGCCGGGCGGGCACCTCGTCTCGCCGCTCCCCTTCAGCCGCCGCGGCGCATGCTCTGCTGTTGCCTGGAGCAGATGCCTGAAACCGTCTAGTAGGATTGGGTGCCGGTGCAGAGCCTCCTGAGGGGCCCGGGCGCCACAGCAGGGATCGTGCGGCGTCATGGCGCAGGCCACCTGTGACCATGCCGTTGGCATCCGCGGCTTCAAAGCAGGTGGAGAAGCTCGCGAGTCGCGGGCTTTCGTCTGCCCTGCGGTGCGGCTGCCGGCGGGTCTGCAGCCCGGCGGATCTCCCGCCAGGAGCGCTCGCTACTAGTAGGGGCATGTCGACAGCTACCGGTACGTGTAGCGGCGGCCGAAACACGTCGACCCCGTCGGCCGGGAACTTCTCTATCCAGCTGCGCTTGTTGCTCCTTCAAGGAGCCCGGCCTTCTTGAGCCAGATGAGTCACATTGACAACTTGAAGTTCAACAAGTTGACTCCGAGTCGTGTGGAAACCCCAGCACGAGGGGCCGATGCTCCGGACCGACAGCACGCGCTGGCAGCGGCGTGGGGACCATTCAGTAGTCGGACCCCAGTGACGTGTTCCGTGACTGGGTGTGGCAATTGTCGCGACAAGCACGGAACCAGGCGATTTGATACGGAAGTTTCGCCGGCGGTCGGATAACCAGCCGAAAGCCACGGCCTCACAATATAGCAGCCTGCAGCGCAGTCATGTGCGACGCTTGGTCCATCGGTGTTCCTGATCCTGATGATTCGCCCGCTCAGCGCCGCCGTGACTGCACAGGAAGTCGCATCAAACGATTCGATCTGCAGGATTGGGTTGTGCTGCACAGCCTTTGGCATTCCCCGCCCGCTGGCTGAGGTTGTCCAACATTGGCCCCGGCATGCTCGGGTCTCCTTTCAAGCCAGGGGCGGCGCCGCTGATGAGGGTGCCCCTGCAACATACGCAGCGCGGCTTCGCGGAGGTCACAGACCCAAACCCGCTGATCCTTTGCGAGCAGGTCGTGTACCAGGTGTTTTTTCCATTCGCACTGCCGCTCGTGTTTGCGCTACGCGGGCGCGCTGCCGCGATTAACATGCGCTTCTGGCCCAATTTGAGCCCGTTCGACGGTAGCCAAATCTTCCAGTTTGGGATCAGTGTCATTATTGCTGTCTCCTTTTGGGCCCCCCTGGTGGCATGGATCGTTGCACGGTACCAGGAGAAGGCTGGTGGCCCCGTTATGCTGCAGGTGCTCGACGTGGAGATGCTGGTTCTGATCACATCCGTCATTTTCCAGCGCCTCGCAGTTGCCACTAAGTACCTTTACATGCCGCGGCAGCGCTACAAGCGGCAGATGACGGTGGTGGTCACGGGCGCGGAGCTGCTCGACGACCAGCTCCTGACAGGCTGGGGCACGCTGAGGGATTCCATGCTGCGTAGTGAGATGGAGGACGCGATGCGGCGTCTGGGCCTCGCCGATGAGACTGCTGCCTTTTTCCGGCTGCCGCAGCGCTCGATCCCGGCGCTCGAGAAGCAACTGCGGTGTTCGATGGACGACGACGCATTCGTGCTGGGAGAGTGCGCCACAGGGCGCTCAGCCGACACAGCCTCGCTGCCGGTGAGTAGCGCTGTGGACCCCATCAGAAGCGACGTTGGCGCCGCCCCGGGCACCTCGAATCTCGACACCGGTGGCCGCGGTCCGCCGGGCTCTGCGCAGCGCCGTGAATCCCGTGCCAACGTGCGCGGCAGCGGTGCTGAGACGTCTCCCAATCGAGCCGTGCACGTGCAGCTGCAGCGGCGCTCCAACATTGCCGCAGCTGCACTCTCGGCGTCAACTACCGCCGTGCCCTCTGACCCGGTGGATGCGGGTAGGGACTCACCGAGGTGGGCGGGAAGCGTTGCAATCTCCAAAGAGCCGCCGGACAGGGCGGGACCGGACGGGACTGTGGCGGGAGCGGCGCCGCCATCGCAATACGTGTACGTCCGTTCCTCGTGGCTCGCCCGCATGCTGCTCCGACGCGCGGACCTGGGCGCGCAATTCATGTCGCTCGCTCTGCAGCGCGTCGGAGCCGTTCTGGCGCTGCTGGCGGGCTTCATCCCCATGATCGTGCGTCTGTCCTATGGCATGCCGGCATTGGGCGCGTCCGCCACGCAGCAGCTGGCGCTGTGCCTCAGCCTGACCATCACGGTATTTTTCACGGTCATCATTCTGTCGTACATGCGAACCGCGCTGGTGGACTACCGCCGCCGCACCAACTCGCTGAAGCGCCTGAGCAAGCTGTGCTCACCCGACTTCACGGCGGGCCGGCAGCTGGTTCTGTCTGCTCGCTACGGCTCAGCTGTGGACACAGCTGCGGGCACCTCGACGGTTGTCAACCTGATGGAGCCGGCGCGCGGCCGCGGCGAGTCACCCATGCGAATGTCCGGGCAAGTGCTGCAAGCGAACCCCATGGTGGCCCCGCCAACGCCAGGCGGAGTGGCGGATGACGACTCCGTCGAGCTGTCACCGATCGCCGCACAACCCCTGCACAGTCGCCAGCCAGTCGGGAGGACCTCTGCCGCTCTACTGCCCCTGGGCAGTCCCGCGGCAGCGCTCAAGCCAGGTCGTCGTCGGACGCTCCTGCCCCACAACGAAGATGTGCTGGTCAACTCCCTCATCCCTCTGGACTGTCCCGGCAACGCAATCTCGTTCCTGCTGACGCGCCGCCTGCTGC
>Ga0208629_100486_pt1 | contig 19279 bp, 8 predicted proteins | sample LakWasMet19_HOW5_2_FD_183865 | JGI IMG/M metagenome (GOLD analysis project Ga0208629, IMG submission 183865) | Freshwater sediment methanotrophic microbial communities from Lake Washington under simulated oxygen tension - Sediment Metagenome... | ecosystem: Environmental > Aquatic > Freshwater >... | reverse complement strand
GCAGATGGAGCACTAACTCTCAGGCTTGTGCCCTGATGAGGTTGCCCACACAGGTGTTGCAGAAGTCTCGTGTTTGGGGCGTCGAGCCCGGTTCTGATATCGAGCCCGGTTCTGATCCCAATCTGTCTCTCGAGCTCTCGAGTCGCGATTCAGCTACTGCCGGCTCGTCGGGGCGGTAGAGCAGTGTAAATCGTGCTTCACTAGGTTGGTACTGACTATATGATTCACTTGCAAGACACACGAGGGCCCTCGAACTCCACACCAGCAGAACGTTTGAGCGCACTGCTGAACGCCGTTCAGCTGGCAACAGCGTTTCACTGACACAATGGCTGTGAGCTCGCTCAGTGATTGCAGTGCAAGGCGTGCGGCTGCACAGGCTGTGGATGCCCGCGAAACCCTGGAATCGATGACAACGTTCACACTCCTGCGTCAACGCACGCTGGCATCTCCGAGCTGTTGTTGCGCGCGATCCTGCGTTTGACTACCCCACGCTGATATTCTGCGGCTTACAACAACCTCAGGCTGCAATGCCACTGGGGTGGTAAGCAAACGCAGTGTGCACGATTGCGTCGCGGCGTGCTTAGCCGTCGCGCCAGCTTGGTCTCGTGGAAGCGACATCAAGCAACGGAACTTCCGCACTGACGATCAACGAGGCAATCTGGAGGGCGCAGTGTCGGCCTATTCTCACCTCGGTGTGTCGTCGTGCGCGCCGGGTCTACTGTTGCTACCGCAACGCCTTCCGCTTGTCATCAAGAGCTGTGTTGTGGCTCCGACCCGCCGCAAGTGTTTGCGTGCTCAGTTCCCGAGCCCATCCGCTCGTTTACCACATGACGAGCGTTCATGCCACCGAATGCATGGAGTTTTGCTGTCGAAGGCAGCTTAAACGCTGCAGCTGCCCGCGGTGCCTGCACGTAGCGCAACCACGGGCGGTCGAGCGGTCTCCCAAGTGTTGCAGGCCACCTGCTTCGATAAACAGGCAAGACTGTATCCACGTGCGTGGCAATCACCCTCACATCTCGCGCACTCATTCGCGCACTCTTCAGACGGTTGTGCTGACAGAAAGCCGCTGGCATACCTAATCGGCATTACACCGCGAACAGGCGGGTGCGGCGCGGGTACTGCGAGCTCTGTGCATAAATGCGGCTGCAAGTTCGTTTTGCTACTATGCTTTGGTCTTAAACCGCCACGTGTTCATGCTGGGCTGCTCGCGTGTGCGTTAGATCGCGCGCTGCATCACAAATCCGATCACTTTGAGCAGTCCTGCTCATGAGAACGATTGGCGCTCGGACTCCTGGTGACTGTTGATTCACATTCATTCGCGAATCCACAGAACAATCGAAGCACGATTGACGCCGGCGAATGGCCGGACGAAACCAGGAGGTGCGAGCCGCAGTGCATCTCAGAAGATGTAAAAGACTACGGTTGCCGTGCCTCAGTCGGTCATGCAGACAGGATATATGCAACATGCCCGAACGTCCGTGTTCAGCGCCGCCTCCGCAACCGGGTGACACTGCGATGTTTCGCCAGCTGGAGCATTGCAGGCTGCCGACCCCCCGGCGCTACATATAGCGGGGCTGCGTCCCCCGCGCCCGCCATTCTGGTCGGGTGCGGGGCTGCGCCGGGCTGCCGCCTCCTGCACACTCGCGGGCTCACACACGCCGCTGCCTCCCCCCACGCTCTCACCCTGCCACTCTCCCAATTCCCCCATTCGGAAGCGCCTCACGCCGTCCCCGCGCCTGCGCCGGCGCCACCCGCCCCGTCACCGTCATCGCCGCCGGCGTCCTCCCCGTCAGCGTCGGCCTTCGCCTTGGCCTTGCCGGCGCGCTTCTTAGCCGTCCGCGCCTCCAGCGCCGCGAGCTCGACCTCCCGGTCAGCGGGGGCGGGCACCCACGTGTACCCCGCCAGCGACCCCTCGCCCCTGCGCGCCAGCTCCAGACGCACGCGGTCGTAGCGCAGCGAGCCCAGCTTCTTGCGCAGCACGTCCCACGGGGTGTCCGCCACGGTCGTGACGGCGGCCGAGCCGGAGCCGCCCGCGCCCGCTGCAGCAGGGGCCGCAAGCGGCGCCGCTGCGTCGCCCACTACGTCCATCCCTGCTGCTGCAGCAGGCGCGTCTGCGCCCTTGGCTGCGGCAGCGGCCGCCGCCTCCTCCGCCGCCTTCGCCGCCGCAGCCGCCTCCTCCGCGGCCTTCGCAGCCGCCGCCTCCGCCTCAGCCGCGGCCTTCTTGGCGGCCTCCGCCGCCGTGAACATGTCCTCTCCGCTCATGAACTGGCCGAGGATGGCCTGCGAGAAGCCCGACACGAGCGCGACGCCCGGCGTGCTCGTCTCCGCCTGGAAGGTGGGCTCGCCCGTGTACCGCAGGTTCCAGAAGATGACCTGCGGCGCCGCGTAGCCCGCGTCCGCGAAGGCGAGGCGGATGTCCCTGCCCGCGCAGAAGAAGGGGCCGCACCCGTTCGCGGCGGACCACTTGTCGTCGTCCGCCTTGCTGCTGCCCGCCAGCTGCGCGCCGTCGCGGATGCCGTACACGTCGCGGGGCGCGTGGGCGACGCCAGGCTCGTACTCTATTGCCGCAGAGAACTCCATGTCGCTGAAGACGTACAGCTGCTGCGGCATCTGCTCGGGCGGCAGGCGCGCCGCGATGGCCGTGTCGAGCAGCAGGCGCATCGCCTTGCCGAAGTGCGTGGAGCCGCCCCACGGCGCCGCCTGCGCCTTCACCACCGCATCCTGCAGCGTCGCGCAGCCGGAGACGTCGCACCAGCGCGGGGTGGACTCGAAGGTGATGAAGCGGCCGCCGAACGGGGAGCCCTCCGGCTGCAGCTGCGCCATCAGCAGGCCCAGCGCGATGGCGGCCTGCATGGGCAGCCCGGTCATGGAGCCGCTCACGTCCACGAGGGGGACGCCGGGCTTGAAGCTGCCCTTCTCGACGAGCTCGTTGCGCATGGACACCCACATCGCCTCCACCAGCGGGTCCGACGCCTGCTCGAAGGCGACGCTGCCGTCGGGCTTCTCCACGGCGTACATGGGCTGCTCCATGCAGATCTTGACAAGCTCGTGCGGCTGGTTGCGCGCGCCCTTGATGGTCTTCGCGCCCGCCCCCGGCTTGGCGGTGATCGTGCGAGTGATGGCCGCAATGAACTGCGCGGCGCACTCGACGCGGTCGGCGTCGCTGGAGCGCGCCGCGCCGACGGCGGCGGTCGTGTCCAGCCCACCGCGCAGGCCTGCGTCCCTGCCCTCCTTGCGGTGGAAGCGCTTGGCCTTCTCGGGCAGGCGGTTCAGCAGCGCGGCGCGGTACTTCTTGTTGGCGCGCGATGGCACGTGCTCCGGCACGATCTCGTGCCAGCGCCGCTTGCCGCCCGACACGGTGGCGGCAGCGGGGGCGGCGTCCGCAGGGGCAGCGGCGGACATCTTGATCTCGACCACGTCCAGCGCGGCGCCGAGGGCGGAGAGGGTGCGGCGGTACCGCATCTCCATCGCGCGGTGCGCGCCGCTCTGCGCCGCGAACTTGGGGTGCGCGTGCACGTGCGTGGCGGCCGCAGCGGAGGAGGCGGCGGCGGAGGCGGCGCCCCCGAGGGAGAGGGAGGCGTGCGAGGCCGCGGCGAGGGCAGCGTCGAGCTCCTCGTCATCAATCATTACAATGTCCTCCACCTCCGCACCAGCGTCGTCCTCATCGGCGGCGGGCGTCGCCGGCGCTGCGTCGGCGGCTGCGGGCTTGGCAGCTGGGGCAGCAGCGGCGGCTGCGGGCTTCTTGGCAGCGGCAGCGCGCAGGCGATCCAGCTCGCTGCAGATGTGCTGCGCCAGGCCGCAGCGGCGGTCGAACGCGCCCTCGATGCGCGGCGCCCACTTGCCCGCGAGGGACAGGCGCGGCTTGGCGGGGCCCTTCGTCTTCTTGCCGCCCTTCTTCTTCCCCTTGCCGCCCGCCCCGGCCCCAGCCCCCGCTGCCGCCCCCTCATCGTCGTCTCCCTCCTCGTCCTTTCCGTCCGTCTCCACGTCCATCACCGCGTCCGCGGCGGCCTTGGCGGCGGTGTAGGCGGCCAGGCGCCCCTCGTCCGCCTGCAGCTGGCGCGCCCACAGGTGCGCGATCGCATCCCTCAGCTGGTTGAGGGCAGAGGCGTCCTCTCGCTTGCCCTCGGCGGCCGCAGCGCGCGCCTCCTCCGTCGCGGCGTCGTACAGGAGGGCCAAGTGCTTCCAGGAGGCGTAGTGCGGCACGTCGCGCAGCAGGGCGGCCATGCTGCGCGGCAGGCGGCGCGCGAGGTGCAGGTACATCCACACGAAGAGGCTGCGCTCGCCGCGCCCCTCGCGTACGTCGCCCACCTCCATCGCCAGCACGACGAGGTCGGCAAGGTTGGCCTGCTGCTGCGCCGGGCCGAGGGCGGCGCCCTCCGCGAGCACGGCGTCCATCTCGTTGCGCAGCGCGCTGCGGTCGATCCCGCCGCTGAGGGTGCCGCGGGACGAGCCGCCGAGCTTCTTGCCGCCCGGCGCTGTGGTGCGCGGACCCACCAGCTGGGACGACAGAGTCGTGAGCCGGGCGCCCCTCTCGCGCTGCAGATAAAACTGCACTGCGCCGGCTCCCGCCACGCTCAAGGCAGGCGCGCCCTTAGAGTTCAGGACCTGGAGTGCGGTCGTGGTAGTCGACATTGTTGATGCACTTGGGAGATGCAAGAAGAGGAGGCGAAGAAGTCCCGAGACTTAGTCCAAAGACGTGCTCGTGGGGAGCGAGCAGTGGTCTGTGGGGTTGCCGGGAAAGATCTAGGAAAGTTTCCTACAGAAACGTCCCGGAAACTTTCGAGAGGCCCTCAAATCAAGCGGCTCGGAGATGGTGCTCGAGCTTATCTGGAAGTAGATAGGCTGAAAGACTTGTAGAGTGGCACACCTGTACTCAATCGCAACACACATCGAGAAAGAAGGCCAATTGGTTGAGAAATCAGAATGCAAAACGAGTAGTCTGACAGATGCATCTGTGGCGAATGAAACGAATTTGTGTCAAGCGAAAACGCTGAACGGTCGAGGCGCAGCTGTTGGGTCTGCACCGATACGCTCAACGTTCACTCAGTTGCCTGTGTCTTGTTCCCATTCCCATCCCCACCTCACCCGACCACCTTACCCTCGCTCATTGGCAGTCAAGGAATGAGCGCAGGCCACCGACCGCAGATTCAGGCCGCGAAGGGTGGCGGCACGGTCACTTATCTGTCAGGGGGTGCCAAGACCCAGCGATTGCACCCACGTGACTTGCCGTCGCACACCAGCCTGAAAGTTCGACAGCGCGGGCAGACGTCAGTCGACGAGGCGCAAGCGCGCGATGCAGCGGCGCTCAAGCTAGCCCTTGAAGAGAAGGAGCGAAAACACTTTGAGGAGCTGCGCCGCCAGAGAGAGAGGGGCGGTGGCGGAGCGTCTTCGCTGACGGGAGCTACCGCTCGCGCAGGCGCCGCAGGCTCCACACTGCTGCTGGACGACCGCGACGAATCGGGAGCGAGCCAAGGCGCTGCTTCTCGCGCGCGTTCAGGGGCTTCTGGCTCCAGCGCTGCCGCATTCGGCGGGTTTGGAACAGCTGCCGCTCGGCCAGCTGATGACATTCTTGCCGCCTTCGACGATGCGGATGACGATGTGTTGGAGCGGAAGGGAGGCCTCGGCGACGACAGCGACTCGGAGGGCGGCAGCGACGATGACGAGGACGACACGGAAGAGCTGATGCGGGAGCTGGAGCGCATCAAGCGGGAGCGCGAGGAGGAGCGGCGGCGGAAGGAGGCGGAGGCGGCGGCGCTGGCTGACAAGGAGAGCACTGAGGCGATTCTCAAGGGCAATCCGCTCCTCACCAAGGGCCTCGCGTCAGCGCTGGGCTCCAGCGGCGCCTCCTCGGCGGCCGCGGGTGTGGGCGGCGGGTCCGCGGCCGTGCGCAAGCGCTTCGGCGACGACACAGTGTTCAGCAACACGCACGCCAACGAGCCGGAGCTGCGCAAGCGATTCGTGAACGACCTCGTGCGCTCAGATTTCCACCGCGCCTTCCTGCGCAAGTTCGTGGTGTGAGCGCGCGCTCTCAAGCTGAACGGTTGGGGTGGCACTGGCGGGCGCTTCTAATTCAGCTGGCAGACCGCTGTGCGCAAGACTGGCTCCGTCGCTGCGGCGCCTGGTCTGCGAGCTAGGCGCATTCGCGCAATGCGTATCGCAGGGCAGTGGTGTTTTGATCTCGCAGCTGCCGCGTTTCGCCTGACCCCAGCCTTTGTGTGCCGACACTGCTCCGTGAGCGTGTGTCGTGGCCGGTCAACCTCTCATGGATCTCTCGAGACCAAATTTGCTTCGCACGTGGCTGACAGTGCCGCCACACGCCGACGACTCAAACGCTCTACCAGCCTGTTTGCCTGCATGCCCGTATGCTTGGATCTTCATGTTCAAATAACTCCCTGAGCAGCATCGAGCCGGGGCATACAGCGCGCGTCGCCCAGCGCCTGCGCGCTCAGGTGGACCGTCACGGTGGGCTGGGCACTTTGGTGGGGGACTGCAAGCATGCGGGCCCCCGCTCTGCCGCACGGGCGAGAGCAGCGCACAACATGCAACATGCATAGCCACAGAGTGGCTGCTGGCGGTATGCAGCGGTACACACCGAAGAGAGGAGAGACTGCTCTTCCTGCGTCGAAGACGATATTGCTGGTGTGAGCGGGTGGTGTGCTGGGCCGAAGGGAGCAAGGCAGTCGGTCTCACCAGTACCTATGATCTGCCTACAGTTGTTCCGACCGCCGTCTCAGACTGTGTACGCCGCAGCCGATACGCGGCAGTGCACGCGCGTGCGTGACGTCAGCGGCCACTGAAGCCCTATGGTCGGCCCCATGCTATTCCGGTGAACTCCCGGTCGCTGGAGTGGACGCGCGATGTAAGCCACCACGACACTTGGCGACATCTCGACAGCGCCTCGTGGCTTGTCTTTACTGCGCGAACCCCTCAATCCCCATGGAGGAGCCTGCGGTGCCCGCAGGGGGCCGGCTCGCCTCCATGCGCTCCTCCTCGGGGGCCTCCTCTCGCTGCTGCCCGGGGTGTTGCCGGCGCTGGCGCATGCCCGTGTGCCCCTCGCTCACCGTGGCGCCCGCGCCGCTTTCTGCGCCGCTGTGCACGCCAGTGAACGTCTCCGCCAGTCCCTCCATGCCGCCGTTGTCACGCGCGGGCGGCAGCGGCTCCAGCCCCGCGGGCGGGGTGGCCTCCGCCGCGGCGCGCTGCGCCTTCTTGCCCGCGGCAGCTGCGGATGCAGAGCCGCCGGCTGCCTGGCGTGCCTTTGCGCTCTCTCGCAACAGCATGGCCACGATCTTGACGAACCAGTGGATGTTGAGGGCCGTCAGCAGCAGCATCGCGACCGCCACGTGCGGCACGCCGCGCACGAAGGTGTCCAGGCCCGCCGTCCACACCACGGCGCTGATGTAGGTCAGGTACAGCGGCCGCGTGACCGCGAACACGACGGCGAAGGCGATGCACAGGTAGCGGTACACCGGGCTGCGGTCCGCGCCCACCTTCTTCATGACGTACGTGATGTTGTAGATGGGCGTGGACGCCTCCGTGAGCAGGATGTGCTGGCCGAGGGAGGCGGGCATCGGGTGCAGCAGGCAGCTCGCCGTCAGGGCGACGCCCAGCACGTGATGGAGCAGGTCAGCGGGGTAGCGGCGCCAGTCGGGCAGCGTCACCACGAGGTCGTACAAAAAATATGCCACGCTGATGGCGATGAACGGGCGCACCTCTGCGCGCGGGGCGATGCCGGCGCCGCAGACGTTGGTCCCGATCTCCATGCCGTTCGCGTCCAGGGCGGCGGCATCCAGCAGCGGACCCTTCACGGTGCCCTCAGACGGCAGGATCAGTCCGCAGCGGGCGATGAAGTACACGCTGGCCAGCGTCACGGTCGTGCTGTGCAGGAAGCTGTTGACGAACAGGCCGTACCGTTGCGGAAAACTCTCGCCGAAGCGCGCTGCCCAGCTCTTGGGCGCGATACCCGCGCAGGTGACATGGATGAAGTGGCACGTCAAGTGCGCCAGAAATAGATACAATGCGTAGTCGTGTACGACGCGGTATGAGTCCTCGAACATCTCGCCTGTCTGGTGTTTCGTGCGACGCGCTGCGACCGCGGAATTGGCCTGCGGATCGGAAGTCGGAATGCGGCGTTGTCGGGGATGTCGAGTGTGTTAAATCCGAGCCGCTCCACGCAAATACTCAAATACTAGAATTTAGAGGAGGACGCACCGCTTGATTAACGCTAATGACCGCTCTTGCACACGGATGGGGTGCCCAAAGCCCTCAGAATCGATCTCGGCACTCCGCAGTGGGCAAAGCGACGAAGCTCGCGAGGCGGAAGAGTTTCTGGCAGAAAAGGCGCACAAATAAACAGCAGGTCCGCTGTGCCGGCTGACGAAGCGGAGGACCGCGGCAGCGCCCGTAGAATGACACGAAATCGTTCGCTTATACTTCATCCGCCATTTTCAGGGCTGGGTTTGCCTCCGACCACGACGAAAACGGAATGACGCGAAGCCTCAGCGAAGGTGCAAGGCAAAACCGACTCCCTGTATTTCTGCCTCTTCGCTGATTTTCCCTATGGCTTGAGCGGGGGATTTTGCTGCGATCTTGACCCGACCCAAGCAATTGGGCCAACTGTCGGCCTCAGATCCTGCCACCGATCAATCCGCAGTCATGGCCTTCGAAGCCCGCGGCGGGATGTCTGGGCATAAGCGCAAGCTGGCATCTCTCGGGCCAGGCGCGACGCCGGAGGCAGACGATCAGCCTGCCCTCGAGCTAGCCGTGATGGTGGACACGGTCACGGTGCCCGATCGCTGTGTGGTGGCTGTAGTGGACATCCACACAGCCTTCTGCCTCGCTGCCGACTTGATACCGCTGCAAGACGTAACTGTGGGTACTTGCGGGGCTTTTCGTGGCGAAACATTTGAAAAGGCGTATTGGCGTGCCACGAACGTTGTGGGACGTGTTTTGCAAGCGCTCCTTCGCCAACACTCACCACTTTTGTGGCAGCGACCCTCATCCCCGTCCCCTTCCTCTCTGCAGATGTCTCTGGAGCAGCTGCGCGCGTCTTGCCGCGTGCGGGCGGAGACTGCAATGACGCAGCTCGTTCGCGATGCGGCAGCCCCGGGCGCCACGCGCTCGCACTGGGACCCCTCCGTCGGCGGGAAGGCTGCGGCGCGCGTCGGCCCGGCACGCTTCGTCAGCCTCCCGGACTACGCGTGGGTGCCGCAGGAGGCGGCGCCGCCCGCCTGCGTCTCAACCTTTCAGCGCCTGCTGTGGGCGCTGCACGGCAAGGTCAGCGGGACGGCGCTCGGCGCCAGCGCCCCCGCGGCCGCCGCGCACGGGCCGGGGCCGCACCACCGCCTCCACCACCGCGGCAGCCGGGCGTGGTACGAGGAGGTGCAGACGGTGCTGCGCCAGCTGCGCGATGCGTGGAACGGCACGCCCTTTGCTTTCCTGCGTGTGGCAGCTGCGGCGGTGCCGGAGCACGGGCTCAGCACTGGTGCGGGCGGCTACGCTGCTGGGCAAGCGCAGGCGGCTGTGGGGCACTCACATGCAGCGGCAGGCGGCGTTGGAGCGGCCCTCAGCAGTAGCAGCAGCAGCAGCAGCGTCGGTGGTAGCGGCAGCATGCTCACGGCAGCGCACTGGGATCGGGTGAAGCACCTCATAACGGGCGGCTTCGGCCTGGGCGCCTCTGCGCGCATCGTGAACGATGGGGAGGCTGCTGCAGTGCCCGCGGTTGGTGCGGGCGCCAGCGGCGGCAGTCACGGCATGATGGAAGACGCCGGGATGGGCGCTGGGGCAGCGGCAGCATCGATGGCGTCAGGCGGCGGGCCTGCCGCAGCCTTCGGAAGCCCCGCTGCGGGGCCGACGGACGGCGCCAAGCGCGCCCGCTGCGGCGACGGTGTGGCCGGCGGCGACGCGTCAGATGCCGCTGCTGCTGCATCACCGTCCTCCTCTTCAGCGACCGCAGGGTCCGGGCAGCAGCAGCAGCTCTGCAGCCTCCTCTCCATGTCCGTTGAGGAGTGCCTGCGCGAGCTGCCGCCCGTGCAGCCCACCGCCACGCCCGCGGAGAGCTTCGTGCACGCGCTGGTCTCGCACGCGCGCGAGCGCGTGAGCCTGCATGGACGGCACGTGCTGCCGCCCCGAGGCCCCAGCGTTACCGGCGGCGGCGGCGGCACCGCGGGGGCTGCGATCGTGAGCGCTGCAGGGTCGTCGGGCGCGGGGCCCGTGCCGGTGTCGCTGGGGCTGGGGCTGGTCGCTCCGTTCGCCTCCCCCTCCGCGTGGCCACCCGCTGCCGCTGCCCCTGCTCCTGCAACCGCTCCAGTGTCCACGCTCTGGGGCGCTCCGGGACCGGGCGCCAGTCCCTTTGCGGCGCCCGCAGCCGCCGCAGCGGGCGCGGCTGCGCAAGCGCCGCACCCGTGGGCGTCTGTGCTGCACGGCTTCAGCGCCAGCGCAGGCGGCAGCAGCAGCAGCGGGATCGGGTCTCTGCCCTTCGGGGCGCCGTCCGGAAACCCCTTTCTGCGCAAGACGGCCAGCCTGCCGAGCACTGCCTTCGCAGCGGCGCTGCAGGCGCCGCACGGCTCCAGCGCCGCGGCGAGCGGGCCGGCGTGGGCGCCGCTCGGACAGTCGCCCTTCACTGCCGCAGGGGCGTGTGTGAGTGCTCCGCCCCTCGGCGCGTCCGCGCTGCGACACGTGTCCAGCATGTCAGAGGGCCTGTGCGGCGCCGACAGCAGCAGCGGCATCGGCGGCGGCGGTAGCAGCGGCAGCTCGCGGCCCCTCTCCGGGTTCTTTGCGCTCCAGACGCCGGCGGCCGGTGGAGCGGGCGGCAGTGGAGGCGTAGGGTTCGGCCATGGCTTCGGCGGGGTCGGCGGCGCTGCGGCGCTGCCTCCCTTCGCCGTCGCTGCGACGTCCGCTGCCGCGGGCGCTGCCTCTGCGTCTGTCCAGCACGCCGGCACGCCGAGTTTGTTCGCGGGTGCGAGCCCCGGCGCCTCCCCTGCGGAAGTCACCCACGCGACGCTTCCCGCTGGCTTCGGCACCTCTCCGGCGCCCGTCCCGTGGGGCGCTGCGTCTGGCGGTCTGCACGCATCCGCAGCCAGCGTCGCTCCCGGGTTTGGGTTTAAGACACAGGGGCTACCCCAGCAGCCGCAACAACACCAGCCGCCGGGCTTCGGCGCGGAGGCTGGCAGCGCCACCGTCAGTCCCGCCATGATGATGGAGCTGTAGGGGCGCTGGCTTGATGCAGCTGCGGGGACGCGTTGACGCTTGCAGCCCGCCTGCTCGCGCCAATCGCCTCTCTGACTCTGCCGTCTCTCACGCTGGTGAGACAGATGATGGAGCTCGCTCCCTTCCCGCACAGCCGTCAGTTGTGCGGAGCCACGCCACCTGAGCCCCGAAGCTACCTCACTGGCCCCAAGCCTGCACTCGGGCTGTGCATGCCAGTACGGCTGCTGGAGGCTTGTTTTCGTGTTGGGCACCCGGAGTAGACGGGCGCGAGCACTGTCGAACACCTCATGTCGTTGCTTGTCCCTGTATGAACGTGGGTTGACGTTGGGCTCTGTATCGTGCACGGCTGCGCCACCGCCCTGCCTCGGGGCTTCCTTTTCTTGTGTCTGCGGCCCCACCACCCATAGCTACCTAACCAATCGAGAGGCACAGCGGCAGACAGCCTGCACTGTTGCCGCCTGTGCCTGCGCCCGTCTTGTCTCCGCTGGAACTGCATGAGGAACTGAGCGACATGAACGATATCTGTGTTGACGGCTGTGTGCAGCTTGAATTTTGCACAACCGGCACCCTGTTCTGTTTTCCCGGTTGTTTGTTTCTCGGCTCGATAAATCTCGTGCTCGAGCCGATGTTTCGTATGCTAGCACGACATCTATACTCGAAGACTCAGTGCTGCCACCGATGATATCAAGCTTGTGGGTCGATCGTGATGCATTACGTCGAGGTCGCACACCACTGAGACTGAGGTCCGACGAGTCGCACACCTCAATATAGTTCGAGTCATACGCGCCCAAGAGGCGAATCGGACACGTGAAAAATGAATGCGAGCTGCACTGAACCTTTGAACGAGTCAACACAGCGCCGCAAGCGTTCGTACTCACGTGCCAGGGACGCGCGGGGATCTCTCAGTCTCCCGCCGGCGAATAGCTCACCTTCACAGTCTGCCCGAGCTGCATTCGGGAGAACTGCGAGGCCCAACGCGCCCCTGCAGCCCACAAGGCGGCGGAGCACGGCCGACACAGCATTACGCGTGCCCTGCCGCGCTCAGAGTGACGCCGCCCCGCGGGCCGCCCTCAGCCCCGACTCTTGACGGCATTTATGCCTTCTTGGCATCGCCGGCCTTGGCCAGGAAGTCAGAGTACGTTGCGTAGGGGGACTTGAGGAAGTGGGTCTCCTTCCACAGGTCGGGGCTGAGGAAGCCGTAGCTCTTGGCGAGCGCGAAGTAGGCCGCCTTGATGAAGTTGCCCATCGTGCGGGAGTGACCGCGGGTGGAGGTGTACACGTCCTTGATGCCTGCGGACGAGAGACAGCAGGGGCGGGAGGGGGGAGCGAGAGAGCTGAGTAGGCAGCAGCACGGGCTTCCAGGATGCTCAGGATGCTAAGTGAGACCACGGCCGACACATTGCTTGCGCAGCACTGCAGCGACCGCACGAAACCCTGCTGAGACGTTCCACGCACCGGCGAGGGACAGCATCTTCTTGGTGGCGGGGGCCGCCACGAGGCCGGTACCACGGGGCGCGGGGATCAGCCTCACGCGCACGGAGCCGCAGTGGCCGGTGAGCTTGTTGGGCACCGTGTGCGGGGCGCCCACGCGGGCGCCGCCCCAGTAGCCGCGGCGGATGGGCACGATGGACAGCTTGGCCAGAGTGAGCGCGGACTTGATGGCGTTGGCCACCTCGTTGGAGCACTTCACGCCGAGACCCAGGTGGCCGTTGGAGTCGCCGAGCGCGACGAAGGCCTTGAAGCGGGTGCGCTGACCGGCAGCGGACTGCTTCTGCACGGGCATGATCTTCATGACCTCATCCTTCAGGTCCTTCAGGAAGTGGTCAACGATCTGCGCCTCCTTGATGGGGAGGGAGTGCAGGAAGATCTCCTCCAGGGAGGTGATCTTGCCGGCCTTTACCAAGCGGCCCAGCTTGGTGACGGGCACCCACTCCTCCTTGTCGCCATCACCACGGCGACCTCCGCGTCCACGGCCACGGCCGCGCTCGCCGCCGCGTCCACGCTCACCACGGTCGCCACCGCGACCACGGCCTGCAGCATGAAGAAGAGGCAGCAAAGGACGAGTTGCGTCGATGACAGCGGATGCGAGCGGCCTCCCGATGTGATGTGCGTGCGTAAGTCTTCGGCAGCACAAATGGCATCGCTACGCGACTCCACAAATGCTTCCATAGCACACGTCCCCAGCCGGTTTGCGCACTTCCAGCACACCACGTGCGCGCTCACGAGCCCAATCGGGAAGCCAGCCACAAAGTTTGCGCGCCGCAAACGCACCGAAACCACCACGAGGAGCGTCTGCCATTTTGTGCAGGCACAAAAAGGGTATCGGGCAGATGTGGAGGCGGTCGAAGCAGCAGGCCGGGCTGCTGGTGCGACGTGGGAGCTGTCGAAATCGTGTTTTCACGCGTGTCGGGCTGTCTGCCGAGTGCAAAATTCGCATTTGCAATTCACGCAAGACACCGATTGTGAACCGAGGTTGTGACGTGCCATACTGGTTGCACTCTACGATTCGTAATTGCTATGGGGTATTTACCTCAGTAGACCGTCTGTGAAGTGAAATCAGCTGCCACTCGCAAGATGCTGCAATCCGTGCAGCCTGCGCGATGCAGGCACACGCTGCTGCACGCTGCACGGGGTCTCAGCGCGGCGCTGCCGTCTAAGCTCTTGTGCGCGTCGTTGTCGTGGACAGCACCGCTTCAAGTGACGAGCCGGCCATTCTGTGCTTCCACCACTGAGAGGAGCAGCGACCTGACAGCCTCGACCGCTGCCCAGGCCACCGACGCCGCCAGCAGCCACACACCTCAAGAGCAGCAGCACGACGATGATGGACCCGTCACGCTGGAGGTGTATCGCAGCCCGGCGCCGACGCTGTGGATGGTCGTGGCGCGCCTATTTGCGGTGAAGAAATACGTTGCGCTGTCGGCTGCCGCAATCGTGGGCGTGCAGCGCGTGGCGCAGGCGGGTGCGAGCTGGGCGGACGTGCAGGCGTCCCTGCTGGGGGAAGAGAGCGCGGCGGGCGACGCGGCGCTGGCGGCGCTGCAGCTGCCGACGTACTTCCTGGCCCTCGGCCTCTTCGGGCACGTCGCCTCACGGCTGCTGGTCAATCGCACCGTGATCGGCATCGACGCGGTCATGCCCGCCTCGCACGCGCGCCGCGTGCGCACCGTGAAGCAGCGCGGCGAGGAGGTGGCGGGCGCGCCGGAGCCGTACGAGGCGGAGCTGGCGGCACGGGCTGAGATGGCCGAGGCGCTGCAGCCGTCCGCCTCTGCGGACCACCAGATCGTGCTGTACCGGCCCTCCCTGTGGCGCGGCGCGGCGGCGATGCGGCCGCTCACCGTGCCCCGGTCGGACATCGCGTGCGCGCCGCCCAACAAGACGGACCTCGTCTTTGAGCTGTCGCTGCCCAGCGGGCGGCGCGTGCACCAGCACCTGTGGCCGCTGCCTGGCTGGCGCTCGAACAACCGGCCGTACCTGTGCGCGCTGCTGTACGCCGACTACTGGCGCTCCGAGGCGCCGCCACCCGCGGACACGGGCCTGCTGCGCGGGATCGAGGGCTTTGGGCCGTACCGCCCCGCGCAGTTCGCTGACCTGTGGCACCCCTCCGCCCTGGCCCCGCTGATGCGCGAGGCGGCGGCGTCGGCGGACGGGCACGTGCAGCCGCGGGCGGTGGAGGGCACGCCCTTCTTCGTGGAGCACGACACGGTGTGGGCGCACTTCACCGTGCCGCCGCGCCCGTCGCTGGCGGCGCGGCGCGAGGCCGAGCGACTGACCGCCGTGGAGGGCCGGGCGCAGGCGGCTGCGGCGCTGCAGGGCGTGCCGCGCCTGCCCGCGCCCGTGAGCCTCATGCTGGACGGCAGCCACTACGTCGAGGCGGGGCAGCAGCAACAGCAGCAGCTGCAGCAGGGGGCAGCCGTGGCGGGCGCGATTGCGGCGCCGGAGTCAGCCGCGCAGGCTCACGGCGGAGTCAGCAATGGAACGGCGATGCCATCGGTAGCGGGCAGCGAGCAGCAGCGCAGCGACAAATAAGGCGCCTGGCCGACCAGCGCTGGGCTCTCTCCGCTGCTGTGTCTGCAGGAGCAGTCCGGGCTGCGGGTCCAGGGGCCATGTCAACTCTCTGCCGTTGCAGCAGCTGCACTCCCGTCCGGCCGATCTGCCGTGGCTGCCTCGGCCGGCGCTGCAGATGGGACATCGCCAGTCGTTGCAGCTGGCGCTGCAAGGGGCGGCACCCCGACGGCAACGCCGCCGCCGTCAAGCAGCGTCGGCGCGCCTCCTGCAGCCTCCGCTCGTTGCAACACTGCGAGGCGCTCTTTGTTGCGTGCCGCAACCCGCTTGGCGGCCACAACGCGCTCTTGCTCCGATAGGGAGCTCCAGTTGGTGATCCTGCTCAGCGTGCCGTCCGTGTTCACTGCAATTGGATTGCTTGCGCGGGCACACTCATAGAAGCCGATCAAGACTTGAAGGTCGCTATTAGGTCTCAAGCTTGGAAAACAACTCACCAATCATGGGACCCAGTCCGTCAAGAGCTATTTTTCCTGCAAAGGCTGTGACGGCAGAGCCGGCCCCGGCGGCAGCTTCTGCAGCATCAGTTGATGACGGGATTGGCGGCAGCGCCAGCGAACCGGGCGCGCTTGATTTTTCGGCCATGGCTGGTGATTGAGACAAAATCGATTCAGCTTGGCAAGCCCGGTGTCTCATATGTGCGGGGATGCTTAGATGTCGAGTATTGTTCGCTATAACTTTCGTGCTGTCGGTTGTCCACTGCAAATTGCGTGACATTGCAGCTGTAGGATGTCTGAATGACAGCCCTGCTTTTGGATAATAGGCTGACAGATGCGCGCTGCTTCCGCTAGGGTGCAGGGTTTTCGGTTGTGGGCTGTTGCTCTCTCGTCAGCGAGGGTGGATCGGTGGTAACATTCTTGGGCACCGGCCACCCACGACGCAGAATGCGGTTCTTGCTGGACGGGCTGGAGGTGTTCTTCCCGTACGACTATGTATACAAGGAGCAGTACCAGTACATGCTGGAGCTGAAGCGCTCACTGGACGCCAAGGGCGATGCGATCTTGGAGATGCCCACGGGCACGGGCAAGACCGTGTCGCTGCTCGCCCTGATCACCTCCTACCAGTTTGCGCACCCGGAGGCGGGCAAGCTCATCTACTGCACACGCACGGTACCGGAGATGACGAAGGCTGTTGACGAGCTGAAGCGCGTCATCGAGTACCGGACGGCCGAGCTGTCCAAGGGCGGCGCAAAGGCGCCCGACATGCTCGCGGTCTGCCTCTCCTCGCGCCGCAACATGTGCGTGCACCCGGACGTGATCGACGAGAGCGACCGCGAGAAGGTGGACGCGGCGTGCCGCAGCATGACCGCGAGCTGGGTGCGGCAGCGCGCCAAGGATGGCGTCGCGGGCGCGCGCCTGTGCGACTTCTTCGAGCGCTTCGACAGCGAGGGCGCGGACGCGGGCCTGACGGGCATCTACAACCTGGACGACATCAAGGCGCTGGGCACGGAGAAGGGCTGGTGCCCGTACTTCCTCACGCGGCACGTGATCAGCTACGCGAACGTGGTCGTGTACAATTATCAGTACATGCTGGACCCAAAAATCGCCGCCCTCGTGTCGCGCGAGCTGGAGGACAAGTCCATCGTCGTGTTCGACGAGGCGCACAACATCGACAACGTGTGCATCGAGGCGCTGTCCGTCTCGCTGGACCGGCGCACCATCGACGGCGCGGCGCGCAACCTGGGCACCCTCGGCAGCGAGGTCAAGCGCATGAAGCAGGAGGACGCCGCGCGCCTGCAGGACGAGTACGCGCGCATGGTGCACGTGAGTGGTGGGAGCGGGCGGCGCAGGTGGCGGCGGGTTGGGTGCGGTCTGCGGTTGCGGGAGGCGAACGAGGCGTGATGCTGGGGAGAGGCGCGGGAGGCACCTCTGTTGCCCGGCTCTTGAAGGCTGGCGAATCCAACCGTCCTAACCGGCGGTGCAAGCGACAGAGCATCGTACACGTTCGTTGATACTGACCTTCTGCCTTGTCTGCCTCCCCGTGGCTTCTACTCCACGCCGCCAGAGCACTCTCACCCTCGCCCTTTGAGCACCCTCTCATCTGGCCATCACTGAACGCCCTCTCACGTGCAGTCGCTTGCGGGGGTCGGCGGCGGTGGCTCCTCGTCATCATCATCAGCAGGCGCAGGCGCAGGGGCAGGGGCGGGCGCAGCAGCGGGCCTGGGCGATGCCGAGTACGGCGGCGGCGCGGGGGCGGGGGCGGGTGCAGGCGGCGAGGAGCTGCCGGGGCCGCCCGTCCTCCCCTCCGACGTCCTCGCGGAGCACATCCCCGGCAACATCCGCAACGCGGAGCTGTTCGTGCGGTTCATGAAGCACGTGGTGCGCTACCTGCGCGAGAAGATCAAGGTCGGGGCGGTGCTCTCCGAGGCGCCGTCGCGCTTCCTGCACGACATGTCCGCCGCGCTCGCGATCGACGTCAAGCCGCTGCGCTTCGCGTACACGCGCCTCAACAGCCTGCTGCGCACGCTGCAGGTGACGGACGTGGACGACTTCACGCCGCTGCAGCTCGTCGCTGACTTTGCGACGCTGCTGGCCACGTACCCCGTGGGCTTCATGGTAATCACGGAGCCGTACAGCGCGCGCACGCCGCACATCCCCGATCCCGTCATGCAGCTGTGCTGCCTGGACGCCTCGCTCGCCGTCAAGCCCGTGTTCGCAAAGTTTCAGTCCGTCATCCTCACCTCGGGCACCCTCTCCCCGCTGGACATGTACCCAAAAATGCTGAACTTCAACCCCGTCGTGCGCGTCTCCCTCGAGATGTCCATCGTGCGTCCGTGCATCTGCCCGATGGTCGTCTCCCGCGGCGGCGACCAGACGCCCATGACCACCAAGTTCGAGCTGCGCGACGACAAGGCGGTCGTGCGCAACTACGGCATGCTGCTGGTGCAGATGTGCGCCACCGTGCCCGACGGCGTCGTGGCGTTCTTTCCCTCATACGGCTACATGGAGACGATCATCGCCGCGTGGCACGAGATGGGCATCCTCTCCCTCGTGGAGGCGCACAAGCTGCTCTTCATTGAGACGAAGGACATTGTCGAGACGACGCTCTCCCTCAACAACTACAAGCGCGCGTGCGACCTGGGGCGCGGCGCCGTGTTTCTGTCCGTCGCGCGCGGGAAGGTCGCCGAGGGCATCGACTTTGACCGCCACTACGGCCGCTGCGTCGTGCTGTTCGGCATCCCCTTCCAGTACACGCTCTCGCACGTGCTGCGCGCGCGCCTCGTGTACCTGCGCGACACCTTCGGCATCCGGGAACAGGACTTCTTGACCTTTGACGCGCTGCGCCAGTCCAGCCAGTGCATCGGGCGCGTCATCCGCAGCAAGCGCGACTACGGCATCATCGTGTTCGCGGACAAGCGGTACGCGAGCGCGGACAAGCGCAGCAAGCTGCCGCAGTGGGTGCTGCAGTTCATGCCCGACGCGCACATCAACCTGAGCACGGACATGTCCGTCCACCTCGCGCGCCGGTTCCTCAAGGAGATGGCGCAGCCGCTGCCGGAGGGCGCGGACCGCGGCAAGACGCTGCTGACGAAGGAGGACCTGGACGCGCTCGTGGCGGCTGCGGGGCAGGGCGCGGCGCCGCCGGGCGGCGCGTCCGCCTTCTCCGTCGGCCCGCTCGGCATGTACGTGGGAGGCGCGCTGTCTGCCCGCCCCGTGGGGCCCGCAGGGGCCGGCGCCGCAGCAGGCGCCGGGGGGAGTGGCGGGGGCGTGGTGCCGCGGGCAGCGGCCAGCAGTGGCGCCGGTTTCTCCACAGCCGCTGGAGCGTCTTCTGGTGCTGCGAGCGGCGGTGCGGGGCCGCTGGGCGATGCTGCGGCGCAGGAGGCGGAGCTGGCCGCCGCGATGGAGATGAGTGTTGAGGAGTTGCGTGCGATCACGGACGCGGGGGTTGCGGAGATGCGACGCGGCGAGCGGCGGGCTGCCGCAGGCAGCAGCAGTGGCGTGGCTGCTGGCGCTGGAGCCGGCGCAGCAGCCGCGGCCAGCGCTGCCCCCGCAGAGATGGCTGGGCCGGGGTTTCTGCT
>Ga0208629_100484_pt1 | contig 19341 bp, 14 predicted proteins | sample LakWasMet19_HOW5_2_FD_183865 | JGI IMG/M metagenome (GOLD analysis project Ga0208629, IMG submission 183865) | Freshwater sediment methanotrophic microbial communities from Lake Washington under simulated oxygen tension - Sediment Metagenome... | ecosystem: Environmental > Aquatic > Freshwater >... | reverse complement strand
GCCGGCGATGGAGAGTTTGATGTTGGTCTGACGGGCGGCAATGTCGGTGGATGCGGAGCGGCTTTGCCTGTCGAAGCTGTGGAGGTAGACTCAAGGCATGACAGCGCTGCAGGTGGGCTGCTCCTTGAGGAGGGTGGCGGGCAGATGATTGCGGGCGGCAATCAGGTGACTGCGGCTGCTGGTGACGGACCGATGACCGATGCCGAGGACGTGTACTATACGTCCCCCTACCGCTCCCCTTCCGCCGCGGCGCGGCGTTCAGACGCAGCGGGCCAGTCGACTAGTCGACTCGCTCGTGACGCAGCACACGAAGTTTGCAGCCCCAGTTTCTCAAACGATGTGGGAGGAGCCGCGGCTGACGAAATTTACGATGCAGAAACCTGTGGTGAGAGTGCTCTTGCATCCCCACCGCCGCCATCGCAAGCCACACAGAGCATGCCGCCATCACCAGTGGCATCGGTGATAGAGGGGCCTGCCAGCGCAGTGCGCACCCCTCGCACGCCGCTGGCATCGCCGCTCGGTGGTTCGGCGCACAACTCGGCGGCATCCAGCAAGGCGCAGGCTACAGACCACTCGTCCGTCTGCAGCCGGCATTTGGAGCTGTGCAGACGTGCAGGGCTGCCGCGCGCCACGCTCAACTCTTTGACCCGTTGCTCGTGCTTCCTGTCACCCGACTCTCAGGAGCTGGCGGCTTTCGCCTCTGAGAACCTCACCCAGCACCTGGCTGCTACTGAGTGCAGCGGCACAGGCTCCGGCTGCAGCGCTGGGGGCTCGAGAGTAGGGGCTGCTGGAGAGTTGGGCTCAGAGGCTGGCAGCCAGGTATATGCCGCCCTGGAGATGGCGCTGGATGCGCTCATCGTGTGCGACGCAGACCCGCAGGCACACCTCGCAGCCATGCGGGCTGCAAGCGCGCTGGGCTGGCTGCCGCGATAAGCCGGCTTCAGTCCCGCACTGTTGAGTCGGTGCGCGTGCATTTGTGAAGCCACCACTTGCGCCAACGGCATTTGCCGTCGCGAGAACTCGAGTACGTCTGCGCGTGCACGATGGTATGCTCACCATGCAATCATCCCTCGAATTGCACTCGTCGACATCGTTCCGCTTGCAGCTGTGCGCCTAAGCTCGCTGCCTAGCGAGAGATTCGAGTACAATGACCGCCTTTGAATTCACGAAACTGTGCATGTAGGCACACAGCGCAGCACAACGGAGTCATGCACAGCGTAGCCGACAGGGGTGAATGTGGACCCTCCACGTATAACGCCTAGGCACAACGCTTGTGGTTCCAACACCAGCAATGCAGCACTGCTGGCAGCTACGCTATCTCGCCGATCGTGTCCTCTGCCACTGGTTGGGCCTCTCACCGGTACAAGCATACCGCCACAAACGGCAACACAGGCGTAGTCCAATCAAAAATCGGGCTGCCTGTTCGGCTGAACGTGGACGAATCTCACGCAGTGTAGGCCAATCGATGCCTCATCAGGGGCATGTATCCCCGCGCCTCAGCCATCCCGCTTCAGGTAGCGGCGAGGTAGGAACACCTCGCTGCTGCCATCATCGTAGTCCACACTGTATGTCCACAGCCGGTCGTCCTCCTCCTCATCGTCCGCCTCGCCTTCAGCGGGGCCCTTGTGTACGCCAGTCACCACTCCCGGCCACCAGTCGCCGCCTCCCAGCCAGCGAGCTTGGATACGCGTCCCGACGCGAAGGGGCCTATAGCCGGGCTGGCCACTCGCGGGGCCCGCTGACGCGGGGTAGGGCAGGCGCCGAATGGGCGATACGGCTGCTGCAGGGACGCCCAAGCGCACCACACCATCGAGAAACACGAGGTCGAAGGCGTCAGCACCTTCGGCAGCCGCAGCAGCCACAGCAGCGGCAGGATGGACAGCCAGCACACGCGCAGCCCAGAGCGAGGCGCCGTCATACCGTGCCTCAACCAGCGCGCCGGGAATGACGCGGTGGCCTCCCGCGTGGCCGAATACGGGCGCCTCAACCTCGGCTTCATCCTCCTCATCGTCGCTGCGCGTGGGTCCGTGGCCTGGGACCGCTCCATACTGCATGCGGCCGTTGACGATCGGCAGCTGAATGTTGCCGCCGTCAAGGCCTACCTCTGCGGCAGCAACGTTGGCGACACCGCCGCCTCCAGCTGCCACACGGGCGGCAGCTGGCACGCCTGCCCCAGGGTCCACGGCGCCCTCGGGGAGCTGGCGGCGGATGTGGCAGCGGCGAACGCCTCTCTCCACCGCACCGTCCGCATCGTACCGCAGCGTGAAGGTCACTTCCACATCAGGCAGGTCGGAGATCGAGTAGGCACTGCCCTCGCTGCCGCCGTCGTCTGAATCCTCGCCTTCCTCCTCCTCCTCTTCGTCGCTGCCGTCTTCGTCCTCTTCTTCATCAGCGGTGCCCGCCCCAGCTGCCGCAGCGCCTGCCTTGCCTGCCTTCCCGGGAGCTGCCCCAGCCCCGGCAGCAGCAACAAGCGGTGCTGCTGCAGCGGCAGCAGGCTCGTGTGCGATCGCGACGGCCTCCGCCCCAGCGCCTGCTGCAGCTCCGCCATCATACGCTGCAGCTCCGCTGGGTGCCGCGGCAACGAGGCCGGCTACTGCCTTCACCGGAGGCTGCCTTCCGTTGTCCACCGCAGCCGCAACTGCGGCATTCCCGGGGCGGTCTGCAGGAGCGGCTTTGGCCGCAGCAGGCTCAGGCGGGTGTATTTGTACTACCTTGGCAGCCCACCACTTGGGCCCGCCGAGCCAGCGGGCAAACACAGCGTCACCGACCTGCAACGGCCCCGCCTCCACCTCCTCCCCCGGCACGGCGACTGGCTCAGCCTGCCGCACCATGGCAGCCGCGAGGGGCCCCTCCGCAGACCCGTCCACGTAGCGCAACCAGAAGAGGTAGCTGTCGGGGGCGCGCTTCCGCGCCCCTGCAGCCCGGACACGGAAACCTTTCTTGCGGGCGCCCTTCCCACCGCCCTTGACGCCGCGGTGGGGCAGCGCGCCGGGGATGGCTACGATCGCAGTCACACGGGCTGCCCACCACTGCCCGCCCGCCATCCAGTCGCCCTCCACCCACTCCCCCGTGCGCACACGCTGCCCATACACGTCGCGGCCCCACGGCGCCACGCGGCCCTCGCGGGCCGCAGCAATTCGCTGAGCAGCAGCGGCTTGGTCCGCAGCGTCCGCTTCGTCACCATCATCCTCATCCTCGCCCTCGTCGCCCTCGCCCTCGTAGCCCTCGCCCTCGTCGTCTTCGTCATAGCCCTCCTCGCCCACCGCAGGCCCGAAGCCCGGGCGGCGCAGGTCACCCCGCTGCACGCCCTCCTCGACCGTCCCGTCATCATACGTGATTTGGTACACCTCCTCGCCAGCCGGCGCGCCCAGCCCTGCCGCTGCACCTGCAGCTGGCGGCATGCGCACGCCTGAAATGCGTGCGGCCCACCAGCCCCCTCCAAACCAGCGGGCCTGTATGGGCGCGCCGACAGCGAGCACCTCGCCGGGACGCAGGCCGCCCTCAGCAGGCGGCAGCGGGCGGGCGAGACGCACCAGCCGCGCTGCAACCGCCTTCTCGACGGCGCCATCCATGTATCGAACGTCGAACGCAAACTGGTCGCCGCGCTGCCACACGCCCGTCACGACCGCCTGCCACCAGTCCTCCCCGCCCGCCCACAGGGCCTCGACGCGATCCCCGACGCGCACCTCTGCGCCCGCCCGATCCCGGCCAACGACCGGGGCAGCTGCAGCCCCGCCGCCTGCGGCAGCACCAGCAGCACCCAGACCGCCTGCCGCTGCGTCCGCAGCACGGGCGCCGACAGCCCCGGGGCCGGCCTTGCGGGGAGGTGAACCACTGCCGCCCTCCTCTTCCTCCTCGCCTGCAAGGTCATCATCCTCTGAGTCGTCCTCATCGTCCTCCTCGTCGTCAGAGTCTCCCGGCACCCGTTGTCGCCGCACGCAAAAGAACGCCGCCGCCTCCTCAAAGTCGCCGTCGTCAAACGCGACGCTGTAAGTGTCGCGGACGCCCAGGATCGCGTGCGGCCTCACCCGCACGGCCGTGATGCGCCCGGGATACCACGGCTCTCCGCCCTGCCACCGCGCCTCCACCCGCGCCCCAACCGCAAAGCGCGGCTGGCGGCCCCGCTCGGTGAGACGAGGAAAGATACGCAGTCGTGCGGGGCCCAGGCCCTTCTCCGAATCGCCGTCGGCAAATTGCACAGACGCAGTCAGCCGCCCATCGATAACCTTGATTCCAGTGACACGAGCAGCATACCACGAGCCGCCAACCCAGTGGGCATCCACAATACTGCCCACGTGCACAGCCTTGCCTGCTGCGTCGCACATCGATGAGTCCTCCATGTCGATATCTTCGTCTGCCATGATGGGATTGCCGTTGGCGAGAAAGTGCTGCGGAACTGTTGGGGCTTGGAAGGCGGGTCGTGAGACTTTTCGGAATCAACAAGAGGTACAAGGAAGACTTCAGATTAGCATGGACCGCAAGGGCACCGGCAGTGCGCACTGGGTGCTGCAATGAAAGGGTGCGGTTCCTGCACGATTCCTGGAAATCGGTGCAGCCGCGAGACTGTAGTTGGTCAAACCAGTCACCTAACGCCAGGCGGGCCGCGCAAGTATTGCTCTCGGAAGACCAGGCATTTGCATCACGAAAGCTTGGGAGCATTTCAGTGGTGGAATTCGGCGCGCACAGTTGCAGGAGGGCTTCATCTCCCCTTCAGTGTTGGACTGGAAAATTCCGCTGTAACTCCACTATTCAAAGTACAAGTTGCGTGGCATTTCACCAAGCGTGACGGAAAGCCAAACTGGATCGACCAGATAACGCCAGCTCGTCGTGGTGGTGGGCCCGGCGCAGCTGTTGCTCGGAGCGGGGCCAACCGGGCCAACGAATGGCAGGTCTTTCGCGCAGCGGCTTGATCAGCGCTGCGGCGCTTCAAGCCCGGCTTGTGGACCCTGGTGCACGAAATGTTCAAGTTTTCCATGTGGGATTCGGAGCCGCGGATTGCGAGCGCTTTCAGCGCCAGCGCATTTCAAGCGCACACTTCGTTGACACCGGCGATTTCGAGACGGAGGAGAGCTTGTGGAATGTGCTCCCGTATGACCAGCTCGTCAGATACCTGAGCGCCAGGGACATCGATGGATCAACCGACGCTGTTGTCTACGACGCTTCCAACTCACTGGCAGCTGCGCGATTTGGCCACGTGCTGTTGTGGGCAGGCGTGCGAAGCGTTCAACTGTTGGACGGCGGGCTCGCAGCGTGGCGGGCAGCAGGGTTGCCCGTCATCAGCGGAGCCGACGTGTCCAGCTCGTCGAACCTGTTTTCCGAGCCGCTGTGTCCGCGCCCAGGCCTGCTTACAACACACGGGGAGGTGCAACGAATCGTTGCCGCACAAGCGCTCGCGCCTGTCATCGACAGCTGTGTTGGTCGCGGGTTGCATGGCGGCGTAGTAGACAGTGGAGCACAGCATATTGCTGCAATGCCGGAGGCTGCAGAGCCCGTGCGGCTGGTCAGCGTGCGCAGCCGGCCAGAATTTGACGGGGTGACCAGCGGCTACGCGGCCATGACTCGGCTTGGGGACATTCCCGGCGCGCTGTGGGCGGGCGCGGGCCCCGATGCGTACACGCTCCGAGAGTGGCACACGGCGGAGGGGACGTTTGTCGGCCGCGAGGCGCTGGCGGCGCTGTGGACGGCGCGAGGCATCGTCGACGCCGCGCTTTTCGCGACCCCGTCATGCGCCCGTGAGCATGCAACCATCCCAGACACGACCGAATCGGATCCCGCAGGCTGCGACCGTGCGGCCTGCGCGCCGGCGTCTGGTAGCTGCGCCGACGGTGTAACGGGATCAGGTTCGGCAGCGATGCCGCCGCCGCCGCCCTTCTCTGCTGCAGCTGATCACTGCGCAGCGTCTCCTGCAGCGGTGGCACCCGTTCGCCTCATATTCTACTGCGGCACGGGCTGGCGCGCCTCGCTCGCTTTCTGGTACGCCCTGGAGCTGGGCTTCGGTGACTGCGCGAGCGTGTATGACGGCGGCTGGTGGGAGTGGTCAGCCGACCCGGGCAACCCAATCGTGGTACGAAAGCCTGCAGCAACGGGGCCTCTGCACGCGTCGACGGCCGCGCATGCGGCCGCCGCTGGTAGTCCAACCTGTCGGGACCCCGCACTGGCAAAGCTAGAGGGAGCGGGCAGCGACCTCGCTTCAGCGGGGTGTGTCGTCGCGCCCACCGCGATCAGCTGCCGCATGCGGGCTTCGAGTGGATGACGCGTGTGCTCCCGACACAGTGAACAACACGGGGCGCTGTGCTGAGCAGGCGCAAGCAGTCAGTTCCCGACGTCTGCGCGCCCTGTCTCACACACGAAATTCAAGGCGCCCAACAGCCGCAGACACAACAAGACGCCGCCGTGCGGAACGGCTGCTCAACGGCGTGCGCACGCACCGCAGCTGTCCTCATTCGTCCGCAAACACGCGCCGGCCCGCCCGCATGCTGATCTCCTTTTGGGTGGCCGTCACCTCCGTTACGACGCGCGGGGCGGCTGAAAACGCGGCGAAGCGGCCGTGCGGCGCCCCCGGCCCTGCCAGTTTCACGCTCTCCTGCGCGCCCGACGCGCTCGGCACCTGCAACGACATGTAGGCCAGGTCGCGCGACACCTCGGGGATCTGCACGTCAGCGAGGAGAGGACAGACCGGCAGGACAGACAGCGGTTGATTGATGGATGCTGGTGTGATCGCTGTCCGCGGACTGCTCCGGTCACCGCATGTGGCGGCGATCTTCCTGTGCGAGTTGAAGCTTCTAGCAATTTTCCGAACGTGCCGACATCGCTCACCCTTCTGTGCACCTCTCGCGAGGGGTATTCGAATTCGTGCTCGCCCAGCGTCAGCGGCTCCCCGGGCTTCCGGAGTGATTTCTTGCCGCGGTCCACGCGCAGCGACCCCGATCCACCAGCGGCGGGCGCCAGCGCGCTGTGGAACAGGCTGCTGCTGTCGTGCGCCGCCCGGCGAGCGGCAGTCTCGGAGAACATCGTGGCTGCGGCCATCGTCTCTCGCGCAGTTGTTGTTGATGGGAACGGCGCTGCCTCTGATGGCAAGCTCGCAGCGCCCGCGGCCGCCGAACTCGTGGCGTCATACTTCAGCAGCGGCGGCAGGCCCTCGCCGTACGAGTACGCAGCCTCGCTCAAAGTATCCGGCGTCACCATGCCGCATCGCAGTTTCTTCTGACCCAGTCGGCTGGCCTCGGGGCGTTCTGACGGCGCAATATAGCTCTCCTTTGCAGTCGTGCGGTACTCGCGCTGCACGGTCGAAGGATGCAAGGTGGGCGCAGACACTGTCTGTACTGCAGCAGCAGTCGAAGGGTGGTCAGCAGAGCCATCGCTGTGAAGGGTTCCGGCACGCACAAATCCAAAATCTGGGATGAGCCCTCGCAACGGCGGCCCCTTGGCTCTGTCTTCTTGCCAATTCCCTTCCAGAGTGTGCGATGAGAATGGTCGCATGGTCGCCATCTTCACGCGGCAGCCGTTGCGCAAGCGCGAGTGCTCGACTTCTACAGCAGCGCAGCGAGAACGGATCGTCAGCGCGCTGCGAGGACCTGGCACGCAAAAGCAAAGTGGTGCTGACAATGATGCATCAAACACTTGTCACCGACCGATGCACGACTTACCGCACATCAGAATTTGGTGCAGACGCCGAGATGTCAATGATTGTGAGTGAGCACAACGCACGCGCCGGCATTCACGATCAATGCCAGCACATATTGCAAGTGGATTCAGTTGTGCCGATCAATTGCAACTTCTTTGATCTGGGCACGCTCGAATTGTCAGCAGCGGCTTGCATCGCAGCTCCCACGACTGCTGACCACGAGAGCGGGCACGATGGGCAAGAACAAGAACACTGCTGCGAAGGCGAAGAAGCCCGCACCCGATGCCGTACCACCTACGGAGGATGCAGCTCCCATTGTGCACGCCACTTCCACGGAGGTATCGCCGCCCGCCGCCGCAGCCTCTGGAGCAGAGCTGCCATCCATCTCTGCCTTTCTGAAGTCCGCCAAGGCGCTCGGTTCGGCAAAACCCCTGAAGGAAGCTCGGCGCGAAGAGGCGGAGGATGACAGCGATGCTGACTCTGAGGCTAGTGAGGATGAGCGGCTCCTTGCATTGCGAATCGCTCGATCGGAGGATCCGGATGCAGAGGAGGACGATGCAGGCGATTGGGTGGACCGTTACGTGCCGTCCGATGAGGATGACGACGACGAGGATGACGAGGACGATGATGAGGATGGGGAGGACGAGGAAGAAGGAGACGAGGACGAGGAGGAGGAGATGCCGCCAAAAGCTGCCCAGCACGGGAAAAAGGGGCACGCAGGCAACGCAAAGCCCACGAGCGCGACTAACAGTGGCCGCTACGAGCCCGGAAAGCGGCCGCTGCCGTCGATCGTGCCGAAGCCGGAGGGGTCGTCTGCCGCTCCAGCGCAAAAGAAGGGAGGGGCTGCGTCCAACGCGCTGAAGGCAGCGCCCGTGGCGGCGCTGCCGGCCGCTGCTGCCGACGCGGTGATCGTCACGAAGGATGACAAGGGCGCCCGCGACACGGCGGCGCTCGTGGGGCTGAAGCGGAAACGCGAGGAGACAGAGGCTGCAGCCGCGGCGTCCGCTGCTGCGGCCCCGAAGGCCGGGGCCAAGGGCGACAAGCGGCCGCGGAAAGAGGAGTCTCACGAGGGCGGCAAGCCCGCCAAGGCGGGCGCAGGCGCTGCTGGAGCCGCCAAGGGCAAGCAGCAGGGAGCCGGGGCAGCCGCTGGCGCCGAGGCCGCGGCAGGCGCCGCGCCTGCGAAGCGCCCGCTGCCCGCGGCGTTCAAGCCGGGCAAGGCGGCCGCTACTGTATTCCTGGGCAACCTGCCGCTAGCGGCGACGGAGGCGGAGCTGAGCGCCGCGCTGTCGCGCTTCGGCGAGCTGAAGCGCGTGCACCTCGAGGTGAACAACAGCGGCAAGCCCGCGGGCTTCGGGTACGCCGAGTTCGCGGCCCCGCAGGCGGTTTCGGACGCGATCCGGCGCTCCGCGACGGGCGAGGCGCTGGAGCTGGCGGGCCGCAGCGTCAGCGTGAAGCAGTTCACGGACGACGACAACTACCGCAACCCCGACGGCAGCCGGCGGCGCGTGAAGGAGGCCAAGGAGGGCAGCCACGGCCACGGGGGCGGCCATGGGGGCTACAGCGGCGGTGGCGGTGGTGGTGGCGGTGCCGGCGGGCGCGGCGGCAGCTCGCGCGGCCGCGGCGGTGGCGGGCGTGGTGGCGGCTTTCGAGGGGGCAGCCGTGGGGGCGGCCGCGGCCGAGGCCGATGAGCTCAGGGACTGCCAGTGCTGATGGCCAGTGCTGATGGCGGCGCTGGACGGACGGCAACGTCTACAGTACCTCACTGTCCTCCGCCCCCGCAGGTGCTGCCGGCGTACGCCCGTGGCAGGCGCGTTTAGCAACGCCGTGGCGTCCTTTCCAGCAGCTCGACGGCCATGCTGGCTCAGATTTGACAAGTTGTCATGATCCACCGTCAGTTGTCCTCGTCCGGAACAATCGATCTTTCGCTTGTTTTCAAACGCACGCTGTTGCGCATCGACAGTTTGAAGCCGCAGCGCAACGGCAGCACACAGCCATCGTTTTGTGACAGTTTGCAAGCGTTGACAACCTTGAAAAACCTGTGACACCGTGATTTTGCGGGCAGAAAAATCGACCTCGCAAGTGCTCGACCTTGAGCTCGCATCTCTGCTCGCCGACGGCCACAACCATGCAACCAAGCTCTGCAAGCTCGGCGCAACATGCGCTTGACTCGGCGGCTCTCAAGAGCGGCGGCGGTGCGGCACCGGGGCTCCACAAAGTCGCTCCCGTGATGCTTCAGCCGCATCTGGTGATGCCGTATGAGTTCACCCTCGCTGAGGCGACGGATGTTCTGCAAGCAGCTGGCAGCAACACGAGCGACTATCTGAAAGTTGTGCTACGTAGGCGGGATGTGCTGGCTCCGCACCTCAACTGTCTGGTGAACGCCTTCCCTGAGAGCGAGGTCCTCGACAGTGCGAGTGTCAAGGCAACGTGGGTTCCTGGGACGCTGAGCGGCATTCCGTGGGTGCTCAAGGATTGCGTGGACTACAGCGGCAAGAAGACGACCGGTGGGATGTCAGCGAGCATGATTGATCACCCCGTGGCGCAGGCGGACGCGCCGGTCGTGAGGGCGCTGCGGGAGGCTGGAGCGGTGTGCGTGGGCAAGGCGAACCTGCCCGACCTGCATCTGGGCCTCAGCACCAGCAAGTCGTCCTTCGGCCCCGTCAAGAACCCGTACAACCTGCGGCTGCCGGCCATCGGCAGCTCAGGCGGTGTGGCAGCCGCGGTCGCAGCGCGGTGTGCCGTTTTCGGCATTGGCGCCGACACGGGTGAGTGCACGTGTTGCAGCGCTGGCGGCTGACAAGAGCTGCAGAGTGTTGCGGTGGCGAGCACGAATCACTCAGGGTGCTGACAGGGGCGAGCCACAGTGTACCGTTGAGGTCTCACCGATTTTACTTCAGAGACCAGTTGAGCTGGCGAGTCGCAAGTTGCAATGGTCCCAATATCACTATCCAGCACGCAGTACCACATTGTGTTTTACGTTATACTGGCTCCTGCAGGTGGCTGCCTGCGCATCCCCTCCAGCCTCTGCGGCGTGTGCGGCTTCCGGCCCAGCTACGAGCGATACGACACAAGCGGCATGCTGCACCAGAGCATCACCCGCGACACACCCGGGGCAATCGCACGTACCGTCGAGGATCTGCAGATGATCGACGCCATCCTGAAGACCACGGCGGTGCGCGGTGCAGCCCCTGAGCCGAAGCCCGGTGCAACGGCGGCGCAGCCTGGGGGCAGCGGTGGAGCAGGCGCTGCTGCTGGTGCAGGTGGGGCAGGTGCGAGCGGCGGCCACGGCATCATGCATGCCGTCGCCAGCGCCGTCAAGTCGGTGACGGGCAAGCCCATCGCAGGTGAGTCTCGAGCGGCAGTGTCCAGTCTGTCACGAGGGCTGTTGTTGTGCTCGAGTATCATAGCCGCTGCCTACCCTCTGGCGTGCGTGCATACGTGGTCACATCACATCCAATTGCGCAGGAGCTCAAGTCCACCGCGCAGACTTCAAGCCCGCATCTTTGGCGGGACTCCGTCTGGGAGTCCCGCGCAAGCACTACTATGACGCTGAGCCGGGCGTCCTGCAGGTGGTGGAGGTGAGCTGCTCTCAGCGCAACGACGTTGCCCGGCGGCCAGCAGTTTGCCCTGCTTGGTTATCTGCCGCATATTGCTGTGGCCTGGTGCGAGCATGATACTAAAATCTCCATCCGTCGTCGGTCTTGCTCCTGCAGGCGGCCCTCGCAACACTCAAGAGCCACGGTGTGGAACTGGTGGAGGGCGACTTCCTCCCTGGCCACGAGCCCTGGGAGCTCGACCAGGCCGTAGGAGCACCCATGCGTGCCTTTGAAGTTTTGAGGGAGGTGTCACGCTACGGTTGGGAGCACGGCAGCAACCGCGGTGTGCGAGACCTGGTGGAGCAGTTCCCAGGCGCCCCTGCAGATAAGCAGATGCTGGAGTCCCAGATGTCGGGCGATCCTGCCAAGGGCGCGGTGACCGCCGTGGAGTACAGAGACGCCCTGCTTGTGCACAGGCCGCGCCTGCAGCAGGCCTTCGCTGACTACTTTATGAGGCACAGCGTGGAAGCCATTCTGTACCCCACCACCGCCCTGCCGACCCGAGAGATCAGCAAGGAGGGCACAGTGGAGTTCAAGGGGACGCAGCAGCCGGCCTACCCTTCTTACACCCGCAACACCGCGCCTGCCTCCAACGCCGGCATTCCTGCGTGCGCATTCCCGATGGGCATGCACCCAACTGAGCACGTGCCACTGGGGCTGGAGGCAGCGGGGCCGTTTGGTAGTGATGAGCGACTGCTCGCAATCGCGCGTGCGCTACAGGACGCCTTGCCCAAGATTCCGCCCCCTGACTTGGCCGCCGTTGCGTCAGGTGCGGCGCCGGCGGCCCGGGAGTCAGCCGACGCCCCGCGCGAAGTCACGAAAGCTTAAGGCGAGCTCCTCAATCAACTGGTTGCCGTTTTGCACAGCTATACTAGCTAGTATACACGGTTGTGCCAGCATGATTATGATTGTGGGATTCCGGTATTGAAATTAGGCGACCGGGTGGACGCGATCGTCCATGGAATGACTCAGTGACGGGGGTTGTCTCCAGCTGTATCCATTATCGACTTGTCGGGACAGAAGCCAAATAACGTTGAGGCGGTCGCTGGATTGTCTAGCAGTCATCTTCAAAACTGCGGCTCCGAGAGAAGGAAGCAGACTCCAAATAGCCGACGGGAAGCCTTGGTACAAGCTGCCTACCCAGCAAGCAGCCACTAGCAGCAGCAACTCAAATTTGGTTGGGTGTACAGCCTCAATTCTCTGCCTTTGCTGTAAAAATCTACACAAGGGTAACCGTTGACAGCAATGCAGCCGTTGTGTTCTCCTACAATCAGGCGCCTTGACGCCGCCTACCATATAGCGAATTCCGCGCTCGCACTGCAGTTCTGAACGGGAAACAGCGGGTTGTCGATGTGCGCCGCCTTCGCAAAGGCAACGAGGTCTGCGACGACGTCTGCATGATGGGCTGCCACGTCGCGCGTCTCCCCAATATCAACAGACAGATCGTATAGTTCGAAGGCCTCGTCTTCATAGAAAGACACGGCTTTCCACTTTCCATGCCTTACAGCGTGGCCCCAACCCACGCCCGTGCGGCTGGAGTTCGGCGCGGGTGGCGGCAGCCCGCTAGGTGGCGGGTACGGCGTCACAGCGTGGTCTGTACAGAATTCCCAATAAAAGTAGCGGTCGACGCCTGTACAGAACGGAGGACGAAGAGAACGTGGGCCGACGAGTAAAATGCCCCCGGAGCTGCGCGTGTAGCCTGTGTCATGGTGACGAGGACAGCGGGCACGCACCGCCTGTGGGCTGACCGAGCCATGCTTGTGTCATCGAAACTCCATCGATGTTGGCCGGCAAGTCTGTCGTGTTGAGCTGCAGCAGGTCTGCCAGCGTGGGCATGACATCCCAGAAGGCGGTCGGGGTGTCCGTCACAACCCCTGCAGTGGCGACACGAGGAACTTGCGAGCATGACATGGCTCTCCTCTGCGCCTCACCTTCACACCGTCGCCGAGGCTGGTCAACGCAGCTGATGCATGATACGCACCAGAGGGGATGACACCGGGCCAGGACACTCCGAACGGCACGCGGATCCCGCCTTCATAAAGCGAGCGCTTGAACCCGCGTCTGCATCAGTCGAGAAGCAAAGATAAGGCCTGGGGGTGGTAACAGGTGCTGGACAGCTCTTTGCAGAATCAAATCACACGCGCTTGCACCCAAAAGGGGAACACAAGCGCGTCGTGTGACATCAGGTGCCCACCAAAACCACGGTGCTCCATGCAACTCACAATGGACCCGCCGACTGGAAAAAATACACGTCGTGGCCGCCTTCATCGTGAGGGCCGTTGTCTGAGGCAAATATGACAATGGTGTTGTTGCGCAAACCTGCGCATGACGCGAATGCAATGGGTTCAGGTCGGCAATGAGTTTAGGTCGACGGCAAGACCCCCCACGATGCTGTGTAATCCTGCAAGAAGACAACGCGTGTTTGCACTCGGGCCCGCACCTGTGTCTTCTAAGGTCTGCATCACCTCGCCGACGTAGCGGTCTAAGTAATTGTGGATCACAGATGCGTGGTCCTGCAAATCGCAAATCGAGTTGCCCGACAGATGCGCGACAGAGCAGCGCGTTGTGCAGTACGCTGTGTTGGGGTTCAGGCTGGTGCAGGGCACAGTGAGACACAGGCAACTCAGTTCAGCCGGTCCAACTGCCACTAAGGAATGGTATACAGCTGGTTGGGCGACGAATCTGCCACCACAGAGGGGTCATGCCTGCCCCTGCAACGAACCTTCTCCACATCAGGCCACGGCTTGTTTGAGAAGTCGCCGTCGCTCGGAACCGGGTTTCCTGCTTCCTCCGTGCCCTGCCAGCCACCGGCGTGCGGGATCGTGTAAGCCACATACATGAAGAGAGGGTTGGGATTCGGCGCCTGAGCGAGCGCACCGGGGGTTGGACTTCGGGCGGCGCAACCGGCTGCATGCCTTGCAGAGAGTGAGGCCGCATGGCTGCGCAGCAGCTGCAGGCTCGTGTTGTGCCACAGATCCTGCGCGTACACACAGCCACTGTCGCCGCCGTTGGCCATGCAGCTTTTACGGCTCGCGTCAGTGTTGGCGGGAATCGGCGTTTGGGTGTGGTTATCCCACTGGAACTCTCCATGCGAGGGGTACTCGTTGTGGCACAGGCTCTGGTCCAAATTGCCGTAGTAGTAGCCGAAGCTCTTATTCCACGGACTGCCGGTGCTGTCAGCCCAGCCGAGGCCCCACTTGCCCACGTGCACAGCATCATATCCGTTTGTCGCCAACAACTGCGGGAGGGTATAGTCCTGACTGCGCAGCGGCAGGTCGTGGCCGTCGACGGCGTGATTTCCCCTGCGCGGATGGAATTGAAGTGGACTTGGGGCCAACCTGTTTCGCAGGAGCTCGCGCAGGCACGGCCGCTGTGAACAACACTGCCAAGAGACACGCAGGCTCACCGGATCCACGCGTGACCTGAATGGTAAGCCGTCATGAGCGAGCCACGGGATGGAGCACACACCGCCTCTCCGGCGTACGCGCCTGCAACCCGACAACACAAACACAGGCCGCGGCATCGTCGTGAGATGCATTTTTATCGTATGCTCGGCGTTATCGCATTGAGAATCCTCACTCGTGAATGTTACGCCGGATGCCAGAAGAGCGTCGATATTGGGCGTGGTGATGGAGCTATTGTGGCCAGGCATGGCGGATACTTCACCATAGCCGAGATCGTCTGCCATGATGAAAATCACATCTGCACGCGAAACGCGTTCAGAGAGGTTGCCGGTGTCGCCGCACCCGGCTACGCGGGCTACTCATCATTCGGGTGCACCATCCAGACGTACTCGGTCGCGGGGCATCACAAGCTGCCACCAAGGCACTGCCGGCTAGCAGCCACGATGAAAGCCGGAGAAGCTCCATCGAGTTGCTCGAGGTGCTGCAGGTGGACAGTCCACTGGACTGACGCAGCCCAAACTGTTCACACCGAGCCGCGCTGGATCGATGCACCGCAGACTGAAAGCAAAGCTCGGGGTGAATGAATTCCTCCGGTTGCCGTTGCCGCAGCATACTTCCGGATCGCATCAGTGTTGCTCGGACTGTGCCATTCATCATTTCAAATTCAATCTGTCCGCACTGTCCGCACGAGGCCATCACAGCGACGCGGACCAACGGCGGTCAGTGCCCGACTTTCAAACTGTGTTGGGATGCGATACGCATATTTCAACTTCAGACACTGTCTAAACATTGCCGAGATGACCCCGGCTCTGCGCTTGCCGCCCAAGCGGGTTTCGCATGCAGTTAGATAGTCCACGGCGACCACCACCCCTCGCAACCTCAATGAGCTCGCTGCCCTGGCTCTAAGCTTCTGGCGACGGCGATGGATGCTGGCCAAGGCGGCGGGCAGTTTGCCCTTGAGTTGCAGCAGAAGCGTGTTGAAGCTCGTCACATGCACACCGCCCACGCCAAAGACCAGGAGCTGCGACGGTTCGAGGCTGTGCGGTATCAGCGGCTTCTATTCTCTGCGCTCGGTCTCCCTTTACTGGCGGGCATATGTGCATTTTGGATTGCGTTTCCGCCATCCCAGTCCTGGCCTGGGGGGCGCGCAATATCGACGCTCATCGTGCTGGTCGTTACTCTCGCGATCCAGTTTATTGCGGCATATCTGTCTACGTTCAAGTGGCGCAACCTGCTGGATTTGCTCGTTGTGATGGTCTTTTTAATTGCGGTGGGCTACGTGCTCGTCTTCAGCATCGCGGTCGCGGACCGCATCGATGAGCGATCGCTGTTCCTCGTGACAGCGTACGCGTTCATGTTCCCGCTGGCGTTCGCCTTCCGGCACGAGCTCACAGCCGCGACCTCCGCGGGCACCGCGGGGCTCCTTGTCGCTGCCGTGTTCATCAACGGCATTGGCACTGCAGGCAGCAACGCCAACCTGATATGCGTGGCCATTCTCGGTGTTGTCCACGTGTTCCTCAACTTCGTGCCGAGCAACTCGCTCGACCGCCTGCGCGACGAGCAGAGAGTCACGCTGCAGACGCTGGCGATGGAGTCGCAGGCGCAGGGCGTGCTGCTGCGGCGCGTGATCCCCGCGGTGTTTGTGGACCAGCTCATGGGGCACCGAAAGGCCGTCGCGCCGCACCCTGTGGAGGACGTGACGGTAATGTTCTGCGAGGTGATGGCGGTGCAACGCGACCCAGCCACGGGCGTGCCTGTCGCCAAGAAGCTCGGCCAGAACATGCAGAGCGGCACGCTGCGCATCCTCACGCAGGCTTTCCGCATCATGGATCGCGTGGTGGCCCGGTACGGGGTCATGAAGGTGGAAACCATCGGCAGCGAGTACATGGCCGTGTCAGGGCTGCCGCAGCGCCAGGGGCACCACCCCAACACCGGGTACATGGTCGCATACACCGCGTGCTGCTTGCTGCGGGAGCTGGCGCTCGAAATGCAGCAGGGCAAGCTGGGTCGCCTCGCGCACGCAGCCGGCATGAGTGACATCACCCTGCAGATCGGCGTCAACAGCGGGCCCGTCGTGGAAGGCATCCTCGGCAAGAAGCTGCTGCCGCGCTGGAAGCTGTTTGGCGACACCGTCAACACAGCGTCTCGCATGAAGAGCAACGGGGCGCCCGGCCGCATCCACCTCGCGCGGGCCACGCGTGACCTCATCATGCGAGACGCGGCCTGGATTGTTACCAGGGCGCGGCAAGCGGACGTCGCAGGGGCTGCGGTGGCGCGTCCGGGTGACGCTTCTTCAGGGGGTGCAGGCGGTGGCGGCAGCGACACGGGGCCGGCGGGGTGGCCGGAGAGCTTTGATCAGGACGTCGCCTCCTTGCTGATTCACGCTCCGCACCACGGGGGCCCGCACCACGGCTCACCACAGCACGCGGCGGCAGGGTCTGCGATGCACGTGCAGGCACCTGTGCCGACGGCTCCGGCGGCGGCTGGGTTGAGCGTGGCAAGTCAGCCGGGGGCTCTAACGGCCAGAACAGCCCTGGAGAATCCTGCTGGTGGTGGCGCCAGCGCCGGCAGCGGCAACTCCGCGGGTGCCGCGGCGGTGCCTTATCTGCATCCCGCCCGCTACAGCGCGGGGTTCGCCTCCAACGACAGCGCGAGCTCGTATTACAACCTGCCCGCGCACCGCGACCAGGAGTTCAGGCCGCTGTGCGAGGCGGACGTGCTGTTCGCGCGAACTGTGGGCATGCTGCTGCGGCCGCGCCCGCCGCTGACGATCAAGGGCAAGGGCACGATGTGCACGTACATGATCGAGGCATGCGCCGCAGCGGGGCGCCCGACAGACCTCGCCTCCAAGGTCGCTGCGATGGCGGCTGCAGCGTCTGCTGCCGCCACCCCGAGGGTGACGGGCGGGGCCGGCGCGGCGCCCACGGGCGAAGATTGCAGCGGCGGCGGGCTGGAACCCGCGTCTGTGGCGTGGCTGGCGCGGCACGATGCCACGGACGCCGCATCGCCTGCGGCGATGCTGGCAGCTGTTGTGCGCACGTTCAGCCACCCGCCTCGCCGGTGGAGCGGCCGGGGCTTCTTCCCGCGCATTGGGGCAGCGGCATCGCTGCAGCTGCTGGCGGGCAAAGCCTCCTCCGCGGCCGTCAGCCTGCGCGGGGCCCTGCAGCAGGCTGCAGCAGCGGCGGCTGCGGCGAGGCCGGGCACAGGCCCCAGCGCGCCCGCCTCTGCGATGCAGCCCCAGGGGCTTAGCAGCCCCGCGGGCGCCCTGCCGCTGCAGGGCGGCTGGGAGGTAACGGACGTTGCGCCAGCGAGCTATTGTGCAGGAGGCAGCCCGCTCGCTGCCGCCGGCCGCCACTACCGCAGCCGACCCTCCGGCGGCGGCGGCGGCAGCGCTGCTCCCATCGCGTTCACAGGCAGCGCCTCCGCGCCCGGCTCCGCCCTGCACACGTTCCCAGCGGCCACCGCCGCCGCCGTGCCGACGTCGGGGGGCCTGGAGGACGACGCAGACCGTGCGATTGCCGCGGAGGCGGCCGCCTTTGCGCTGGAGGACGGCGAGAGCGGCGCGCTGCGGGCGACGGAGCGCGCGAGGGCGGGCGCGCCGGCGGGCGGCCGCGCGGGCGGCGGCGATGATTCGGAGGACGAAGAGGAGGACGCCGAGGATATCACGTTTGTGCCGGAGCAGGCGGGCGCCCCCAGCCCCGTCACGCCCGCGGCGAGCGCAGACTCCGGCGGCGGCAGCGGCCGCCGCGGCGCCAGGGCCAGCGGGTACGGCGGCGGCAGCGGCTTCTTCCTGTACAGCAGCCTCGCAGGCGGTCTGCAGGCGCCGGCTGCGCGGGCGCCGCTGGCGTCCGTGCCGGAGGGCCCCGCAGCGCCAGCCGCGGCAGCCGCGGCGCGGGGCGCCCGTGGCTCGTTCGTGCACCTGCTGCGCTCCAACAGCGAGCCCTCGCAGCTCGCTGGGCCCACAGGCGCCGCCTCGGCGGCTGCGGGCGCAGGGGCCCGTCGCGGCTCGGAGTCCGCGGCGGCTGGCTCAAGAGCGCCCCTTGACGGCGCTGCCGGCGAGGGCAGCGGCGGTGCGTCCGGCGGTCTCTTCCGGGGCCTGTCCGCCACCCTGGCGAGCGCCGCCAGCTCCTTTGCGCGCATGGGCAAGCTGAGCACCTCGCGCAGCGGGCTGGAGGAGGACGCAGGGGGCGCCGGCGCCGGCTTCGGTGCCCTCGGCGCCCGGTCGCCGCCTAGCGCGCCCCCGCGGCAGGGCCCGCCTCCGGGCAGGCTGCAGCCGCCACTTACCCCCTTTTTCGGCGGGCCCGCGTCCAGCGCGGGCACGAGCCCGCGGCACGCCGCGGGGCCGGCGCCGCCGCCGCCAAGGACCGGCCTGTTCGGGCTCGGGGGCGGAGGCGGGGGCGGAGGCGGGGTGGGGGGCGGCGCGGGGGCCACGGTCGTGGGCGCCTTTGGGGACCTGAGCACGATCATGGAGGAGGGCGAGGCCGCCGCGGAGAGCCGGCCCGCGAGCAGCTCCGGCGGCGGCAGCGCCTCCGCGTCCGCCTCCTCCAGCTCCTCCTCGCGCCTGTCCTTCAGGCTGCGCGCGCCCTCGCAGGAGCCCGCCGTCGGCGCCGGCAGCGCTGAACGCCTGGCGCACGAGCCCAGCGGTGCTGCCGCTGTCGCTGCGGCTGCGGGTGCTGGTGGCCGCCTCGCAGGCGCAAGCTACGCTGTCAGCGGAGGC
>Ga0208629_100482_pt1 | contig 19387 bp, 11 predicted proteins | sample LakWasMet19_HOW5_2_FD_183865 | JGI IMG/M metagenome (GOLD analysis project Ga0208629, IMG submission 183865) | Freshwater sediment methanotrophic microbial communities from Lake Washington under simulated oxygen tension - Sediment Metagenome... | ecosystem: Environmental > Aquatic > Freshwater >... | reverse complement strand
TGCTGGACGCTGCCGTTGCGCCTGCGCCGCTGTCGACCGCCTCCAATACATCGGCAGCGGCAGCCACGGCCGCCTGTCCGTCCGACTGCATCCCATCCGCAGCGCCGCCCACACCGCCACCGCTGCCGCCAGCAGCGGCGCTGCGGGCCGAGTCCAGCGCGGCGACGCCCTCGCGGCTCAGGCCCAGCTTCAGCAGGTGCGCCTCTGCGTCCCCCTCCGTCTCCCCGGGCAGGGGCCGGTAGCTGTGGGCTGGACACAGCAGCGCGAACGAGTTCGCGGCGACGCCCGGCGGGCGGCATCGCTCCCGGTCGTGGTAGCCGCGCAGGCAGCGCAGGCAGCGCTTGACAGCTCCGCGCGGCAGCAAACTGCGCACCCGATCCTCCCGGTCTGCAGCGACAATGAGAGCGCGCTCACCCGCTGCACCCGGCTCCCCGGCTGCTGCTGCTGCGGCGGCGGCGGCGGCGGCGGCGGCGGAGGAGGAGCTGGGGTTGGAAGGCGTGGCGTGCAGCCAGAGCGGCAGCGCGGCAGTCCGCCCCGTGCCACCGGCCCCGGCGGAGAGAGATGGCACACCAGCTGCGGCGGCAGCTGCGGCGGCAGGCGAATAGCCCAGCAGTGTTGCGGCGAGGGCGAGGTAGGGGCGGGCAGAGGGGCCGGAAACGACGCAGTCACCAAGCAGCCGCAGCGTAAGAGGCGGCACGACACTGCGGGTGGCGGCAAGTACCGTCGAGCTCTGGGTCGATGCAGCCTCGCTCGAGCCCTCAGGTGTGGCGGCCGCCGGCAGGACAGACGGTCCCGCAGGTTCGTCAGCTGCCATGCCGTTAATTAGCTGCTCCTCCAGCCGTGCTCGCTTTGCGGCGGGTGGGGCGCTACCTCGCTCAACCTCATCACAGCGCTCTGCTGTCGTGGCAGCGGCTTCTGAGCTGGCACCAGCGGTCAATGTGGTATCTGCAGCTGCGGGAAGCCAGAGCCGCGCCAGTTGCGCAATCGCCGCGGTCGCGAACGGATCCAGGCAGTCGAGCCCACCTACAGGAGCGCCGTGCAGCAGCGGTGCCGCGGCGGCGGCGGGCAAGGCAGCGTCATCCCTCTGACTTCTAGCGCGCTTGGCACCCACTGCCAGCTCACCCGTCGAGCTCTCCTGCAAGTCTTCCGCGCCAGCAGTGACCGCACCAGATGCGTAGCCAACGCGTGCAGCGGCTGCTGCTCGCAGCGCTGCCTTGGCTGCCGCAATGTCGGCAGCGCTGAGGCGAGGGGCGGGCACCCACACGCCAGCGGGCCCCTTGCCGCCCCCGGGAGGGATGACGGAACAGATTCCGAAACCGCGTGGGGGGGCGTCGAAGCCTGGATGCACGTGCCTCGCCGCCGACACGCCCGCTCCCCTGCACGATGCCTGCAGCGGCGGCGGCGGCAGCAGGAACTCAGCGGAGAGGGGCGGCCACGCAGAGTGGGTGATGACGGCCGACAGCGGCACGGCACTGGAGCCTCGACCCAGCCGCGCGGCACCTGCCACCGAGCCAGCGCGCACGCTGCCAGCAGCGCCACTTGCGCGGTTGGGTTTCGGCAGTGTGAAGCGCGTTCCTTTCGACTTGCGGCGCTGCTGCTGCTGCGACGGCCCCGCGGCTCGGCGCGAGAGGGCACCTGCGTCAGGCAGACAGGCGCTGCCGGCCTCCTCATCGTCGTCGCCTGCGTCTGCGCCCTCGCCCTGCGCTTCATCTGCCTGGGCTTCAGATGCGCCCTCTGGGTCGACGAGATAGGGGGATGGGGACAGAGCAGCACCAGCGCTGGCGTACACGCCAGCGTCACTCCCACCCTCGGGCAGCTGCGGCTGCGACTCAGTGGCCTCGGCGGTGTGCTCTGCGGCTGCCTCTGCAGCAGCGTCAGCGCCGCTGCCCCGCAACGGTGCCCGCACCGTAGCTTCCGGCAGCTCAGCGGTGCATGCCTTGACGCCACCTGCTTCACGTGAGCCCAGCGAAGCAGTCGGAGCTGCGGGCATCACGGCGATCGCAACCTCTGCAGCCGTAGCGCTCGTGGGGGACGCGCTCCTCGCAGCGGCGGCAGTCGCACCCGACCCAGGACCCTTGCTGTCCTCACGACTCGACGAACGCTCGCCGCAACCCTGTAAGTTACAGGCCGCAGCGGCCGCAGTGCCTGCAGCGGCGCCCTCCACAAGCGCCGAGACCTCACGTGCACGGAGCTCTGCAGCACGCATCGCAGCCTGGCGCGCGGCCGCCATCCACTCGGGCTCACGAGCCGGCGAACTCGCGGCGTGGCCACTGCCGCTGCCCGTGTTGAGGCTGTAGGGCATCACACAGAAGGCAGGCGCAGGTGGGTCGGGTGATACCGCAGGAGGGGGGCCTGCGCGTGCGATAACCCCAGTGAGGGCCTGGGCAGGGTTACAGGCCGTGAACATGGACGACTCAGCCACAACCACAGGGGCGGCAGAAGCAGCTGCGACAGCCGCAGCCGCAGTGCTGCTCTCGACGGCACCGCGGCTGCGCTTTGCGCCCGACAGCTGCGGGGCGACGGATGCCACGGCACAGCTGGCCGCCGCGCCCTGTCCCGTGCCGTACCCGTGCTGTAATGACGCGGGCAGACCTGACACAGGCAGACCTGCAGCCACCGCGTCTGGCTGCGCAGCCGTGCCCCCATCCACGGTGTCAAACTGAACTGATGCAGCAGCCGCAGTTGCGTCCACGACTGCACCGCCAGTCCCAGCATCCTCCGCGCTCAGCACGGCCTCCTGCTGCGCCCCCGTGCTGTCACTGGCAGCACCACTGGCAGCAGCGTCGGCGGGCGTAGCGGCAGCAGAGGGCTGCGGCTCCTTCTCCTGCTCCTCGATGGGCAGGTACACATACCCGACCCGGCTGCGCTTGGGCTTGGACGGGGCCTTGGCCTTGGCCGTAGAGCTCGCTGCAGACCCACCAGCGCCACCGGCAGCAGTGGCAGTAGTCGTGTCTCCAGTTACACCCGCGCCGCTGTCAGCTGAGCTGCCGTCGGGAGCAGCGGCCGCGGCAGGCGGGGCGGCGTAGCCCAGGGCAGCGGCGCTTGCCCGCAGCGTGACGCACACATCGCCTGCACCGTCGTGCTCGTGGCCGAGCCGCAACGCTTCCACCACGCCGCCGCTGTGCGACTCACAGGTGTCGCAGGCGTGCCCTGGGCACAGGTAGTCCGCGCTGACGCCGCCTGGAGCGAGCCAGATGGGCTCGACGCCTGCCATGGGGTGGGCTGACGCGTCGATCACACGGACGCTGGGCGGCAGCGGCACGGGAGCCGTCGGAGGGGCGACCAGACGCACCCGCAGCAGCGGCGGGATGGGTGCGAGCGATCCCGCCACCGCTTCGGCAGCACCGGCCACAAGAGGCGCAGCGGATGCCGCGGCCGACGAGACGACAGATGTGGTGGATGCCTCTGTATGCAGACGCATGGAATAGAAGCCGCTGGCGGCTGCCGGCATGGCAAAGCTCGGTACTGGCAGCCGCATTGCGCCGCCGATCCGAGTCCCCACCGCGGTGGAAGCAGCTGCTGCGCCCGACTTCCGGTGTTGCGCCCCTGCTTCGCCACCAACCCTGCTGCTTGCGTCTGCGCCATGGCACTGGCCGTCTACCTTCTCCGCGCCGTCGCCGTGCCCTGTGTTCGCCGAATCGACCAGCCGGTTTCTCTTGCGGGCGGCGCCATCTGCCTGCAATGACGGCTTGGCGGAGAGCCGGACGGGACTGTAATCGGTCGCTGGCCCCGCGATGAACGCTACCGGTGGCTTGCGGTCGCGGGTTGAGGTCTGCCGAATGGGCGCACTCGACGAAGCGGCGCCCACACTCGCTGCTGTGTGCCCAGCACCGGCGGTGAGCGGCTGCGGCGGCGCGGCGGCAAAGTGAGCGGGAGGCTCATCGGCGTTGGAACCCTCATCCAGCTGCATGGCTGAACCGCTGGGCACAGCAGCGCTGTCCTGCAGCGAGCTTTCTGGACCGTCAGCAGCCGCACCGGCAGCACCAGGGCCCAACGGCTCCAGCGGTGAGCACCGCGGCGTCTCCGCACCAGTAGCGCCTGTGGTGCTGGTACTAGCACCTGCGGCGTCGACCTCAGACGGTTCTAGGCCCGTGCCCAAGCTCGGATCGGTCTGCGGAGCCGTCGATGCCGCGTCAGTCGCTGTATCCACAGCAGGGGCATCGCTAGGAAGCGGTCCACTGGCAGGAAATGGGGCACGAAGCTGGCTGATAGCAGCAAGTTGCACCGCTGGCGACGCTGCGGAGGCCGCGCACGTATCAAGCTGTGCGGTGGGCCCCCCTGGCGTGTGGTGGTGCGCTGACACCGTCACCGTTACTCGGTCAGCTGGGAGCAACACGGGCAGCGTCCAGGGGAGAGTCACGAAGGCGGCTTGCTTGAATGGGCTGGGCTCGGGGCAGTCTGGCTTGGCCGGCTCGGGGTCAGCGGACTTCCCGTCTGGGCCCGCGTCGCTGCCGTCGCTATCACTGTCTGTCGCAGCGGTCTTGCCTCTCTGGCCACCTCTCGCTGCAGCAGGCTTGCGGGCCTGGCCGGCGCTGCTGCCAGTAGTCGCTGCAGCGGCGGAGGCAGAAGCTCGCCGGCGTGTGCTGAGCTCGCGTGACGGGAGTGACTGCTGACTTGCGTTCGACGCGTCGTCAGGCTTCTTGCCAGCGCGGTTGCGAGCCAAACCTCCGACTGCTCCAGCTACGCCAGGGGCGCTCTCCGCCTCCGCCTCTGCCTCCGCCTCAGTATCATACCCGCCGTTCACAGCCGCGTAGAACCCCCGCAGAACCTCCGGGTGCCACAGGGTGTGCGCCGCAGCCGCCACCGCGGCTGAGGCGCTGTCACACAACAGCGAAGGAGATGAATCGCAGGGCAACGCGTGCTCACTGCCAATACTGTTGTACAACGCTGGCAGCAGCGCCGAGGTGCCTGGTGGCAGAGGAATGTCAGGCAGGCGCGGCAGCGACAGGGTTGTGGCATCGTACTCGGCTGCCTGTGAGGTCGTGGAATCTGGCGGCCGATCGCCCGCAGGCTGCTCAGCGAATGCGCGCTCCTCCGCTGGGCTGTCAGAGCTGCACGCCTGCTCATCGGCCTTGCGTCGCAACTGCGCCTTCGCCTGCGACGCCACCACCAGCGCCAGACGGCCCCGCTCTGCCACCTGTGCGGCGTGCACCGCAGCCTGTGTAGACAGACTGGCGCGCATCAGCCCGTCTATTTCCTCCAGCCAGACGTCCAGCAGCCCACATGCAGCCACTGCGCGTGCATACACGAACTGAGGCGCAGGCGGCAGCGGCGCCGTAACTGTGGTGGTAACGGTGGGCAGACAAAGCAGAGCGGAGGAGGACGCAGCAACGGCCGGAGCAGAAGCGGCAGAGTCGGCAGAAGCGGCGGGGTCAGTAGAACGTTTCGTGCGCGCAGACGCAGGCTTGCCTGTGCGGCTGCCGGCTGCAGAGCTGGATGGTGCACGGCGCTTGCCGGCGGGTTGCCTGGCAGAGGCGCTACCTGACCCAGCAGCAGCACCGCCCCCTGACTCAGCGGCGCCAGCAGCGCTGTCACCACCCCCTGGGCCGGAGCCCTCAGAGGGGACGGGCACCGCCGCGGCCCCTTCACCTCCTCCTCCTCCGCCTTCTGCTGCCACATCATCGCTGGCAGCAGGCACTGGGGGTGCCAGACCTGCAGACGGGAGCTGGTCGATGGTGCTGGCCAACGTCAGCTTTTGTGCTCCGGCTTGATGCTCGTCTGTCTGCATGGCGCTGCTCGAGCTCAGCGCATCCACCGCTACAGCGGTTGACACTGGGGCCGCAGTGAAATGCTCTGCTGCGAGGCTGGACGTCGATGTGACGTCAGGGATTTGAGAACCGTCGGAGCTGACAACTGTAGCAACCTCGCAGCTGCCGATCGCCGCACCTGTGGATACACCTGTCTCATTGCTGGTGGTGACTGAGGCGGGGTCTGGCTTCATTGGCGCCGCTGGCAGCGAGAGCAGCTTGCCCCCGTCGACACGGGTGACGAGCCCAGCTGTAGCGTCTGCAGGCGTGCCCGATGCTGACGCAGCAGCATGCGCGGCCGCCAGCTCCTCCTCGTGCTGCAGCGCAGTGAGACGCGCAGCCTCCTGGCTTGCTACCTCCAGGGCCGCCTTCCCCGCGAGATCAGCGCGAAGCGCCGCCTGCGACAGGTGCCACGCGTGCCGCCTGTGCCGCCGAGCCACCGCCTGCATCGCAGCCAGATCCCCCAGCTGGCGCAGGCACCCCCAGTGCGCGTAGCTGCCGCAGCGCCTGTGCACGCAGCGGCGGGTGCCGACCCACGGCGCGCCTACCAGGGCAGGCGGACAGCCAACCACGCGCGGCGTGTCAAAGGCCGTGGGCAGAGTCAGGCCAAAGCTGCTCCGAAAATCGCAGTCCAGAACGCCGGTCCCGTCCGCATTTCCGCGCGAGCCTGCGCCTGCGCCAGTGCCGCTGGCATCGTCCCCGCCTACCGCTGCGGCGAGGGCAGCTCTGGTGGGGCGCACGCGTGCTGCTGCGGGAGCAAGCGCTGCAGCGGCGGCAGTCCCGGGCCCCTGCGCTACGCCTGTGTGCGACAACGCATGGCTCGCGGAGGCGACACCGGACAAACAAGGTGCCGCTTCGGCCCCGGATATCCGAACCGCCCGTGCCCCTGACGCCGACGTCGCCTCGGCCAGCGATCCCCCGTGAACCGCAACAACGCGCGCAACCGCGGCCGGCAGCGAACGCTGCAGCTGTGCCGCCAGCAGCTGCGGCGCCAGCATCGGCTGCCCACAGAGCGACTGTGAGCCCGGAGTCAGGTACGGCACGCGGCAGGCGCGCAAAGCCAGGGCGAGAGCTGAGTCTCCAGAGCGCGCAGGTGGCCGTGTGATTGATGCACCCAGTAGCGGCACAAGTGCAGCTGTCAGCGCGACAGACGGATCCGGGCGCTGGCCCAGAGGAGCGGGGCCCACGCGAGCCAGATGCAACGCAGCAGCGGCAGCAGCACGCAGGTGCAGAGCTCGTGCTTGCATAGGTGAAAAGTGTGGGGCGCATCGCAGCCAGGGCAGGATCGCGGTAGCGTGCATCTGCGGCACGCAGGCCGCGGCTGGCCCTGTCCTCGTGATGTCGTTGCTGCATGCCATGCGATCGTCAGCGGCAGCCGTGTGGCTACCGCCAGCCTTTGTGCCATCCGCCGAAGCTGCAGAGTGCATGCTTGCGCCATTGGAGCCCTCGGCTACAGCGGCCAACACTAGCCGCTCACACAGCTGCAGAGCCTCCAGCTGGGCTGGCGAGAGCATCGCACCCGTCGGCCATAGACCCGCAGACACATCTCCAGATATCAGCGCCCCTCCGCCGGTGCTGCAACCCGCGCCGCCTGTCCGCGGCTTGCTCTTGTCCTTCTGCCCCTTCGAGTAGGCCTTGTACCAGTAATCGTTGCTGAGGGCACTGAGCTCCCGAGCTGCCGCCGAGCCGCGCGCCTTTTTCGGCCCGCTGGCGCCGGCCCCGCCCGGGCGGCCACGAGGCGCCTGGGCAGGCCCCATCAACAAACCGTTGGTCTCGGAAGCAGCTGTTTCAGAAGGTGCATCCCCCGAGGCGCCAGCATCAGGGGGTGCAACCGCGGCGTCGAGGGGGCCACATGCCGCAGCGGCGGCAGCACCATGTTGTAAATATCCGGCGCTCTCACCGCTGCAACAGGCGCCCTCAAGAGCCATCGGGTCGCCAGACAGGGAGGTCAGGGCTCCGGCGGCGACAGCAGACTCCGCGGGTCGCTCCGCGCCACCGTTAGAGGAGCCACAGACCGCCACCCACTCGGCGGTTGCATGCCCAAGATGCGAACGTTCGCCGCCCGCAGCAGCTGCATCTGACGGCTCGTGGGCAGCAGGATTCACGGGCGCATGTGAGATTTCACCCCCGGCACCTGCAGAGTCGCCAGCGGCGATAGCCGGGCCGTTAGACTGCCGCTGCGGCCGAGCCCTCTGCAGACCCCGGCGTACCGCTTGCCCGAACCAGTCGTCGGACTGGGAGGGCATGCCGGTGCCGCCAGACACCCCAGGGCCAGCAGCAGAGAGGAGTCCTCCCGGCCACGCCTGCACCGCCCCCGCACCTGAAAGCTGAGGGGTACCCGCAGCAGTACCAGGATCAGTGAGGGGTGGAAACAGGGCGGCCAAGGCGCCGGCGACTGCAGCGACGGCAGCCGGCGCGTATTCCGCCTCGTCTGCTGTTGGTTCCGGTGCAGGGGGCTCAGTAACACCTGCGCCGGACAACAGCAGAGCCCTCAGCTCCGGGGGAATGACATCGAAGCAGCCAAATCCTCGTTCAGCATCAGCGCCGTTCCCGTCGCCGGGGTTGCTGCGGCTGCTGCGGCGTGTGAGGCGCAGATACTCTGCCAGCCTGGCTGCCACGCCCTCGAAGCTGGCGCAGGCATCGAGCCACCGTGCCGTCGCCGGCGTGAAGTGGGGCAGCGGCGGCAACCCACCGCCACTACCAGCCCCGACAGCGTTGCGCCGGCGGCAAGTCGCCGTCCCAGGGGCGTCGTCGTCAATGGCCGATGAGGCTTCTGATGGCTTGACTGCTGCTCGGGCGTCCCCGGCCGGCCCTGCCCCCGCGCGCCGCAAGCGCTGCCGGTGGTCCCACAGCCGGCGCAGGTGCACAAAGAGGACGGACGGCGCGCTGACGCTCTCGGGGCGGCACCACTCCATAACCGCCTCATACGGCCTGCCGCATGCCTCAGGCGGTCCGCAGCCCGCAGCGGCGGCCTGGCCGTTCGCTCCGAGTCCCACAGCATGCCGAGCGCTATCGCCGCCCGCGCTGTCTCCCGCGACTTCGAGTACTGCGCTCGCCCGCCCATCCACCGCGCGCGCGCTGCCGCCGCACACGGCGCAATCGTGCGAATCGGCGCGGCACTGGTCGCACGCCCAGGGCTCCTGGGACGCGAGCAGGCCAGCGAGCTGACCCCTGCTCAGTCGCCCCGAGCGCACCAGGCAGGCGGTGTGGAAGGAGCGGAGGCACCCGCCCTCGCATGAGAGCAGCTCGTCGCTCTCTGCTTCGCCTGACTCCGTTGAGCCCGTCGCGCAGTCAGCCGGTGCACTGTCCTCTAACAATCCATCAACGGTCGATTGCGGCTTGCAGACCGAGTCAATCCGAGATCCTTCTGCAGCGGACAGCGGCGTAATGGTGCTGCATTCTGCTGACCCCGTTAGCATGGCAGCGCCCGTGAGACGCCCAGCATCGACCGGACCAAAAAGGCTCGAGCTGGCACCGGTGAAAGTGGTTGATTCGGGCAACGGCGGCGGGACCAGTTGTCCGCACAGTGTGCAGTGCCAGTCTGAAGCATCTGAATTCAGGCGGCGCTGTTCAGCCCGGGAGCCGGGCGTCTCGCGGCCGTCTTTCTGCCTCTGAGCTCTTCGTGGTGGGCTCGCAGCCGTCTGCGCTGCGCCGGCTCGCATACCGACGGCGTTGTCAGCGCTTAAAGGCTCAGCCGCTGACTGCGGGTCGCAGAGCATGGCAGAATTCGACTGCATGGTACTTGCTGAGCTCGCTGCCTCAGAAAGCATGCTTCGAGCCGGCCGCAGTTGCAGCAGTCGTTAGGCCAGAGCTGGAGATTTCACCATAACTTTCGCAATGTCGCCACGATCTGACTGCAACAAGCTGGATATGGCGCGGTTATCATGCAGCCGTCTACGCTTTTGGGGAGGCAGCATGCAGTCTGCCACCACCTGTGCGGGGCCCCGAGGCACTCAAGATCACGCACTTCAACAGCCACTGACGCATCGCAGAAAACTAAGCAAATCCCCCGAGAGTGGAGCATGCCGGCTGCCATAGCGTGCCTACACTGAGCTGTCCGGCCGCACCGCGTGCCAACATCGTGTAAAGATCTCACTCAGGCGCGCCAGCTCAAACTGGTAAACTGGCGCAAGTGCAACCACTGGCAACGCTGCAGGGGATCAGCCAACCGGTCACACGGTGTTTGAGTCTGCAAGTGAGACAGTGGCATCACAGCGCCGCACTGGGTTGCGACGTTGTTGGCACTACCCTGAGACCCCGACGGCGGCCTGGGCAGACACACCCGCAGCCACGGCGCTCGCCTACGCCTACACGCCAACAAACGGAGTGTGCCCACCAACCAGCCTGTGAGGTGACACAGCACCGATAGAAGCATGAGTTGGCGCGACGGAGACCCCAACTGAAAGGATGCTCGATACAGTAGCTGGGTCAAGATAAGTGCTGACGTTCGTTTCCATCCAGCCGCTGGGCAAGTGTACTGCAGGCGCAGCATACGGTGCTCATGGAGCGCTGCTCACGAGGTGGATGCTCCACTCATGAAGGGCACCCCTGAGCAGCAGCCCACGCTGCCATTTCCGTGAAGCCTTTCTTCTGCGCCGTACTGATGACCAGTGACCCCCAGGGGCAAGGCGGGGTCTGCGCCCGCAGCCATTGAAGGGTTGCCAGCTGCCCCGCGTTCGCTGCGACGAAGCACGCCATCGGGTGCCAGCGCAGATCCAGATCCTCGCGCAGCCAGGCAAGGACGGGAATGTGGCCCCGACTCGCGGCTGGCACCATGCACGAGGAGCCGGGTGCGCAGCCGCGCTCTTGCAGGTAACGCAGCATGGGCAGGTCCCCCTTCCGGGAGGCAATGCTGCAGAGCGCGCCCGTGTAGTCGCGGGGGAAGGCACCGTGGAGGTCTTCGAACAGGAATCGCAGGATCGGCCAGTGCCCGCGCTCCACGGCCTCCACATCTAGCCCTGGCATCAGGCCCCAGTCCTTGTGATCTAGGACCCACCGCAGCACCTGCGGGTGGCCGCTGCCCGCGGCAGCCAGCAGCGCGGCATTCACCTCGTCAGCGCCCGGCCGGAAGGCGCATAAGCGATTCAGGGACTCCAGCGCAACAACATCACCCGCCGCGCCTGCGACTCTCGCCGCGCCGTGCACAGGCCACCCCTCGCCTCGCAGCAGCGCCACCAAGTCCCAATTCCCGAGCGCAGCGGCGGCTGCGGTTGGCGAGTGCGAGGTGCGACGCTCAGCAGACGCGTCGCGTGGGTACTCGAGGGGAAGCCCTGCCATGATCTGCCCAGCCACAAAATCTCCCAGGCGAGCGCACGTGTCGGCCTCATCGGCGCCCGCGGCAGGCAGGGAAAACGCGAAACCACCGGCTCCTGCAGCCGCCTGCCTCACATCCTTGCAGACGCGCTGCAGGCACGCCTCCGCTTGCACAAGACGCGGGAGCAACTGTACGTCCGCAGCCAACAGCAGACGCAGCTGACCTGCGTCTACCACGGGGGCTTTCCCCAGAGCCGCTTGCAGGCTGAGCACCGCCACCTGCTCCTGCAGGCGCTCGGCAAGCAGCTTCGGCAGCTGAAGGTACTCCACCAGCTCGAACATCGCCGTCGCTTCCTCAGCAGACACACCGTCGAGACTGTCGAACAACGGGCGATGCCACACTTGAAGAATGCGCAGTTCAGACGGTGGCTCCAGGTGCAGACTCGGCAGCTTCGCCATCCGCTGCAGCGCTGCGCTCCAAGAGAAGGCGTCTGTAGCGCAATCTGGAGGGAAAGCAGCAACCCAGCTCCAGGCGCCGTCCTCCTCTCTCATACTCTTGTACGTTTCGGAAAATGTTGTGACAAACTCTTCCAAACAAGATTGCTCCGCAGCTGCGATTCCATGGAGTGCCTGCACCTCTAGAGTTCGAGTTACTTGCTTGGAAGCTGCAAATAGCTCCGCCTTCGACGGCTGCGCTCGCCCAGCGGCCGCATCGCTGGACGTCGGCAGCGAGATCGCAACGCTCTCAGCTGGGCGGTCGCGGACGACGACAGTTGCCGTGCAGTCATCTCCACATGCCGCCATCACCCCGCATTCCAAGAGCTGCTCATCCGGCGCCATACCGTTGGCTTGCATCTCAATCAACGATCTTCGTAGAATCGCTCTTCCGAGCGAGAATCGAAATTCTGCAGCACCATGTCCTGCAATCTGCCTGCACAAATTCCGAGGCCGATTTTCGGTGAACAGCTCAAGGCACCCAGCTGCGAAACAGCCACATGTGCGTGTGGGTCTTGTATTACGCGCTCTATTGGCGAGATTCGGCTTCTTGAATCCCTGAACACCTCTCGCAACCCGTGTGCGCAACCTTCCCGCACCCAAAAATGTCGTACGGCTACGGAGCACCGCCCGCGCCTGGCTACGGCGCGCCGCCGGCAGGGTACGCAGCCGCCCCACCGGGCTACGGCGCGCCGCCGGCAGGGTACGCAGCGGCCCCACCGGGCTACGGCGCGCCACCGGCAGGTTACGGAGCTCCGCCCGCAGCACCTGCCGCGCCTGCCTACGGCGCCCGGCCAGCCTTCTCGTACGCTGGGTACACCCCAGCCAACCCGCGCGCGTGGGCTCTGTTCACGGCTGTCGACATGGACCGGTCGGGCAGCGTTTCCCCGCGCGAATTGCAAATGGCTCTCGGAAGCGGCGGCATGACCTTCAACCCACGCTGCATCAAAATGATGATCAAGATGTTCGACCTCGACGGAAGTGCGTTTGTGGCAGGCGGACAGGGGAGCTTTCTATGGCGAGCATGCGCACGCTGAGCGCGAACTCTGAGCCGTGTATCGTCGGCATGGCTTCTCAAATGTGCTCCTCGTTGTTTCGCCCTCTCGCGCCTCTTGATCTGCTCTGCAGCAGGGTTAGTCTCCGCTGCAAGGACACACATCTCTTCCTCCGCCGCCCCGGGCAGTGTGGACGTGGTCGCGTGCATGCTGCGCCCGCAAGCCGCGGCGTCACACCGGCGCGTTCCAATCCCGTCGCTCGATTCCCCTCCTTCCCATTGCAGCGGCACCTTGAGCTACCCTGAGTTCGAGCGGCTCCTCGCCACGCTGGAACAGTGGACGAACCTGTTCCAGAGCGCGGACAAGGACCGCAGCGGCAAGCTGTCCATCGCGGGTGAGTGACGCTCGCGCTTACCCTGTCGGATTGTCCCCGCACCGGCTGTGGGCGCAGCTCCACGTGCAGCCGCGTATCACTGCCCGCACGAGACGGTGCAGCCAAGGGTGTCTGATGGCCGTGGTTATCCCTCGTGTCCAGTGACGCCGTCCACCCAGCTGCACTGCTCGGCGTCCCCACAACACCTCCGTCACGTCCCATGTTGATCCGACAAGTTCATCGTGGCCCCACGCTCACTGTGGTCGGTCGTCTGATCGTCGCCCTCTCACCCGCCATCGCGCAGAGGTCACCAACCTGATGAAGGGGCTCGGCTTCGCGCTGCCCGACGGCACCCTTGAGAAGATGGCCAAGAGCGTGGACGACGACGGTGCGTGGCGGCGCGGCTGCATCATGAGCATGTGGCTGACTGGGTCAAGCGCAACGCTACCTGAAACCTGGAGTGGGGGTGTGATTTGATACTCGCTGCTTCAGGCAGGGCGGCCACTGCCGGTCTGCGACTCCTGAAGCCGCGAGAGACAAAGGATGGTCGAGTCCTCCAGCCCATCGCAACATTCGACTTGTGCCCGTGTCCCCTTGTCCGCCCCTGCAGCCAGCGGGCAGCTCGGGTACGACGAGCTCGTCCTTCTCATGGCGCAGGCGACAGCCCTCACCAACCGCTTCCGCGCCCACGACCCGCGCGGCGCGGGCTTCGCAACCCTGTCCTACGCCCAGTTCCTGGACGTCGTCTTCAGCTCCCTGTAAGCGCACGGACATGGGCTGAAGCGCTGCTCGAGGGGAGGCGCGGGGCCAAGGGCGCTCATACGCTCTTGCGATGCGCGCTGTAGAACTGTGGCCGCTGCGCGTTCTCAAGCGCGACCGTGAGCCGGGCTGTTGACTGGAGCAGGGTGGCGCCCTGCTAGTTGCAGATGTGCTGACTTGTGTGCGTAAAAAGCTTCATTCTACCGTTGAAGTTGGCGGGTGCATCCACATGGATCTTCGCATCGGGCCTGGGTAGACCTCGTTGATGTCAAGCAGCGTGTGGACACATTCCAATCACGTCCCATTGGCGGTAATCAGCGCTGCTCGATGCCACACTCTTGCTGTCCGAGTTCGCGCTGATTACGGTGTGAAATTGTGTCCAACCTCTAACTGGAGCATGAAGTCACGACTAACACCGCGAAATACGGATTGCCAGGAGTCTGAGCAGTGACGGCCAGCGCTTCAGGGCCGCATGCACGTGGCGGCCTAGAGATTGTTGTCGTCACAAGCCTCTGTTTTCGGGGTAATGATCATCAGGCACAGGTCGGCCTCGATCGCGCGAGAACACCTGCGCCTGTTCTCCGCCGTCAGCTGTGCCACAGCCTTCCCGCGACAGCCCGCGCTCCTGCCTGCGATCGCAAGCGCAGACGCTTTCCGCAAACCAGTTCGCCAACTGCCTTTTCTGCAGCCCTCCTTCACGCCGCGACGAGGAATGAGTGCCGCTGTGGAACACGCAAGCATCAACCCCCCGGGCCTGCGCTGGGACATGACCCCTGCTGAGGTGACCGCCGAGGGCGAGGCCATCATTCGTGACTGCACCACCGTTCTGGACCGCGTGGGCGCGCTGGCCGCGGCGCCCGAGTCGGAGCTTAGCTTCTCCGCAGTGATCGCGCCCCTCATCGCGCTGGACCGCGACGTGGAGGCGCGCAACAGCTCCGCCACGTTCGTCAAGAACGTGAGCACGGACAAGGAGGTGCGCGACGCGGCGGCGGCGGCGCAGGCGGCGCTCTCCGCCTTCGAGGTCAAGGCGGGCATGCGCATCGACGTGTACGGCGCCGTGTCACGCTACGCGGCCAAGGCGGCGACGGGCGGCGAGCTCGCGGCGCTGCCCGCCGAGGAGCGCCGCTTCGTGGAGCGCGCGCTGCGCGACTTCCGGCGGCGCGGGCTGCACCTGCCCGAGGCCACGCGCCGGCAGGTCGAGGCGCTGCAGACGCGCATCTCCGATCTGTGCGTCGCCTTCCAGCAGACGCTCGCGGAGGACGCGACCAAGCTGTACTTCACGGCGGAGCAGCTGGCGGGCATGCCGGCGGACTTCGTCGCGGGCCTGGCGGAGGTCGACGCCGCGACGGCGCTGGGGGAGAAGAAACAGACGGCTGATGCCGCCGGGGCTCCCGCTCCCGCCCCCGCCATCGGTAACCTGGACGCCGTGCGCGCCACCGTCGCCGCGGCGGGCGGTGCCGGCCTCGCCTTCCGCGAGGTGACCATGGCGTACCCGCACGTGGTACCGCTGATGAAGCTCGCCGCCGTGCCGTCCACGCGTGCCGCCGTGGAGCGCGCGTTCAACAGCCGCGCCGTGCCGTCCAACGTGGCGGTGCTCGCAGAGATCGTGCAGCTGCGGCGGTACGTGGCGCACCTGCTGGGCTACACGACGCACGCAGCGTACGTGCTGGAGGAGCGCATGGCCCTCACGCCCGAGGCGGTTGAAAAGTTCCTGGCTGACCTCGGCCGCGACCTGCGCCCACTACACGTGGCCGACCTGGCGTCGCTGGGGGCCCTCAAGGCGGCGGAGCAGGGGTCTGGTGCGGGCCCCGTGGGCATGGCTGACTACAGGTACTACATGGAGGCTGAGCTGAAGGACAAGTACGCGGTGCGTGGAGAAGAGAGGACAGAGAGGGGAGGGCAGGCAGCGGGGACATGGGCTGCTGTGTGGAGGAGGGTGTCTGAGGCCTGACAATGCTGGTATCAAGCAGGGAGTGTGGGGGGCCTGGAATTGGCACCTAGGGATTCGTGTTGTCTGAAGCCGTTTGGACCTCAACCTCTGCCCTCACATCCATCAGCCTGCTCCTTCACCCGCTCGCCGTCACCCCTCCCTTCGACCCTCACACCACCCCTCCCTCCGCTGCAGGTGGACCACGACGCCCTGAAGCAGTACTTCCCGCTGGGCATCGTGCTGCCCCAGATGTTCGCCATCTACGAGACGCTGCTGTCCCTCAAGTTTGTGAGGCAGGAGGTGCGTCCGACGCCGGCTGTGCCGCTGGCTGCTCCGCTGGCTGCGCCGGTGCCGCTGCTGCCGCATGTTGCTGCTGCTGCATGATGCAGCTGCTGCTGAATGATGCGTATGCAGTGTTGCGGGCTGCAGCTGCATGCATCGGCTTGATGGGGCGCTGTGTTGCCTTTGGCAACAGCACCTGCTCGCGTGCGGACACAGGGAATCTAGCACTTTCGCGTCAATTCACTTCGAATGAACGCCTGCCTCCCCTCCCCCCACCACCCTCCCACGCACACCCGCAGAGCCCCGCCGTGAAGCGCTGGCACGAGGACGTGTCCCTCTACGCGGTGCGCGACGCCCGGCCCGGGTCTGAGGGCGCCCTGGTGGGCTGGTTCTACGTGGACCTGCACCCGCGCGACGGCAAGTACACGCACGCAGCGGTGTTCCCCCTCATCAGCGGCTGCGAGGGCGCGGCGGCGGGTGCTGCTGCAGGCGCAAGTGCTGCAGGCACTGCAGGCGCAAGTGCTGCAGGCACTGCAGGCGCAGCGGGTGTCAATGCGGGGCGTGTGCTGCCCGTCGCCGCGATGGTGTGCAACTTCTCAAAGCCGAGCGGCGAGACGCCCTCCCTGCTGCGGCACGAGGAGGTCGTGACGCTCTTCCACGAGTTCGGGCACGTCATGCACCACCTGCTCTCACGCACGCGCCTGCACCGCTGGGCGAGCTTCCGCTGCGAGATGGACTTCGTGGAGGCGCCGAGCCAGGTGAGGAGGCGAGGGGCAGGGGGCAGGGCAGGGGTAGAGGGGTGGCAGACGAGGGAGGGGAGAGGAGGGGGCAGATGGGAGAGGGGCAGTATGCACGCAGGCGGGAGGGCGGGAGGGGAGGGGAGGCGCGCACCGGACAGCTGCCGTCGGCTTGGCGGAAGAGGCCTGCGGTGTATGCTGAACAGAAGGGGGGCAAGGCACTGATGTCTTGTACTCCTCCTTGCGCGTGCACCTGTCGGCACGCGCCCTCTGCGATTTCACAGCCATCCCTTGTGGCTACTCCATCCTCTTTCCTGACCTTGTCATGCCCCTGGCGCTCCCTGCCCACTCCCCTTCCCCATCCCTCCCACCTCTCTCACGTCTCCACACACCCCATCCCCGCCCCTCCGCTGCTGCAGATGCTTGAGAACTGGGCGTGGAAGCCGTCCACCCTGCAGATGATGTCGGGGCGGCACGATGCGCCCGCAGAGCGCCTGCCGCTCGACCTCGCGCGCAAGCTGGAGGCGTCAAAGATCGCGCATGCGGGCCTCACCAACACGCGCCAGGTGTTCCTCGCGACGCTCGACCAGCGCCTGCACAGCCTGCCCGCCATCCCGCCGCCCGAGGGGCTGCTTGCGGAGATCGCTGCGGCCGCAGCAGCGAAGGACGCTGCGTCCGGCACCGCAGCAGCGACGAGCAGTGCAGAGGCCGCCGCTGCCGCCGCAGCCCTCGCCAAGCGCGCCGCTGCGGCGGTGGCTGAGGTGGACATCGAGGGCGTGCTGCGGCGCCTGCACGATGAGGTGCTCGGCATCCCCTGGACCCGAGGCACCAACTTCGCGGCGTCCTTCGGGCACCTCGCGGGCGGCTACGATGCGGCCTACTACGGTGCGTACCAGGGAACGCAGATCGCGCGCTCACAGCTCGGAGGCCCCTGCTTGCGCGCCAGCGCGCATGCACGCGTGTGTTGTGGGGCGTGCCGGGGCAGTGTCTGCGGCGCTCGCCGCTGACGCCTCAATCGCACTCTTTCAACGATCAACACTCCCCCTTCGCTCCCCGCTCTTTCTCTCACCCACACACCCGCGCCTGCAGGCTACCTGTGGTCTGACGTGTACGCCTCGGACATGTGGTCCTCCATCTTCGAGGCGGACCCTCTCTCCGCCTCCGCGGGCTTGCGCTACCGGGACGTCATCCTGGGGTCGGGCGGCTCCCGCGACGCCGCCGACTTCCTGCGCGAGTTCCTGGGCCGCGAGCCCTCCACCGCCGCGTTCCTGCGCGCCAAGGGCCTCACGCCCAAGGAGTAGAGCTGCTCCCGCTGTAGGACTAGCAGCTAGTAGCCAACGCCGTGTTGGTGCTGCAACCACTGACTGCAAGCCGGCCATGCCGGTCGTTGCCGTTTGGGCTCGCCGGCATGCGTGTCCTTGAATCACAACAACGGTGCACGCGTTTTTTATTGCTGTGGTCGGATTTTGATTGCTCCCGTGAACCCCAGGGAGGTGGCAACAACAAACCAGTACCCTCAGTCGCAGATCCGACGGCTCGCGGCTTTCGCAGAGGATGATACCATCGATGCTGCCGAGCTCAATAGCTCGATCTCTGTTGGTCGACATAACTAGCGCTGTCATATGTACACGCAACGCACCCATGAGGCCCTGCGCGGCGCTGCTGCGAAATTCGACACAGGATGGGCTGGACATCGCTGAGGCCGAATCGCGCAGCGCCGCTGTGAATGCAGCTGCGGCGCGGTATACGCGACCCAATAGACCAGTGGAGTGTGTGCTGAGAAACGCTGAACTACATGCGTGTCGACATGCGCAAGTACTGTTTCGCAGAGCGCGCGAACGTCACGGATCTCGTGACGAGAGAATCAGACTGCAGACGCGCAGAAATCCTTCTGCAGATACGCAAAAACCTCCCCAATTCAACAGTCGTCTGGTCCAGCAACTCCAATTTAAAGCGTTGAAAGGACCCCGCTCGCTGTCGTGGTTCGGAGCCTCAACATGGCTGCAGCGGAAAGCGGACTCTTAGCCGCACTCCGCGGAGGCCGCACGGCGGAGGCCGAGGCGCTCATCGCCGCTGCCAGCCCCGCCGTCCTGAACTCCGTGGACGACGATTTCAACACCCCGCTCCATCATGCGGCTGAGACCGGTGCGTGCGGTGGCAGATGGCTCCTCGACGCAACTGCTCTAGTCGCTGGAATGGCTCGAGAATTCTATCTTCAGTGAATCATGACTTCTGCCGGCGCATGCCCACGTCGCCGCTGCGCATTGCAGGAAATCTCGCGATACTGCGCAGGCTGCTCGCTGCAGGCGCAGATCCAACGGTGCGCAACAGAGCCTCCGAAACCCCGCTCGCCGTCGCTATCGCTGGCGGTCATCGGGAGGCTGTACAGGTTCTGCTTGAAGCTGGCAGCGCGCGCGGCGTGTTTGGTGAGCAGCATGCGATGCCTTGACAGGCTTTCGGGAGTGAGCACACCTATCCGGAGGAAGATTGTGCTGCAGTTCACCCAACTCTCGCTCGTCGATTGCTGGCTGCACCGAATTGTCCTCCGCATCTCTGCAGTGCACGGCTGGCAGAACGACACGCTTATCTGCACCCTGTCGGGCTTGCTCGCCCCTGGGCCCGGCCCCGCCCCCGCCGCTGCGCCGCTGCTCTCCCTAGTCGACGCCTCCCTGAAGGCCCACCTCGGCAGCCTGCCGGCGGTTAACCCGCCCCCCGGGCCCGCTGACGTCGTGCCCTGCCCGTTCGACTTCCCGTCCCTGCGGCCTGCCGCTGCAGCGGCTCCGGCGCCCGGCGGCGCCCCCGCGGCCAGCGGGGCG
>Ga0208629_100481_pt1 | contig 19391 bp, 27 predicted proteins | sample LakWasMet19_HOW5_2_FD_183865 | JGI IMG/M metagenome (GOLD analysis project Ga0208629, IMG submission 183865) | Freshwater sediment methanotrophic microbial communities from Lake Washington under simulated oxygen tension - Sediment Metagenome... | ecosystem: Environmental > Aquatic > Freshwater >... | reverse complement strand
CAGGTCTGGAGAAGTATGTTGAAAAACGTTTAGTGCCGACCAATTCAGCGATTGGCTTTCATGCCGAGGTCAATAAGCAGACTGAAAAACCAACATTGGACGCTATGCTCAATGCCACACAACCCAGTGATTTGCGTAAGTTTGGTTTGATCCCGGAGTTTATTGGCCGTTTCCCGGTATTAGCGCCATTGGAAGCGCTGGATGTTGATTCATTGATTCAAGTGTTAACCGAACCCAAAAATGCGCTGGTAAAACAATATCAACAATTGTTTGCCTACGAAGGCGTGGAATTGAAATTCGAACAGGACGCCTTGGTTGAAATCGCCAAAAAAGCCATAGAACGAGAAACCGGCGCCCGCGGTTTACGCAGCATCATGGAGCAAATCTTACGCAAAACCATGTTTGATATTCCCTCTGTCGATGATGTTGAGCAATGTATTGTTGATGGCGAGGTCGTCAAAGGGGAAGGCGAGATTCGGTTGGTAAGAAAAGAAGAAAACAAGCTTAGGCAGCAGGCTGGGTAGAGGAGGATCTTTGTTCCCATTTACGCCCCAGAGAGGGTACGCGCTGCGCCGCGAGTTAATATGGTACGCAGGGCGTCACTGCCATTAAGTTAAGATGTAGGTGCGAATTTATTCGCACATTGCGAAGCAATGATTAGCCAGTTGTGCGAATAAATTCGCACCTACAAGTGTATCGATTTTTCTTAACTTAATGGCAGTGACGCGAAGCGTAGAAACGAGAAAATAACTACAAACGAGAATCTTATGAAAACTGAAGACAAAATCCACAAGCAACTGGCAGATAACCCCGTCATTCTTTACATGAAAGGAATACCGACAAATCCACAATGCGGTTTTTCAGGGAAAACAGTCGGCATACTCGATGCGACCAAGATTCCTTACGCTTATGTAAATGTGCTGGAAGCACCTTTTATTCGTGAAAAATTACCGAGTATTTCCCACTGGCCAACTTTTCCCCAATTGTTTGTTAATGGGGAGTTAGTAGGCGGTTGCGACATTGTTGAAGAAATGGCTAACAACGGCAGCTTGTTACCGTTATTAACTGCCGCCGCGCCGAAAAACGCGGAATCCACCGAAGGCTTGAGCACAGCGGAAGTTGCGCAACTTGTGCAGCAGGGAATACCTGATGCACAAGTGATTGTCGACGGCGCAGGCTGTGATTTGTTGATCTCGGTGGTAAGCGAGCAATTTGGTGATTTATCAATCGTAAAGAAGCAACAGCTGGTGTTAGCAACATTAAAAGAACCGCTGGCCTCAGGCAAACTGCACGCCGTCAGCGTTAAGGCCTATACACCGGAAGAATGGCAGTCACTACAGAGTGCCAAAAAAGATCCTGGTTTGTTGCAAATACAGCATTAACATCGAAGACACGTTCTTTGGTGTAATTGATAACAAGGCAAGTCGCCTAAGTGAGGAAATCATGGCTAAAGTAGGTGTTTTTTTTGGCACGGATACCGGCAATACACGACGGGTTGCAAAAGATATTACCACCACATTAGGTTCGGCTATTGCCGCTAAACCGGTAAATATACGCAATGCAACCGTCGAAGATTTGCTGGGTTTTGACACCTTAATATTAGGCACACCGACTTACGGAGAAGGCCAGTTGCCAGGCTTATCAACCGGTAATGCCACCGAAAGCTGGGAAGAGTTTTTACCAAAGCTTGAAGGACATGATTTTACCGGCAAGAAAGTGGCGATTTACGGGTTAGGAAACCAAAAAGGCTACCCGGATGAATTTGTCGATGCCATGTTTTATTTGTATGACCAGTTTGAACAATGCGGCGCCACACTGATTGGCGCATGGGACATCGAAGGTTATAAATTTCAAAAGTCTAAAGCCGTCGTTGATGACCGTTTTGTCGGCTTGGTGTTGGATCAGGAAAATCAAAAAGAGTTAACGCCGACGAGGCTTGAAACATGGTTAGCAAATTTGGCAGAGGCTTGGGCTTAAATTATTCATGGCAAACGACAAGTTAAAACCAGCCTGCACGCGCCGTGACCTGAGTGAAGCAAGCTATTTAATACGCAAAATTCAATTTAAGAAACTGCCGACATCAGCCATTATCTTTGCGTTTGAAGGCATTGCCTATGCGTACATCAACCATTGCATGCACATGCACCGGCCATTGAACTGTGAGCAAGATGCGATCTTTGATGACACCGGACAATATTTGCGTTGCTCGATGCACGGCTTTATTTTTGATCCAAAAACCGGCGAGTGCCAAAGCCCGGTTTGCTTGGGGCAACGATTGCAATCGCTACGTCTGGAAGAAGTAGATGGCACCTTGTATTTTGCCGAAAAGCATCTGACCCTGATTGATTGAAGGTGGAGAGATGATAGAAGAACTAGCGGTCGTGGTGAAAATAGAAAACCATCAAGTCTGGGTCGAAGCCGGGCCCAACAGCGCGTGCGGCGGTTGTCAGCAAAAAGCATCGTGTACCACCAACGCCATCAGCAGTGTACTTAAGAAAAAATCAGTGCCGGTCGATTGTGACATGCAACTAAAAACCGGCGATCAAGTCATGGTCGCCATTGATGAAAACCTGTTACTGCGCGCGTCCCTTTTATTGTATCTGTTGCCGTTATTAGCGCTTTTTACCGGTGCCGGTATTGCCGACTGGTTGCTGGCAGATAACGCCCAGTACGCCGATGTTTGGACTGCCGGCAGTGGCCTGTTAAGCTTTTTACTGATCCTATGGCTAATCAACAAAGCACAAAATCTGCTGATCCTGAATTACTACGCCCGACCTGTAGTCGTCAAGAAGGTCTAGGCCTGAGTACGGGGATGAATGTCTGGGCGATAGAAAAGGATATTCCACTCAAACTCTTATTATTAGAGCTGGTGCATCGATATGGCGAAAACACCCTCGCGCTTAATACTAAAGAACAGCATTTTCAGGCCATTGAACTTTGTGCGCTTAGCGACCCCAGCTTGTCGGCGTATATTTATACTTTTGGTCAGAGCGCTGAGCGCTACGGCATAGACCTGAAATATCCTATATCCGCGCACAATATTGTCGGTGAAAATGAAAACCTGACCTTAGATCAAATAATAGAAATCATCTCTATCCATTTATTTTCTTAAATCTTGCAGGCTATGAATCCAGAAACCGAAGTTCGTTATTTCGTTAGTTACAGTGGCATCAAACTGCCGCTAAAGCTGGTCAATGAAATAACTGAAGCCAGTCTAAATAATCGAAATACCTATTACCGTGGCTATTTTGATGCTCAAAATAAAATGCTGCTGTGCCAGAAAGTGGTTTATGGCGAGGTTGAATCAGAGCATCAATATCAATATGACGATAACGGTGTTTTAGCGCATGCAAAAATCACCGAAGATGATGAAGAGCGAGAGATTAGTTTTAATGAATTGGGGGAACCAAAGGTGATGTGATGTATGGGAATCTCGAAAAACCCTGCACTTCGATAAACTCAGTACCCACAGGGCATAAATGCGAACGGTGTCTTATAAATCAATAAGTTCCGTTCGTGGTGAGCTCGTCGAACCATGAACGTAGTGGGTTTTTTGAGGTTCCCGTATGTATCGTCACGCCAGCGGCTATATGGCCCCAATAAAAACCACATTACCAAAGATAAGCGCTCGCCATTTTTCCCAATATTTCAAATTCAAACGCTCTTTTCGCCGCGGTGCCGACGGCGCCATAGCAAACATGTAGCGGCAATAAGTGCTCTTCTCTTGGATGGCAATATCTTGCAGCCGGCGCTTTATCCCAATTATTCAGCCTTTGCTCCCGTTCCTGTTCAGTCAGTTCATTGTTAGAACAAGTGTCGATCAGCCATTGCTCGAAGGCTTCATTCATGGCTTGGCTTTGTTGAGTCGCTGGCGCAAAAAACACCTTGAGATTATGAAATGAAAATCCTGAGCCAATAATAAGCACGTTCTCCTTTCTTAATTCAGTCAGCGCCTTGCCAATAAGTATGTGCGCCTCGGGTTGCAAATTGTTTAGCAAAGACAATTGCACGCAAGGAATATCTGCCTCCGGGTACATGATCTTTAATGGCACAAATAAACCGTGATCAAAGCCCCGTTGGGCATCAAGCTTGGCTTCAAAACCGGCGCTTTCCAATAGATTAAAAATCTTCTGCGCCAACTCAGGCGAGCCTGGGGCAGGGTACTTAATCTCATAAGATTCTTTCGGGAAGCCGTAATAGTCATAAAGCAGCGAAGGAAATGCCCCGCTGGTAATCGTGGCTTTAGCCTCTTCCCAATGGGCGCTGATCACTAAAATAGCCGCTGGTTTTGCAATAAGCGACGCAGCTTCTTTAAGAAAATTAATCAGATTTTGGTGGCGTTGATCGCCGAGTAAAGGCAACGGCCCGCCGCCATGGGAGAGGTATAAGACTGGGCTTTGTGGGGTTTTTGGTTTGGTGATCATGGTGGCTTAGCTTATTTTTGGTGTATACGGATTGCAACCCGATCTATGAGCTACTTTAATGTTAGCCCTAGCTCCTTAAATACTTCTACTTCATTATTAGCCAATGTTTTATTACATTCGGTTCGTAAACCGTCTTTTGTAACCATAATATTAATTGAGGCATCTTGACTATCATATTTTCGTCTGGCTATGTATCCAATATTATCAATAACATATAAAACCTGTGAGTATGAGAAATTGCCCCAAGAATCATAACCCATTAGGGTGTTGGGAATGCAGGCCTCTTTAAGAAGCTTATTCATGCCTAGCACAGTGATGCTTGAACTCTTTTGTGAACTAAGCTGTTTTACAGCAGCTACCGTTACCATAATAATATTTTGATAAATTGAGTAAATTTCAAAATTACTGCAATAAAATCAGAATCTGTATTCACGCTCTTTTCTCCATAGTTCGAATTCTTCAACAGTTTTATTGTGTTTATCACGATTACAAGTAATACAAGCCCATGCCATATTTCCAGGTGAGTTATCACCACCTCTAGAGACAGGCGTTTTATGGTCTAATTCTCCGCCACCATTTAGTTCAACTCCACAATACGAGCAACGATCTTCTTGCTCTTTGCGTATTGTTGTTTTTTCAATATCAGAAGTGTATCCACCTGCTAATTCCTTTTGTTCTTTATATTTGGATACTCTATCCATCACTTTCTGTGGGTTTTTGTAGTAATGCATCATAGTATTTTCAGCCATACATTTTTTGCATGTACCACGATAGTTACCGCTTGATAATAGGTTAAAGTAATCAGAATTTTCAGGCTTTAATTCATTACATTTTTTACAGTGTTTCATTTTTTCCTCGTCGTTATGACCTAGTTCCTGCGCTCCATGTTGGAGCGCAGTTAAGTCAGGCGGGCAGGCTTTTGCCAACCGATTTAGCTCCAATAGTATACTCCGTGCCGGAGGTATGAGATCTAGCGTAATACTGTAGGGTGCGATCGCTAAACCAAGCATATATCTTGATCTATTAATTTCTCAGGCAGATATTATGGTATCTATCAAAGTCAGAGGATTTAGCCATGAGCCAAGTAGCCAAGCGGTTCGATTGCCTGCCGCTTTTCAATTTGATACCAAAGAAGTTTTTATTCGCAAAGACTCGCTAACCGGTGACGTCATCTTGTCGCGTAAGCCAGAGAACTGGAATGGCTTTTTTTCGGCGCTTAAAGGTGCAGATGTACCTGTTGATTTTTTGGGCGTGCGTGAGCGCAGCCAGAAAACGCAAGATCGTGACCCTTTCGAAGGTTGGGATGGATAATTCTGTAGGGTACGCATCGCGTCCCTCACTGCGATTAAGTTAAGCAAAATCGATATACTTGTAGGTGCGAATTTATTCGCACAACTGGCTAGTCATTGCTTCGCAATGTGCGAATAAATTCGCACTTACATCTTACTTAATGGCAGTGATCGTGTACGTGGAAACATCGGTTTCGTTCATGCTCTTCGACTACGCTCAGGAGAGCGTTCGATAAGCTCTCCATGAACGAAATCAACGTGTTAAAAGACTCCTCAAAACGCCTCATCATGACTAAACCTTACCCGCTCCTCAGCCGATCGTCCCAAGGCTTTAGCAAACCAGGGCGGCGGGGCATCAAACACTTTTTGGAATTCTTTTAGCTGATCGACTGCTTCGGTGACGTCCGGAATCTTGATTGGGTAAATGTCGGCGCGGATCACTTTAGCGGCCGCCGGCCCGCCGATCGATTGCACGAACATGACGTGACAGTCTTTGATTAAATTGGCTCGAAACAGGTTTCTGTCATCGCTGCTATCCGCTTCAATTGTTGAACGTATATCAACCAGCCGGTAATCATCCTGTGACAACTGGTACACCAGAAAACGGATGCAGGAACCGAAATGGCCGTTAATTAACGCGCCGCTATTGGAACCTATTGCCACACGGATTGAATCGGGCAGGTCGCCGTCTTTATAGGGCAATATTTCCGGTAGGTCTTCATCTTCAGCCTCGTCCCCCCACAGATAACGCACGGCCAGTTTGATATTGGCTAAACCGATGCCGATGTCCTCGCCGTCTTCTTCACCATCCAGGCTGCCTAGGCCGGTTTTAAGATTGGTGACGGTGATGGATTTTAATTTTTCATCATCTAAGGGTGAACCTACTTTTTCATGCAATATTTCCAGCAGCCTGGGGACGTCGATACCAGGCAATATGCGCGATGCCAAGGCGATGCGTAAGGCTAGTTCACGGGGCAATGCTTCCATTTTAATCTCCTGATTTAACAAGCTTGGATAAGAGTCTGAGTATTTTTCTGGTGGAGGCTAAATCCAACGCAGTGAAATCATCGTGCGATTTAAGTGTTGGATCAGCGTCCGCCGCCAGTAGCTGTGCAACAACGATTTCTCTGCCGCTGGAAGCCACAAACATCAAGGCCGTTGCACCTGAGGCGGAGTTTTGATGATTAATATTGATGCCTGCTTGTAGCAGTGCCTCAATACAGTCGCTGTTGTCGGCATAACAAGCGGCCCATAAAGCGTTATTGCCGTATTGATCGATAACATCCAGTTCGGCATGTTGTTCAAGCAAAAATTCAATTACGTCGCGACGACCTTGCTGACTTGCTAGGATCAGCGGATAAACGCCGTCAATGTTCTGTAATACCGGTTGGGCTACCGAGAAGTAGTTGTTTTGCAACCATTCCCGTATTTCAGGCTTCATTAGGCTTCCTGATGTTTTTCTTTCCAACCGGAATAGCCGCCTTCCAAGCTGTAAACATCCTTAAAACCGAAATCGCTAAAAAATTCGGCCAGATGTTCGCTGGCATGACCGTAATAGCAATAAATCAGCAGACTGCGCTGTTTATCGCCGCGTTTGACCAATGACTCTTTTAAGCCTTCGTGAACGTGGAGGGCATCGTCTAAATGTCCGGCCTTGTAATCTTTCATATCCCGGCAATCCAAGATCAACGGTTTTACATCTTTAATAAGAGTTTCAGAATCGGCAATGGAGATGGTTTTAAATTTCATCATATTGTTAATGACTTTAAAAAAGTCATCCCTCAAGTGTTGGAAAGAGTGTTGTAAAGCTGACAATAAAAATACTTTTGTTATTTGTGTGTCGCTATCCGCCTTGTTAATAGCGGCCTGAGCTATGTAGTTAAGACACACTAGATTAATAAGCAAATCATTTGCCACAATCTTGAATAACCTTAATTTACTTGAGGTAAGCAAGATTGCCAGGCAAAAAAAAGCGCCCTATTTCGAGTAAATAGGGCGCCGAAAAGTGCCAAGCCCAGGAGCACTGAACCTAAAAAAGGGTATGACATAAAATATAAAGCATTAACAATGCCAATTATTAGAGTTGTTGGTGTTTAATTATTTATACAGATCGTCATTACGTTAAAGATTTGTCTAAGCGTATTTTCAAAGCTGTAGGCACGAAATCATTTGCCATATTTTGGAAAGGTCTGATCGACCTAAGTTAAACAAGAATTGCCAGGCAAAAAAAAGCGCCCTATCCGAGGAAAATAGGACGCCAAAGGTACCAGCACAGGAGTTGGCAATATGAAAAAGATATATGCATTAATTACAATGCACTATCGATGCCAAAAAATAAAATTGATAATTTTCAATTAGTTAGTGTTTTTGATTAGTTGTATGGAGCTAACTTTTGCACCAAAGAGCGGCTTTATTCGCTATTAATGTTCTAACTTAGTGCATTTTCTGTGGATTTCTCGAGATCCATGCCCCTAAATATTGAGCAACGTTTGAATACGTCCAAGGTCGGGGGAACTTGTTTATGCTGACAAAACTTTGCTACCAATTTGGAGAGTCCTTTGATGTCGCGGCCGGTCGCGTTAGGAAAACTGTCCACCAATTGATCGATTAAATGCACATCAACATCCAGTTCAAATTGATTGACCATGACCTGCCAAATCTGGCGGCGTGCTTCGCCGTCCGGTGGATAGTATTTAATCAACGCAATACAGCGCGAAACAATAGCTTCATCAATGTCATCGACGCGATTGGTGGTTAAAAACAGTAAGCCGTTGAAATATTCCAGCACCCTTAAAAACACCCCGACCACAGCATTCATCGCGATGTTGTTATCGCGTCGTTTGATGTAAACATCAGCTTCGTCAATCAGCATTACTGCACCCCAACGCTGGGCACGGGTTAACACGTCTTTTAAGGCTTTTTCCATTTCACCGACATTAAGCCCGAGTTGCCCGGAATGCACTCGGTACAACGGCCGTTTGATGATTTCCGAATAGACTTCGGCGGTCAAAGTTTTACCAACCCCGGCAGGCCCCGCACATAACACTGTGGTGCCGCCGGATTTGCCTTCGACAATGTCATCCATCAACACATCCATTTCGGCAGTCAGGATGTCGATCAAATCGATCTGTTCTTCGCGCAGAATCAGTTTTTGTTTTAATTCCGGCTGATAGCGATAAGGCGTAAGGTCATTCACATGCACCCATAAATGATGATGCAATTCCAGATGAAACATCAGCAGGTAGCAATGCACCGGCAGTTCGGTGAATAAACCTTTGGGGATTTCCGTTTGCGAGGCTTCAACTTCATTCTCGACCTTGCAGTCGTAGCGATTACTTTTGGCGGCTTTGCGTAAGTATTTGGCAAGAATGTCGCCTTTGGCATCGACTGTTAATGCGCGCTCGCTGAGGATACTTTCATCGCATACCAGGCGTGCCGTGCCGCCTTCAGTCGACAACACCACGACATCCTTACGCGCCCAATCGGTATTGCGATGCGACGCGGTGGGATCTTCTGCATAAAAGCCGGTGCCTTTGCCGCAAAACTGGGCGCCGGATTGACTGCACCATTCGAAATAGCGCCCGGCGGCATCGTCATAAGAGTGGATCAGCTCAGGCGTTTCTTTCAGAAAGCCTTTCGCCATAAAAATTTCGGTAATCGTTTTATTGGCGATGTCTCGAGCGCGAATAGTGACGGTTGAAATCGCCACTTTGCCTTTGGCATTGGCTTTAAGTTCAAGCGTGACGCGCCCGGTTTCTTCTTCGCCGGAGGGCGTAAAGTCCAGCCGGGTGACCACGTAGGCCATGGGTTTGCCGGCAACGTTGGCCTGGAATAACCAGCCGCGGATGGCGTTATTGATAAGGTATCGCGCGACTGCCGGCAGCAGCATTTCCAAGTCATCTTCTTCAAACCGGACCGTGTCATCGTTCATCGCTTGTTGCAGCGTTGACAGCTGCGCGGCGCGGCCTTGCATCTCAGTCCCGGCTTGTTTGTACAGCACCTGCAAAAAACTGAGTTCAGTATTAGACAGATTTTTGAACGGCACTTCGGCTTTATTGCCGAAACGCAGTTGATCTTTTAATGCGGAAAGCCCGGGGAACTCACCCACCATGGCTTCGACATACTTGCGCTCAATCTGGAGTTTCATGGGGTTTTCCCGGGAGCACCGAGCCCCAGCTCGGCATTCTCTTTATGCTCTTGCCGAACTGGGGCTCGGCGCTTCCGGCTAAATAATCAAATCTTAAATTGCACCCACTGCCGCATCTTTAACCACCACAATAGTATTGTCTTCAGCTTCTGCGAATGAAACCAGCGGCGCTTTTGATTTATACGTTTTGGCTGCGGCATAAGCGATGGCGACTTTATCTTCAGCAGACTGGTTTTTTAACTCGCTTTTTTCGATATACAGTTCTTCAAGTATTTCATTCCAAACCAAGCCATCTTTGAAAGGCAGCAATATGTAAGTCACGCCTTCCAATTCAACTTGTAAGCTTTTGCCAATATTTTCTACATAAACGATGGCGGTAGCGTCCTGGGCTATATCGGCTTTATATTTTTCAACAAATACCGGCAGTAAATTGAGAGTCGGTAACAGGCCGTTAATAAATTTAATCTTGTCATCTTCAATAATTAGAGCCGAATGGATGAAGAGTGCTTCCGGCGGTCGACGATCAGTGGTTGAGCCCTCACGCAGAGTGCCTTCTTTTAACACTAGGTCACCGCGATAAGCGTAAACGCCGGGTGTGCTGGTTTGTCCATTGACCAAAGTGACGGTAAGTAAGCCTTTAGCTTGATAGGTTTCTAATAGCATTGTTTTTTCTCCAGATAGTTTAAGTAGATTTTTAACTCGAGCGTTGGGGGGGAACCGAGCAGCGCAACAATTGCGCTAATCAATAGCCAACGTCACTTCAGTCGATTTAATCAGTGCATAGGCTTTGCTGCCGACTTTAAGCCCAAGACTTTCAACAGCGGTTTTAGAAACGATTGATATTACCGAGACATTGGGTGCTATTTCTAAGGTGACTTCCGACACGATATTGCCATGGTTAATCGCGGTAACGACGCCTTGCCATTGATTGCGAGTACTGAGTTGCATAGGTTTATCCTTGCTGAATAGTTAAAAACACATCTTTGGTTAAGCATGGCTTATGCCATATTTGAGTTGATATTCTTTTTACTTTTAAAACAGATAGATAGGGAATCTGGTTGGCGTCATTTTCAATATCTAAGCCGACAATACCGGGTGTTTTTTTAAGTAATTGTCGCAAACCATACATTCGCGGCATCGTCGAATTCACACCTTTTCCGTAAATTATCAATATCGATTAGCTGGGCATTGGCAGTAACTTGGGTTCAGCTTTAATGTTTTCCCCATTGCCCCAGGCAGTAACACTTTCTACAAACCATTTGGCTTTGCCGGGATGCTGTTTGACGACATCGTATTCTGCGTAAAAAGTGCCATCACTATTAAATTGAAGACTGCCGAGACGCTGCTTTTTATGATCGTCATACCAATAGCAAGCAAGGTTTTGGTCGCCACTGTAAGGATCTTTGATAAGTACAAAGGTGGCGTCATCGTAACTTGGATAATGTTGTATTTCTGCCACAGCAAAACCCAAGCTGTTAATTTCGTCAGTTAATCGCCTGCATACGCATTCAGCCATCTGACGTTTTATGGTGATATGTTCAGATAATTCCATTAGTCGGTAACTCCCATTGCTAAATCCATAATGACGGACGCGCCGGAAAGGTCTTTCGGGTCCAGCTGTTGTAGATGCGATAAAACCAGCTGGGCGTTAATTTGATCACCTTGTCTCAGTTTGATAAACGCCAACGCTTTCAGCGTATATAAATAAAATAGCGTGATCTCATTGGCGTACAGATCCCATTTTTGCCGATTCAACACCAGCCTCCGGTAGTCGCTGGGAAAGTGGCCTTGTCTTGCAGCCTCTTCCAAGCCGGCTATAACAATTCGTTCTGCATCGACCAGACGTTTTTGAAAAAAATAAAATTTATACAATGCAAAATAGGTCTGCAAGCAATGGCTATCCAGTGTTTGCGCTTGTAAAAATAGATTCTCAGCCTGAGTTTGATCAACCGAACTTGCAGCCACTGCCGCTTGCAGAAGATTATTAACTTCAGGAGGAATATGCGGGCTAAACAGCACCCGCTCTTCTACAAATGACACTGAAGCCATTACCAGATCTCGGCAGGAACCATTAAGTCGGCAACCGGCTCACCGCCAAGCAGATGTTGCTCAATAATGGTCTTAACATCCTCTTTCTTTAACTTGCCGTACATAATCCCTTCCGGATAAACCAGAACACTGGGGCCCATCATGCACGGTCCCATGCAGCCGGTATTGGTCAGGCCGATTTTTTCAAACAGATTGCGGGCTTGTATTTCATTCATGAATTCATTCATGACTTCGGCGCAACCGCTACTGGCACAAGACCCTCTCGGATGTCCTTGTGGGCGATTTTGAGTACAAACAAAAACATGTTTTTCAGGTCTTGGCATGATCGTAATCCTCTAACAAAATTATTAAGCGGCCTGCTTGTGTTCGTGGCTAAAACAGTCTTTCGGACATACTTTTGAGCAAGCCTCGCAACCGATACAATCCAGGCCATTTTTGATACTCATGACCATGCTGTTGTCATCGTCGTCTTCAAAATCGCCATAGTCATCATCAAAGTCTTCGGCCCCCAGCACCTCGGATTTTTCTACCAAATCGAAGACATCGCGCGGACACACCTTGAAGCAGCGGCCGCAACCTATACAGGTTTTCTGATTGATGTCGGTGACATAAGCAGGCGTCCATTCGGTGCCGCCAAAGGTAACGCCGGTTACAAATTCAGACATGACAGCCTCCTTAGGCCGTTTCAGATTGCGCGGCAATCAGTTTTTGATTGGCGTCATCCCAGGCCTTGCAAGCATCAAAAGTGGCTTGCGCGATGCCCAACAATTCGCCGTAGCCTTCAGGCAGGCTGTCTTCAATGAGGTCATGCAATACCATCGCTTGCTCATTGGCCAGGCGTTTGGTTTTTTTGACTTCTTTCTCAAGTTTTTTTAATTCTTCAGACATGGTCGGGCTCCTTTAATCAGTTGCAGCCGCATTGTATTTTTCAATTAAGCCCAGTGCTTTTTCGATGACTTGGTCGCTCTTTTCTTTTAGATCTTCCAGACTTGCAAAGCCGAATCGATGGGTGTCCCGCAAGATCTTGTCGACCACAACCAGCTTGCCGACCATGATTAACGCGCGGCCAAAGCCTTCATGACTTAGATGCACCATAGGCGCCGCCATCAAGCCGGACTTTTTTTCAATCAGCGTCGCCAATGAGTTGTAATAAGCTTTTAAACGGGCAATGGTGATTTCATCCGGATCGCCAATCACCGGAATGCCTTGTTTGCGTTCTTTGGTTAATACGATAGGGTCGATGATTTTTGCTTCCGACCAACCGGCATAAGTATCGTAAGCATCGATCGCGCGTAATTGTTTGATCATATCTTTAACGATTTCAGACCCTAGATTGGTATCGTCTTCTTGTACAACTAATGCTAATGCAGCTGAGGCCATGTTTTTCTCCTGAATTTATAAATAAATGGTTTTGGTTTTTTAATGCTGTGTCGCTGTATGCCGGAATAAGCCTGTTCCCTTGCACACCATGGTTTTTATTCATCCCAGCCTTCATCCTCCATTTTTTTAAAGCGATCAGGATCGGGACTTTTATGTTGATTAATCGCTTTTGCCAGCCAGTTTGATGGTCCGGCTTTTATTTCATTTTGCAGGTCGACGATTAAATCTTTAATTTTGCTGCCGTCATGCACCTTTACGGGCTGAATGCCTTTGGCGATTAGCTGATTAATGGCTGAGCCGCCAACCGCCTGGCAATACACCGCGGCACAGCCGTCCAGTAATTCAATCTTGACCGATAGTTTGTCTTCGTTGCCGTCTTGGCTGAGCTCGCCAAACTGGGCGACTTCCAGTAATTGCGAGTCTTCCATATCTACCGCGTAAATGGCGAAGGATTTGGCCGAGCCGAAATGTTGATCCACCGTTTCCATGTCGGCAGAGGCAAACGCTATTTTCAATGCAGTTTCCATAAACTTAATCTCATCAGGGCCTTGCACTATGTGCATGCGTCTTGTTAATGACATGACAATGGGGAGTCAGTGAGTTCGCTGGCGGGTTTTTGAGCGTACACAGAGCGGTAAATCGGGATTTCTTCATGCGAATAATTGATGACCAGATTGGCCAGATCGAACAGCGTTTGCCGAGTGCCGCGGTAACCGATCCAGGTTTTTTGGTAACCGCCAATAATGTCGAATAACGGAAAACCTGCTCTTAAAATGGGCGTGCCTAATCTTTCTGCGGTATCAACCGCATGGGAGTTGCCGATAACCAATTGCACTTTATTGGTTCGACCGATAATTTCCATGTCTTCAAGGTCGCCGATTTTGATGCTGGCAACCGGGATTCGCGCCAGCAAAGGCACATTACAGGAGGTGACGGCGGCAACGACTTCCGCGCCCATTTCCTGCACCAGGTCGACAAAGGCATTCAATAAATCGGCATCGGCGGCAATCGCAATGCGCAATTGGCCGAGCATGAAATGCGTGTCCAGCATGGCGTCCTGTAATTGCGAACGTTGCCGTTCTATGCGTTCGGGTACGTCATTGCCGCTAATTTCAACCAATGCGGAGATCAGCGCATCGTTGGCTTTCAAGCCGTAAAGATGATCGATGCTGTAGGTCGGCACGCCGGTTTTTTCTTCCAGCACTTCCGCCGCTTTGGCAAGCGAGGGGCCGATAACCACCGTCGCCAGTGAATCGCCCAAGGTTGCCATTTCCGACATCGGCGTGCCGCCAATCGTTACTGGGCTGAAATCTTCATCGGTGAGACAACCGTCCAGTGAGTCGGAAAGGTCGGGTACAAAAACAGGGCGGAGCTGGAATTGTTCGAATATATCCCGTAATGCTTCCAGGTCGCCCGGAGTCAGCATGTAGTTAACTAACACATTGACCTGGCGTTTTCTTTTTCCAGGATACGTGCCGGCCTCTTTGGCATCAGGCACTGTCGCCCGAATAATTTCGGTGAGTGTCGCGGCAAAGCCGGTTTCGACACTGCCGGTAAAATCCGGGGTGTTGACGCCCACCACCGCAATATCGGCAAATTCCGGATTGGCTTCCCTGAATTCCCGGACGTTTCTGTGCACATCCGCGCCTTGCGTTTCCGCCAAGCCGGTTGTCAAAATGGTAATCAGCGCAGGGTGGGATTTTTCAGCGATGGTTTTGATGCCTTCGCGCACATTTTCGTCAGCGCCCATCACCGAACTGCCTTGATCCATTGCGGTACTTTGCAGAGGGATAGGCTCCCGGAAGTGGCGGACGAAAAACACTTTGGCGAAAGCGGTGCAGCCTTGCGAGCCGTGCAGCATCGGCATGGCGCGGTTAAAGCCCAGTGTGGCAAGAGAGCCGCCTATCGGCTGGCTGGCTTTCAACGGGTTGACCGATAGTGCTTTGTTTCTTTTCAGGATGTCAGCCATTATGCAGCCTCCACCCTTGAGTCTAGGGATTGGGGGATTTTTTTCCAAGGCGCAGGTGCTCTGACGGCTTCCCATACCGGGCTTTCGATCGTCAACGCCAGTTGGCGCACCAGCTCCAGCATGCCTTGATAGCCTTCGTAACCGAATTCGCGTTCCTGGTTAATGTCCAAAAACGGCACTTTGGCTTTTAATGCGGTGTACATATTGCGGCCGCCGGCGATCAGGATGTCGGCTTTATAATCGTGGACGATTTTCAGCAAGGCTTTAGGACTGCCATCATCGATCATCACCGTGTCTTCACCCATCAGCTCACGGATTCTGGCCTTATCTTCTTCGGTAGATTTCTTGGTGCCGGTGGCAACGACCACCATGCCCAAATCCTGCAAGGCGGAAATCACCGACCAACTTTTGACGCCGCCGGTAAACAGCAACACCCGTTTGCCTTTCAGGCGCACTTTCCACGGTTCCAATGCTTTTTGGATACGGGTTTCTTCACGCAATATCAGCGCTTCCGTGCGTTCCGTTAGATCCGGATCGTTAAGCACTTTGGCGAAATCTCTTAATGATTGGCTGGTGTCGGTTATGCCGTAGTAACTGCCTTCAAACCAGGGGGTGCCGTAGCGTTCATTTAACTTGCGGGCGACATTCACCATCGCTTTCGAGCACACCATCATATTGACTTCGGCTTTGTGCATGGTTTGCACTTCGCGGAAACGCGCATCGCCGGACAAAGTACACAATATGCGTAAACCCAGTTCATCGAACAACGGCAATACATGCCAAAACTCACCGGCGATGTTGTATTCGCCGATCAGGTTAACGTCATGGATTTTTATTTCCGCACGTTGAACATTTAGCGGTAATGGATCGGGATCGCGGGTGCCGATCACGTATTTAACCATCGCATCACCGGCGATGCGGTTACCCAGATTCTTGGTGCCGTAAAATCCAGCGCTATCAATCGGCACCACCGGCACGCCCCAGAGCTCCTGGGCATTTCTGCACACGGCGTTAATGTCGTCGCCAATCAACGCCGGCACGCAGGTGTTATAAACAAACACGGCGGGCGGGTGATAAGTGTCAATCGCTTGTTTAATGGCATGGAACAAGCGCTTTTCAGCGCGGCCCATGATGATGTCTTGTTCGGTTAAATCGGTAGTCATGCCGATGCGGTATAAATCCGCCCCGGACGAGCGCGTTCCTCGGTTATCCCAAGAGCTGCCCGCACAGGCAATTGGCCCGTGGACGATATGCGCGACATCGGCAATCGGCAATAAGGCAATCTGGGCACCATCGAAAGCGCAACCACCCGCCGAAGCGCCGGGTTTGGGTTTAGCGCAACCGGACTTTTCCTTTTTGTTATGCTCACAGGCAGGTTCGTCCAGAAGTTCAGCAATGTCTTTTGTTGTTTTCATCGGATTAACCAGTAGCGTTGTTTACTTAAGCTAAAGCAATCGATGTGCCATTTTGTATAGTGTTGAATTTATTGGAGTTGTTAAGATTTTGTTTGTAGTAAAGCTTACAAAGTTGATAGATGGATATGACAAGCGGGTTTATTGGAGCAATGGCGTTTCCGGCGAGTCTGGGTGGTGTTTGCCGGAAACGCTAGTTCTTGCTATCGCTCGAACTGGCTTATTTCGGCCTATAAGGCTATCAGTAAGCCTTGGTCATTCTGAGGGGGGGCACAGCAGGCTCATTGGCGCAATCCTGCCAATACGCTTAGGTGTTTATACGGATTATGTATTTAGTTCGGATATGCTAACTTCGCTAAAGAATAATAAACGCTATTAACGATTAATTCGCCATTGTCATGACAGTAAGTGTTTGCTTTTAAATTACTTTTTACCGACGTCATTCGATAAATTACAACAGAGGCTTTATTTATGAATACTATCAAAAACACCGCGTTAATATTATCACTGGCTTTTTCTTTAGGCTCATTCAGCGTTATCGCTAGTGCAGAAGAAGCCGCGCAAGTCACTTCCCACAGCCCAAATGCGACCATTATGCATATTGAAAAGGCTAAGGTTGAAATCCTACATAAGGGTTTCGTGCCGCCCAGCGAGCATTTAAAAGCGGCGCGTGCGGAATCCGAGCAAGTAAGGGGCAATCCGGACATCGTCAAACAGGCCACCGCAAGCATCATTCAGGCGCAAATTAAAGTGAAAGCGGGTGATATAAAAGGTGCGACAGACGAGTTGAACAAGGCCTTAGGCTTATATAAATTACTCAAATCAGAATAGTAGCTAGACCTCGTTTTTTGGTAGCCAAAAGAGAGGTTGATTGAGTTCATCATGAGTTTGGCCCGACAAGATCGTCACTTGGATTTAAAATCGAGCCGTGGGCCAGTGTTCGGATCGTTGAGTTGAGCATCAACACTCAAATTCAATTTATCTTGAAACTTAAGGGGAGCAGTCGATGAAGACATTATTAATTCAATGGCCATGGGCTATAGGACTGATGTTTGTCACTACGCTGTCAGTAGCTCAGGAAACCCATGCTATGAAACTTCCACAACCTCAGCTCGATTCGGGAATGCCGCTGATGCAAGCCTTGCACGCTCGTAAATCCACACGAGAATTCAGCCCGCAAAAACTGTCTACCCAAGTGCTTTCAAATTTGCTTTGGGCGGCATTTGGCGTAAACCGTTCGGAAACGGGTGGCCGTACCGCCCCGTCAGCACACAATTGGCAAGACATCGACATCTATGTGGCGACCGCAGAGGGTCTTTACCTGTTTGACGCAAAGAATCAAGCGTTGGGAATGCTACAGGCGAAGGACATAAGAGTGCTGACAGGTACGCAGGATTTTGTTGTCGATGCACCGGTCAATTTGATTTACGTATCTGACTTTGCCCGTATGGCTGCAGACACCAGTCAAGAAGATAGAAAAATCACTGCGGCAATCAATACCGGCTTTATCGGTGAGAATGTCTACTTGTATTGCGCTTCCACTGGTCTGGCGACCGTTGTTCGAGGCTCAGTTGATAAGGAGGTGTTGGCGAAAGCCATGAAACTTAAATCCACACAGTGGATTGTAGCGGCGCAGAGCGTAGGTTTTCCGAAGAAGTAAGCATGTTATTTATCCGGTAATTCTGGCCGTTTGACAACTCAGTAATCCGGTAACGTGTGCCAAAAGGACGAATAGGGTCGGGTCTTGTGCGTTCAGATAACGACCCACTTGTTCAATCAAGAACGAAGTTCTCACTGAGCTCTCAGTTCGGCCATATTTTCTGCTACCCTCCCAAATCTAAATCCACAAACGACTAAAATTCACATCTCAAATTTCAATTGGTTACTTACCGACTCATCAAGTGGTTTTATTTTGCGGTCGATACTTCCGGCCTCTCCAGGATGTAGAACAGTTACAGTTTAATTACCCATAATAGATCTCTAAATAGAGCATCTGTACTGCCAAAAATATACAGTTTCTGCTTCTGTTCCTAATCCTCTTCTCTATTTAGAATTTTCCCTGCTCGTTCAGTATCCTCCGACTTTGCCCCGGTTCTATCCAGTATTTAGAACCGGCGGCTTTTCGAGCACATAGGGCAATTTGGCAATTGCTTTTATTTTCATCGTTGTTAATCATTGGGGCTATTCATATCTTTTTCAAAGAGGGGTAGGTATTGATGGCATCATTGCAGTAAGCCGGATAACTTAGAAAAATACACTGAATAGTTAGTATGAAACACTTATACGAAACCGTCGCCGAAACGGTGATTGCGCATATCGAGCAGGGCGTTTACAAACCGGGCGAAAAACTGCCCGGCGTTAGAAAGCTAAGCCAGCAATTACATGTCAGTATCTCCACGGCGCTGGAAGCCTATCGATTACTGGAGGACAGTGGCCGAATCCAGGCCCGCCTGCGCTCCGGCTACTATGTCAGTAGCTTTCACAGGCAAGCGATTATCGAACCGGAAATCTCCGATGCACCGGTCACCCCGGCTAAAGTCACCGGCCAATCGCTGACCCGGCAAATTCTGCGCGCCGCCAAAGACCCGTACCTAATCAACCTGGGCTCGTCGGTGCCGCATGCCGACTTTTTACCGGCTCATGCTCTGCAACAAGCTACCGGCAAGGTGTCGCGCACCTTTGGTAAACGCTGCTTCGACGCCGACGAATTGCTCGGCAATC